>Ga0315283_10006304_pt1 | contig 10569 bp, 5 predicted proteins | sample YL17G09_0_MG_FD_204541 | JGI IMG/M metagenome (GOLD analysis project Ga0315283, IMG submission 204541) | Sediment microbial communities from Yellowstone Lake, YNP, Wyoming, USA - YL17G09_0 | ecosystem: Environmental > Aquatic > Freshwater > Lake > Sediment | place: USA: Wyoming | collected...
ATCGAAATTTAAATTAATTTGGGGTTCTTGTCTCTCTCTCTCTTATCGCGTTTCTCATCCCCTCTTTGTCTCTCTCTCTCTCTCTCTCTCTCTCTCTCTCTCTCTCTCTCTTGCCTCCGTCGTTCGAGTCCATCTCTCTCTTTCCCCCTTCCTCTGCCTTTCCCCCTTCCGCTCTCTCGCGCCTCCGTCGTTCGGCCCCATCTCTCTCTTTCCCCCTTCTTCTGCCTTTCCCCCCTCCGCTCTCCATCACTTCCGCACGCCCACCCAGAACGACGCGTACATGTTCACCCTGTCCATGTACCCCCCCTCGGCCGTGTCGGCGCCGGCGACTCTGGAAACGTCGAAGCCTCCGACGTCGGCGAGGATCGGAGAATACCACGGCAGCAGCGACGCCGAGCGCCAGATGATGCGGCCGCCGCGCGGCACAGCGGCGCGCAGGGCCGCGGCGAGCTCCTTGGCGTACTTCTCGTCGCACCAGTCGCTGCGGAGGGTTGGTTTTTTTCGTTTAGTTGTTGTTCGTAGGGCGGATTGTTTTGGAGGTGAGATGAGAAGAAGAAAAGAAGAAGAACAAGAAAGAAGAAGAGGAAGAAAACTCGCGGAAGAGGAGCAGAAAAGGATAAAAACAGAAAAAAGAAGACGCGCACACATGGTCCATCAACACGACGCGGTCAGGCCTGAAACCGCTCCTCAGTGCGTCCAGAAAGGTGCACGACCTGACGTCGAGCCTGTCGATGACGCGCAGGCTCGCGCGCGGCCCCGCGGGCCCGGAGCCGCTGCCCGTCCTCCCGAGAGCGCGCGACGCCGACGAGCGAGAAGAAGCGGCGGGCAGCGCCTCGGACAGCCTCTCCTCCTCCCTCCCCCTCTCGGCCTCCTCGTCCACGGACCGCAGCAGCGCCACCCCCTCCCTCGTCATCCACCCGGGGCAGCACCCGCCCTCCTCCGGGCTGAGGTAGCTCCCGCGGAGGCAGGAGGCGTAAAAATAGTTGTCCGCCCTGAGGTGCGTCCGCGTCGCCACGCCGCCGAGCGCGCGCGCGGCGTAGGCCGAAAGCCTCTCGCCGTCGTCGCGCTCGATCATCTCGTACTGCGCGCAGGGCACGCCGGCCCCGAACCACAGCACGACCCTGTTGAAGAGCACGAAAGCGAGCGCCGAGGCCATCAGGTCGACGAGCGGGGCCGGCGCGCGCGAGAAGAAGCGGACTGGCCACGCGCCCTCCCAGACGCGGACCTGGGCCCCCAGCGTCGGCGCGTCGGCCATCTCGCGCAGCCAGCCGCCCAGGCCCAGCATCCTGGCGCCGACGTGGATCGCGGCGACCAGCTTGCCCATGCCGCCCTGGAAGTAGAGCCCGCGGGTTTTCGGGTCGAAGTAGTGGAGCCTCGGCGCCCAGAACGACCGCGCCGACTGCGACAGCAGCGGCGCCAGCGACCGCTCGTAGAGCCTCGGGGCCTCCGAGTGCCTCCCCTCGCCGAACAGCTTCCAGACGTCGTCGTAGGACAGCGCGCCAGCCGGCGAGCGCAGCGCGGCCGCCTTGAGCTCGAGGAGAGCCGACTGCGCGGGGTTGACGTCGACCGACACGACCTGCGCCGCCCCGGACAGCAGGGCCGTGAGCGAGTTGTCTCCGCCGGAGGTCAGGGTCAGCAGGCGGCACCCCGGCTCGAGCCTGAGGACCTCCTCGTCGGCCCGGGGGTCCTCCCAAGACATGGTGTACAGGAACGTGGGCGGGAACGCCGAGGGGGCCTCGGGGGCCGGCTCGACGTGCCGCCGCTGGAGCGCGAAGGCGCGGCCCGCGGCGGCGGCGACGGCGGGGCAGGAACCGGCGGCGACGATGCCCCCTCCCCTCTCGGCCCTCCCGACCCAGGCGTACCAGGGAGCCCGCAGGTAGGGCACGTACGGGATGCCCCCTTCGCCGTTCTCTTCCCAGAGCCGCTCGAAGCGGTGGTCGAGCGCCGCGCGGCGCTCCGGGCCCACCGAGATGCCGTCGGTATCGAAGACGGCCGCCCAGAAGAAGCGGCGGGCCCAGGACATGGCGCGGTGAGGGTGGTCGCGCTTGGCCGCGGCGTAGAAATCGGCGACGCCGATGATCCTGTGGTTTGGTTGTCGGAGAGAGAGAGGGAGTGAGTTTTTGGGTTCTTTCTTTCGAGACGTCTCTCGTCGACTTTTCTCTGCCGGAACAAAAAAACAGAAATCGAAACAAAACGCACCCAGTCCCGGGCTTGAGCAGCGCCGCGGCGTGGTCGACCGCGTCGAGGAACGGCGGCATCATCGACAGCGAGTACGAGAAGGTCACGAGGTCGACGGAGCCCAGGCCGGATCCTTCCGGAGAGGAGGAAGTCGGGGGAACGAACGTCGTCGCGTCGCCGTGGACGACGTGCACGACGCCCTTCCATCCCGGGAGAGTGTCGACCTTGCGCTGCGCCTGCTCGCAGAGAGGCGCAGCGAGGTCGACGACGTAGATGGCACGGAAGCACTCGAGCGGGAGGTAGGAAAGCATGCTCTGCACGTTGAAGGCCGTGCCGCCTCCGAGGTCGACCCTTTTTTAAAGTTTTTTTTTGAAGAGAGAGAGGCGCGTGGTGTGAGAGTGGAGGAGGAAGGAGGGAGAGCTTTTTAAAGAAATGCAAAGAGAGGAAACAATCTCACCAGACGAGCGAGCGAGGGGGCGGCAGCGAGCCGCCGCAGGAGAGGCGGGCCGCGGCGGCGGCGAGCATCGGCTTGCGCGCCCACAGGAAGCGGGAGCGGAAGGCGTCGTCTGAGAGATAGAGGGGTGATAGTGGGTGTTTTTTTGAGAAAGAGAGGGTAGAGAGAGAAGAGAAGGGGGAATTGTTCGAAGAGGTCGGAAAGAAGATCAAAGAAGAAGAGGGCGGGGGAGCTAGGCGAAAAGGGCGAGAGCGAGAGCCAAGGGCGAGAGCGGGAGGGAAAAGGCGGGAAAAAGAGAAGAGCGAGAGGTCGAAGTCGAGGTCGAAAAGAGCGAAGGGAGCGAATCTCCCGTTCGCTCCCTTCGCGAAACTTATTCTCTTTGGTGCCTTTTCTCGATCACGTGCCACTCTCTTTGCTCTCGTCTCTCCCTCTTTCAATCCATAGATAAAACAGAATAGAATCAATCAGATTGCTCGCGTAATTAGCGCGAGCATGCGAAGGCTCAGGCAAGGCGGAGATAGAAGGAGGGGCCGACGTCGTCATCAAGGTGCCCTTTTGCTCTGCCGAATCGCAAACGAAAAACTCACATGCTTCCGCCTGAGGAGCGTAGAAGCTCGAAAGCCTCTCCTCGTGGGTGGAGCCAGTCTGCTTCTGGAACCACATCGTCTTGAGGCACAAAAGGTCGTTGAATAGCGAAGGAGCGGGCTCTTCTGGCGCCGCAGGCTGCTGGGGAGTTTCGGCGACGCCAGGGACGTCAAAGCACGGCTGGGCGTCGGCAGACGGGGCCGAGGCCACGGCGACGGCCGCGTCCCTTGCGGCAGCGAGCGTGGCCTTTCCCCGCCTGCGGAGGCCTCCGCTAGCCTCATCGAGGAACGCCGCCGGGGCGGCCTTCGGAGGTGCGAGACACATAGAGAAGAAGCGTGGTTGAGGAAGAGGAAGGCGAGGAATAGGAAGATGGGGAGTTCCAAGGAAAAAACCAAAAAAAAAGTGGAAGCTGACGTTGAGTTTTCGACTCCCATCAAATTTTTTTTCGAGCTCTCTCACCTCAAAACTCCAGTCTCGCGTCCACTCTTTTTCTCCAACATCGCGCCGAGGATGCGCAAGAGCGGGCCGCCCCCTCCGGGGCAGCGCTCCATCTCGGCCTTCTTCGGGGCGAGGCCGGCCGCCGTCGCTGCCGCGGGTGCCCCTGCGGCTGCGGAGACAAAGGTCTGTGTGTTTCGCCGTCGTTGCGGTTTCAAGCGGAAGAAGGAGAAACCGCCTCTCTTCTCCGTCTCTCGCGCTCTCACTCTTTGCCCCGATTTCAATGCCCTGTCGATCACCGACACGAGCGCGGAGACGCATCGGAGCAGGAGAGAAGACAACGGGCCGACGACGAGAGCCCGCACCCCCTCGCGCGAGCGAGCGCTTTCCGATGCTCTCGACCAGGGACGCGAGCGATTTTCGAATGCGTCTGCCATCTCAATCTCCGCCTCTCTCTCGGTTCTCACTCTCTTCCTTCCTTCGACTCGTTCTTCGCTACTCACTTACTCAATCGCAGGCCGAAGACGGACCCATGAAGGCCTCGGCGATGGAAATCGAGGCCCCGGCCAAGGGAAGGTCGGGTGCCGAGGGCACGACGACGGCGGCGACGATGACCGTCTCTGCCGACGCGGCGACCCGCCCTCTCGCTCCCGCTGCTGCTGCTGCTGCTGCTGCTGCTGCTGCTCTCCCGCCTCGCCTCCCGAAAGAAGAGCGCGCCGCGCGTCCGGCGCCCAAGAAGGCCAAGAAGGAGGCGGCGGCGGCGGCTGTTCCTGCTGAGAAGGCCGCTGCCGCCGCTGAAGACGCCTCCGAGGAGGAAGAAGAGGAAGACGCCCCCGTCGCCGTCGGCAAGAGGCCCCGGCGCGCCGCGGCCGCTGCCGCCCGCAAGCGCGCCGTCGTCCGCGACGACGACTCGGATGAAGAAGAAGAAGACGGCTCTGACGACGACGACTCGAGCTCGGAATCCGACTTTTCCGAGGCCGCGGCGGCGCAGGAGGAGACCGAAGACGTGAGTTGGACGGGAGGGGGAGAGAAGAGGGAGGGAAACGAGAGAGGGAAGCGAGATGAGAGAGGTTGTCGTCGCAACTTCCCCGCTTCAACACCGTTTTCTTCCCACTCGTTATCTCATCGTTAAAAAAAACAAATCCTCCGACAGGACGACGACGAAGGATCGGATGATGACTCCGAGGATGACGTCGACGAAGAAGACGAGTCCGAGGAGGAGCCGTCGCCGCCGAAGAAAAAGGGCCGCTCCGCCCCCGCCGCCGCCAAGGCCGCTCCCCCGCGCCCTCCCGCTGCCGCGAAAGCCACGCCCTTCGCCGCAAAGAACCCCGCCACCCCCACCGCCGCCTTCGCCGCAGCCACTCCGTTCGCGGCGCGGACCCCCGCGACGCCCGCCGCCGCGGGCGGAGAGAACGAAGGCGCCGCCGATGGCAGCGACGCCGCCGCCCGCTACTCCGCCCGCGACGCCGAGCGCTTCCCGTTTCTCCAGCCCGGGAGCGTCCGCGACGCCTCGGGCCTGAAGCCGGGAGACCTCAACTACTCCCCGCGAACCCTGCGCATCCCCCCGGGGTGGTTCAAGGCCGCGAAAGTCACCGAGGCGCAGCGCCAGTGGTGGGAGCTGAAGGCCGCCAACTTCGACTCGGTGCTGCTGTTCAAGATGGGGAAGTTCTACGAGATGTTCGAGATGGACGCGCACGTCGGCGCCGACGTCCTGGGGCTGCAGTACATGAAGGCAAAGGAGCAGCCGCACTGCGGGTTCCCCGAGGCGAGCTACGCGCCGTACGCCGAGAAGCTCGCGCGGGCCGGGCTGAGGGTGGTCGTCGTCGAGCAGACCGAGACGCCCGCGGCGCTCGCGGCGCGCAACGAGGAGCGGAAGCGGAAGGGCCTGCAGAAGGTCAACGTGGTGAACCGCGACGTGGTCTCCGTGCTGACGATCGGGACGCTGACGGACCCGGAGATGCTCGTGAGCTCGCCCGACGCGGCCAACGTCCTGGCACTGGTCGAGTTTTCGCCGCCGAGGAGCGACGAGCGCGGCGCGAGCGGCGCCGGAGCCACCGCCGACGGCGGCGACGTCGACTCCGAAGACGCTTCCGCGACCACCATCATCGGAGCCGCCTGCTTCGACGCCGCCACGGGCCGCGTCTCCGTGGGGGGATGGGCCGACTCGGCCTCGCGCCCGAGGCTGCGCGCGCTGCTTGCCGAGCTGCGGCCTGTTGAGGTCGTCGTCCCGCGCGGCAGCGGCGGGGCGTCCTCGTGCGCGCCCTCGTCGCGTGTGTCGCCCGTGCCGGCGACGACGCTCGCGCCGGTCACCCGCAGGGCGCTCCTCCTCTGCGGCAACGGCGCAGGGGGCGGAGGAGGCGGAGGGGTGCGGGTCAACGAGCTGGACGCGCCGAGCGACGCCGGGGCCGCGCTCGACGCCGTCGACGCCGCGTACTTGTCGGCTTGTTCGTCTTCTTCTCCTTCCCGCCCGGCGCTCGTCGAGCGCCTCGCCTCTTCGCTGCAAGGAGAGGGGACCGACGCTTCCTCCGCCGCCGCCGCCGCTCTGGCCGCCCTCGCCGCGGCCTCGGCCTTCCTACGCGACTGCAAGCTGGACGCCGCCGTGCTCGGGCTGCGGCGGCTCGAGCGGCTGCCGTGCGCCGACGCGCCGAGCGCGCGCGACGCCGAGGAGGTCCTCTCGTCGCAGCAGCAGCAGGGCGAAGGAGGAGCTCCTCGTTCCCCTCCCCCTCCCTCCCTCTCCCCGTTCCACGAGTCCCTCCCGCCCCTGGCCGTCGACGGCGCGGCCCTCGACGCCCTCGAGGTGCTCGCCAACGGCGCCGGCGGCGCCGCCGGCACGCTGCTCTCGGCGCTCGACTTCTGCGTGTCCCCCCCCGGGAGGCGCCGCCTCCGCGCCTGGCTCTGCCGGCCGCTGGGCTGCCCGCGCGCCATCTCCAAGAGGCAGGACGCGGTCGAGACGCTGCTGACCTCCGCGAGGGCCGCCGCGGACCAGGCCCGGGCGGCGCTCGCCGGGAGCGGCGACCTCGAGAGGTCGCTGGCGAGGCTCTCTGCCGCGGCCGCCGCCGCCGCCGCCGCCGTCGGCGGAGGAGGGATCGGCCGCGACGCCGCGGGCGTCGTCCTGTACGAGGACGCGGCCAAGAGGCGCGTGCTCGCCCTCGCCGGCGCGCTCAGGGGCCTGCGCCTGGCGCTCGACGCTCTGGCCGAGATCCGCTCGCTGCCGGGCCCGGAGCGCGCCGACGCGGACGGCGTCCTCCGCGCCCTGTCGAGCTCGCCGCTGCTCTCGTCGGCCGACGCGGCCCTGCGCGAGCTCGAGGGCGCCGCCGACTGGAGGGCCGCGGCCGAGGCCGGGCGCGTCTCGCCGGCGAGCCGCGGCGCCGACGCCGCCGTCGACGCCGCGGACGACGCGCTCGCGGCCGCCGACGCGGCGCTGGCGGCGCACCTCGACGCCGAGCGCTCGGCGCTCCGGTGCCGCTCCGCGGCGCTGGTCTCTCTGGGCAAAGAGTCGCACGTGCTCGAGGTCCCCGACGCCACCAAGGTGCCCGCGGACTACTCTCTGGTCGCCCAGCGGAAGGGGTTCCGCCGCTACGTCTCGCCGGCGCTCCGCGGGCTCGTGTCGGAGCGCGAGGCGGTGCTCGCTCAGCGGGAGGCCGCGCTGGCCGGCGTCCTGCGGGGCCTGCTGGCGCGCTTCGGCGCGAGGTCCGCAGCGTGGACGGCCGTGGCCGACGCCGCGGCGACGCTCGACGCGCTGCTGTCGCTGGCGGCCGCGGCGGAGGCCGGGGGCGCGTTCGGGCCGATGTGCAGGCCCAAGGTGCTCCCCCCCGTCACGAGGTCTGGAGGCGCGGAGGGAGGAGGGGACGACGACAGGAGCTCCTCCCCCTCCGCCGCCGCGCCGTCGCTCCGCGCCGTCGCGCTGAGGCACCCGGCCGCCGAGGCCCTGCTGCTCTCCTCCTCGGCCGCCCACGGCGGCGACTCGTCGTTCTCGTCCTCGTCGACCTTCGTGCCCAACGACGTGTCCCTCGGCGGCGGAAGCAAGGAAAAGGATTCGGACGCGGCGACGCCGCCGTTTGTGCTGCTCACGGGGCCCAACATGGGAGGCAAGTCGACGCTGCTGCGCCAGGTCTGCCTGGCGGCCCTCGCCGCGCACGCCGGCGCCTGGGTGCCCGCCGCGTCGTTCGAGCTCACGGCCGTCGACGCGGTGTTCGTGCGCGCCGGGGGCGCGCGCGACGCGATGCTCGCCGGCGCGTCGACCTTCCTGGTCGAGCTGCAGGAGGCCGCCGCTCCTCTGCGGCGCGGCACCGTCAACTCGCTCGTCGCGCTCGACGAGCTCGGGCGCGGGACGGCGACGGCCGACGGCGCCGCGATCGCCGGGGCGGTGCTGGACTCGCTGGCGCTGGGGACGGGCTGCAGGGGCCTGTTCGCGACGCACTACCACTCGCTCAGCGGCGGCGGCGCCTCCGCCGGCGCGGAGGAGGAGCGAGGGCGCTCCTCGGCTCCCTCATCGGGCCTGGCGGTCGCCAGGGGCGGCGCGCTGCCGATGCACATGGCCTGCCGCGTCGACGACGGCGACGGCCAGAGCCCTGATTCCGTCCCGCGCGTGACCTTCCTGTACAAGCTCGTGCGCGGGGCCTGTCCCAAGAGCTACGGGACCAACGTCGCGAGGCTGGCGGGTCTGCCGGAGCCCGTGGTGGCGAGGGCCGCGGCGCTCGCGGCCGAGCTCGAGGAGGAAGGCAAGGGCGGCGGCGGAGAAGGAGGAGACGCCGCTTCTCCATCGACGCCCGTACCCGCCGACCTCGCGGACCTGGTGAGGCGCGCCGCGGCCGCGGCCAAGGGCGAGGGCGACCTGAGGGAGGCGGTGCAGGCCGTGAGGGCCGCGGTGGAAGGGATGGTTTGAAGAACGATTTTTTTATTTGGAGAGAGAGAACTTGATTTCTTTTTTACTTGAAACTTTTTTGTTTTTTTTTCAGAGGACTAGAACGTAACCAGCACCCGTTAGAGAGAAAGAGACAGGGAGCGATAGAGAGAGTAAAAGAATGTCAGAGAGAGTAAATGAATGTCAGTCAGATGAAGAGAAATGAAAAATGAGATTACAAGGCACTACTGCCTGGCCCTGCGGAGCGCGGCCATTCTCGCCTGCAGCGCTTGCAGCGTGCTGTTGTTCGTCACGACGCCGATGCCGCCTCCGCCTCCGCAGCTCGGCTCTCCTTTCGCCACCGAATTGGAAGAAGCAGCAGAGAGCCTCACGGCGGCGACCCTGGCGCGGAGCTCGTCGAGCGAGGGGGCGACAGCGGCAGCGACGGGCGCAGTGACAGAAAACGTCGAGGTCGCTCCTGCAGAGGTGGCCGACGCCGCTGGGACCGCCGCCGGCCCCGCCACCGGAGACATGAACGACGGAGACTGCTGCTGCTGCTGCCGCAGCGGCTCCCTCTGCTGCTGCTGCTGCTGTCTCTGCTGCTGCCTGGGGGCCGATTCTGCGGCGAGCGGCGTGGGACCCGGGGAGGGGGGCAGCGGGGGCAGCCTCGAGGGCGTGACCAGCGCCGCCGCGGCCACGGAGAGGGCGGCCGAGGGCGTCGTCGCCGCGCCCTCCGCCTCCCCCCTTTCGGCCTCGAACTTCGCGTTCGCCCTCGCGACCCCGCGGGAGATGTACGCCCTAAAGTGCTCCGAGGTCCTCGCTAGGTGCGGGCCCAGGTCGAGGCCGACGCCGGAGAAGCCGGCCTCGTCCCGGATGCCGCCGCGCGCGCGGCCAAACGCGGCCAGCTCGGCGAGCCCCTCCTCCGAGGTCTCCTTGCGGCCGATGCGGCGGAATATGGCGGCGAGCTCGGCCTTGGAGGAGGTGGAGGGGGTCCTCATCTTTGCCGTCGCAGCGGCCGCTGTCGCCGTCGAAGGAGAAGCGCGAGGCGCCGCCGGCGTCGAGGCCGGCGCGGCGGCGGCGGCAGAGGGGGAGCAGGGAGGAAGGGGAGGGGCCTGCTCCTGTCGGAGGCTCGCCGGGCGGCGCGGAGCGGGGGCGGCAGCATCAGAGGAAAGAGCAGGCGCGGCCGCCCTCGCAGCAGCGACGAAAGGAGCGATCCCGGCCGAGGGCCCGAACAGTGTGCGCAGGTGCAGGTCGACGAGCGACGCGACCAGCGGGAGGCGGTTTGTCGCCGCCGACCCCGCCGTCGGCGGAAGCAGCCCCGCCTCCTCGAGGTCGCCGCGCATCGCCTGCGCTCCGCGAGCCCTGCAGAGCTCCAGCAGCAGGGCCTTGACTGCCCTGGCAGGCCTGTCAGAAGAAGCGGAGGAAGGAGAAGAAGCGGCGGAGGCGTCGAGAGCAGAGCCGCTGCCGCTGCCGCCGCTGCCGCTCCTGCTGCTGCTGTTGCCCAGGCTCTCGAGGCACTCGTGCACCGCCAGCAGTAGCGCCGCCGGGTCCATCGCCGGGAGCGAGTCCCGCAGGTTCCGGGCGAGCTTGACGAGGCACTTGACGACCAGGTCGTCGAAGCGGTGGTTGCGCGGCGGGGCGGAAGGGAAAGGATGAGAAGGAGCCCCCGCCGCCGCCGACGACATCGCTGCCATCGCCCGGACGCGCGCCGGCGGCGACCGCAGCAGCGCGAGCAGCGCCGCGTACGCCGCGTCCGGGTGCGCCGAGTCCAGCACGCGCAACATCAGCACGTTGAGTCCCTTGAGCAGCGTCGCGCCCTCGGCCAGGCCGCTGGAATCGATCGAGCCGGCGCGGGGCAGCGCGTCGTCGAGGAGCCTGCCGAGCAGCGCGCCGACGCAGGCCCGCAGAGCGCGCGGGCGCACGGCCCTGGCGACGGGCCTGGCCGCGAACGCGCTTAGCAGCGCGTTCAGGACGTACTTGGCGGTCCTGGCGCCCCCTGCGGACCTCGCGGCGAGGTCGCCGTCTTCGGGCCCCGGGGTCAAGGGATGGCGCGCGCCCGCGCCGTCGGGGTCGA
>Ga0315283_10006305_pt1 | contig 10568 bp, 19 predicted proteins | sample YL17G09_0_MG_FD_204541 | JGI IMG/M metagenome (GOLD analysis project Ga0315283, IMG submission 204541) | Sediment microbial communities from Yellowstone Lake, YNP, Wyoming, USA - YL17G09_0 | ecosystem: Environmental > Aquatic > Freshwater > Lake > Sediment | place: USA: Wyoming | collected...
GCGCGCCTTCACCGGCTCCACTGCCACTTTCGAGGTGCAATACAATCCCCGGGCCGCCCGCTGGGTGCTCGAATTCCTGGAGGGATTCTAATATGAACGGAACAATTTGCATCCGCAAAGGCTGCCGCGAATACTGCGTCTCGCAGCAATCCCGGGGCTTCCTCGCCACCTTCCGCAACGTGTCCTCCTGGGACAACAAAGCGCACGGATGCGACTACTATGTCACGCCTAGTAGTGCCGAAGAAGCGCCGGGCACCTGGCGGCAGTTCGCCGAGCTGTCTGCGGCACTTCGCGCAATCTGCAACCACCCCGACCTCGACCTGCGCCCGTATGCCCCTAAAAACTGAAACCCTCTGGACCGTGTTCTTCCCCGGCGGCTGCTACTGGCGCCGCACCAAACATTACCTGTTCTACCCCGTCAAGCAACTTTGGGGCCTGCGCGAGCACCGCGAACGCCGGCACTGCGACCCCTACATCGACCTGGCCTATGCTCTCGGCCGAGGCTATCAACTCACCCCCCGATCATGAAAGGCGCCCCCCGCTTCTCCCGCCAGGTCCACGGACTCCGCTACTCGCAAATCGACCGCTTCCGCCCCCACCGGGGATACCTGGTCGTGTGGGCCTACGGTCCCGGGGCAGTCCGGTTCGAGATACGACCCGTGTGCAGCGAACGGCTTCGACTGCCCCGCAAGGCCGCTGAACTTGAACGCCTGGCCGCCCTGCTGCCCAATTGCCGGGAAGCACAGCTCGAAGGGCTGGTGCAACGGAAACGACTCGTGATCGACTATGAAGTCACCTGCCCCCTCCCGCTGCCCCCCGTGATCTCGCGGCGCGAATTGAGGGCGCTGGTCGCAGTGATAGAGCTGGTCCGGGAGCTTAGCCACTGGCTACGAAAGCGGTTTCTGAACTTCGACCTGGAACGCGACGACAACTCCCTGTCCGAGCGCGTTCTTTACCACTGTTCCTTCTGCGGAGTCGTCTGCGCCTCCGGCCGAAGGTTATGTTCAAACTGCGCAGGCGAATTGTTAGATTAACTCAACCACATATAAAGTATGCTTATCGCACTCAATTGCAGTCTCCAATCCTTCTTCGCCCGACCCACCCCCCTCGGACGGGGCGCAGTAATCCGAGCCGCCAGCGACGCAGGACTCACCGTCGTCTGGGACCCGCAAACCCAAAGCTTCCTCGGAACTGTCGCGGGCACAAAACGCACGGCCTTTCTCTACGACGTGCAAGTCGAGCACAAACACTATGCCACCCTCGTTATCGAATCGTAAAGGCCTGTGCGCTCGCGCCGACCGGACTCACCTGTGCCCCGGGGGGACCCTCGAACCTTACGCCATCCGCACCACGGAGGAAACCGGCGCCATCCTGGGGATCTCCAAGCAAGCGGTGCAGCAGATCGAAGCACGGGCCTGGAACAAGATCCGCCGGAAGCTCCTGCCGCTCTACCAGGAATACTTCGGCCGCCCTCTGGCCCGGCTGCCCTCAATGGCGGAACACATCGACAACCTCCACCTGCGCGGACGGCTACACTACGCCCCCGTCGCTCGCCACTGGTATGCGCTCCCGGGGACGCGCTGCAACCGCTGCCGGGGACCTCTCGAAGCGCTCTGCCGAGGAGACACAGTGACCGCGCGCTACAGCAACGACGATGCAGTCCTCTGCAAACGCTGCGGACAGCCGGGCTGGTTGCTGAGCAACCCTGCGTGGAAGAACTGGCACGTTTGCTGGCACACGCCCGGATGCTGTTGTTACTGGTGCCTGCTGCATCCGCGCCCCTGCACCCCCGGCAACAAGCCGACCCGCTACTCCAGCGAAATACCGAGTTCACTCAAATCGGGGTTTTCACCGCGCGGTGAACTCCGCCGTTTCAGTGAACGCACGTCACGATATGAAACAAAAACGCTGCAAACTGATGCGGAGAAGTAGCACCGCTGTAATCATATCGCCCGCCCTTGCATCTTCGCCTGGGCGGGCTTACTGTTGCGCCATGATAGAAATCAAATGGAACGACATCAACGGGCTCCCCCACGAGGAGACTGTCTCCTTGCAACAAGCCGCCGCACGGTTCGGCGAGCTCTGGCTGGACTCGATGGGCATGCACTTCCGCTACTTTGCGGAGTTGCGCGCCTTTAGCGAGGCACTACACGTCGCATACGCGGAGGAAATTGTCGGCAGCGAGGACATCCGAATCCACTTTGCAAACAGCCACACCATCCGCATGTGCCGGCACTCTTTCCGTAACGGAAACTGGATCGACGCAGGCCGGCGGGAAGTGCGAGCTACCGATCCCCGGCTGATAAGCGCGATTCACGGCCTGCCGAATATGCCATCCGATCACGATGCCGGCGAAGCGCTCAACCCCGCGTATCGCAAGGTTTACTGAGAAAATCACCGCCCGGCCGCCGGCCGGTGTCGAGCGCTCCCCAGGGCACAAAGCGCTTGGCGAACCGGCGGCCGGCGTGCAATGCACCATGAAACCGACCACTCCAAACTGGCAAAACGAACAGCCCGCGACCGTCCATTTCGCCGACGCGACCGAAGCGATGGACTACCTGCGCTCCCGCGGCTGGACCTGGGAGCGCGCGATCCCCGCGGGCTCAGTATGGGCTCACCCCCGCGTAAACTCGCACAATTACTGGCTCCGCTCCGGGAGTGTTGCGGAAGCTGGCCCAGACACCTGGACAATCACCGCAATTTCCCGTTGCTAACCTACGCGATATGAAGATGATACCTGGCTTCCTGTTGACCCCGACCGATGTGCGCCGGGCAAAGTCGTTGTTTTGCTACCGCTACACTTGCGACCACAAGCCTCGCTGGGCCGACGCGGTGCGGAAGAACGGGCGCCCCTACCCCGTGCAGTTCGCGTCAGACCAAGAGTGGTTGCGCAACACACTCTTCGCCGTGAATGCCGACGGGCGGCTCTCGCTGACCGCGCGCGCCTGCGAGTCGAAACCCACCTGGCCCGACAACCCGGAGCTCCGAAAAATATGACCATGCCCCGAAGAAGAATCGCGCCGCCAAGCGAGCAAGAATTGCTCGCTTACTTGAACGCGGTCCCGCCGCCCCCTCCTCCGCCCCCGGATGCGTTCGACCGCGTGGCAAAGCCGGTATGCGAAGCAATCGGCACGGGCATCGGCTACCTGCTGCTGTGGGGCATTGGGACAGCGGCGATAGCCGGAATGGCATGGATCGGCTGCACGGTTGCCTTCGTGATGCTGCCCCAAGCCCGCGCGTTCTCCCCGCTGATTATACTACTCTGGGCCGTACCCGCCTGGCTCCGATTTCTACACAGCACGATAGGCTGTCACAAGCACTTATGAAACCACCAACCATTCCCTTGTGCACTTGCGCAGTCGGCTTCCCCCGACCCAGCCTGCGCGACGCTTGCTTGATCGGAATCACCTGCGTCGGGCTGTCGGCGCCGATCGCAATCGCGGATTGCTGCGCGCACGGCATGATCTGCCTGGCGGCGCTGTTGATCACTTGCACCCTCGCCTGGATCTGCGGAGGACTACAAGCATGCAAATGAGGGACCTACCTCTAATCTGCGGGCTCAGCTTCGACAACGGACTTTTCCCAAGGTTCGTCCGGTTTTACACTCTCCGCGGTGTTACCCGGATCGCGGTCGTGCTGCATACGCCGGAGCTGCACGAACACGTGCGCCAGGTTATCGCCGCCGCGGGCGCAAAACCGGAAATTTGGTGCGTGCCGCCCGGAGATCCAGACAGCCTGCGAGACGCAGCGCTGCAAAATCAGCTCCGGGAGGAGTTGATAACGGAAGGTTGGTATGTGTGTGCAGACGTGGACGAGTTCGCCTTGCACCCATATTTTGGCAACCTGCGGGACCTGCGGCAAGCAGCGGAGGGCTTCGAGGCGGACTACGTCGGAGGCACCTTGATCGACCGCGTCGCACGAGACGGGCGAATCTCCGCCGGTCTCAACCCCGCGCTCACCCTGGACGAACAATTTCCCGTGCAGGCAGAAATCACCAAAAACGTGTGCAAAGGCCAGATTGCGAAGGTGATACTCGCCAGGAGCCACGTCCCGATTACCGCGGGGCACCACTTCGCAAACGGTCGTCAAGCACCAATCAACCTGCAAGTGCACCACTTCAAGTGGATCGGCGACGTATTGCAGCGAATTGCGAACCGCGGCGCCCGGCAGCAACGAAACGGATACTCCTGGTATAAAGAAAGTTACGATCTGATTGATGCCTACTCCCAAACGCACTGCTTCGCCCCGGCGTGCGTGCCGGCAAAAATGCACGTCGGCGTCTGATTTGCGATCGGGCATTCTCACTGCGTAGCGTCGGACGATACTCTGTGCAAACGAACCACCCAGGCAACCGCTGGCGAGCCCGACATCGCTGGTGTGCCCGGCGCGAGATCTGCGAGTGTTTGCGCCGCTGGCGGTTATACCGATACCCCGTCTCGAACGGGATAGCAAATTACGGCTGGATTTGGTGCGTGGTGCGACGAGGAAAGCCGAGGCCGCACAATCGGCCCAGACAGAGCCGCCAGGCAGATCAGGGTGCCCCTGCCTTCGTCGCCAGGAAGCCGCAGAGACGCTCCGACTGTCCGCCGGCCAGCTTCCATCCTTCGCCCGATTCCGGCTTCCTGTGCACCCCATAGCGCTCGAAAGACCTAGTCTCCAGTGCCCCCTCGTCTAGCCAAAATCCCTCACGGGACTGTTTTTCAGCCCCGGAGCGCTAGACTGAGCCAACGCGACGGCTAGGACGACCCCCCGTGCCCCTCAAGTCCCTCTGCCGCAACGTCTTAGCGTCGGCTAATCTAGCCGCGCCACCTGCGCCCTGGCGCTGCCCAGGTCGAGCTCGTGCTGCGCTGCGCCTCGCTGACCATGCGACCATGAGCTGCAAGTGAGACAAAATGACACACACTAAGTGCTTGACTATCAACAAAACTGCCCTTGCTTTTCGCACAATGTTAGTTATGTTCACATGTAAAGGATACTTTACATCGCCTGATTACCAACATGTTGCATAGGTTAGCTAACCTTAGCTAATCACGACCGTTTTGGTCGTATATTTCGCTGTATTACAAGAAATACACGGCTCGGCTCAGTGGATAACTCATTCTGCGCCAATAGCTTGGGCATACTACTACCGAGGTAGTTTTCACGTAAACATTGACGATTTCGAGGGTAGTCATGAGGCTTGCTTTGGCTAACGGTCTGCGTAAGTGGTTGATACAGTAGATGACTACGCCAGCCAATGAAGGGCGAAAACGTGACAAAACGCACACACTTGTCGAGAAGTGGCGACGTTTCGTAACAGCGCGCTCTGCAATAGCTTGGACTGCACACACTTCGGCATGGCTAACCTAGACAAGCCCTCACATCTTCACTCGGGGGCTACGGCGAGGTTGCAGCCGTCTATGTGATTAGGCATCCACACAAACTCGACCACTCGATCGAAAGGCCTGCGATCGAGGCACTTCCTATTTGACTGGAATCCGGCGGGATCGGCACGCACATCGGCAAACCGAGATCTTCGGGCGGATCCACGGTTGCTAGTTATCACGTCCGAACCGCGCAGTATAACTAGCCTCCACGGCGTTTCACTGAACCATTAAAACAGGCTGAAGACTTGAAACAAAGCACCGCCGAAGCACCGCCGGGCGCCAAAGGGGCAGGAAAGGGGCCTGGCTTGCCCTGGGACGCCTCCAAAGTTCCCAAAAGGGTGTCATGGCGTCATGCTAGGACGCTTAGGACGCCTCCAAAGTTCCCAAAAGGGTGTCATGGCGTCATGCTAGGACACTTAGGACGCCTATTTCAAGGTCCCGCGCGCACGCCAAAGGGGCAGGAAAGGGGCCTGGCTTGCCCTGGGACGCATAGATCAAGCGTGCCTTGAACAACGGAGCCACGACCAAGCACGGGACTATCCTGCCAAGTATCCTGCCATTTTGGCAAGATACTCTAGCCGGCGGCGGGACAGTTCAGCCAGGCGGAACTATCTACGCCTTCAGTATGCCGAACGGCGCCAGGCCGGCGGCGGGCCGGCGTCCGGCAGAGGAGAGCGTAACCCGGGTTACGACATCGGCCTCCTGGTCGCGGAAAACGTAACGCAGGTTACGGAGGCGCCAGCCAAGCCCCGTAATCAGGCCCAGGACGACGGCGGCACGACAGTTGCACATCGAGGAGCCATGCACGACCCAAAGATGCTGCAACTACTCGAACGGCAGGCGGAAAACAGGTTGCGCGAGATGTTCGAGGCTCAAGAACACCTCCACGAGGCGGTCATTGCCTCCGACGCCGCAGGCGCAATCGGCTGGGATAAGACGGCGCAGGAGCGCCAGGCCTACTGGCGAGTGGCGAAGCAACGCGTGGATTGGTGCCGGGCCGGACTGTGACCGGCGGCCGGCGGAAATCAATCAACGGCGACTTTTCGGAAAACTTGGCGTTAATTGATTCCCAGGCGGACATAAAAGGTCCACTTCTGCACAGATCCTCGCCTTCCTCGAGGAATCATGGGCCGGTCATGGGCCTGGCGGCGGAAAGTCGGACTGTCTGCACGTCGAACTACGACCTCCAACTGGAAGGGCAATCACGACGGCAGGAAAGGGCAGTCGTGCACCAATTCGTTCCCGAGGCCTCGGGAAATCCCACCATGAGGGCACCTGACATCAGCAAAAAATCCACACATCACCGTTAAGCTGCTGTCCGAGAAGAGGTTTGATGTATGATGGCTAATATCTCTCTAAAAGAGTTTTAGTACATGTATGTGTATCTTTGTAGGAGGAGAGGGGGGGACGTATAGGAGAAAGGCTGGACATGCTTTTTCACCCATATCCTCATCATTTTGTTCGCATCTTACTCAACCGCAGACGGTTAGCCTCTGATGGGGTGAGTTTTTGCCCTTTTCCAGCCCGTCGCCGCCACTCCGCCGCCACTCCGTCTTCGACCGCGCCTCCGGCCGCGCCTCCGGCTGCAACCGCAACCCGGGGGCTGCACCACCACCGCCGTAAACTTCGAGCTTGTTACTGGCGCAGGCCAAGTGCACATTGCGCTCATGAATGCCACCACCTCCCTTTCTACGCCCCGAGCGGTTGCGATCTCTTACAACTGGGAAACCGGGGAAATCCAGTCGATAAACTTCGACGGTGAGGGTTGCGTCGAGCAAGCGAGAAAATGGGTGGAAGGAGATGGGCCTGATTCTGCGCGGTCTTTTCTCGTGGACCGCGGCTGGGAACACTTCTGGCGCGCGAATAGGGCGGCTCTTGCTTGCGGTGCGCTTGCGTGCCCTGCCGCATACGACCCGCAGTATTTCGAGCGCCATTGCCACTCCAGCACGCCTTCGCCCCGGTGTGAAACTGACCGCGCAACTCTTACCCCTGTGTCCACTCCAGTGCTGCCCGCAACTCCGCCCATAATCGTGTGCCACTAACCGCAATCCTGCCAAGCATACTCATATCCTCGCACCACTACCATGAGCTCAATTACTGCCTCCTCCATCGCCTCCAGCTTAGCAGCGGAGCGTCTGTTCGTCGCCAACCCAGGCCTCTCTGGTGACTTGGGGATCACCCAAGCCTTGCAATACCTTCGGGGCCAGCCCGGGACGGTGTTGCTGCTCGACCGCACCTACCTGTGCAGCCACGCAATCGTGCTGCGGCCCGGGCAGTGCTTGCGCTCACTCGGCACTGCGACTTTGCGGTGCACCGCCGCTATTGGCGCTAACGCACCCTTTCTCTCGTTATCCGCCGGGTGCAGCCTGAGCAACATCATAATCGAGCAAGCTGGCGGCGGGCCGGCGGCGGGGCCGGGCATCGCAATCGAGCAAGCGCAACAACACGTGCTCGTGCGAGATTGCAAAATCAGCGGTTTCGCAATTGGTGTCTCCCTGAACAATTGCTATTGTCTGCGCTTTGATAACGTGCGAGTGGAGGGGTGCGATTGCGGCGTGCTCTACTCTGGCCAGTGGGTGATGGACTCTTCCTGGCTCGGGGGACATATCGCAGGCAACCGGATCGGAGTGCGCGTGGAAGGCGCCGGGCACCTCGGGCACACTTTCCACGTTTGCATCGAGGGCAATCGCGAAGGCGGAATCGACGTGGATGGCAGCATGAGCAACGTTGAAGTGCACCGTTGCTATTGCGAGCAAAACGGTCCCTTCGACATTCTCTTGCGTTGCGCAAACGCGGTAGCTTGGCACATCCACACCAACCTTTTCGTGCCTGGCATGCCGCCCGGAGTTCCATCCGGCGCGGGCATTCTCTTGGATGCGTGCCGGGATGCGACGATCGCGGCAAATGATTTCGGGATCGCGAACCCGCTGCAAATCAGCAGCTCTGCGCAGGGCACGCAAGTTTACCCAAACCGGTTCGCGATCCGGCCGTTCGAGTCGGCGTTGAACCGGGGAACAGACACCCATTTCCATGAGGGCAGCGCGGTCATTCCTCTTTACTGGTCGCTGCCGGATAAACTTCCGCCATCTTGATTATAAGCGCACCTGTAATCGCGTTTCTGCGGTTGACGGTGCGCCGTTCGACGGGTAGAGTAGCGCCATGATGCACATCAGTCCGAACTGCTTCGAGTGTGTTCACGGGCACGTCCCGCATTTTCTGCCGGCGCGCCACCCCGACGCTTCCAAGATCCGCTGCGATCACCCGCTCATCGCGCGCCTGCCGATGGCGTGCGAATCGAGACTCAACGTGCCGCAGGAGCTTGATCTCTGCACCATGTTTCAACCACTGCGTTCTTGATTTACCCGATGTCCAGGTTGAGTATGTTCACGGGGGACGGGCCTCCGCAATCACCCGGGTGGAGTGTTACCGGGGAGATTGAAAGCGCTGCGCATGCTCAGCCTGGGGACCTTTCTCATGCGCAGCGCGTCCCGGCACTTATTGATATGACCACGTCGCACACGACGTATCCTCACGGGCCAGCCTTCCCCGATCCGAGGGGATCTAACCAAGCATCCGGGCTGACCAAGCAGGAGTTGTTTGCCGCGTTCGCCTTGGCTGGGTTTTGCGCGCACCCCGAGATAGGCAGCCAATCGCCGAAGGTGATCGCATCTCTCGCCTCCGATCAAGCGGACGAGTTGATCACGTACATGAACCTGTGACCACGAGCCTTGAAGGATTCGTGGAGGAGTGCGACTGCTGCCACGAACTGCTGGGCCTGGCGGATCTGACGTGGACGGGCAAACAAATGCTCTGCGCCAAATGTGCTACGGCGCAGAGCGAAAAAGGAACAACGTATGAACGCAGCCCACAAGCAGAACAGGATTGACGCCACCAAACGCAGGCGCGCTCGCAAGGCCGCAATCCTTCGCGAACAAATCCTCCGTGAGCAGCAGCGCGCGGAGAGTCTGCACGTCGATCCGAATGCTGACCAGATGAAATGCTGGTCGCTGCAACTGCGGCACCTGGCGGATCTGGCCACTTGACCAAAACCGCACAAACACCCAATCTAGGGTATGACATTGTTTCCCAACAAACGCGGGTCCGCCCGGCCGGACCCGGAAGATACGCTGTTCGAGTCCATGCCCGCGGATTTAGCACAGAGGTATCGTGAAACCCGATCGATGAGACAACAGCAGCAGCGCCAGGCCGACCGGGCAGACTTTGCCAACCGCGTGTTGAAAATGGCTAATTGAACGCTTGCGTATGATCTACGGTCTCGACAACTTCGCCGTGTGTTGCGGCGTTTTGTTGCTGTGCCTGCTCGTTGCAAACTTACTGTGGACCCTGTTGTGCCGGCGCAAATGAACCGAAACCAAAAGTGAGCAAACCCAAACCTGTCTCGGTGCCGGTGCCGGCGTCTGTCTCCAACCTTCCCGCCTTCAGCGGGTATTCGCCGGCTCTGGAAGATCTCGACCAGAGCGCGATCTTTCTGGCCTACCTCACGTTCCTGGGGGACCTGGGGCAAACAGCGCTGGCGACGAATACCCCGCAGCACTTGGTTGCGCAGCTCGAAGCGCGAGAGGACTGGCGCGCCAAGCTGGTCAACCTGCACACGTTTAAGGAGAAAGGAGATCAGGGAGGCTTCGAGCAAGCGATTAACCGCACCGTCAACTTCGTGCAGGCAGTCCGCCTCCGAAGGCTAATCGACCTGGCCCTCCGCCGCATGCTGCAAGATCCAAGCCCCGAGGCAGTGTTCGGCTACTTCGAGGGCTACGACAAGCACGGCAACAAGATCACCAATATCCGACCGCTCATGGACCTGGTGAAAGCTGCGGAGACGGCGCAGCACATGACGTATCGCGCGCTGGGCGACCGCGCGGAGGAGCCGGTTGCGCAAATGGCCGGGCACAGTCCGCAGAGCCAGGTAATGAGCATGCAGCGCGCGCTGGCTGCGTTGAACGCGATACCAGGCGAGAGCGCAGTCAACGCAGTGAAGGAGGAAATTCGCACGCTCAGCGAACCTCCGAAAGAAGAATTTGACCCGCGCGGGCGGTCTTTGGAGCAGGCGATGAAGTTGACTCAACCAAACGAAGAACCCCCTGGAAAGGCATCCTTATGAATGAGACGCTGTTCGACGATCCCCAGTATGACATCAGGCTCGCGGAGTTTGCAGGCATGCCGAAGATTGCCCGGTTGACGCGG
>Ga0315283_10006311_pt1 | contig 10565 bp, 7 predicted proteins | sample YL17G09_0_MG_FD_204541 | JGI IMG/M metagenome (GOLD analysis project Ga0315283, IMG submission 204541) | Sediment microbial communities from Yellowstone Lake, YNP, Wyoming, USA - YL17G09_0 | ecosystem: Environmental > Aquatic > Freshwater > Lake > Sediment | place: USA: Wyoming | collected...
ATCTCGACGCCGCGGTTCATGGGCCCCGGATGCATCACGATCGCGTCCGGCTTCGCCATCGCCAGCTTGTCGGGGGTGAGGCCGTAGTGCTTGAAGAACTCGCCGGCGGACGGCAGCAGCGCCCCGCGCATCCTCTCGCTTTGCAGGCGCAGCATCACGATCACGTCGCAGCCCTTGAGGCCCTCGCGCATGTCGTTGAAAACCCGCACGCCGAGCGCCTGCAGCGCGGTCGGCAGCAGCGTCTGCGGGCCGATCGCGCGCACCTCCGGCGTGCCGACCGTCGTCAGGCCGTGAATCAGCGAGCGCGCGACCCGCGAGTGCAGAACGTCGCCGACGATCGCCACCGTCAGGTTGCGGAAGTCCCGCTTGTAGTGGCGGATCGTGAAGAGGTCGAGCAGCCCCTGCGTCGGGTGCGCGTGGCGGCCGTCGCCGGCGTTGACGACGTGGACGTGGTTGCGGCCGGTGCGATTGAGATGCGCGGCGATCAGGTGCGGGGCGCCGGATTGCGCGTGGCGGACGACGAACATGTCGGCGTTCATCGCGACCAGATTGTCCACGGTGTCGAGCAGCGTCTCGCCCTTGGACGTCGACGACGCGCCGATGTTGAGGTTGATCACGTCGGCCGAGAGCCGCTTCGCCGCGATCTCGAACGTCGTCCGGGTGCGGGTCGAGTTCTCGAAGAAGAGATTGAAGACGGCCTTGCCGCGCAGCAGCGGCACCTTCTTCACGTCGCGCATCGCGATCGACGTGAAAGGAATCGCGGTGTCGAGAATCTGGCGGATCACGTCGGCCGGAAGCCCCTCGAGCGTCAGCAGATGGGTAAGTCCGCCATCCGCGTTGAGCTGCGGGTTACGCACCGGGGCTCTCCGCTGCCTGCTCGGCGCCGACGGCCTCCGTGCTCAACAGGAGCCGGCCATCCGCCCCGCGGGAGAGCACGACCGAGAGCTCGCGTGCGACCGCGAGCCGCGCCCCGGCGTAGGTGGCCTCGACCGGCAATTCGCGCCCGCCGCGGTCGACCAGCACCGCCAGTTCGATCCGTTCCGGCCGCCCGTAGTCGAACAATTCGTTGATCGCCGCGCGCACGCTGCGCCCGGTGTAGAGAACGTCGTCGACGAGCACGATCGTCGCGCCGTCGACCTCGAACGGCAGCTCGGTGCGCTTGACCTCGGGCTTCAGGCCTTTCCGGTGGAAGTCATCGCGGTAGAACGAGACGTCGATGTAGCCGACGGGATGTTCGCCGGGAATCATCTGCGCGAGGCGCTCGGCGACCCACGCTCCGCCGGAATAGATGCCGACGAACCTGGCGTCGAAGGCGACCGCGCCGCGCATGCGGTCGGCAAGCGCGGCGAGAGTCTGTTCGGCGTCGGGGAGCGTCACTTGGTTCGTCGCTTATCCGGATTCTTGCTCGTCAAACCACGATTGCAGGATCAGTTGCGCGGCGACTTCGTCCTGCGCTGCACGGCGCGCGCCGCCGCGCACCCCTGCCGCGCCGAGGGCGCTTGCCGCCGCCCGGGTCGTGAACCGCTCGTCCACCCGCGCGACCGGCAATCCGCAGCGGCCTTCCAGCTGGCGCGCGAACCGCTCGGCGCGCGCCGTCATCGCATGCTCCGTGCCGTCGGCATGCACGGGCCGCCCCACCACCAGCGCATCCGGCGCCCACTCCGCGACCAGCGCGTCGATCGCGGCGAAGCGCGCCGCGTTCGCGTCGCCGGTGATCGTCGTCAGCGGATGCGCGACCCGCACTACCGTGTTCCCGACCGCGACGCCGATCTTCCGGGTGCCAAAATCAAATGCGAGCACCGTCGCGTGCCTTGGCGCCACCCTGCCTGCGCTGTTCGTCGTCGCATTCAAGCGTCAGGCATGCCCGACGTCGTCGGAGAGTCGCGAAAAATCGATGCCGAGCAGTTTCATCGCCGCGGGCAGCCGGGCTTCGGCAGGCGTCTCGAACAGCACGTCCGGATCGGCGGCGACCGTCAGCCAGGCGTTTTGCGCGATCTCCTGTTCGAGCTGCCCGGCGGACCAGCCGGCATACCCCAGCGAAATGAAGACATCCTTCGGCCCCTGGCCCCTCCCCAGCGCCTCCAGCACGTCCTTCGACGTCGTGAGGCCCAGGTCCCCGCTGATCGCGAGCGTCGATTGCCAGTTGCCGAGCGGCCGGTGCAGGACAAAACCGCGGTCGACCTGCACCGGCCCGCCGAAATGCACGGGCGCCTCGCGCAGCGGTGAATCCGTCAGCGCGATCTCGATCTGCTCGAACAGGACGGACAACGTCATGTCGATCGGCTTGTTGACGACGATGCCGAGCGCGCCCTCCTCGCTGTGCTCGCACACGTAGGTCAGCGTATGGGCGAAATGCGGATCGGCCATGCCGGGCATGGCGATGAGGAAATGGTCGGTGAAATTGGCAAACGAGCCGTCCATGCGTTCAATTGTAATCGTCGCGCCCCCCCGGCACAATTCGGCATGAGTTTCGTCCGTCGCTTCACCGCTGCCCCGATGGTCGTCGCGCTCGGGCTTCTGCTCGGCGCCGGGCCGGCACCCGGACGAATCACCGTGATGCATGGCTTCCCGGACTACACGAGCGTGACGCTCTGGATCCAGGCCGAGCGGGCCGGGCCCATCGAGATCGAAGTCGCGCCCGAAGGGGGCGGCGACCCCCGGCAGCTTGCGCTCGTCTCGGAAGCCGTGAACGACCACGTGCTGACGGCACGCGTGCCCGGGCTCATGCCGGGCAGCTCGTATCGTTACCGAGTCGCGGCGCAAGGGGAAGTCCGGGAAGGAGTGGTCCGCACCCAGCGCTACTGGAGTGGCGCCGCCGATGCCGCAGAGCTCACGATCGCGATCGGCTCTTGCAACTACCTCGCCAATCCGAATCCGGTTTTTCGCGGCAGCGGTGGCGATTACCAGATCTTCGATGCGATCGCCGCGCGGCGGCCGGACCTGATGCTCTGGCTCGGCGACAACCTGTATCTGCAACCGCCGGATTTTCTGGACCCGGCATCGATGGCGGCACGCTATCGGCAGGCAAGGAGCTTCGAACCGCTGCAGAGGCTCCTCACCGCGACGACGCACCTCGCGATCCTCGACGACCACGACTTCGGTCCCAACGATGCCGACGGTTCGTACGTGCTGAAGGGCGAGACGCTGAAACTGTTCCAGCGCTACTGGCCGAATCCGAGCTACGGCCTGCCCGGCGTCCCGGGTGCGTTTGGCTGGGCGCGCCTGGGAGACGTCGAATTCTTCCTGCTCGACGACCGCTACTATCGTTTCCCCAACCGCTACCCCGACGTGGCGGAGAAGACGATGTTCGGCACGGCACAATTCGAGTGGCTGAAGCAGGCGCTCGTGTCGTCGCGCGCGCGCATCAAGCTCGTTGCCGGCGGCAGCCAGTTCTGGAACCGCGGCAGCCGGTTCGAAGGCCTGCACCAATATCCGCATGAGCAGAAGCGGCTGGCCGAATGGTTGGTCGAACAGAAAATCGACGGCGTGATCTTCCTGTCCGGCGACCGCCACTTCGGCGAATTGCTGAAGATCGAGCGCCCGGGCGCGTATCCGCTGTACGAATTCACGTCGTCGCCGCTCACCTCGCAGGCCGTGACCAAACCCGACCCGGGCGACCGCGAGAACCCCGACGTGGTCCCCGGCACGTTGCACGGCAAGCGCCAGTTCGGATTGATCCGCGTCAGCGGGCCGGGCAGCGATCGCCGGCTGGCGCTCGAGGCCTATGACAGCAACGGCGCGCAGCTCTGGCGGCACGAGATCAAGGCGAACGAGCTGCGGTTTCCGCGCGGGAATTGAGAGCTTGTCCGATACGACCATCCGCTCGCCCGGGCGATTCCCGGCCGGCGAAAACCATCGGGAACACGCGGTCAGTCCCCGCGCGCTGGTCTGGTTTCGACGCGACCTCCGCGACTTCGATCATGCGGCGCTCCACCACGCGCTGGTTTCCTCGCATGCGGTCCACTGCGCGTTCATCTTCGACCGCGAGATTCTCGACGTGCTGCCGGGGCGACGGGATCGCCGCGTCGAGTTCATCTGGGAGAGCGTCGCCGAACTCGACGCCGCCTTGCGGGCCCGCGGCGGTGGGCTGATCGTCCGCCACGCCGTCGCGCGCGAGGCGATCCCCGAATTGGCCGCGGCGCTCGACGTGCAGGCCGTGTACGCGAACCACGATTATGAGCCGGCTGCGCGCGACCGCGACGCCGCGGTAGCCGACGCGCTGTCGAGCCTCGGCATCGGTTTCCGCACCGATAAGGATCAGGTGATCTTCGAGGGTGACGAAGTGCTGTCGCAGACGGGCAAGCCATTCTCCGTCTTCACCCCTTACCGGAATGCCTGGCTCAAGGCGTTGACGCCGGCGCATTTGCGGCCCTGCGCCATCGACGACCACACCAACACGTTCGCAAGACCGCCAAGAAACGTCGCGGCCGGATTTCCCTCGCTCGAAGCGATGGGGTTTGGCCGCACCAATTTGCGAGCGCTCGGGATCCGGCCCGGCATGGCCGGCGGCGCGGCGCTGTTCCGTGCTTTCCGCGGACGCATCGACCGGTACCGCGACGCACGCGACTTTCCGGCGGTCAAGGGGCCGTCGTATCTTTCGGTTCACCTGCGGTTCGGCACGGTGTCGATCCGCGAACTGGCGGCCTACGCCCATGCGCGTTCGCTGGAGGCGGACGGCGCCGGCGCGGCGACCTGGCTGTCCGAACTCGTCTGGCGCGAGTTCTACGCGCAGATCCTCTGGCACCACCCCCACGTCGTCACCCGCTCGTTCAAGCCCGCATACGACGCGCTCGCGTTTCCGAACGATCCGGCGCGATTCGCCGCGTGGCGCGACGGGCTGACCGGCTATCCGATCGTCGACGCGGCAATGCGGCAGCTGAACGCCACCGGCTACATGCACAATCGGCTGCGGATGATCGCCGCGAGTTTCCTGGTCAAGGACCTGCTCGTGGACTGGCGCCTGGGCGAGAAGTACTTCGCCGACACGCTGATCGATTTCGATCTCGCGTCGAACAACGGTGGCTGGCAGTGGGCCGCCTCGACCGGGTGTGACGCGCAACCCTACTTTCGCATCTTCAATCCCGTCACGCAGTCCGTGCGCTTCGATCCCGAGGGGAGGTTCATCCGCCGCTACGTTCCGGAGATCGCCGCGCTCGACGCGAAAGAGATCCACGCTCCGTGGCTCGTCGCGGCGGCGACGCAGCAGGCGAAGCGCGTCGTGATCGGACGAGACTACCCGGCGCCCATCGTGGATCATGCGGTTGCGCGTGCGTCCGCGTTGGGGCTGTACCGAGGGGTCCGGGGCTGATCTCCGCCCTTGCGCCTACGCAGCCCGGTGGTGAAATGCAAGGCCGATGCCGCAGAGCGCCATTGCAATCGCCGCGCCGGTCCAATCCGCTCCGAATCCCTGCCGTGCCGCGACGAGCATCAGCGCGACGGCAGCGACGAGCGCGATGAACACCCCGCGGTTCTTGCGCCCCAACGCGGAAAGCGCTCCCACCGCCGCGTAGATCAACGCATTGGACAGCAGCGCCGCGAGCGGCAGGTAGAGCCAGTGCTTGCCGGAAGGGTCGTCCAGAATGAGTTTGGACATTGGCCACAGCAGCAACTGGACATCGACCCAGGGCGGCAGTTGCGCGGCGGCAGTGGAGCCTGCCGACACGAATCGGCGGGCCCCCCATCCCAACAGCGTAAACGCGATCGGCACGACCAGCCCGCCGACGATGCCGAACCGCAACGCGGCGCGGCTCACGGGGTTTCGCGGTGCCGGCGGGGTGCTCGCCTCGGCGGCCCCCGGATCGGCAGCCGTCAATCCTCTTCCTGTTTCCTGGATTTCCGGAATTCGGCGGAGAGCTGCTGCTGCAGCGCCGGCGGCGCGGCCTCGTAATGCGACAACGCCATCGACCACGAACCATGGCCGCCGGTCACCGATTTCAACCGCGCCGAGTAGCCGTCAAGTTCGACCAGCGGCGCGAGGCCGGTTACGGCAAGCACTCCCGGCTGCAGTCCCTTGGTGCCGGTGACCTGACCCCGCCGCGACGAAAGGTCGCCGGCGATGTCGCCGGTATTGGTATCCGGGCAGATGACCTCGACGCTGACAATCGGTTCGAGCACGATCGGGTGCGCCTTGGCCACCGCGTCGAGGAACGCCTTGCGGCCCGCGCTGACGAATGCGACCTCCTTCGAATCGACGGGGTGATGCTTGCCGTCGTAAACGATGACCCGAACGTCCTGCAGCGGAAAGCCGGCGACGGCGCCGGTGGCGAGCACCTGCTCGACCCCCTTCTGCACCGCCGGCATGAACTGGTGCGGAATGACGCCCCCCTTGGTCGCGTCGACGAACTCGAAGCCGGCACCGCGCTCGCGCGGTTCGACGCGCAGCGACACCTCGCCGAACTGACCCGCGCCGCCGGTCTGCTTCTTGTGCCGGTGAAAGCCCTCGGCCTTCGCGGTGATCGTCTCGCGGTAGGGGATCCGCGGCGGGCGCGTGTCGATCTCCACCTTGAACTGGCTCGACATCCGCTCCAGCAGCGAGCGCAGATGGAGTTCGCCCAGCGCGCGCAACACGGTCTCGTTCAGAACCGGATCGTGTTCGAGCGAGATCGTCGGGTCCTCGGCGATCATCCGGTGCAGCACATCCGAGATTCGCTGCTCGTCGCCGCGCTTTTTCGCCGTGATCGCCACGCCCTGCATCGGCACCGGGAATTCGAGCGGCCGCATGTGGATATGGTCCTCGTCGTGCGAGTCGTGCAGCACGCAGTCGAATTCAATTTCGTCCACTTTCGCCACCGCCGCAAGGTCGCCCGGCACCGCGCGGTCGATCTCGACGTTCTTCGCGCCCTGAACCATGAACAGGTGGCCCACCTTGAACGGCTTGCGGCCATCGCCGACAAAGAGCTGGGTGTCCTTCGTCACCGTGCCCTGGTGCACGCGAAAGATCCCGAGCTTGCCGACGAATGGATCGACGACCACCTTGAACACGTGGGCCAGGACATGCCGCTTCGGATCGGGCACGGAACGAAACTCCTCCACCGGATCGGCTTCGCCCTTGTAGAACAGCGGCGGATTGCCCTCGGTCGGGTTCGGGAGCAGCTTCACCATGATTTCGAGCAGTTCCGCGATACCGGCGCCGTTGCGCGCGGAAACGAAGCACACCGGGACCAGATGGCCCTCGCGCAGCGCCTTTTCGAACGGCGCGTGCAGCTGGTCGGGAGAAACCTCCCCCTGCTCGAGGTAGAGCGCCATGAGTTCCTCGTCCACCTCCACCACCTGATCGACGAGCGCCCGATGCGCGTCGGCCACCGACGAGAAGTCGGACTCGCCGGCGGGATTGAAGAAGCAGTCGACGACCCGCCTGCCACCGTCGGCCGGGAGATTGATCGGCAGGCATTCCTTGCCGTAGGCGGCCTGGATGTCCGCCAGCAACGTCGGCAGGTCGACGTTGTCGGCGTCGATCTTGTTGACGATCACGAGGCGGCACAGCCTGCGCTTCGCGGCCCAGTCCATCATCCGCGAGGTGATCATCTCGATGCCAGCCTGCGCATTGACCACCACCGCGACGGTTTCGACCGCATCGAGCGCGCCGATCGACTGGCCGATGAAGTCCGGAAATCCCGGCGTATCGATGAGGTGGACCCGCGTGTCGCCGGTCTCGAGATGCAGCAGCGACGCGCGGAGCGAGTGCTGGTAGCTCTTCTCGAGCGGGTCGAAATCGCTTACCGTCGTGCCGCGCTCGACGCTGCCGGCCGCCGCTATGGTCCCGGACTTCTGCAGCAGCGTCTCGGCGAGCGTGGTCTTGCCCGATGCGCCGTGCCCGACCAGCGCGACGGTGCGGATGTTCTCAGTGGCGAATTGCGCCATTCCCCTTCCCTCCAAGTTGGCTACAACGCCAATTTAACCCGAAAAGCGCGGATCGGAGGCGGGTTTCGCCGTGCCGTCCGGTACGGTCGCCGCATTTCTCGCGGCGACGCCCATCCCGGCCGGGATTCCCTTCCACGTATCCGCCGCTTCGTGCGCTACGGTGTCAGCGCCAGCATCTCCCGCAGGTTCCGCAGCAGCTCCGCTTCCTGGAACGGCTTGCCGAGATAGAGATCGACGCCCAGTTCCTTCGCGAGGCTGCGATGCTTTTCCGCGGTGCGCGAGGTGATCATGATGATCGGAATGCGCGAATGCTTCGGCTCGCGCTTGATCGTCTTGGTGAATTCGAAACCGTCCATCCGCGGCATCTCGATGTCGAGCAGGATGGCATCGGGCGTCTTCTCCTCCAGAATCTGCAACGCTTCCACGCCGTCCCGGGCCGTGATCACCCCGAAGCCTTCGCGCGTCAGCAGACGGCTCGTGATCTTGCGCACGGTAAGCGAGTCGTCGACGATCATCACCAGCGGCGGTCCGGCGACCTCGGCCTTCGCGATCGCAGGCATGTAACCGGACGCGACGGCATAATCCGCCGCGTTCGGGTCGAGCACCGGGACACCGGCTCTCTGCGCGAGCTGGACCGGATTGATGATCAGCACGATCTCGCCGGTGCCGAGCACCGTCGCCCCGGCGATGCCCGGGACGCGGGCAAGCTGCGGCCCGATGTTCTTCACCACCACTTCCTGGTTGCCGACCATTTCGTCGACATGCACAGCGGCGAGATTCTGGCCGGCGCGCAGCAGCAGCACCGCGTTGTGGCGCGAGGTCTCGGGAACATGCTGCGCGTCGCCCAGCAGACGCGGCAGGTAATGGAACGGATAGGCCCTGCCCTGCCACTCCACACTGCGGGTGACATAGAGATCGCCGAGCGCCTCCGGCTTGATCTCCTGCACCTGCTCGACCATCGGCGCCGGGAGTGCCCACAACCTGCCGCCGGCGCGGACCAGCACCGCCTGTGCCACCGCCAGCGTGAGGGGCAGGTAGAGCAGAAACGTCGTGCCCTTGCCGGGTTCCGCGACCACCTCCACACGTCCACCCAGCGCGGCGACCTCCGAGCGCACGACGTCCAACCCGATCCCGCGACCCGACACCGGCGTGACCTTGGTCACCGTCGAGAACCCCGGCTGGAACATGCATTCGATCAACTCGGCATCGGTCACCGCGGCGTCCGCGGCGATCCGGCCCTGCGCCACGGCCTTGGCGCGGATCTGCCCGAAATCGAGCCCGGCGCCGTCGTCGGCAAGCTCGATGGCGATCTCGTTGCCGATCTGCCGCACCGTCAGCGCGATTTCTCCGGTTTCCGACTTCCCGGCCCGCACGCGCACCTCGCGCGGCTCGATGCCATGACCGAGCGCGTTGCGCAGCAGATGCTCGAGCGGCCCCACGAGCTTTTCCAGCACCGAGCGGTCGAGTTCGACCTGCGCGCCGCGGATTTCCAGGTTCGCGCGCTTGTCGAGTTCCTTCGCCGTCTGCCGCAGGATCCGGTACAGCCGCTCGGACAGGCTGCCGAACGGCACCGTCCGGATCGAGAACAGCTGCTGCTGAATGTCGCGCGAAATCCGCGCCTGCACGAGCAGCGCGGCATCGGCGTCGTCGAGGTTCTTCAGCAGCGAATGCTGCACTGTCGCGACGTCGTTGACGCCCTCGGCCAGCGACCGCGTCAGCTCCTGGAAGCGCGTGAAACGGTCGAATTCGAGCGGGTCAAAACCTTCCGCTGCCTCGCCCATCTGCGACATCCGCGACTGGATCTGCGACTCGCCCTGGATCTCGATTTCGCGCACCTGAGCGCGCAGGCGAATCACGCTGCCGGTGAGCTCGAGCAGGTTCGACTTGAGCGCACGCAACTCGCCATCGATGCGTGCTCGCGTGATCGCCACTTCGCCTGCTTCGTTCACCAGGCGGTCAATGATGTCGGCGCGGACCCGCAGCAGCGCGCGCTGACCCGACTCCGTCTCGACCAGGTCGCCCGGCGCGGGTGCCGCGGCGACGGAAGGCGCCCTCGGAGCGAGCGGAACGACGATCGGAATGCTCGCCGCCGGGGCGAAGTCGCCGGCACCCGCCGGCGCCGGCACGACGACAGGAACCTCGGCAACCGGCATTTCCGGCACGGTCGCTTCAGGCTCGGTGATGGCTTCGGCTGCCGTCGCGACCCACGGCAACGGCACATTGATTCTGCCGTGGCGCAGCGCGTCGAGCACGAACGCGAGGCGGTCAAGATCGGTGTCGAGCGAATCGAACAGGGCGGGCGCCGGCGCCGTGAGTCCGTCACCGTCAAGAAGGCGCGACTCCATCCGGTGCGTCAGCTCGCCCAGTCGCATCGCGCCGGCCATCCGCGCGCTGCCCTTGAAAGTGTGCAGCGTCCGCCGCAGCTTCTGGATACTGTCTTCGTCAGTCGGTCGGCGGCGCCATGCCCGCAACTCCTCGCCCGCCTGGGGAAACAGTTCCGAAGCCTCCTCGAGGAAGATCGGCAATACCTGCTCGTCGACATCGTCGCGCACGTCGGCAAGCGGATCGGCTTCCGGCTGTGGCAGTTCGATCTCAGCCTCGGCGGCGAGCGCGGCGAGGGTGGCCAGGGCGGACGCTTCGGCTTCGGCGGCGGCCTCGGCTTCGGTGGCGGCGGCTTCGGTAGCGGCGGCTTCGGTGGCAGTGGC
>Ga0315283_10006312_pt1 | contig 10565 bp, 11 predicted proteins | sample YL17G09_0_MG_FD_204541 | JGI IMG/M metagenome (GOLD analysis project Ga0315283, IMG submission 204541) | Sediment microbial communities from Yellowstone Lake, YNP, Wyoming, USA - YL17G09_0 | ecosystem: Environmental > Aquatic > Freshwater > Lake > Sediment | place: USA: Wyoming | collected...
TTCTGGCGCCAACCGCGCCCGCTTTCGCTCACCGCGGCAGGCCAGCAACTCTTTCCCATGCTGCATGAGGGATTCAATCAGTTTGCGGAGGCCCTCGGGGCGCTGAGTGAAGACAAGACTGTTACCGGTATTCGGGTGACAACCACAAGCGCCCTTGCCGCCCGGTGGCTATTGCCAAAATTGCCTTTCTGGCGGCAGGCGCACCCTGACATTTCCCTCGATATCATCAGTACTTATGATGTTCTTGATCTCAGCGCAGGCGGCGCGGACGTGGCGATACGCTACGCGAGAACCCGACCCACCGACGGCATGGCATGTGAACTGTTCCACGACACCTTCCATGTGGTCGGCAGCCCTTCTCTCGTTGGCGGTCATCCCAAACTTGTGCAACCGGCAGAGCTCGCAGATTTTCCCCGCATTGAAATCGGACGGCCACCAAGGGACGCTGAAGCCCCATCCTGGCAACGGCGAGAAAGAGAGGCAATGGTAACTTACCACAATGTACCACGCCTTGCAGACACAGTGAGCTTGGGTTTCAAGGAATAGCTCCATGCCATTGAAGCGGCCGTCGCAGGACAGGGCATCGCCATCTGCAGTGATATCCTGATCAACGAGGACCTTGCCAGCGGAAAACTGCAACGGCTTTCTGAAATAACTCTTCCAAGCTTTGGATTTTATATTGTACATAGCAGCTCCCATCCAAAGATGGCTGCGATCTCAGTTTTCTCCAACTGGGCACAATCGCTCGCATGATTGTTAACTCCACAGGGAACACCCCATATGAGAAAAATTGTCGCAGCACTCATCCTCGCCATTCTCATTCCAGCTGTTGCCCTTGGCCAGCCTTCGAAGCATGACCACAAGATGCATGGCAACATGCCCGGCATGATGATGGAGGGAGCACTACCGCAGGAGACTGGCCAGTCGGCCTTTGCAGCCATCCAGGAAATTGTCGCCATGCTGAATGCCGATCCTGCGACGGATTGGTCGAAGGTCGACATCGAGGGCTTGCGCCAACATCTCATCGACATGAACAACGTGACACTTGGCGCCGTGGTGGCAGCAAAGCAGACAGGTGATAGCGTAGAGTTTGTCGTCACTGGCGAAGGTGTAGTGATCGCCTCAATCCAGCGCATGGTTGTGGCCCATGCCGCCACGATGAATGGCGTGGATGGCTGGGCATTCGTTGCAAAACCTTCAACCACAGGAGCCATCGTTACTGTAACACCGCCGGATTAGGCATCCATGATCAAATTGAGCGCCCTCGGATTCATTGGCGTCATGACGTTAGGCATGCATCACCAGCAACACCACTGGATGCTAGCCAAAGGCATGCAGGCCCATTGAAACCCCACAACGCGAGCCTTGCAGGAACAACCATCTTCTGTTCTAAGGCCCTGCCCATGACCATCGCCCGCGTCGTTCTGACCCTGCCCTACCTCACCCTCGAAGCTGCCCAAAGTGCAGCTACGCGGTTTGAAGAGGATTTTCGCATCGAGCCGCTAGCGGTCACCATCAACGAAATTGATGAAGCAAAGAATCTTTGGGAGACGATGGCCTATTTCACTTCCGAAGCTGAGGCCAAGGACGCCCGTGACTGGCTCGCGCTTGCACAGGGCGTGATCTCCAATGTCCCCGATACGAACTGGGTGAAACATTCCCTCGAAGGCCTGGCGCCTGTAACGGCCGGGCGGTTCTTCCTGCACGGATCGCATGACCGCCGCCGCCGCCGCAGTGGAGGTGTGTCACTCGAGATCGACGCAGGGACGGCCTTTGGCACGGGCCATCACGGCACCACGGCTGGCTGCTTGCTGGCGCTCGATAACCTTCTCAAACGGGCGAGGCCTCAGCGCGTCCTGGACCTGGGCTGTGGAACGGGTGTTCTTGCCATTGCGGCAGCACAGGCGACCAAAAGCAAGACGCTGGCCTCCGACATCGATGCCGAAGCGGTTCGCGTGACGCTACTCAATGCGGCACGTAATACGGTGAAGCCCCTCATTCAGGGCGTGACAGCGCATGGCCTCAAGCACATCCACATTGCCAATGGCGCACCCTACGACCTGATCTTCGCCAATATCCTCGCCCGCCCCCTCATTAGCCTGGCCCTGGGGCTGAAAACCGCCCTTGCACGTGGCGGCACGCTCATTCTGTCAGGCCTCACCTGTGACCAGGTGCGTTGGGTGGGTGCGGCCTATCGCAATCGCGGCCTTGTGACGGTGCAAACCCTTCTCATGGGAAATTGGGCGACCCTTGTCGTCACGAGGCCCCAAAAGCAAAAACGCCCAGCGCACTTGCATGCCGGGCGTTTTGCAACCAGAGCCGAAGGCCCTGGTTGGATGCTGGATTAGTTACCCCAGACCATCTTTTCGATTTCGGAACGACGCACGCCGATATCAGCGAGCATGCGGTCATCCAGCTGATACAACTGGCGTTCAGCCCGAGTACGGGCGACATAGGCCTTAAAGCGGCCCATAACGCCTGATGCAAAACCGCTGTTGTTGTCGCGCGAAGCCTTGCGGTCATAGGTTCTCGTTGTCATGTCCATTCTCCTTCATCATCTCTCAAACCATTCCGGAATTGAGCGTTCTTGGTCTTATGAGGTATCTATTTCTTGTGCGATGCACAATTTACTTCCCTCATATATGCCTGGATACCCGGCACAACCAGAGACAGCTTTGTGGATCTATCATGCTAAAAATGCATGGCTAAGTTAATCACCAGTTAACCAAGTTTGAGACTCGCACATAGCTTGATTTGACACTGAAAAACACCGGTAAACCAGATATTAAATGCCTTCATTCCGTCACAGTTGTTAAGGAATTGTCACGAAGAGATGGGGTTCAGGATGTAAATCCATGCAGATTCTGCGCCCTTAGTCATGCTAAATTTGCATATAAATGATTGACCTATTATGCTGCAACGCACATAAAAAATGCCCGACCTATTGGCCGGGCACCGTAATTCGCAATTGTCTTGCTAGCGATTAAACGGCAGTGAGATTGCCGGCCGAGCTTTTGCCCGTGCGCTTGTCGGTTACGATTTCAAAGGAGACCTTCTGGCCTTCCTTGAGAGTGCGCAAACCGGCGCGCTCAACGGCGGAAATGTGAACAAACACGTCCTTGCTGCCGTTATCAGGTTGAACAAAGCCGTAACCTTTTTGCTCATTAAACCACTTTACAGTACCCGTATTCATGGGATCGTCCTTCAATTGGGTTATCAAAAAGCCTCAAGACCATACGAAGAGCATAGCATAAAGGCCCGTGTAGTCGATTGTTGGAGGATTCCTTGCAAGCACGCAGCCTCTCGAGACAGCGAAGCGGCCATTCGTCCGGCCCAATTTTCGATGGGAACCCATATGCATCATCTTGACGCAGGATGCAAGTATTTCCTTTTGCCCACGCGGTCAAACAGCGTTAGGATTTTTGGATGATTCACACATCGCGCGTTGCTTCATTAAGACAAATCCTTAAGAAACAAAAGCTCACAGGCTTCATCATTCCCAGGCAGGACGAGTTCCAAGGAGAGTATGTTGCAGCCTATGCGGAGCGCTTGAAATGGCTTACCGGATTTGCCGGATCCTGGGGAATGGCAATCCTCACGCTCAAGAAAGGAGCCATCTTCGTCGACGGCCGCTACACCATTCAGGTGAAAAACCAGGTGGACAGCAACCTCTTTACACCACGCCATCTCGTTGATGAACCGCCAACGGCGTGGATCGCAGACAATCTCAAGAAGGGTGATGTTCTTGGCTTCGATCCATGGCTCTTAACAGCGGACCAGGCCGAGCGCTTTGGCGCGGCCTGCGCCAAGGTAGGAGCGAAGTTGCTGCCTGTGGCCTCCAATCCCATTGATGCGATCTGGGATGACCAGCCAAAGCGGCCAACGGCGTCCCTTGCCGTTCAGCCCCTGCAGTTTGCCGGACAAAGCATTGCCGACAAGCTTGCAATGATTTCCAAATTACTGGTCAAGGCCGGGGCAGACGCCACCGTGCTTACCCAACCCGATGCAGTTGCCTGGGCTTTCAACATCAGGGGCTTCGACGTCCCTTACACACCAGTGGTGCTGGCCTATGCCATCCTCAAGCGAAAGGGCAAGGCCGAGTTCTTCATCGACAAGGCAAAGTTGCCAGAAGACGTGGCGGCCCATCTCAGGAAGTCCGTCATTGTCAAAAAGCCCGCAGAGCTCGGAGTAGCACTAAAGGCCCTGTCCAACTCCACGGTGCAGATCGACAACATGTGGGCGCCCGCCAAAATAAAGACTGAACTTGGCAAGGCGAAGATCATCAATGCCACGGACCTGTGCGTGCTGCCCAAAGCCAGGAAGAACAAGACCGAACAGGAAGGAACCCGCGCCGCCCATCGCCGGGATGGCGTTGCCATGTCGCGCTTTCTTTGCTGGTTGGAAGGTGCTGCCCCGAAGGGCGGGCTCACGGAATGGTCGGTAGCTGAAAAGCTCAAGACATTCCGCAAGGACACCGGACTGCTGCTCGATCTCTCCTTCGACACGATTGCCGGAGCGGGCCCCAACGCTGCGATCCCGCACTACCATGTGGATCCCGACAATTGCCTGGCGCTTGAGATGAACCGCATCTTTCTCATTGACTCAGGCGGCCAGTACCAGGACGGCACCACCGATATCACGCGCACTGTCATTGTGGGAGAACCCACCGCTGAAATGAAGGACCGCTTCACCCGCGTGCTGAAGGGCATGATCGGCTTATCCCTGTTGCGCTTTCCAAAGGGCACCTGCGGCTCGCAAATGGATGTGCTGGCACGGCAGAGCCTGTGGGCAGCAGGACTGGATTATGACCACGGCACGGGCCATGGCGTGGGCTCCTACCTTTCGGTGCACGAGGGCCCTGCCCGCATCAACAAATCAGACCGCACGCCGCTGGAACCCGGCATGATCCTCTCCAACGAACCCGGGTTCTACAAGCAGAACGACTATGGCATCAGAATTGAAAACCTGCTGCTCATCCACGAGGCAAAGGACATTGCCGGCGGTGAACGCCCAATGCTGGGTTTTGAAACCCTCACCCTCTGCCCCATAGAGCGGAGGCTCATTGAAACGCGGCTGCTTACCCGCGATGAACTGCACTGGCTCGACACCTACCACGCCCGAGTGATGAAGGAGGTGGGCGACTATCTGACAGGAGCGGAGCTGTCATGGTTGACCAGGGCCTGCTCAGCATTTTCCTGACGTCCCATGCCGTAGTGGTCACACAAGCTACATGGCCATGTTTTTTTAACACGCCTCTGCTATACTATCCAAGGAAGACCGCGTCCGGTATATTCCCTCATGCAATAGCTTCTGGCCGGAAGCTGTCGGAGTGAGCATAGGCGGGATTATGCACGGATCTTGACCCTTTGGGACCCCCTTCCACAAAAACCTTTAGCCTGCCTTTCACTTGAGTTTGCTCCTCACAAGCCTGATGGCAGTTGCAATGAGTGCTCTTCGCAAATGTGAACGTTCTTGCCCGACAGCACCGTGCCAATGACATAGGTCTCGTGGGTGTGGGGCAAAAACAGATGGGTGCTGAAGATCGCCGACAGGCATTCCAGCCCGCCATGGCGGTCAGTTCGCCAGAACGACCCTTCGTTAGCCACGGTCAGGTCTTCAAAACTGTCATCAGGTGTCAGGAGCTTCATGGCGCCATCTTAAGCACACTATTGCCAGGCGATTGTATATTACTGCGCTCATTTGCTGGTCCCCACGCGGCGCAACCATTCGGCCTCATTAATGACTTCAACCCCATGTTTTTCAGCATTCTTGAGCTTGGAGCCGGCTCCTGGCCCCGCCACCAGGAGATCGGTCTTTTTCGAAACCGAGCCGGAGACCTTAGCGCCCAGTCCCTCCGCCATGGATTTAGCTTCCTCTCGCGTCATCATTTCCAGAGCACCCGTGAACACAATGGTCTTTCCAGCCACTGGCGAGGAGGCCTGCATAGCTGCCAGAGGTGCGGGGGCTACGTGCTTAAGAAGTTTGCTGACAACAACCCGGTTATGCGGTTCGGAGAAAAACTGCGTGATGGATGTAGCCACTACGGCGCCGATACCGTCCAGACCATTCAGTTCATCCAGAGCCTCAGAACCTGGTGCTGCTGCGGTCATTCTCTCCATGAAAGTTGTTGCAGCCCCATAGGCGCGCGCCAGAACCCGTGCAGTTGCCTCGCCCACATGCCTGATGCCCAGCGCAAAAATGAACCTGTCCAGCGCCACATGGCGACGCTGGTCAATGGCGTCAAAAAGTTTTTTGACACTCGCTTCGCCCCAGCCCTCTCGATCCTTCAACTTCTTGTGCGAGCGTTTGTCACGTTCAGCCAGCGTGAAGATGTCGGGCGGCGATTGAATGAGGCCATCGCGGTAGAACTCCTCGATGATCTTGTCGCCGAGGCCTTCAATGTCAAAGGCGCTGCGCGAGGCAAAATGCTTCAGACGTTCCACGCGCTGGGCGGGACAAATGAGCCCACCCGAGCAACGCCGCACTACATCATCCTCACGCCTGGCGGCACTGCCACAGGCCGGGCAATGGTCGGGAAACACGTAAGGTTTTGATAAGGCTGACCGCTTGTCGAGAATGACCGAGGTGATTTGCGGGATTACGTCGCCAGCTCGCTGCACCACTACCATATCGCCGATGCGCAAGTCCCTGCGCGCAATCTCATCTTCATTGTGCAGCGTGGCGTTGGAGACCACGACGCCGCCCACGGTCACGGGCCTCAGGCGCGCCACCGGCGTGAGAGCACCTGTGCGCCCGACCTGGATATCGATGCCTTCCAGAACCGTTGTCGCCTGTTCGGCGGCAAACTTGTGGGCAATGGCCCAGCGCGGCGAGCGTGAGATAAATCCCAGCCGCCTCTGCCAGTCCAGGCGGTTCACCTTGTAGACCACGCCATCTATATCGTAGCCGAGACTTGAGCGTTTTTCTTCAATTTCTTGGTACACGCTGAGGAGTTCGCCCGGTGACCGGCAGATTTTCATAAGCGGGTTGACCGGAAAGCCGAGCCGCTTGAAGCCTGCAACCACATCAAATTGTGTAGCCCCGGGAAGTTCGGGGGCCTCACCCCAGGCATAGGCAAAAAAATGAAGGGACCGCGACGCAGTGATCGAAGGGTCGAGCTGCCTGAGGCTCCCCGCTGCGGCGTTGCGCGGATTGGCGAAGGTCTTGTCGCCGGCCTGCAGCTGCTTCTCATTCAGGGCGGCGAAGTCCTTGTGCGACATGTATATTTCGCCACGCACTTCTAATACGGCCGGCGCCAGTCCATGCAGTTTCACCGGCACATCCGCAATAGTCCGCACATTGGCGGTAACGTTTTCCCCCTCGGTGCCATCTCCTCGGGTGGCAGCTTGCACCAGCCTTCCCGCTTCATAGCGGAGGGATATGGACAGCCCGTCAATCTTGGGCTCGGCAGTCACCTCAATCACAGCATCCTCACCAAGATTCAAGAAACGCCGCACCCGGCCCAGGAAATCCGTGACGTCACTGTCATCAAAAGCGTTGGCCAACGACAGCATGGGCACGCTATGTTGTACCTTGCCAAATCTTTCCTGGGGTGCCGCTCCCACCGATTTGGACGGGGAGTCGGGCAATATCAGATCAGGAAATTGGGCTTCAAGCGCCGCGTTGCGCCGGCGCAATTCATCATAGTCGGCATCGGAAATCGTTGGCGCATCCTGCTGGTAGTAACGCCGGTCATGTGCGGCGATTTCAGCTGCAAGCAGCTTCAGCTCGGCAAGGACCTCCGCTCTCGTCGAGGCTGCCACGTTTAACCCCGGCTACCCAACAACTGGTCGGCCTGGGCGCGCGCCTCATCGGTGACCTTGGCGCCCGACAGCATACGTGCCACTTCCTCGCGCCTGCTCTTTTCTGAAAGTGACTGCACGCGAGTCACCATCCGGTGGCTACCGACCTCTTCCATCTTGGAAATCAACATGTGCTCACCGGCACGTGCTGCCACCTGCGGCGAGTGGGTGACGGCGAGAACCTGCAATCCGGTAGCCATGCGGGCAAGCCGTGCACCAATGGCATCAGCTACCGCACCGCCAACGCCCGTATCAATTTCATCAAATATCAGGGTGGGTGCCGATCCTTTGGTCGCGAGGATGACTTTGAGGGCCAGCATGAAGCGCGCAAGCTCGCCACCGGAGGCCACCTTCATGAGCGGCGACATGGGTGTTCCGGGATTTGCTGCGACCACAAACTCCACACGGTCGATGCCCTGCGGCCCGGGTTTTCCCGCATCACTGCTGATCTTCGTTTCAAAGCGCGCCTTCTCCAGCTTGAGTGGCGGTAACTCAGCCATCACGGCCTTGTCCAATTTCTTGGCAACGGCCTTGCGGGCGATGCTCAAGGCATCGGCCGCAATGTCAAATTGCTTTTGCGCCACCGCATGACTGTGCTCAAGAGCATCAAGTTTCTGTCCACCATCGCTCAAAGCCAGCAGGTCGCTTTCAAAGCGAGCTTGCACGGCTGCAAGGCCGTCTACTGTGCATTTGTATTTTCGTGCCGCAGCCCTAAGTGCAAACAGCCGCTCTTCGGATTTTTCCAAGTTCGTCGGGTTGAAGGCGAAGGAGCGCTGCGCATCGTTCAAGGTGCGGCTTGCTTCGTTCATCTCGATCAGCACCTTGTCGAGGGCAGCACAGGCCGCATCAAGCCTGTCTCCCGCGCTATCGCGCCTGCGCTCCAACTTGCGCAAGGCTGAACTCAGCCGCGCCTCAATCCCATCCCCGCTGAGCACGCTCTCAGCCTCAGCAAGAGCCGAAGCATACTGCTCGGAATGCATCATGAGTTGGCGCGCTTGGGCAAGTTTGGTTTCCTCATCAGGTTGCGGATCAAGCACCCGCAGCCCCTCGGCGGCATGCTCGATATAGTCGCGCTCGGCCTCTGCCCGCGCCATGGCGGCACGATGTTCTTCAAGTTCACGGCCCACATCGCTGAAGGTCTGCCACAGGGACGCAACCTCCTGGGCCTTCTCCTCAATCCCGCCAAAGGCATCGACAAGGCGGCGATGGGCGCTAACGTCAACCAGGGCCCGATCGGCGTGCTGGCCATGGATCTCCGCAAGGCTGCCGGCGATCTGGCGCAGGAGGTTGAGACTCACGGGCTGGTCGTTGATCGACGCCCTGCTTGGGCCATCGGCATTTTGGATGCGGCGAATAACGAGTTCGCCTTCCGTCGCAATGCCCTGCTCTTCCAACACCGCGAGGGCGGTATGGTTCTTCGGCAGGCTGAAGGCCGCGGTGACAACACCTTTTGTAGCACCGTGCCGTACGAGGCCTGAATCGCCACGCCCCCCAAGGGCAAGTCCCAGGGCATCCAGCAAAATGGATTTTCCGGCACCGGTTTCGCCGGTGAGGACCGTAAGCCCGGCCTCAAGCGAGATATCGAGTTGCTCGATAAGGACTATGTCCCGTATGGAAAGAGCTGTCAGCATTCAAGCGACTATAGCTGAGTCTTTTCGCTGATTGCGAGGGGTCAGCCCTTAAATAGACGGCTGATCCACGACTCCTGGTTTTCAACCGGCTGCTGACCGTCGGAGGAGACCAGTGTATAGGCGTCCTTGTACCAATCGCTGTTGGGATAGTTCTGTCCTAGAACCGCGGCAGCCGTTTGCGCCTCTGATCGAACACCCAGCGCCATGTATCCTTCTGCGAGGCGATATAGTGCCTCAGGAGTCTGGCTGGTGGTTTGATAATCGGTGACAACTTTCTTGAAGCGATTGATGCCGGCGAGATAGGAGCCCTTTTTCAGGTAGTAGCGGCCGATTTCCATTTCCTTGGCCGCCAAATGATCCTTGGCGAGCAGGCTTTTCTTGGCCGCATCGGGCGCATATTTCGAATCAGGGAAACGACGGCTGACTTCATCCAACGCATCAAGCGCCTTCTGCGTCGTCGATTGGTCGCGCCTCACGTCACTGATCTGTTCATACTCGGAAATTGCGACCAGATAATAGGCGTAGGCAGAGTCCCTATGGCCAGGATGAAGCGTAATGAATCGGTTGGCAGAATTAATTGCATCATCATAGGAATTATTCTGGTAATAGGCAAAGGCCTGCATCAGAAGGGCCTTGGTGGCCCACTTTGAATAGGGATGCTGACGTTCCACTTCGGCGAAGCTCTTGGCGGCCGACTTGTAAGACCCTGAATTCAGTTTTTCCAAGCCGGAATTGTAGAGGGATGCAACCGGGTCTTCCTGGCCGGGACCGCCAGTTTCGGGACTTATGGCACCACCAGCCGTTGTCGCCGGTGCGGGAGTGGACTTGCCAAAAATCATGTCACGGATGTATCCGGCTGAAGCATAGCCGGTACACGACATCAAGATCGTCGTAGCAATCAAGCCCCGCGCGACAAACACGCGCGCGTATTGAGAGAAATTCCTGTTGGCGTACATCAATTAAATAGTCCTGCCTCCCGACGACGCAGCTATACTAGCCCATTGCGGCTGGAACGTGAAGCGCGGGAGCGTTAGAAGCACGAAACCCGGCAGAAATGTGACCGCCGGGTTTGCTTGGGACAATTGTGAGAAGTCAGCTGGATTGGCGGCGCAGGAAGGCCGGAATCGTCAAC
>Ga0315283_10006314_pt1 | contig 10562 bp, 6 predicted proteins | sample YL17G09_0_MG_FD_204541 | JGI IMG/M metagenome (GOLD analysis project Ga0315283, IMG submission 204541) | Sediment microbial communities from Yellowstone Lake, YNP, Wyoming, USA - YL17G09_0 | ecosystem: Environmental > Aquatic > Freshwater > Lake > Sediment | place: USA: Wyoming | collected...
TTCTGCTTGCTGTTCGTCGCTGGATAAGGCCAGGCTTGCTCTCTCTCCGTCCCCATCCCCCCATCCATCCATATCAATGTCGCGCGCCTCCCCCCGCCCCCTGCTGTGCGCCCTTTTTCTTTTTGCTCCCCCTCACGTGCACTCATGGAACAGCGGCGGCGCCCGCCGCTCCACCCGGGCCGCCGCCTCAAAGCCAGCCGCCACGCGCATGGCACCCGCATCGTCAAAGGGGCGGGCGATGATGGAGAGCGAGAAGGGCAGGCCGGCAGCCGTCCAGCCCGCCGGCACGGCCACGGCCGGCGCGCCCGTGGGCGGGGCGATGAGCGGGGACGGGTTGCCGTCCGGCCCCGCGGCCACCGGCGCGCCGATGGCGGGGGGCGGCAGGCCCCAGGTCGGGTGGATGACGACGTCCAGGCCGCCCCCGTCCATCCCCGCCACCAGGCGCGCCCGCATCTCGGACCGGCACGCGTTGGTCCAGAGCGGCCCGCACCCGCACGCCAGGCCCGCGGCCCGCCGCAGGGCGGGCGAGGGGTAGGCGTCCGGGTCATCCCCGCCCGCATCGTCCGCCTCCGACGCGGCCGCGGACGCCAGGTCGGGCGGCGGGAAGGCGGCGCCCGTCCAGTTGTGCGGCACGGGCGGGGCGGGGCGGCCCGACCCCGGGGAAGCCAACCGCACGGCCAGCGGGAAGGCCGTCGCCGGGTGGACCCGCCCCGCCGCCGCCACGCCCCGGAGCGTGAGGTTGGCGATGGCGGGCGGGCGCGGGGCGGTTGCCAGGTAGGTCGCGACGTCCGGGGCCAGGCGGCCCGCACAGGTGATGGCCTCAAAGCCGGGCGGAATGAGCGGGGCGCCGCCAGGGGAGGGCGGCAGGCGGCCGTCGTCGCCCCACCCCGTCCACCACTGGCCCCGGTCGCACGCCCACTCCTGGACGGAGCCCAGGGCGTTGCCCCGGATGGTGAAATTGCGGGCCGCGATGGTGGCGCCGGCGTCCTCCAAGACCTTGATGGCCGCCTCAAAGAGGGCCGCGTGCTCGGCGTCCGCGTTGCCGCCTTCCAGCGCGCACGCCAGCACACCAACGCGCAGCCCTGCCAGCCCGCCCGCCGTGGCCCCGCGCGCCGCCCCGTCCGCCGCGGCGGCGCTGAAGTGGCCGGCCGGCAGGGAGGTCAGGTTGGCGCCGGGGCCGGCCGTCGCGGCGGCGGAGCCGGCTGCCGCCGCCCGGGCGGCCCGTGCGGACCAGGGGCGGGGCGCGCCTGCCGCCTGGAGAGCCTCTGCGGGCGCCGCCGCCGCCGCACCATCCACGCCACCGCCCCACGGCGACCAGCCCGCGCCGTCCCCCGCCCACCCCGTCAGCGGGTCGGACGCCGGGTCGGGCGCCGCCAGCGAGTCCGCCAGGAGGGCCACGTCAGCGACCGTGCGGGCCAGGGGGCCGACCGTGTCGGCCGTTGCGTCCAGCGGCAGGACGCCCGCCCGGGAGACGAGGCCCAGGCTGGGGCGCAGGCCCACCAGACCCGCCCGCCCCGCCGGGCCGCGCACGCTGTTGCCGGTGTCGGTGCCCAGGGCGGCGGGCGCGTACCCGGCCGCCACGCCCGCCGCGGACCCGCCGGACGAGCCGGCGGGGGTAAGGTCCAGGGCCCACGGGTTGCGGGTCGCGCCCCGGGTGGACGAGATGGTCGCGGCCGGATTCAGCGCCCACTCGCCCATGTTTGCCTTCCCCAGCACAAACGCGCCCGCATCCTTCAGGCGTTTCAGGGACATTGCATCGGCCAACACCATGTTGGTGGCCAGGGCGACGGACCCGCCGGTCGTCGGGAGGCCCGCGCTGTCGATGTTGTCCTTCACCAAGAGGGGAACGCAAAAAAGGGGCGGCAGGGTCGACGTGGTGTTGCCCCTTTGGGCGGCCGCCAACACCACGTCCGCCTTGGCCGCGTCCGCCAGGAGGCCCGCTGCGGTTGGGCGCTCGGAAATGGCGTTCAGGCCCGTCCCGGGCTCAAAGGCGTCCACCCGGCGCAGGAAGGCGGCGACCAGGTCGGTGCAGGTGGCGGCGCCGGACAGGAGGGCCTGATGCATGGTCGTGAATGGATGGGAGAAGAGGAGTGATGGGTCTGGGGCAGGTCGGGGCTGCGCCGCGGAGCTGGCGCATGCGCCATCAAAAAAAAAACGCACGCTCCGCCCCTCCTCAAATCTCACCTCCCGTAGCTCCACAATGGTTGCATTGCGCACAGGGATGACTGGGGCTGGGCCTCCAGTGCACAGGCTCTTCAGGTCGGCCACCGTCACCGCTTCCGAGGACAGGTTGGCCCTTGGCGGTTGAACAACGGCCTCCGCCCTGCGAAGGGCGGCTAGGAAGAGGAGGAGGAGGAGGGGCACGGGAGGGAGGGGCCCGCCCTTGTGGCGACGCGCCCGGCTGGCCGCCATGGAGGGTGGGTCTGGCATTGGCGGGGGCTGAGGCGGGATGGGGCCCTCCGGGTATGGGGCGCCCTCCTCACACGCCGCAGGACGGCGGGGGGCCAATTTGTGCCTGTCTCTCGCGGCGATAGTCTCCCCTCTCTCTCCGCGGGGGTCGAAAAAGGGCCATGTTCACCTCAACAACCTCACCCACCGCCCGCCCCGCCCCGGAGCCGCCACGCTCCACGGCGATGACAGCAGCTCGCCGACCGCCGACCCTGTCGCCGTCCCATCCGCAGACCCCCACGACACCTCCTCTCCAAAAAGCGCCCGGCCAGTCAGCGCGTCGAGGGGCAGGACGGCCGCGCCTGGAGAGAGGGCGCCGCCACCGCCGCGGCCCCTGTCCCACCCGACCCCGGCCTCCGCCACGGACGCCGCGGCCTCACAGTCTGGCCAGGGTGGCAGGGCGAGGCCACGGGCCTGGCGCGCAGGGCCGCCAGCGCTGTCCACGCGCGGGGCTCCCAGCCTGGCCACCGAGACTGGGCCGGGCGGCCAGGGCACGGCGGCCGCCCCCGTCCCGCCGGACCGCCCCTCCGCCGATGCGGCCGCTAGAATTTGCCCCAAGCTGTGCGGCGCGACCGCTTGGGCCCGGTGGCCCGGCTTGACGGCAAAAGTCGCGGCGGTCAGGGCGGCCCCGACAGCCGCCCGGTCGAGCGGGGTGGTGGTGGTGGCCGCAGTCCCGCCCCGGCCTTTTTTTTTTTCTTGAGGGAACAGGAGCGCACCCTCAAGGATGGACGCCAGGGCAGGACCACGCACCGCTGGTGACGCCGACGCGCGCCACCCCAACGCCGCGGCGCTGGTCCCGCCAGACGCAGCCGCGGCGTCCAAGTCCGGCCCGGCCGCACCCGGCAAGGCCGCGCACAGGCGGGACAGGCGGGCCAGGAAGCGCGTGTCGGCCAGCAGGCGTACGCCCCGGGTGGTGGGGAAGGGCGTGGGCGTGCCCCCTGGTGCTGGCGCTGTTGTTGCCCAGGCGGCGGCTGTACCGAGGAGGGCCAGGGCCACCCCCTCAGCCCAGGCCAGCCACGGGACGGGCGGCGGGACAGGCGGGTTGGTGGGGGTGGGGAGCAGGGCGGCCACGGTGGCTGCGGTCAGCGTGTCGGCGGCGAGGGCCATCAGGGTAGCCTCGCCTGCCTCGCCCGCAGCAGCATCACAGAGGGCCAACACGGCCCGGGTGGTGAGGGCGGGTTGGTGGGCACGCGCACCCCGGCCCGCCTCTTCGAGGAGGAGCGAGCGCGCGCAGGTGGGCACCGCCCGCCAGTCCCACAGGGACCGCCCGGACGCGGCCGCAGCGACCAGGAGGGCGATCATCGGTGCTGCACCCGCGCCCTGAGCTGTCCTGCCCAGGCTCAGGATGGTGGTGGGGGTGGCAGCGGAAGGCGGCGCGAGGAGGGCGGCCGCGAAGGCGTTGGGGGACAGGGCAGCCCCGGCCGCGTGCCCCAGGCGGGTCGGGGCGGCGCCGCCCCCGCCTCCGTCCATCCTCACCGCCCACACACAGCCTGCCTCATCCCGGAGGAGAGCAACATCAGGGGTGAGGTCTAAGAGGCCGGGCGGGGCGGGCGGAGGTGACGGCGGCGCAGACGGGCAAAGCCAGACCGGACCGGGCTCCCAGCCACCACCCTCGACTTTCGCCCACCGCACGGCCCCGACCCCTCCACCGCCGCCCGGTGCCGCCCTGCTCACCACCAGCAGGATTTCCCCGCCCGACCCTGGCATGAAGCGGGCGGCCGCGGCGTGAGCCCGGACCGGCAGGGTGGCGCCGCCGGGCGACGGGTACGAAGGCGCCCAGCCACTGCCAGCCAGGCCGCTGGTGGGGTCGCCGCCGACGCGGGCGACCAGCACACCGCCCGCGCGGGTGACCAGGGCGACGGCCAGGCCGCCGTCCAGGGAGGGCGTGACGTCAGTGCAGGCAATGCTGCGGCTGCTGCTGCTGCTGCTGCTGCTGCTGCTACTGCTGGTATCGCCGGCGGAGGCGGTGTTGCCGGCCAGCGGCAGCAGCTGGACGGGAGGGGAGAGGTTCCAGGGCGCGCCGTGCGCGCTGCCCGCGGGCGCCCAAAACACGGCCAGGCGCCCGTCACCGCTGATAAGTATCCCTGCCAGCACACCAAAAGCCCAGTGAGGGGCGAAAGGTGGTGGAGGGGCCAGCCAGGCCACGGAGGACGCGGAGGAGGCGCCAGTTACGACCTGCCCGGTCCAGGCAGGGTGGCCGCCCGGCGACGGGGGCGTCCACACGGCCAGGATGCTGCCCCCGGCAGTACCGCCTGTCAGCGTCAGCAACTTGATGCCGGAGCCTAGGGGCGCCCAGGCGAGGGAGGCTAGGGGCCGCGGGCTGCCGGGCGGGCGGAGGGTGGTGAAGGTCTACTACACACACATAAAAAAAGCTTGATGAGAGGTTGGAAAGTAGAGAGGGCGCGCCCCCGCGCGTGTGCCTCACACGCACACACACCATCCACACACATACCTCTGGCTGGTCCGGATCAACCACAGCCACGTGGCCACCTGCCATCTCTAGGGCCAGCCAGCCCGTGGCCGGGCACCAGGCGGCGAGGGCGGGTGGCGGAGGAGGGGTGGTAGTGGAGGTGTCTGCCCCTGTTGACGCCCCGCCCGCCAGGCCTTCCAAGCACAGGGTCAGGAGAGGGGCGGGTGCGGGGGTGGACGACATGAGAGAGAGGGCGCGGTGGATAGAGAGGGGAAGGAGAGGAGCAAAACGGGAGTTATACATAGGGTTGAACGAGCCTCTCTCTCGCATTTGGCGTGCTCGCACGCGCTCGCACCCCTCTCACCAATTCGGCCCTTATGGCGGACCTAGCCTGTATGCTCAGTGAGCTCGCCGCCCAAGCACAGGCGGACGCTGTCGAAGCCGAGGCCAGGGCCGCAGCCGCCGCAGCGCGGGTGTCTCAGCTAGCTCTGTCGGCGGGCCGGGCCGACGCGGCGGCGGCAGCGGCCGCACCAACCTCCACCACCCCCACACCGCTCCTCGCCATCCCCGTCGGCGGTGGCGGCAGTGCGGCCGACCCGCTCGCCCCGCCCCAGCCCCCGGGTGCCCTCCTCTTTGGCGCGACCCTGGTGCCGGGCGGGCGGTGGACGGTGCCGCTGGGGGGGAGCGGCGGCCTGTCGACCTCCGCGCCCAATTACGCCGCACCCGACTACGCGGTGTCAGTCCCTCCGGCCAAGGCCGCGGCCGTACTGCGGCGCCAGGCCGCCGCCGCGACTGGGGTGGCAGCCGCGGCGGCGACCGCCGCAGCAGCCGCCCGGCGGCGGGCCACCCTGGCGGCCGAGCTGGCGGGCGGCGTGAGCGGTGGAGAGGCGGTTGGCGGGGGCGGCCCGGCCGAGGCCTTCCACATCCGGGAGGACTATGATGACGACCTGCACGGGCCGCCGAGGCGGGCGGGTGGAGGCGCAGTCGGCGTGGCGCGCCCTTCAGCGCCCCGGGCGCCCGCGCCCGCCCCGGCCCCCCTCAAGTCCGCCCTGATACAGGCGTCCGCGGTGTGCGCAGGTGCGGAGGAGGACGACACCCCCGCACCTCCGCCGCGCATCTCCCGTTTCCGGGCGGCCTGCCAGGCGGCCGCGCGCCGTGAGGAGGAGGACGGGTGATGATAATGGGGGGGGGGAAGCAAACACAGGTTACATGCACATGTAAGGGGCCGCAGGGCGCCCTCAACAGAGAGGAAAAACAGATCGCATGGTTGTAGGTAATGAAAACATGTAGACAAAGCAAAAGCGTACAGCATAAGGGCGCGCAGGACAAAGGGGAGAGAGACACAGGGGGTTGTTAGGGCCCACTCTTCGTCCCTTGGTCCCTCTGTTCCCGCGCATCCCGCGCACGCGTGCACACACACCCTCTCCCCGCTCTCCCCTCCATCCACCCATTACTTAAAAATGGACCTCCATCATCGCGCCCGGGTCCATCAACCGCGTGTTCTTGGACTTTTCCCGCACGCACACGCACGCCGCGCGCGCCCGGCCGACAAACCACCGCCACCCCCGGGCCACCCGGCGGGGGCCGACCGCAAAGTAGGCCATGACGCCGTAGTAGATGCACATGAGCGCCGCGAACCCGGCCCAGGCGCCGGGCGGGACGGGCGAGCCCCCTCCCCCGCTCACCAGGTCGCCGAAGAAGGAGGAGAGGAGGTACCCGTCCACGCACGCCACGGCGACCGCGATGCCGCACGCCAGGCCCATGACGAGCCGGCCGGTCTTGAAGGCGGGCGTCATCAGGGCGCCGCTGGCCGCCATGGCGATGCAGGGGATAAGGGAGAAGGGCAGCACCATGGCCTGCAAAATGTTGAGCAGCTGGTTCATGCCATCAAACTTGCGCGCGCCCTCGTAGGCGGCCGCGACCGCGAGCGTGGGCACGAGCGACACCGCCCGCGTGCCTATCAACCGCTTCCAGCTGCTGACCTCAAAGCGCAGCAGGCCCGCCATCACGATCTGGCCGGCGTACGTCAGCGAGATCGTGGACGACTGCCCGGACGCCAACAGCCCGATGCCCCACAGGTATTTGAAGGAGACGCCAAACCGGGCGCCCAGGTAGTTGCCGGCCGACTCCAGGCCGATCGTCGCCGCCTCGGGCGTGCCGTAGAAGCCGTAAGCGAACAGGCAGACGATGAACAGGTTGATGGCGAAGGCGACGGCCAGGACGCCCGCGGTCTCCAGGCGCACGTACGTCAGCAGGAGGCGCGTGCGGCCGGGGCCGGCGACGGGGGCCGCGGGGTAGTGCGCGTGGCGGCCGCCGGAGAAAGACGACCGGCGGCGGCGGGGGCGGGTGGGGGTGGTGGGGGTGGGTACAGGCGAGGCGGCCGCGGCGGCCGCGGCGGCGGGGGTGATCTCGGACGGAGGCGGAGCGGGCTCGCCGCCCGCCTTGGCAACAGCAGCAGGCGCAGCGGGCACAGCGTGTGGTGCTCCTCCGCCACCCTTGCCGATGTTTTTTGCCGCCTTGGCCTCCTCCCTCTCCGCCTTCTTCTCCGCCCGCGCCACTGCCCGCGCCGCCGCCTCCGAGCGCGCGTTGACGATGGCGGACGCAAAGTAGATGTTGTGGGGCATGATGAGCGCGCCCAGCGCGCCGACGGCAAAGGGGACGGCCGCCGCGGGGAGGCGGGGGATGAAGAGCCCCTTGAACACGGCGGCCTGGGGCACGCGGGCCTGGACGTAGTTGATCGCGCTGCTCACGCCCTGCATGGCGATGAGGCCGCCAAAGACGGCCTCCAGGTGGCGGGCGCCGCACCGCTCCAGGAGGAGCACCAGGAAGGCCGAGGCGCTCACCAGGATGCACCCGGCCCACAGCGGGACCCGCCCGCCCGACAGCAGGGAGATGGCCAGGGCCGACCCGATCGTCTCCTGGATGTCCGCGCCGACGAGCGCGACCTCCAGCAGGACCCACAGCAGGATGCGGGCGGGCTTGGGGTAGGCATCCCCACACAGGCGGGCCAGGTCGCGGCCGGTGACGATGCCGAGGCGGGCCGTCATGCACTGGAAGAGGAAGCCCGCCCCAAACGCGGCGAAGAAGAACCAGAGCAGCGTGTACCCGACGTTGGCGCCCGCCTGAATGTCGGCCTCCAAGTTGCCCGGGTCCAGGTAGGCGACCGCCATGAGGAGCCCCGGCCCGCAGAGGTAGGCAAACTCGCGCAGGGAGAAGCGGGTCGAGGGGAGGGGAGCGCCGGGCGGGGTGGGCGCGCCCGCGCCGGGGAGGGCGCAGCCGGCGGGTGGGGGCGGGGCGGCGCCCGTCTCCGCGGCGGAAGCCGCATCCACAGGCATGACGCTCGGTCCCAGGCGGGCGCCGCCCCCGAGGCCGCCCCCGCCCAGGGCGGCGGTCGAGGGCGGGCGCGCGAGGCCGGCCACCTGCGCCAGGCGCTCGGCCGCGACGGCCGCCCCGTCGGGCGGGGTGGCGCCCGAGGAGGAGGAGGAAGCGCCGGACAGGGATGGGGTGGGGGAGGCCGGCCGAGCGGCGGCGGCGGCGTCGGGGCTGGGTACCATCTCTCTTTTCGGGACGTGAAGGAGGAGAAAGAAGGAGGAAGAAGATAAAAGAGGCGGGAGCGACTTTTTTTTTTTCTTTTGTCCACCCCTGTCGAAACGCCTGGTTTTTAAGGGGGAGGAGTGAGTGGTTTGGCAATCAGCATGTACCAAGGTGAAACACCCTGACTTGTCCCCCACGTGGGTGTGGTAGGAGGGGCGGGTGGAGGGGTTGCAAGGCGGGGGACGGCGCGCGCGTGTCCCCGTGCTGATCCCAAGGCAAACACCCGCCGATTTTTTTTTTTTTCTCCCTCCTCGTTTCTCGTTCTGCAGAGGCACGTGCGATACCTGGACACCCGCGGCTGATCCCGTGAGCGCACAGAGGGGGTGAATGGTGGAGTGCCACGCACCTAGTTCTGTTTGTCGCGCGCGCGCGTGTGGGGACGAGGGCCGAGCGAACGAGATAGAAAAAAAAGGCGCGTCTGGGGCTGGCCCGCCCTCCCGCCCTCCTGCATCTCATATCGCCCTGTCTTCTCACGCCGCGTCGCGTCGTCCACACGCCGCGTCCACGCGCCGCGCCGTCCCTCCCTCTCTCTCTCTCTCGCTCTATCTCTATTTCTCTCTCTCGCACGCCCCAGGGCAAGCGCTCCTGCCTCTCCGTGCGCGTCGCGCACGCCCGGTATTGTTCGGATGCCGAGTGGTTTCAAGGTGCGAGCAAAAAAAAAAAAAAAAAAAAGGGAGAGGGGGACGCCCGTGCCCAGGGCGCGGTAGAGGTGACAGGGCAGCAAGCATATCGCCCCTGTCTGTGGCCTGGGGAAGGGCGTGACAGTGGGCGTGTGATCGCAGGGACGCTGCGCTCTCACAACCAGCGCGCAGCGCTTGCAAACCCCGCCCTCCCTCTTGAAACTGAAAATTTTCACCACCCGCGCGCCCGCTCTCTCCACCGCCCAGCCCCTCCCCACCAAGGACTCCCCCCCCGGTGGCCGGGGCGGGGCCTACACGCCCCCCAGCGCGGCGCAGCAGGCGGCGGTCGACCCGTTTGCGGGGGTGGACGCGTTTGGACCGGCGGGCGCGGCCCCGCCGTCCCCACCCCCCGTGCCCGCGGTGGTCGCCGCGGCGGCGGCCACCACCACCCCACCGCCCGCCCTGTACGGCGCCCCGGACGGTGGGGCTGCTTTTGGCGGCGGCGGCGGCGGCGCGCCCACCACCGCCCCCGTCCCCGCCGCCGCCCCGCCCCTCGCCTTCACAGACGCCGGCCTGCCCGCCGCCGCGCCGCCCACCGGCCGGGTCGGCCCCGCATCCTCCACGCCCGCCCCGTCCGTCGGCCGCGCCGCCCTCCTGGGAGGCAACACCGGCGGCAGCAGCGCCCCCCTGGGCGGCCCCGGCAGCAGCACCGAGCCGGGCGGCGGCGGCGCGGGCGCGTCCCTGTTCAGCCTGCGCCGGTACCGGCGCCACTTTAACGTCGACACGGCCGACGTCCTCGCCCGCATGCGGGCCGCCTCCTTCTCCTGCGTCTTCACCTCCACGCCCGACTTCCTGGACCGGGTCAGTGGCGAGGCGGGCGGGGGCGGCCCCGACCTGTACGGCCCCGTCTGGGTGCCGACCACGCTCGTCTTCCTGTCGGCCGTCCTGGGCAACCTGGCCGGCTGGCTCTCCTGGCGGCGCGCGCACAGGGCAGGGGGTGGCTCCCCTCCATCCCCCGACCACTCCGCCTGGTATTATGATGTGGACAAGGTGGGCGCGGCGGCGGGCCTGGTGTACGGGTACGTGGCCCTGGGCGGGGCGGGCGTGTGGGGCGCGGCCAGGTGGGGGTGCGGGGTCCAGGGCCTGACCCTGCCGGCCGTGTGGTGCGCGTTCGGGTACGCGCTCACGCCCTTCCTGCCCGCCGCCCTGGCCGCCGTCATCCCCCAGGACGGGGTGCGGTGGGGGGCGATGGCCGCCGCGACGGCGGTGTCGGGCGCCTTCCTGGTGCTCAACTTCCGGGGGGTGCTGACGGCAGCGAGCGGGGAGGGAGGAGCCGCCTCCTCCTCTCGCCGGGCGCTCAAGGCCGCGCCCGTCCTCCTGGCCATGGCGGCCGCGCACGCGGGCCTGGGACTGGCGTTAAAGCTGGTCATTTTCCACTACTGGGGGTGAATGATGTTGGTGATGAGCGGCGGTGTGAAGGCGTGCGTGGT
>Ga0315283_10006315_pt1 | contig 10562 bp, 9 predicted proteins | sample YL17G09_0_MG_FD_204541 | JGI IMG/M metagenome (GOLD analysis project Ga0315283, IMG submission 204541) | Sediment microbial communities from Yellowstone Lake, YNP, Wyoming, USA - YL17G09_0 | ecosystem: Environmental > Aquatic > Freshwater > Lake > Sediment | place: USA: Wyoming | collected...
CCTCACGCGCTCGCCGGGCGTCATCGAGTCGATGATGCCGATGGTGCGGGCCACCACTTTCTCGTCCACCTTGGCGCCCTGTGCCATCTGCGTGAGCTGCGCAGGCAGCTTGTCCATCAGCGCGCTCAAGCCGCCCATCTTGCGCATCTGCAGCATCTGCTGCTTGAAGTCTTCCAGGTCGAAGCCCTTGCCGCTCTTGACCTTCCTGGCCAGTTTCTCGGCCTGCTCCAGGTCTACGCTGCGCCGCGCCTCGTCCACCAGCGACAGCACATCACCCATGCCCAGGATGCGCGAGGCCATGCGCTCGGGATGAAACGGCTCGAGCGCATTGAGCTTCTCGCCCACACCGACGAACTTGACCGGCTGGCCGGTGACCTGGCGCACTGACAGCGTCGCCCCGCCGCGCGCATCGCCGTCGAGCTTGGTCAGCACCACACCGGTCAACGGCAATGCATCGCCGAAAGCTTTGGCGACGTTGACCGCGTCCTGGCCCTGCATCGCGTCCACCACGAACAGCGTCTCGGCCGGGTCGAGCGCGCCGTGCAGCGCCTTGATCTCCTCCATCATGGCCTGGTCGACGGCGAGCCGGCCGGCGGTATCCACAATCATGACGTCGTGGAAGTGCTTGCGCGCGTAGTCCTGCGCGGCGCGTACGATGGCGAGCGGCCGGTCGCTGGCGGACACCGGATAGAACTCCACGCTTACCTGCTCTGCCAGTGTGCGCAGCTGATCAATGGCGGCCGGACGGTACACGTCGCAGCTCACCAGCAGCACTTTCTTGCGCAGGTCCTCGCGCAGCAGCTTGGCCAGCTTGCCCGCGCTGGTCGTCTTGCCCGAGCCTTGCAAGCCGGCCATCAGGATGACCGCCGGGGGCACCACCGAAAGATTGAGCGGCACATTCGCCGCACCCATCAGGGCGATGAGCTCGTCGTGCACCACACCGACCAGCGCCTGGCCAGGCGACAGGCTGCCTGCCACCTCCTGCCCCAATGCGCGTTCGCGCACTTGCGCGACGAAGTCCCTGACCACGGGCAGCGCCACGTCGGCCTCCAGCAGCGCCATGCGCACTTCGCGCAGCGCGTCCTGGATGTTCGACTCGGTGAGCCGGGCCTGGCCACGCAGAGATTTGATCACGCCGGACAACCGGCCGGTCAGCGATTCGAGCATGCGATCCTCGAGGGTGCGTGGAGCGCGTTGCGCCCGTGGACGAGGGCGCAGGCGCACGCACGAGAGCGAAAGGGATGCTGTAGACTGCTTGGCGCTCAGCTAGCGCGCACGGCAACCTCAGCCGTGCGCCAGGCCTCGCGTGCGCGAGGCCACCCGAAAAGCGAGGCCGCCCAAGAAACGAGGCCGTTTAGCGGCGCCAAACCATGCCCGGCATTCTACCCCATCTGATCTGCGCGGCCCTGTATGCCGCGCTCGCGGTGCTGCTCTACCTCACACTCGCGCGCCAGCATCACGCACCAGCGAGCGTCACCGCGCTGCACTGGCTTACGCTGCTGCCCCTGTCGCTGCATACTTGGCTGCTGTATCGGATGGTGTTCGCCCCCGACGGCATCTACCTGGGCGTGGGGTCGTCGATCTCGCTGATCATCTGGCTCACGGTGGCGATCTACTGGGCTGGCAGCTTCTTCTACCGGCTGCAGGGGCTGCAGGTGTTCATCCTGGCGGCGGCCGCGCTGCTGGTGCTGCTGCCCGCGCTGCTGCCAGCGGTGCGCCCGCTCGCGCATGTCGAGTTGGCAGCGTTCCGAGTGCACCTGCTGATCTCGCTCGCCGCCTACAGCCTGTTCACCATCGCCAGCCTGCAAGCGCTGATGATGGCGCTGCTCGAGCGCCGTCTGCACCGCGGGGCGCTGCCCGCCTATCTGCAGTCGCTGCCGCCCCTTCTAACCATGGAGCGGCTGTTGTTTCGCATGATCGCCGCCGGCTTCCTGCTGCTCACGCTGACGCTGGGCAGCGGCATGCTGTTCTCGGAGGCGTTGTTCGGACGCCCGCTGCAGTTCACGCACAAGGTCATCTTCGGAATTCTGTCCTGGCTCATCTTCGCCGCGCTGCTCGCCGGGCGCCAGCTGTACGGCTGGCGCGGCCGGGTAGCGCTGCGCTGGACGCTGGCCGGTTTTCTCGCCCTGGTGCTGGCCTATGTCGGCAGCAAGTTCGTGCTCGAGGTAATCCTGCGGCGCTGAAGGGCGCCGGGTCCGCACGCGCTATACTGTGGGCGGTCTGCGTAACCGAGCGGTGACACGCCTTGGACGAGATTCCGCTGCACACGCTGCTCGCCGCCTTCGCCTTCCTTCTGCTCATCTCCGCCTTCTTTTCCATCAGCGAAACCAGCATGATGGCGCTCAACCGCTACCGGTTGAAGCACCTGGTTCGCACCGGCCACCGCGGCGCGCGTCTGACCGCGCTACTGCTCGCGCGCACCGACAAGCTGCTCGGCGTAATTCTGCTCGGCAATAACCTCGCGAACACCGCGGCCGCGGCGCTGGGCACCGTGATCGCGTTTCGCGCCCTGGGCGAGAGTGAGCTGGCGGTGTCCATCGCCACCGCCGCGGTCGTATTCTTTCTGCTCGTCTTCAGCGAGGTCACGCCCAAGGTCGTGGGCGCGACCTTTCCGGAACGGGTCGCTTTTCCCGCAGCGTTCGTGCTCACGCCGCTGCTGAGGCTCGCCTATCCGCTGGTGTGGCTGGTGAACGGCTTGTCGAGCGGCCTGCTGTGGCTGCTGCGGGTGCGCCGCCAACCCCTCACCGAGGGCTTGACGCCACTGTCGGCCGAGGAGCTGCGCACGCTGGTGCTGGAGGGCGGCCATTATCTGCCGCCGAAGCACCGCAAGATCCTGCTCAACCTTCTTGAACTGCAGTCGATAACAGTCGCTGACCTGATGACCCCGCGCAGTCAGCTCGAAATCCTCGATCTCGACGCGCCGCCCGAAGAGTTACGGCGCCAGATCGCCAGCAGCAACCACACCCGGCTGCCAGTATACCGGGGGACGCTGGACACCATCGTTGGCGTCCTGCATGTGCGCAAGGTGCTCAACCTGGATCCCCGACACGTCGATGCACAGACCCTCACCGAAGCGATGCGCAAGGCGTACTTCGTGCCTGCGGGGGCTACCCTGCTCGCCCAGCTGCAGCACTTCCAGGAGGAGGAGGAGCGCTTCGGGCTGGTAGTAGACGAGTACGGCGAGCTGATGGGCTTGATCACGCTGGAAGACATCGTCGAGGAGATGATCGGTGAGTTCACCACCCGGTCCCCGCTCACCACCGGGACGGCGCTGCGCCAGGACGACGGCAGCGTGATTGTGGAAGGCCGCATCCCATTGCGCGAGCTCAACCGCGATTTGGACCTGCATTTTCCGCTGGACGGGCCGAAGACGTTGAACGGGCTGCTGCTCGAGCACCTGGAGGACATCCCCGAGCCGGGCACGGTGGTCAAGATCGCGGGACACCCGATCGAGATCCTGCACACGCAGCACCGTGCAATTCGCTCGGCGCGGATCTTTCCGGGGCCCGCGCCTGCGACTTCGGACATTTCGCACTCGAAGTCCAGCCCGAGGGACGTGCTTTGAACCGCCTAGCCGCGCTGTCGTAAATGGTCACCGCATCCTCAGAGAATCAGCTCTCAGGCCTGGCTCGGGCGATGGTCCAGAAGGGCCTGCTCGTCGAGCGCGAGGCGGCCATCGTGCAGGAAAAGGCCAACGAGGCTGGCCTCACGTTTGTCGAGACATTGATCGCCAGCAAGCGCTTCGGCGAGGCCGATGTCGCCGAGTTCGCGGCACAGACATTCGGCTTCCCGTTGTTCGACCTCAGTACCTTCGACGCGGATCACCTGCCGGTCAAGCACATCGATGCCAGGGCCCTGGCTGGCCGCCGCGCGCTGCCGCTGTTCCAGCGCGGCAACCGCCTGTTCGTCGGGATCGCCGACCCGACCAACCGGGCGGCGATGGACCAGATCAAGTTCCAGACCGGCCTGCACATCGAGCCGGTGGTGGTGGAGGACACCAAGCTCGGCGCCCTGATCGGAAAGCTGGTCGCCGCCAGCGGCGCCACGCTCAAGGATCTGGTCGACGAGGACATGAGCGGGTCGCTGACCGCGGGAGAGCCCGAGCCGCAGCCCGACACGCAGGCGGTCGAGATCGACGACGCGCCGGTGGTGAAGTACATCCAGAAGATCCTGCTGGACGCGATCAACAGCGGCGCATCCGACATCCACTTCGAGCCCTACGAGAAGATCTACCGCATCCGCTACCGCGTGGACGGTGAGCTGTACGAGATCGCCAACCCGCCGCTTGCGATCAAGGAGAAAATCGCCTCGCGCATCAAAATCATCTCGCGGCTCGACATTTCCGAGAAGCGCGTGCCGCAGGACGGCCGCATGAAGCTGGTGATGTCCAAGACCCGCGCCATCGACTTCCGCGTGAGCACACTGCCGACCTTGCACGGCGAGAAGCTGGTGCTGCGCATCCTCGACCCGTCCAGCGCCACGCTGGGCGTGGACGCGCTGGGCTACGAGCCAGAACAGCGCGAGGCGCTGCTCAACGCGGTCAACCGGCCCTACGGCATGGTGCTGGTGACCGGCCCCACGGGCTCGGGCAAGACTGTGTCGCTGTATACGTGCCTGAACATCCTGAACCAACCCGGCATCAATATCGCCACGGCCGAGGATCCGGCCGAGATCAACCTGCCGGGGGTGAATCAGGTCAACGTGAATGACCGCGCTGGCCTGACTTTTGCTGTAGCCTTGAAGGCTTTTCTGCGCCAGGACCCGGACGTGATCATGGTCGGTGAGATCCGCGACCTGGAAACCGGCGAGATTGCCGTGAAAGCGGCGCAGACCGGACATATGGTGCTCTCCACCCTGCACACCAACGACGCGCCCACCACCCTGACGCGCCTGCTGAACATGGGCATCGCGCCGTTCAACATCGCCTCATCGGTGATTCTGATCACGGCGCAGCGGCTGGCTCGGCGCCTGTGCGCACAGTGCAAGCGTCCGGCGGACCTACCCAAGGAGGCGCTGCTGCGCGCCGGGTTCGCGCGGGCCGATCTCGACGGCAGCTGGACGCCCAACATGCACGTGGGCTGCGAGGCTTGTAAGAACACCGGCTACAAGGGCCGCGTGGGCATCTACCAGGTGATGCCCATCACCGAAGCGCTCAACCACATTATCATGACCAACGGTAACGCCATGGACATCGCCGCGCAGGCGCGCAAGGAAGGCGTGCGCGACCTGCGCCAATCCGGACTGCTCAAGGTGAAGCAGGGCGTCACCTCGCTCGAGGAAGTGGAAGCGGTCACCAACGAATGAAAAACTGGCGAATGAAAAACTGGCGAATGAAAAACTGGCGAATGCAGCACGGGCAAATGAAGCACGGGGAGATGTGATCTATGGCAACGGCACAGGCGACGGCCGCGCGGCGGGATGTCAAGGAGTACGCGTTTGCCTGGGAGGGGCGCGACCGCAGCGGCAAGCTGATCAAGGGCGACATGAGGGCGAGCGGCGAGGCGGTGGTGCAATCCACCCTGCGCCGCCAGGGCATCAGCGTGGTCAAGATCAAGCGCCAGCGCGGCGGGGGCGGCGCCAAGATCACGGAAAAGGACATTACGCTGTTCACGCGGCAGCTCGCCACCATGATGAAGGCCGGCGTGCCGCTGCTGCAGTCCTTCGATATCGTCGGCAAGGGGCACTCCAATCCCGCGGTCGGCAGGCTCCTGCTCGACGTCAAGACCGACGTCGAGACCGGCAGCTCGCTCAACCAGGCCTTTCGCAAGTACCCGCTGCACTTCGACGCGCTGTTCTGCAACCTGGTGGCCGCGGGCGAAGCCGCCGGTATCCTGGACACCTTGCTCGACCGCCTGGCCACCTACAAGGAAAAGATCCTCGCCATCAAGAGCAAGATCAAGTCGGCCCTGTTCTATCCGATCGCGATCGTCGTGGTCGCGTTCCTGATCACCGCGGTGATCATGATCTTCGTGATTCCCGCCTTCAAGGAGCTGTTCGCCAACTTCGGCGCCGACCTGCCGGCCCCGACGGTGATCGTGATGAACCTGTCGGACGCCTTCGTCACGTACTGGTACCTGATCTTCGGCACCATCGGCGGCGGGCTGTGGTTTTTCTTCTACACCTGGAAGCGCTCGGCCAAGATGCAGGCGGCGATGGACCGCGCCACGCTCAAGCTTCCGATCTTCGGGGACATTATCCGCAAGGCCACGATGGCGCGCTGGGCGCGCACGCTGTCGACCATGTTCGCCGCCGGTGTGCCGCTGGTGGAGGCGCTCGAATCGGTCGGCGGCGCCTCGGGCAACTACGTCTACCTGACAGCCACCAAGAAGATCCAGCAGGAGGTGAGCACCGGCACCAGCTTGACGGTGTCGATGCAGAACACCGACGTGTTCCCCAACATGGTGATCCAGATGGTGGCGATCGGCGAAGAGTCGGGCTCGCTCGACGCGATGCTGGGTAAGGTCGCCGACTTCTACGAGGCGGAGGTGGACGACGCTGTGGAGGCGCTGTCCAGCCTGATGGAGCCGGTGATCATGGTGGTGCTGGGTACGCTGATCGGCGGCCTGGTGATCGCCATGTACCTGCCGATCTTCAAGATGGGCCAGGCCATCTAGGCCTTATGCGCCCTTAAGGCGCGATTTAAGAACACCCCCCGCCTCGCACGAGGCGGGAAATCTGTTCCCCTCCTTTTCAAGGAGGGGTGGCACGCGAAGCGTGACGGGGTGGTCGGTGGAGCGCGCGCGTTTTGTATCTTGCCCCTCCGAGAGCCTCTGCATGCGTAATCCAGATTAGGTTAGCCTGCGCCGTAACTGCATATATGCTCGCCCCGCTTGCTCATCCGCTGATCTTCCCTTGGCTGTGCCTGGTCCTGGGGCTGCTCGTCGGGAGCTTCTTGAACGTCGTCATCTATCGCCTGCCGCTGATCCTGAAGCGCGACTGGCGCCAGCAATCGGTCGAGATTCTCGGCGAGTGGGCGGGCGAGCAGGCAGCGCCGGCCGAACTGGCGCAGATGCGCGCGGGGTTCGAAACGCTCGCTCCCGCGCTAGCCGCCGCGCCTGCCTTCAACTTGATCGTACCGCGCTCGGCCTGCCCGCACTGCGGCCATCGCATCGGGGCGCTGGAGAACATTCCGCTGCTAAGCTGGCTCGCGCTGCGCGGGCGCTGCGCGGGCTGCAAGTCGGGCATCGGCGTACGCTACCCGATCGTCGAGGCCTTCACCGGCCTGGTCTCCGGCTACGTCGGCTGGCGCTTTGGGTTCTCGCTGGCAGCTATGGGTGGGCTCGTCTTCGCGTGGGCGTTGATCGCGGCCGCCGTAATCGACCTCGACACGCAACTGCTCCCCGACGACATCACCTTGCCGCTTGCCTGGACCGGCCTGTTGTTCAACCTGTGGGGCGCGTTCACCCCGATCGAGTCGGCGGTGCTCGGGGCGATCGCCGGATACTTGTCGCTCTGGTCGGTATATTGGGTGTTTAAACTTGCCACCGGCAAGGAAGGCATGGGCTTCGGGGACTTCAAACTGCTCGCTGCGATCGGTGCCTTCCTCGGCTGGAAGATGCTGCCCGCGGTGATCCTGCTGTCGTCCTTGGTCGGGGCCACAGTCGGCATCCTCCTGATCGTGCTGGCCAGGCATGGACGCAACGTGCCGATTCCCTTCGGTCCGTACCTCGCCGCCGCCGGCCTCCTCGCCCTGTTCTTCGGCGAGGATCTCAACCGCATCTACCTGCAGTTGCTCTGATGTGAAGCTCGTGGTGGGCGTAACCGGCGGCATCGGTTCGGGCAAGAGCACCGTTGCTCGATTATTCGAGGCGCTGCACGCCGCCGTGGTCGACACCGACGCGATCGCGCATGCGCTCACCGGTCCCGGCGGGGACGCGGTGGAGGCGATCCGGGCGCGCTTCGGCGCGGAGTTTCTCACCCCGGACGGTGGCCTGGATCGTCCCCGTATGCGCGCGCTGGCATTCTCCGATCGGGAGGCCAAGCACGACCTTGAGGCCATTCTGCACCCGCGCATTCGGGCCGAGGCCCGGGCGCGCGTGGCGCAAGCGCAGGGCCCCTATGTGCTGCTGCTGATCCCATTGCTGGCGGAGACTGGCGGATATCCGCAGTTGGTGAACCGGGTGCTGGTGGTAGACTGCGATGAGGAGCGGCAGATCGAGCGCACCAGACGCCGCAGCGGGCTGACCCAGGCGCAGGTGCGCGCGATCATGGCCGGGCAAGCGAGCCGCGCACAACGCCTGGCGCTTGCCGACGACATCATCGACAACAACGGCCCTGCGCAGGCCCTGGAAGAGCAGGTGCGGCACTTGCACGCCCGCTACTTGGCGCTGGCCCAGGCCTGACTTAAGCAGCGCGCCTCGGGTTTATTTTTGCGATGTTTTGAGCAATACTCCCGCCACCCTTTCGCGGCCGGGCCCACGCCAGGTGATCAGCTACGAGTTTCCGCTCAACGAGCGCATCCGCACCCTGCTGCGGATGGAGGACCTGTACGAACGGGTGCGCTTCTTTGTCGCTCGCGACGAGGATGTCGAGCACCATGCGGCGCTGCTCACGCTGTTCGAGGTGCTCGATGTCGCCGGCCGCGCTGACCTGAAATCGGACCTCATCCAGGAGCTCGAGCGCCAGCGCCAGAGCCTCAGCGCGCTACGCTCCAACCCGGCGATCTCCGAGCGCGCCCTCACCGAGGTGCTGGCCGACATCGACCGTGCCGTTCAGGGGATACAGCAGGCCTCGGGCAAGACCGGCCAGGAGCTGCGCGAGAACGAGTGGCTCATGGGCATCAAGCAGCGCGCCGCTATCCCCGGCGGGGTATGCGAGTTCGACCTGCCTTCCTATCATTACTGGCTGCATCAGCCGGCCGCCATCCGGCGCGAGGATCTGGAAAGCTGGATCTCACCGTTCCTGCCGCTGCAGCAGGGCGTGGGCATCATCCTGCGCATCCTGCGTGACAACGGACGGACCAGCCAGCACACCGCGGCGCAGGGGGTGTATCAGCAGATGATGGGAGGTCGCCTCGCGCAGCTGCTGCGCCTGCGCGTGGACGACGCGTACGACTGCGTGCCCGAGGTGAGCGCCAACAAGTACGCGCTCAACGTCCGCTTCACTGTCGGTGCCGGCCAGCAGCGCCCGCGCGTGAGCCCCAGCGATATCCCGTTCGAGCTGAGCTTCTGTAATCTCTGATGCCCGGCGAACGCGCTCGGCTGGTGAGCTGTCCGCAGTGCGGGGCGCCCACGGCGTGGAACCCGGCCAATCCGTACCGCCCGTTCTGCTCTGAGCGCTGCAAGCTGATCGACCTGGGCCAGTGGGCCTCCGAGGGGTATCGGATACCTCTAGAGGAGGCGGACGCGGTGGTACCGGACCAGCAGCCTGATCCCGAAACTTAAGCAAATCGTAGGATGGGTGGAGCGAAGCGAAACCCATCGATTGTCACGGTGATGGGTTTCGCGTCGCTTCACCCATCCTACGCGGACGCCCACGCCGCGCGCATCATCGCGACACCGTGCGCGCCCGCCTGCCAGGCGCGCTCCAAATGCCGCGTCTCCATCCCACCAATCGCGTAGACCGGAACGGTGCAGCCCGCGGCGAGCGCGGCGAAGCGCTCCCAGCCCAGCGCCGGCTGGCCGGGGTGGCTGAGCGTCGGCAACACCGGGCCTAGCACCGCGTAGTCCACGCCCAGCGCCTGCGCCTTGGCCAGTTCGCCGGCGTCGTGGCACGACGCGCCGCACAACGCCAGCGCGGGCCTTGCCCGTGTCTGCATCAGCACCGAGGCGGGCAGGTGCACGCCATCGGCACCGCACTGCGCCGCAAGCTGCGCCTCGCCGTTGATCAGCGCCAGCGCGCCGGCGGCGTGACAGCGCGCCACCACCTCGTGCGCGAATCGCCCGAGCGCCTCTCGCGCCATGCTCTTCTCGCGCACCATCACCATGCCCAGGCCGCGCGCGAGCGCCGCATCGAGCTGGCGCAGGAACGGCGCTTCACCGGCCAGCGACGCGCACGTAATGCCGAGCCGGTCCGGCAGCGCCAACGCGCGCAGAACCGGGGCGTTGGCGGGCAGCAGCGGGGCCACGCCCAGGTCGCGCAAGCCCGCCCAGACCAGTTCCTGGTCCTCCTTCGAGTGCGGCTCGCCGCGCCAGCCCAGGACGCGGAAAAAGTGCAGCTGCACGTGGGCGTGCGGATAGACGTAGCGCTGGACAAGCCACGGGTAGGCGCGAGTGACTTCGATGCCCAGCTCCTCGTGCAGCTCGCGCGCGAGCGCGTCGGGCAGCGTCTCGCCGCGCTCCGCTTTGCCCCCGGGGAACTCCCAGTAACCGGCATAGACCTTGCCGCCAGGGCGCCGGGCAAGCAGGAAGCGGCCGTCCGCGCGCTGGATGACGGCGGCCGCGACCAGGACGGGGTCGGGCTTGCTCAAGCCTGGTCGCGACCGGGCGCCGCCAGGCCACTGCGCCCGGCCCAGTCGCGCGCGAAGTGCCAGGCCACGCGGCCGCTGCGTGAGCCGCGCTGCAGCGCCCACTGCAACGCCTCGCGGCGCGCCGCTTCGCCGTCGAACTCGGTTACGCCCAGCA
>Ga0315283_10006317_pt1 | contig 10561 bp, 16 predicted proteins | sample YL17G09_0_MG_FD_204541 | JGI IMG/M metagenome (GOLD analysis project Ga0315283, IMG submission 204541) | Sediment microbial communities from Yellowstone Lake, YNP, Wyoming, USA - YL17G09_0 | ecosystem: Environmental > Aquatic > Freshwater > Lake > Sediment | place: USA: Wyoming | collected...
AACGAACCTGTTCGAAATGCGGACATTCATTAATCAAAAGGATTCAGGTATGGGAAGGAAGCAAGCGATGTATCATTGCGTAATTCATTGATATAGAAAAGAATGTACGGTATGTATAATGTTGGACTGGCTCGCTGAATTGTTTCAGCCGATTATTGCGGCGATCATGTCGTTGCTTGTATGGCTCGGTATTGTATCCCCTCATAAGAACGCCGCAGTCAGTGGATCAGAACATGTGTTGCCAGAAAGCGAGCAGTATGGAGCCGCTCACTTAGAAAAACCATCTGAGGAAGTACCCGTCCCATCAAATGAGTAATATAAAATTGATAGAATCATGTCTAACCATCATAGACAACATGAAGCGGTCAGCATATGAGTATGTGGCTCAAATCCATAATTTGAGCCATATTCTCTTTTACGAACAGGAATCAACCGAGATTCAGAGTCAACTTGCCGCATTTCTGGATGAGGTTGCATACTATAAAGAAAGACAAATGATGACGCAGTTCTATGAAAAAAATGGGTTCAATGCCACGGATGACGATGCCAAGCGCGCTTTACTGTATGAGATTTGCAATGAAATATACCATCTCTATCCGACCACGGATGATGAGCGAAATGAGATCATCCAAATGGGTGAATCAACCGAGTGGACGGACATGATGCGGATTGGATGGCGACCTCAGTATTAATTGTTAGATGAATTACATATTACCATGATAACAAGTCCAATAACGACACATAGTATACAGATTACAAATCGCTTAATGGATATACAATGTACTACATCAATCTGACTATTATTTGCATATTGTATCACCTCTAGTGGACTATCATTTATATTTTTCATACACATGGGGCATGTTGCTCTAATTGTGATCCAATTCTCTATACATTGTTTATGATAACGATGATGACACTCTAGATCCCTCCATTCTGTCTCTACATCATCCAAACAAATAATGCACTCTTCTTTTTCTTTCTCCTGCTCTATTTCCATTCTACTATATCATATGGATTTATCATCTCAATTTTATCCATATAAATATCAAATAGTAGCTTAAATGTTAGTCTCTATAAATATAGTAAATGCAAATCTTACTTGCCTCTCGACTATTAACGGTATGGATGGTTTGCATCGGAACACTAATGGGTGTACTCATTTCGCGTGAAAAGTCAGGCGATGATACATTTTATCGATTTGGCCCTCATTCCGATTTTATGGTCTTAGGAATTCATATTGATACATTTGATAAATACCTATTGGTACTATTGTACTGCGCTTGTAATACAGCCATGCGTAATATTCGTAATGACATCATTTTACCGTGGGTTACACTTACTGTTTTCGATACAACGCCCGAGGCCATGGATCGAAAACAAACATTAAGTCACAAGTTGGCCTATGAAATTTCAATTATCTCAGCTGTATATGGATGGTTTGACTGGTTTATTTATATCAATCTGCTTCTCTCCCAGGTTGATATGGTTTTAATCGAAGTGGGGATGGATATTGTTGCAACAAGTATCATTACCTACATGTATTTAAATCCAGCATAATGATTGCAAAACCTGTAAAAATTGATACAACGCGCGATCACTAATTGGTGATCGGGCCTAAAGACATAGTGCAACGATATCATAAGATGGTAACCTATTCGTGTGACAACTGCTCCAAAGTCTTTACACAAAAAGGCCATTTGGCGCAGCATAGGAAGCGCAAAACTCCATGCAAAAAAGACAATATGATCGAACAACTCGTTGAGAAAAAGGTTCAGGAGGCGTTGGCAAAGACGAATGAGCCTTCAACCGACTATACCAAACGGACCGTCGCCGAATTGAAAGCACTCTGTAAAGAGCGCAAGATAAAGGGCATCACAGGCAAATCCAAAACGGATTTAATCGCGCTCTTGGAGCCCAAAATAGAACAACAAGTAACACAAGTAGCACAAACAACACTACATCTGCTCGAAGAATGTCTAAAGGTGCATTCCTTGCGCGAAGTATCTGACAAGCTGAATCTATGCGTAGGAACCGTGAAACGATGGCAGGAACTGAAAGATGTTCCCGTTCATTACACCTTTGATCTCCACAAAATCCTATCAAAAGAAATCGACTATTCTACCTTTAGTTCCGCCGCCAAGGACCAGTTCTTTACACCCGCCGTCCTTGCCAAACACTGCTGGGAAACCTTTCAGAAACATGTTCCATCCTATCACGACTATACCTTTATCGAGCCATCCGCAGGCGATGGTAGTTTCATGAAGGTACTTCCCGCGGGTTCCATTGGCTTAGACATTGAGCCGCGCGCCGCACCTATTCAGAAACAGGACTACTTGACATGGAAACCTGCCGATCTTAAAAAGTACATTGTCTTTGGCAATCCACCCTTCGGACTACGAGGACACCTGGCACTGAACTTTATCAATCACTCCTATGAGTTTGCCGATTATGTCTGTTTCATTCTACCCCAGCTGTTTGAGAGTGATGGGAAGGGTTCTCCTCGAAAGCGCGTCAAAGGATACAACTTGCTTCACAGTGAACTCCTCACGGCAATGTTCTATTCACCCGACCAACAAGAGGTCAAAATCAACGGCGTCTTTCAGATCTGGTCCAAACTCGCACAAAATCCAGCCTATGAGCTCACGAAACCATCCGAAGAGAACATGAAAGTCTATTCGCTATCGGATGGTGGAACGGTTGCTACCACGCGAAATAAGAAGATGCTTGGAAAATGTGACATCTATCTCCCCTCCACCTGTTTCGGCAAAGAGAATATGAAACTCTATGATTCATTCGAGGCACTCCCTGGTAAAAAGGGGTATGGTGTGGTATTCTTTCAGGACAAAGACGCCATGATCGCGAAAGCAAAAAAGATCGACTGGAGCAAGGTTAGTTTCCTGTCGACCAATTCTGCATATAATCTTCGTACTTCTATTGTGTTTCAGCAATTTGTTTAGATGTTGGCGCGAATGAATTCGCCCAATGCCTCAAAGGGTGTGGTGTCATCAAAGGGCAAGCTCTTGCCGGCCGCCACTAATTTTTTCAGGTGCAGATCGGTGAAGTCCCACTTGTAGACATCCGATGTACCCTTTCGAAGGGTGGGCGATGTTCCCGTGATGGGGTGTTTTCCGTTCATGGGAAAGGGTGGGAGAATGGTGATGTGACCACCGCGAGGGTGGAGATCGACAAAGAGATTGTAATCGTATCCCGCCTGTTTGAGGGTTTCATGCTGGTATTTTCCGCCGCCGAGGCGGCCCGTTTTGATTTCGACTTTTTTGAGATCTGCACCGATCTTTTGATCATAGGTTCCATCTTTGGAGTTCTTGTCGCCTGTGCTCTCGTTGGGAATTCCCGTTTGCGCGCAGATGAATTTAATCAACTCTTCACCGACTTTTCCAGCAGGATCGGGCTTGAGTTCATTGATGGCGCTCAGCGGCGTATCACGCCATAAGTTGGCAGCATGCTGCTGATGATAGAGTTCCATGCCGATTCGCTGGAGAGATCCATAGATGGTATGGGGGTTCATGGGAATGACCTGCCGAGCCCGTGTGGCCGCCAGTTCCGCTTGAAGCGCGTCGCGTTCCGCCCGAAGGGCATCTCGTTCCGCTCGCAGTGCCTGGAGTTCAACATTCATGGGATCCATTGGAAGAGTTTGGAATAATGGGTTGATTCTTCTTTTGACCCAATTTCCGTTCAATTTTTTTTCAAAAAAAATGTGATTGTTTACTCGCAGAGCGCGAAGAGAACCTCAAGCATCTTTCTTTTTTGTTCGGCTTTCTGGTTGACGAGCTCGTCAATATTAATCGTGGAGTCTGCTTCTGCGTCCAGACGCAAGTGATAGATCTGTACCACTTTCGTCTGCCCGATCCGCACGGCACGCGCAATGGCTTGATCCATCAGCGCAGCCGTCCACCAGGGACTGACAAAGATGATGCGATCGTATTCTTGGAGATTGAGCCCCACGCCTCCTGCCTGGAGCTGCAGAAGAAGAACAGTAGGCTTCGTGGTTTTCTTGGAATAATCCAAGACTTTTGTTCGTGCTGCCTGATTCATGCCACCGTGATAGGACAAGACATGATCCTCATCGATCAGATTCTCAGTTACCAGGAAGTTGTGAATCAGTTCCATCTCGTCGTGAAACTGACAGAAGACGATGTACTTGTGGACGGGCTCATCTTTTAGCTTTGCGTCGCCTTCTTGCCTCATTTGATCCGCCTCGATAATCTCTTTGATGCGTTCCATCTTCGTGCTGGGAAGCGTCCAGTCAGGGCGGGAATAGGTCCGATCTTCGCGACGCTTCGCGTTGATATAGACTTGCGGATGAACGGAGATCTGACGTAGGCGCAGCAGAAGGAGGAAGGACTGATTGTCGAGGAGATCACTGGAGTACTTGGCAATCATAGATTCACTTGCACCCTGCACCCCGTGATAGAACTCCTCCTCTTGAGGCGTCTTGAATGGCAGAATATCGGACTCGATCATGGGAATGGGTGGCGCTCCCTTGATGCTACTCCGTAAGGAATCAAGGGAACGATGAAGGAGGATGTGAGGGAGGAGAGCGTCGAAGTGTTTGTCCCAGGTCCATAATAAGGAAACGGGAACACCGATGAATCCCATTAAACTGACGACATCTTTCTTGGAATTGACGAGGGGTGTACCTGTGATCGCCCAGCGAATCGGCGCAACCATCTTTCGTAACCGATAGGCCAGCGTGCCGTCGCCGTTGCGGATCTTGTGTGCCTCGTCGAGCACGATGCGATCCCATGGCCGCTTGAAGAGAACCATATTGTGATAGATCTTTTCGTAGTTGGTGATATAGACAACAGGGCGGCACTTCATGAAGTGCATGGGGAAGGGGTCGGACACATTTGTGCGGAACCAGGAGGAGCGATCCGCTTCGTAGACGATCATGCCCGCCTTTTTGCAGATATCGACCCAGGTACTAATCATCGCCAGTGGCGCCAAGAGAAGTGTAGAGCGAACACGGTTGTTTGCCATGGTTGCCACCATCTGAATCGTCTTACCGAGCCCCATGTCATCACACTGAAATCCGCCGCGAACAACGACGGTTCCCTTTTTGTCACGAGTGGGGACCTCTGTTCCGTTACGCTCCTTGTCGAGCATCCAGTCGATACCGATGGTTTGATGCTCGAAATAGGTAAACCCATTCCATAATGGGATATACATGGATGACATGGATCTAGTGTTTGACAAAAAATAAGGAAATATCCTTATCAATTTTTTTATATGATTTGTAGTCGAGTGGTGTGTTAGTCCATCCAATAGACATCATCGTGATACAGAGGAAGAGGATGATTGGGCGGAGGAACAGCGGCAGCGAACACAACCTCCGCCGAAGGCGGATCAATACTACACACGGGGTCATCGACAAACCAGTCGTCCAGCGAATAGCACCGAACAGAATAGATGCTCTTTTCTTGAAAGTCATAGGCATGCACCAGGACAAAGACGGAATAGTCCGAATAAGGGATGATGTCAAGGACATCGCTGACAAGAGACAGTTTGTGGGGTGTATCTACGATATCTCCCACAGGGTGAAGGTGTGTCTTGTGGGCCTCCAGATATTCGCAGAGCGTATTGCGATGAAAGGCATGCAGCTGCTCGCCCATTTGAAGGAGGATGTGGTAGCTGGATTGGCGGAGAAACTCCGCCGCATTGACATCCTCGTAGGCGATCACATCAAATGCGGTCATTTCACTCAAGTAATCAACAGATTGGCGCATGTCTTGCGCCACCAAGATATGGCAGGGAACTTCGGCAAGGATGAAGCCGCGATCTCTGTATTTTTGAATGCGCGCCTCCTCGCGCTCACCGATGACACCTGAATGAAAGTGCATGTCTTTTCGGCGAGTGGAGCTCGGCAATTGAGTCTTGAAGCAATTCTCCGTTGAATCCCACCAGGTCTTGCAGACGCTCAGATCGAAGTGGCAGTTGATGTAGAGGAGAAGGTTGGGCTGATTCACCACGATGATTTGGATTTCATTGTCCTGTTTGACGAAAGAGAGAATGGTGACGATGTTATGTAGTTGGTCGTAGTCTTCATTGTTTTGGGGCTCAAACTTGGTCGTCAGATTATAACCGTGTTGGATCAAGAAACGAGACAGGCTATTCATGGTGGCAGGGCGGCGCTGGGATCCATCTCTGGAGATCAGTTCGATGGTGCAGCGGACCCAGATGTCGAGATCGCCAGGGACGAATCCAGGATCGATGCCTTCTTGTTGGAGGTAGAGCGCGAGCGCCGCGCTGCCTGCCACCAAGGACTCTGTTTCGGCGATGATCTCGCGGAAAGCATGGAAGGGGAGCCCGTACGATTCGATAAAGGACTCCATGGATGCTATTAAAAAGAACGGTTGTTCTTTTCAATTTTTGTTTTATTATTTTATCATTTTTGTAATGTTTTATATGATGTGTGTGTAATGAGACGGTGATTAGACGGCGATTAGACGGCTGTAAGCAGGAAGGGCAGCACGGGAACCTCGCCCTGTACGAGGGAGGCGCCTGCGGCGGTCGGGTGGCCCTTGAAGATGGTGCCCTCGGTCAGATTGAATCCATGTGTGCGAGCGGAATAGACGATGACGGACTTCTCCGTCTCCATCTCGCCCTTTGTGAGGAAGGTCTTTTTGCGGTAGTTGATGAAGACTTCGACGCCAGGATAGTTGGTAAAGACCATGTGGGAGGCCTCCGTGGTGTCAAAGGTGATGGTTGTGTTGTCGATGATGTAGCAGTTCAGGCCGAGCCATGCATTCGGCAGCTGCCACTCTGCGACATGGTCGAATCCAAGCGTGAGGAATGTGCCCTTGGTAAGGATCTGGCACAAGTGCTTGTCCTTCAGATCGAGAATTGGCTTTCCCAGCAGCACCATCTGCTGGTATCCTGTAGGCGTACTCATGGCCGCAATCCACTGAGCCGTCTCCTCGATGACGGGCTTCATGTTGCGTTTGTTCTGAATGGGCTTGTGCGCGATGCCTGTCAGGACCTCTCGAACGCAGCGGTCCTCGTAGGTGGGGCTGTCCCAGCGATCGACGCGGTCGATGATGTGAAGCCAGTAGGGCGCCTCCTCTTGCGGGAAGAAGTGGCGAAAGGTCAGCATGGCCGCGCAGCACTCGGTATGGATGGTTCCCGCGGGCCAGTGATCGCAGGAGGTCGCGTGGTGATCGATGCAGTTCACGGAGAGAGCGCCGACCCAGGTAGCGCGCACCGCCTCATCAAAGCTGATGTCAACCAGCAGGATGTGGGCGTTCACCATCTCTTTGAGGGAGGGCAGGCCCGCGCCCGTGGGCGCCGTGGGATACATTTTGATGTCGGTGACACCCTGGCGAGTCAGGGCAAGATGAGCGAAGTAAGCGGCAAACCAGCCGTCGATGCAGTTGCCATGGAAGATGATCTTGTACGAAGGAGAAGCGACCGACATGATTGGAAGTGGGATGATATAAAAAATAGGAAATTTAAATTTCAATTTTTTATAGTCGATATATTATGGATAATGTCCTGCCAAACAAGCGAGACATTTCGCCGTGATAGCGGGAGGTTTGATTCGCTTGAACACGGAGAGCTCGATCGAACATTCTATTCTCGGAAGGTCGGTGATCATTCCTGATGCAATCATGGATCGAATGAGCCTTTCCAATTTCTCTTGAGCTTCGACGGATTCAACATAGAGCATCGTTGCCATCCTATCATTCGTCCGCAAATTCAATTTTATCGAACCATCTCTTGTTCTACACATGTGCGGCGGATCTCGTTTACTCCCGTTATCATGAGGGAACTGGAGACGCGTGCTGCAGATGTTACTCCACAATGGTGGCAGAATTCATTGCGTTGATTCTCGAATCGACGGTCGCAGATGCGGCAGCATAGGCAACCATATACCATCATGGTGGCTCCTGCCACAACATTCAGAGGACATAGAACAGGAAAGGCAAGACAGCCGCCGACGATTTTGGTGGAGCCGCAGATCACATCTCGGATGGGTTCAGGCGGCACATGTACTTCTGTCGCGGGCAAATCACGATAGATGGTGTAGGAAGGCGAGTCGGGTCTTTTACGAAAATCATAAATGGAGGAGACACGACTCATCTATGAATGAGCTCGAAAAGAAAGCTTTCATTTTGTAGAACCAGAATAGTATTCACTATAGAGACTCTGAATGGTATAGTAGATCTTGCCACCGCATACTGCGTGAACGGGATTGATTTCCTCCCATGATCGCAAGAGAGGACGATTGAGATCCATGAACTGGAGTCCTTGGAAGTACAATGTGACAGTATTCCATGGGACCGTCATCCACTCCTCTGCATGTTTGCATTTGGATCCAGGGTGCGCGTCAAACGAGACATGTACCGTCAGTTGAGCGTACAGCGTTCCCTCTTGTGGATCGCGCACATAATGCTCCTCGGCCCACCCGCCGCTCTCCATAAACTGGATCGCGTGGCCATTGTAGTGAAAGGAGAAGGGATTCGGTTCTTCGTGGAGATTGTCTTCGTTGCGCAATTCAATAATGGGAAACAGACTGGGCTGAAAAGTTGGATGAGATTGGTACATGCTTGGAGGGTTACTATAGAAATGGGAGTTGTCACTTTCAATTTTTTAGAAAAAGAAAGGGTGGCTTTCCCCTTCTTTTTATTTTCTAATTTTCTAATTTTCTGAATTTCTGCTTTAGAGCGCGCGTCCCCACTTTTTAGAGATCGGTCTCCAGACAAACTCGACAATCGGTCCCTGGGGAGGAAGAATCAGCTCATTGCACGGGCCGTCAATGTGTTTCTGGACGATGGATACCAGATCCTCCGTGGTACGATGGGCGATCTCAAAGTGCTTCCAGCGATTGGGCTGATCCGCACGGAGAATCACATAGGAGGTCGCCAATGTCTCGTCAGGAAAGTTGAGATAGGTGAGATAGCAGAACAGGCTACCCGTCTCTGCCGCCGCCGCCGCGCGCGCCGTGACTTCCCATCGCATCATGTTCGGCATGCGAGACAGCGTGAGCGGCGGGCCAGGAGGGCAGAATCCGTATTGTTTTTCGATTGCGGCGCGGTATTTCTCTCGCTCCTCTTGTATGATGGGGGAAGCGATGGCGACCATCTCGGGAATCGGTTGGGCGCTCAGTGTTTTTCTGTGGATTTCCTGTTTGCGCAGAATCAGACGATCCTCTTCTGATTTCGCATCGCGACGGAAGAGGAAGAGGATGATGCCGCCGCCGAGAATGAGGAGGATCGTGACGAAGAGTTGATTGAATTCGGAGGGATGCATGGATGGTTGGTTGGTTTATTTTGATAGAAATATATTTTCAATTTTTTTATGATACATTTTCCATTTTGAAAGGCACCTGATTGCCATCAGGATGGTGTTTGGGGAACACAGCGATTTTGTAGGTCCAGTGGTCCCCTCCAAACACATTTCCGAATCGAGCAACAATAATGGATCCATTTCCATCATCGTACTCCTCCTCCAAGTAGCAATAGAAGATGCCCCTCTCCAGATGACGCAATCCATCCTGCCTTTCGATTTCCAAATAGCGCTGGCTTGGAATATACTCGCGAAGACCCCTCTGTCGCAAGCGAGGCAACTTCTTGATGTCAGGATGAATCTCCATGATCTGCATGGTTGTTGGATAGATGGGCTGAAGCTCATTTCGCGGCACACGGCGGCGCGTGCTCACAAGGGTAGGATCGGCGTGATCCCAGTTGAATGGAATGTCATCGGATGCCATGGTTGGCTCCTTTTCTGTAAAAATAATTTTCAATTTTTTCCTATTGGTTGGCTGTTAGATATTCGGGTGTCATTTGATAGGCGTATGGCGCTTTTGATGAGATAGGCGGATTCAGATCGCGCACACGAATGTCGTATTGATTGATGTGAATGCCAGAAACGACAATATTTCGTTTGCCGATAAAGTCCTCGCAGTTGAGGTCAGGAAGAGGAGGGACCATTTCCAGAACAAGATGGGTGCAGACATAGTCGCCCTCCAATGGATAGGTCTTGTGAAGCTCGGCAAGGTTGGGAAGATAATCCGTCTTGATCCTGGCAATCTGCTCGCCATATTCCTTCAGAAAGATGATCTCCTCTTTTCCGCCGTCGCCGTCCATGTGGCGTACAATCATGAGACGGCCTGCGTCGATATACGCTTGGAGAACATAGCGAAGTGTGGCAATCTTTTCGTCCATGGTTGTCTTCTTTTCTGTCACATTCATTTTCAATTTTTTCTAAACGGCAGACTCTGTAAAAAAGAGCGTTTACACTCCTTTTTAGATTTTCCAGATGTTTGTAAAGATTATCGTTACGCGCGAAGAACCATCTTGCTCAGATCAAAGTTCGCGGCATTGGTGTGGAACCAGGTGAGAATGTCGAGAAGAGACGCCCACACCTCATCGTGATTCGGGAGCGGAACGCAGTTGGAGACGCCGTTCTCAATTTCGGGCAGCTTCTGACCGCTCTGTGCGCCCATGATCGTATAGCCGTATCCCATGACATGAGAGATGGCGGCATGGCGGATCTTGGCGGCTTCGACCACCGTGCCATCCTCCGTTGTCGCCGTCTTTTG
>Ga0315283_10006318_pt1 | contig 10561 bp, 10 predicted proteins | sample YL17G09_0_MG_FD_204541 | JGI IMG/M metagenome (GOLD analysis project Ga0315283, IMG submission 204541) | Sediment microbial communities from Yellowstone Lake, YNP, Wyoming, USA - YL17G09_0 | ecosystem: Environmental > Aquatic > Freshwater > Lake > Sediment | place: USA: Wyoming | collected...
GCAATCTGAGCGGCGTAACAAGGCTGGTTTCAACCCGCCCGCCAATCTCCAAGCCCGTACTGCGTCGATCTCTTTCGATTAAGTAGACGGGCTCCTAGCCTAGCTGGAATCGGCAGTTTTCATGCATCGTTGGAACCCCAGTGGAACCCCATTGGGAATTTCAGCTTCCCGCTTCTCAGCTAAGTCATTGAAAAGATTGGCGCGCCCTGAGAGATTCGAACTCCCGACCCCCAGATTCGTAGTCTGGTGCTCTATCCAGCTGAGCTAAGGGCGCGCGAAGATGGGCTTCCTTAGTATGGCGTCCCTTGCAACGCAAGCTTTACAATTTGTTCAGGAAGTCTGCCGCTTCGATCCGCGCGCCGCGCGCAATTGCGTGACGTAGTCGGGGATGCTCACCACAAAGCTGGTTCCGGCCTCCGAGGACTCCTCAAGGTGAATGTCGCCGCCATGGGCGCGCACCAGTTCGGCGGCGATGGCGAGGCCCAGACCCGTGCCTCCGCTGCGGGCGGCACTCTGGAAGGCCTGGAAGAGGTGCTCGCGCACCTGGTTGGGAACACCCGGTCCGTTGTCCCTTATCTCGACCATGGTTACACTGCCTTCGCGGGCAGCTCTCAGGGTGATCTTGCCGTCGGGGCTGCCCGGGTTTTCGCTCTGTTGGGTTTCCAGAGCTTGAATGGCGTTGCGAACAAGATTGACAAGAACCCGGATGAGCTGCTCCCGGTCCGCATCGATGAGCATGCTGGCCGGCACGGCGTTGTAGATCATGATGCGGCTTGAGGCTTGCACCACGGCGGTTTCCACTACCTCGTTCACGATGTCCTTGAGCACCAACTTTTCGCGCCGCGGCGGCAGCTCCTGGGCACGGCCGAATTTCAGGGTCTGACTGAGGAATTCAATCGCGCGGTCCAGCGAGCCGATGAGCTTGGGTGCAAAGCGCTTGATCGTGGGGTCATCGACGACAGCCAGACGGTCGGAAATCAGCTGGGCAGAGGTGAGCATGTTGCGCAAGTCATGGCTTACCTTGCTCACCGCCAACCCCAATGCCGCAAGATGGTTTTTCTGCTGCAGCATGGTGGCAAGCTCGGTCTGCATGTCGTGCAGTTCGCGTTCGGCAACGCCGATTTCGTCGTGGCGCGGCGAAGGCACTATGATGCGTGAAAAATCCTCAGGGTTCTGGCCAAAGGTCACCATGTTGCGGGTGAGACGCTGCATGGGCTTCACCAAAACCCAGTTGAGCGCCGCAAAGATCATGCTCGCCACCAGCAAGGACAGGAACACCGAGAGCAGCAGGATATTGACGCCATAGTGGAGCATCGCGGTGCGCAGAGACTTTTCCACCAAGGCGATTTCAATAAGGTCGCCGGACATCTTGGGTGGCTTGTCGACCACGCTGATCACCCGAGTTTCGTCGTTGACGATGGTGCCGAAGGCATCGCGGATGGCCTCGTACCACATAAAGTTCCGAAGGTCGAAGCTGGCATCGACCATAAAATCGTCGTCGCTGCGCAGCACCAGTTGGCGGCTGCCGTCCTTCTGCAGCGAGACGACGAGAACGCCGGCACTGTTGAGGATTTCACTCTTGAGTGTGCCCGACAGGAGTTCGTCCGGCGCTGCCTTGGCGGCAAGGGCTGCAATCTCGGCTTGGGCCAGCCTTCCTTTAAGCCACTGGATGCGGAAATTCGCAATGGAGGGTAGGAAAATCAGGACCTCGCCCAGCATCACGAAAATGATGGTGAGCAGCAGCACCTTGCCGGAGAGGCCGCGCAGCACACCGTTTCGGTGGGTTCGCATGTTGGTTTTCTTGTTCTGCATGGGCGTCTCGGCCTAGCCTAAAAAGCTCATCAATTTGATTGCGCGCCGCACCCACGGGCTGGTTGCAAGTCCGGAAAAATAATTCACTGAAGCTTGGCGGCTCGCCTCGCCAAGAGTGGGATAGGGCACCACCATAGCGGCCAGGGCCTGCACTTTCAATCCATTGCCCATGGCCAGCACCCAGGGCTGTATGAGCTCGCCCGCCTGCTGTCCAGCGATGGCAACGCCCAGAATGCGTCCGCGCCTGCCGATGATGGCCTTTACCAGCCCTTGCGGCTTTCCCTCCGTCTGGGCCCGGTCATTTTCCAAAAAGGGCGAGCGCATGACCCTGACACTGTTTCCGAATTTCTGTCGTGCCTCAGCTTCCGATAATCCGGCACTGGCAAGTTCCGGGTCGGTATAGGTCACCCGTGGGATTGTATCGGCGCGATTCTTCACAGGCAGACGGAATAGGATGCTGCGGATGACAAGTCCGGCATGATAGTTCGCCACATGGGTGAACTGTGGGCCACCCGCCACGTCGCCCACCGCATAGATATGCTTCTGCGATGACCTGAGGGCTGCGTCCACTCTAATGCCCTTGGGTGTGAAGAAAACCCCTGCCGCCTCCAACCCCAAGCCTTCCACATTGGCGAGGCGGCCTGCGGCGACCAGGATATGACTTCCCGATATGATGTCGTGCTGTTCTATCTCAACCCGAATGCCTTCCGCTGACTTTGCGACCTTTCGAATGACTGCGGGCGCCAGAATCCTGACACCTTCCTCCATCAGTTTTTGAATGACCAGAGAACGCAGTTCATGATCGTCCTTGGCAAGAGGGGCTAAGGCTTCAATCACTGTCACCTGCGCACCGAGGCGGCGGTAGGCCTGCGCCAGTTCCATGCCGATGGGACCGCCGCCGACAATGACAAGGTGCGAGGGCAACGCCTTGAGATTGAAAATCGTCTCGTTGGTCAGGTACGGCACGGAGGCGAGACCCTCGATGGGAGGAATGCTGGCGCGTGAACCGGTGGCGATCACAAAGCGCCTAGCTTTGAAAACCCCTTCACTACATTCGATCGTTGCCGCGTCACGAAAGCGTGCAGCAGCCTGCACAACGTTCACACCCAGCTTCTCAAATCGGTCGACAGAATCATTGGGGGCAATGGCGGCAATCACCCCGTGCACGTAGGCATGTACCGCGCCGTAATCAACTTTTGGGTCAGCCGCCGTAATCCCGTACCTTGCGCAGTCACGAAATCCCTGTGCGTGCTCGGCCGCCGCAATAAGGGCCTTGGAGGGTACACAGCCATAGTTGAGGCAGTCGCCCCCCATCAGGCCCCTTTCAAATAGCACCACTTTCTGGCCAAACTGTGCGGCCGCAGCTGCCACCGACAGTCCACCCGATCCTGCACCTATTATAGCAATATCATAGATCATGATTTGGCCCGCCATTTCTTGTAGACGACGGGAAGCAGCGCCAGCAAGCCAAGACACGCCAAGGCGATCAGCATCTGCGGCGTAACGATGTGTTTGAGAGCGAGGTCAAACGGACACTGTAAGGGGCCGTTCTGCATCACGCAGGCATCATGGGCTTCCTGTTGTAAATCAAGGGTGGCATCGAGGCTTGCACCCACAAAGCTGAACACAAGGGTGATAGGAATAATGCCGAAGAAGGTGGCGAGCACAAACGTCCCGAGCTTGATGTGGGAAAGTGCCGCGGCAATGTTCACAAGCCAGAAGGGAAACAGCGGAACTAGCCGCAGGAACAGCAGGTAATTGAAGGCGTTCTCGGAAAAGCCGTCACGCACCTTGGTCAGCAACTGTCCGGACTTGCGGGCCAACAGTTTTTCAAGCGACGTCTTGGCGGCAAGAAATATAATTGTAGCGCCCAGAGTTGCGGCAAAGATAGTGGTTGCAGCGCCGGTTACCCAGCCAAACAGCAGTCCGCCGACGACGGTGATGAAGCCCGCGGCGGGAAAGGACAGGGCCACAGCCGCTGCATAGACCGCTGCATAAATCAGGACTGCCAGGACCCAGTGTTGGTGGATCTGGGCCCGCAACATGGCCCGGTTGGCCGCAATATCCTGCAGGTTGAGGTGTTCTTGCAGGCCCATGGCATAAGCTGTAATCATCAGGCACAGGATGAGGCCGAGGGGAATCCACCGGCTCACATTGCGAGATGTATTTTGATCGCTGGCAGGATCAGGCACGCGGGTAACCATTTCACTATTGAGGGACGAAGTCTTGCAGCAATCAGCAGGCTCTGAAAAGCCCCTCTCACCGGCATGTGAGAACAATTCAGCAGTCGTGTCAGGTTAAATCGGCGTAATCGTTGACTTTCCCAGAGCTTTGCTCTTATAACCCGGCTCAATTCAATGAAGAGACATAAATCTACCCTTTAAAGGCGCTCCAAATGCTTTTCTAAGCAATTGACCATGTATCTGAAAATACAGCCGTTTTTGGGATTTATCAAAGATAATACGGAGACCTATTGTGAAGCGCACTTACCAACCGTCGAAAATTGTCCGCAAACGTCGGCACGGCTTCCGCAGCCGCATGGCAACTGTTGGTGGTCGCAACGTAATTACCCGCCGCCGCGCCAAGGGCCGCAAGCGGCTCTCGGCCTAACACCACGACGATGGAACATCTCAAGCGTCGGCAGGACTTTGTTGCCGCCGCAAGAGCATTGTCTGCTGTAACGCCTGGCATGGTCGTGCAGGTGCGCAACCGGCTTGACGAGGCCGCCCCGCGCGTTGGCTTCACGTGTAGCAAGAAAATTGGTAATGCAGTCATACGCAACCGCGCCAAGCGCAGGATGCGCGAAATCATCAGGCTTAACCTCGGGCCCGAGGCCAGAACCGGTCATGACTATGTGTTGATTGGCCGGCTTGCTACGGCCACGCGAAGTTTCGATGACTTGCAAAAAGATCTCAGCAGCGCCTTGAAGCGCCTGCATCGCACGCCACATGAAGTGGCTGACAAAGGTAAATTATGAATGATCTGAACAACAAGAATTTTATTCTGGCCATCATCCTGTCGATGGCGATCATTTTCGGTTGGCAATACTTCTATGCCGGCCCCCTTGCCGAGAAGGCGAAGAAACAAGCCGAAATTGCGCAAACGACCACCCCCGCCACGACCACGACCACAACATCCGGTGGCGCGGTGCAGGTACCAGCCGGAACAGTGGGTCCGCTCACCCGCGAAAAGGCACTGGAGGCAAGCCCCCGGCTGAAGATTGATACCCCAGATGTTTCGGGTTCAATCAACCTCATGGGCGCGCAGATCGACGATCTGCACCTCGTGCGCTACCAGGAAACCATCGATCCCAAGAGCCCGCTCATCACGCTGCTCTCCCCCAGCGGTTCGCCCGACGCATTTTTTGCCGAGCAGGGCGTTGTGGGTGCAACGGGTACCACAGCAAGACTTCCCGATGCGAAAACGGTATGGACAGCGGATGCGCCCGCCATGCTCGGCATCGACAAACCCGTAACCCTGAAGTGGGACAATGGCGCAGGCCTCCTCTTCACCCGTGAGATTTCCATCAATGACCAGTATGTATTCACTGTCACCCAAAGTGTTACCAACAATACGACAGCGGCCGTTGCCCTGTTGCCATACGCCCGCATCCAGCGCCAGGACACGCCGCATATTGCGGGCTTCTGGGTGTTCTATGAAGGCATGTTGGGCTACCTCGGTGACAAGCTGCAGGAAGTGAAATATGCCGCCGCCGCTAAGGACAGCGAACCTACGAAGGTGGATTCAGATGGCGGCTGGCTGGGTTTCACCGACAAATACTGGGCCGCAGCCCTCATTCCAGAGCAGGCCCGCGCCATCACCGCTACTTTCCAACATCAGCTGGTGGCAGGCCGCAATGTCTACCAGACTGATTATCTGTCACGCGATGCCATCATCGTGCAACCAGGTGCTACGGCCGCCTATCAGGATCAGCTGTTTGCAGGTGCCAAGGTAGTGAAAACCATCCAGAGCATAGGTGATAAATACAAGATCAAGAAGTTCGACCTGATGATCGACTGGGGCTGGTTTGAATTCATCACCAAGCCCATGTTCTTCCTGCTCGAATTCATCAAGGGCATCGTCGGCAACTTCGGCGTCGCCATCCTGGTCGCCACGGTCTTGGTGAAGCTTGCGGTTTTCCCGCTGGCCAGCAAGTCCTTTGCCTCCATGAGCAAGATGAAAAAGCTGCAGCCGGAAATGGCCAAGCTCAAAGAACTTTACCCCGATGACAAAGTGAAGCAGCAGCAGGGCATGATGGAGCTCTACAAGCGCGAGAAGGTCTCTCCCATTTCGGGCTGCTTGCCGGTGGTGGTGCAGATCCCGGTTTTCTTCTCGCTCTACAAGGTCATTCTCACCTCCATCGAGTTGCGCCATGCGCCGTTCTTTGGCTGGGTGCATGATCTGTCGGCCCCTGATCCCACCAACCTCTTTACCATGTTCGGTCTCATACCCTGGTCGCCACCCACTTTCCTTATGCTGGGCATCTGGCCGCTGCTTATGGGGATCACTATGTGGGTGCAGATGCGCCTCAACCCCGCACCACCAGATCCGGTGCAGGCGAGCCTGTTCAACTGGATGCCCATCATGTTCACCTTCATGCTGGGCAGCTTTCCAGTGGGCCTCGTCATCTACTGGGCGTGGAGCAACTCGCTGTCCATTCTGCAGCAATCCGTCATCATGAAGCGCAACGGCGTAGATCTTGATCTTCTCGGCAATATTAAGGACAGCCTGCCCTTCCTGAAAAAGAAGCCCGCGGGTTCGTGACAGGCCGCTTTAACGACGACCAACTTCTGGAGGGGCGGAGACTGTTTTCCGCTCCTTCGACTTTTGTCATGGGCGTTGCCGCCCTGCACCAGCTGCCGCCCGCCCAGGGTGTGGAGATCGCCTTTGCCGGTCGCTCCAACGTGGGCAAGTCATCGCTGATCAACGCTCTCACCGGTGTGAAGGAGTTGGCACGCGCCTCCAACACGCCGGGCCGTACCCGGGAACTCAATTTCTTCAATATTGCCGACAGACTCACCCTCATAGACATGCCGGGTTACGGCTATGCCAAGGCACCCAAGAAGGAAGTGAAGAAATGGCAATCTATGCTGCGCGGCTACCTGCGCGGGAGGCCAAGCCTTACCCGGGCCTTCGTTCTCATTGATTCCCGCCACGGGATTTTGGCTGCCGACGAGGAAATGTTTGATCTCCTTGATGAATCTGCCGTTACCTACCAATTGGTGCTGACCAAGATCGACAAGTTGAAGGCCGCCGAGGTCGGCAAGATCATAATCGCAACGGAGGCAGTTGCCAATAAGCGCTCCGCCGCCTACCCTCTCATCCACGCCACATCGAGCGACAAGTTCACCGGCCTCGACCAGCTTCGCGCTGAAATCGCGGGCCTTCTTTAACTTCATTCTTGGCAGCCAGGACTTTTGCATTATAAGGCCCCGCACTGAGCTCTGGAAAACATGACCCATGACCGACATTCCGATTCCTGAAACTGCCCGCATCCTGTCGGAGGCCCTACCATTCCTGCAGCGCTACGACGACCAGGTCATCGTGGTGAAGTTTGGCGGACACGCCATGGTGGATCCCAAGCTTGCCCATCAGTTTGCCCGCGACATGGTCATGCTGAAGGTGTGCGGCCTCAATCCAATCGTGGTGCATGGCGGCGGTCCGCAGATCAACAAGATGCTGGACAAGCTCGCAGTGAAGCCAGTGTTCCGTGATGGCCTCCGGGTCACCGACAAGGAAACCATGGAAGTGGTTGAAATGGTGCTGGCAGGTTCCATCAACAAATCCATTGTTGCCTCCATCCAGCAGGCAGGTGGCCGGGCCGTTGGCATTTCCGGCAAGGACGGCAACCTGATGATCGCCGAACGCCACGTGAAGCAGAAGACCGATCCACAAACCGGCCTCATTGAGAAAATTGATTTCGGCTTTGTGGGCGAACCCTCCCGCATCAACATCGAAATCCTGCAGACCATCATGAAGAGCGATGCCATTCCCGTCATCGCCCCCATCGGCGTGGGCTGGGATGGTGACACCTACAATGTAAATGCCGACACTGCAGCGGGCGCCATTGCCACTGCAACTCAGGCGAAACGCCTATTGATGCTGACGGATGTGTCCGGCGTCCTCGACAAGAACAATCAACTCATCAGCGAACTGAAGATCGCCGACATTCCCGAGCTCATCGCCAACGGTACCATCACGGCCGGCATGATTCCCAAAGTTGAAAGCGCCATAGCCGTGGTAGAGTCAGGGGTTGAGGGCGTCATCATCCTCGATGGCCGCGTACCGCATTCCGTGCTGCTCGAACTTCTCACGCCACACGGCGTCGGCACCCGCGTGTCACGGGCGGGCGTATGAAAGGCTTTGCCCATATCGACACCTGGGTGTTCGACCTCGACAACACACTTTACCCCGCATCCTGCCGGCTGTTCGACCAGATCGACCGGAAAATGACCGGGCTTGTCTCCGAGATCCTGAGTGTGCCGCCCCTCGAGGCAAGGACGATCCAGAAGGGCCTGTTCCACAAATATGGCACCACGCTGCGCGGCCTCATGGTGGAGCATGAGGTCGATCCCAAATATTTCCTGCATCATGCCCATGACATCGACTACGGGCCCGTACCGCACGACGCAGCCCTTGACGAAGCCTTGAGCGTACTGCCAGGCCGCAAACTTATCTTCACCAACGGCACCGTGGCGCACGCGAAAAGCGTGTTGAACCGTTTGGGTGTGACGCACCACTTCAAGGATATTTTCGACATTGTCGATTCCGACTACATTCCAAAACCGAAGCGCGGGCCTTACGAAAAATTTGTGCGGCATACCAACATCAAGCCCGGCACGTCGGCCATGTTCGAGGACATGGCGCGCAACCTCGAGCCGCCCCATGATCTTGGCATGACCACCGTGCTGATCACGTCCGAGCACAATGCCGATGCTAACATCCTGAATGGTGGGGTAACGCCTGACTATGTGCACCACACCGCCAGCGACCTTGTCGGCTTCTTGAAGAACATCCCATAAATTAAGAAACGATCGAGAGGAGCAGCGCACGTGAAGAATGCAAAGGACATCATCGAAGCCGGATGGGAAGCCCGTGACAAGGTCTCCCTCAGGACCAAGGGGCCGACCCGCAAAGCGGTGGAACATGCGCTTGGCCTGCTCGATTCAGGTGCAGCGCGTGTAGCCGAGAAGATCGACGGCACGTGGGTGACCAACCAGTGGCTGAAGAAGGCGGTTCTCCTGTCTTTCCGCCTGAACGACATGGAGCTGATCGGCGGCGGTCCCGGCAAGGCCAAGTGGTGGGACAAGGTTCCTTCCAAGTTTGATGGCTGGACGGCGAAGGATTTCAAGGCAGGCGGTTTTCGCGCCGTGCCGAACTGCCTCGTGCGCTATTCCGCCTTTATCGCGCCGGGAGCCATTCTCATGCCATCCTTCGTGAACCTCGGCGCCTATGTGGACACCGGCACCATGGTGGACACCTGGGTGACCGTGGGATCGTGTGCGCAGATCGGCAAGAACGTGCATCTGTCGGGTGGCGTCGGCATCGGCGGCGTGCTGGAGCCCATGCAGGCGGGCCCCACCATCATTGAAGATAATTGCTTCATCGGGGCGCGTTCGGAAGTTGTGGAAGGTGTCGTGGTGGGCGAAGGCTCGGTGATCTCCATGGGAGTCTTCATTGGCCAGTCCACCAAGATCATCGACCGGACCACCGGCGAAGTGTTCATGGGCCACGTGCCACCCTATTCGGTGGTGGTATCGGGTTCCCTGCCGCAGCCCAACTACCCCGACAACAAACCCAGCCCCTCGCTCTACTGCGCCGTCATCGTCAAACGCGTTGACGAGAAAACCCGCTCCAAGACTTCCATCAACGAATTGCTAAGAGACTGAACTTCCAGCCCTCCCATTTCTTCCCTTCACAGGTGACCCGATTCGGGGGATAAGGCTCACCGGGACCATCAGAGGTGCCACGTGGACCCGGAGGGAAAACATGGACTGGAAGTATCTTTTTACAAGCTTTGAGGGGCGTATAAACCGCAAGCCATTCTGGCTCAGCTTATTGGCGTTGATTATACTAGAGTGGATTGTGATGTTGGTTCTGGGCGCTGTTTTTGGAACATCGATGATGACGGGCGTCGATCCCAACATGCCCCCTGGCGAGGCCGCCGCCATGGCAACCAAGGGCATGATCCCCATCATTGTGGTCTCTTTGCTGTTCCTGTATCCGGCACTGGCCATCTATGCCAAGCGCTGGCATGACCGCGGCAAGTCCGGCTGGTGGAGCATGATCATGCTTGTTCCACTTGTTGGCGTGATCTGGTTTCTGGTCGAGTGCGGCTTCCTGCGCGGAACCGAAGGGCCCAACCAGTACGGCAACGACCCCCTCGGCTGAACAATGGTTCCAAAAAATATCGCCCTGCTCGTGGTGGTCGGGCGAATTTTTTTGCCCTATACTGAAGCTTATGGAAAACATGCCGACCGATTCCGTGCCAATATTGCAGGACCTTGTACGCTGTCGTTCGGTCACCCCCTACGAGGGTGGAGCGCTTACTGTTCTTGAAAATCTGCTCAGCGTACATGGCTTTGTCTGCCAGCGCCTCATCTTCAAGGAAAGGGACACGCCCGATGTTGAAAATCTCTTTGCGCGCATCGGGACCTCCAAACCGCATTTCTGTTTTGCCGGCCACACCGACGTGGTGCCGCCCGGCAATGAACCCGATTGGTCGCTGGCGCCTTTTGATGCCGATATC
>Ga0315283_10006320_pt1 | contig 10561 bp, 10 predicted proteins | sample YL17G09_0_MG_FD_204541 | JGI IMG/M metagenome (GOLD analysis project Ga0315283, IMG submission 204541) | Sediment microbial communities from Yellowstone Lake, YNP, Wyoming, USA - YL17G09_0 | ecosystem: Environmental > Aquatic > Freshwater > Lake > Sediment | place: USA: Wyoming | collected...
CCCGGCGCGGTCGTCCGTCAACACCGCCGCGCCCGCGACGGCGAGCAGGGCGGCCACGGCGTCAAAATCGGTCCGCCTGGCGCGCCGATGGCGGATCGGCCGGGGCTGCATGGGCCCTCTACCATAGCACACGTACTCGCCCGTCCCAGGCCGGCCAGAGTGAGTTGGTCTGCCGGACGTGCTCTAGTCTCCAGCGTGTCGACCCCGCTAGAGATCGGCGCGCGCGTTCGCGTGACCACGGGCGAGATGGCTTACGGCCCGCATGCCGTCGCACGCCTGGACGGTAAAGTGCTCTTCGTGCGCGGCGCGGCGCCGGACGAAGAGATCGAGGCGGTGGTGCGCGAGACACGCGAACGCTTCGCCTTCGCCGACGTTGCGGCGGTCCTGCGGCCGTCGATCGCGCGGCGCCCCGCCCCCTGTCCCTATCTGCCGCGCTGCGGTGGTTGTCCGTGGCAACACCTCGACTACGCCGCGCAACTGACGGCCAAACACGCCATCGTTCGCGAGCAACTGCGCCGCATCGCAGGGCTCGATCTGACGACCGCTGCGGTGCTGCCCTCGCCGCGCGAATACGCCTACCGGCGACGCATCAAGTTGCGCGTCGCCGATGGCGTGGTGGGCTTCCACGCCGCGGCGTCGCATGCGCTGATCCCGGTCGAGCATTGCCTGCTGGCTGAGCCGGCCGTCGACGCGGCGATCGAATGGGCCGCCGCGCTGGTGCGCGCGCTGGTCTCGAAATTGCGCCGTGTCGAGGTCAGTAGTGCCGGTGCTGATGCTCGCGTCGTCGTTGCCGGCGAGGTGGAAGGGGCCCTGCTGGAAGGCGACGCCACGCGCGCCGCGGCGTGGCTGGCCGCCCACCAGGGCGTCGCTGGCTTGGTGCTGGGCGGGCGCGGTTGGGTGCGTTCCTGGGGAGACGTGACGACGGGGCTGACGCCGGAGGAGGGGGCGGCGCTGGTTGTGCACGCGCCGGGATTCACGCAGGTCAACCGGGAGGGTAACCGGGTGTTGGTCGCGACGGTCCTCGCCGCCGCTGAAGCTCAGCCGGGGCAGCGTGTGCTCGACCTCTATGCCGGCGCCGGCAATCTCTCGCTCCCCTTGCGGCGGCGCGGCGCGCTGGTCACCGCCGTCGAGCAGGATCGCGGTGCCGCCGCCGACGCCCGTGCCAACGCGGCGCGTGAGGCAGGGCCACCCCTGCGCGTCATCGCCGAGCGTGCCGAGCGGGCGGCGGCGCGCCTGGCCGACGCCGGCGAGGCGTTCGACGTCGTCGTGCTCGATCCGCCGCGCGGCGGCGCAGCGGGCTGTATGGCGGCGCTGCTGCAATTGCGGCCGGCGCGCATCGTCTACGTCTCGTGCAACCCGGCAACACTGGCGCGTGATCTGTACGCGCTGCGCGGCAGCTATACGGTCGACACGGTGCAGCCAATCGACCTCTTTCCACACACCTACCACGTCGAGACCGTGGTGCGGGCAACACTGTCTTGCGACGCTGGGACCCCCGGTGTATCTTCCTTCCGGCGTCATGGTCCGATCGCACCGCCGCGGCGCCGCCGCGCGCGGCGCCGCCCGACCTGACGCACACCAGCGTACAGAGGTGTGAGAGCTGATGGCGAAGCAGCCGAAGACCCTGGCGCCCAAAATTACCATCATTCCCGGGCGCGGAGTCTCCCAGACCATCAATTACCTGCTCAAAGACCGCGATGAGCTCGATTGGCTGGTGGCCGTTGGCCGTAACAAGGAAGGCGAAATCTTCTTCTACGATACCGGCGGCGACATCATCGAAGACCTCGGAACACTTGAGTATCTAAAGGAACGTATCGCCCGGGCCCACTTCGGCGACGAACCGGAGTGACGAAACGCGTCGCTCGGCGCCGCACCTGACGCAGCGGCCGGCACGGCCAGCGTCACCCAGGTGACGACGACACGTCACTCGCGCTGGCGCAGCGCCACCTTCCGCACGAGCTGCCGTGGCGCCGCCTCGGGCACGCTTTTCGCTTCTGACCACCCGATTAACCACGCGATTGACCGCGCGAGCGGCTGGGAGGTGAGGCGATGGAAGATCTGCGCAAGCAAGCCAACGATCTGCTGGTCTTCTACGGGAAGATGCAGAATCGGCTCTCGCAAGCCGGGGTGACCGACACCGGCTCGCTGGTGACGATGTTCAAGCAGCTCGAGCGCGGCCTCGAAGCGGTGGCGCTGGAGGACCTCGATCCGGCGATTCAGGAGGTGATCAGATTGGTCGACTCGCTGAACCGGATGCAGGCCGATCTGCAGGTGCTCAAGGACCTGAAGATCCGCGTCGAGAAGACCAAGGCGGTGATAGGCGGACGATCGGACGAGCAGTCCGGCATGCCGGGCAACGGTCGGCGCGCCGCCTGACGACGGCGTTCATTTCAACTTGGCGGGTTTCCTGGCCTCCGGCGGCCCGGTGGGCCGCGGCGCTGAGGCCGGGGTCGGGGGCGGGTCGAACAAATCCGCCAGCCGCACCTTGCGGTAGTTCTCCGGCACGACGAAGTCCGAGGCCGGCACGTCGGCTTGCTTCACGGATGTTGCGGCGCGCTCGAAGCTGCCGGCGAGGTGATGCGTGATCGTCTTGAGGACGAAGCCCTTGGCCAGCAGGGCGCGATACTGCTCGTTGTTGTAGAGCGCATTGTACTGCTTGGACGACTTGCCGAGCATTGCCGCGCCGGTCTTCTGCTGCTGGGCGAGGAAGCGCACGGCGTCGAGATCGCTCGACAGATCCAACGCGGGCGCGATCCAGATCTCCTGAAACAGTTCGCCGTCCACCTTGGCCTCGTACTTCTCGGTGTCGTAGCCCGCGATCTTCTCCGTCTGACCGGTGCTGCTGAGTGATACCGGCGGCAACTTGGCGAGATCGATCGTCGGCGGCTTGCCCCCGTCGGCGGCCTTCTTCGCCGCTACTTCGTCCTTCTTCTTCTGCGGAATCGGCAACTTACTGGTTCGGTCACGCATCGCGTTTTGGCGCTGGGCGCTCATATCGCTGACGTACTCGTCGATCGAGCCGCTCCAGAAGTACTGCTTGCTCGGGTTGATCAGCGTGAAGCGGTCCTGGGCGTAATCGGCGATCGTCGTCACCTCGGGCTGCTGCATGCGGACGCGATTGCCGGCGATGCTCTGGGTGGCGCGCTGCGCGGCCATGCGTTCACCCTTCTGATTCACCGCGGTGGTGCTCCAATCGATGATCCAGCCCGCTTGCGCCAGCGCGGGTGCCAGCGCCAGCAGGGGCAACAAGGTCAGCACTCGAACCGCACGTGACATAGGCAACCGTCCTCTCCGCCGATGATGACCCGCGACTCTAAAGGCGGGGGATGCGCAAGTCAATTTCGCCACGCCCGGCTGGTCTGCGCGGCGCGCGCGGGTGGTCAGCGCCGCGCGCTGGCCGTGCCGACGATGGTCTTGGTGCCCTCGTCCTTCGCGCACCAGACGTCCACCGGCACACGCCACGCAGCGCCCTCGCGCTGCGGCTCGCGCGCCGTGCCGCCTGTCGTCACCGCCTCGTCGCCCCACAGCACGTTCACCAGGCTGATCTGCATCTGTCCGCCGGCCAACCAGCCGGCGCCGAAGGCGCGCGTCATCAGCTCCGAGACCAGACAGATCGACAGCATGCCCTGCACGACGACGTCCGGAAATCCGAGTGCGCGCGCCATCTCGCGGTCGGTGTGGTAGCTGCGCACCGGGCCGGAGAACGCCTCGCACATGGCGAGCGTGACGACGCGGCGGAAGGATGGCAGTGCTTCGCCGCCCGGTTCGACGTCGAAGCGCCGCTCCGGGCGGCGCTCGCGGCTCTTGTCCAACACGAGGTCGTCGGCGGGCGCGTCGGCGAGAAAGCTTTGATGAGTGCGGCTACGCTGCAGCCAGCGGCCCTCGTCATCGGTGATCAGCACCTCGTTGACGACGTAGTCGCGGTCGCGTTTGCGGTAGCGGCCGACCACCGTCGAGCGCGTGCGCACCGGGCTGCCGAGCGGCATTGGAGCGAACAGATCCCATTCCTGCTTGGCGTGCAGATTGCCGATCAGGTTGGGCAGGTACCAGCCGAGATCGCGGTACACCTCGGAATGGTAGAGCAGGGCGGGCGCGACAGGGCCGCCGAAGGGCGAGGCGCCTTCGTACCACGGATGGCGGTCGCCGGTGCCCGCGGTGTAGCGCCCGACGTCCGCGGTGCCGGGCGTCGGGCGTCGCCCGGCCATGTCGCGGCCAACGTAGACCTCACCTGGCGGAAAGCGCAGCGCGTCCATAGCGGCGACCATACGGGGGGCCGGCTGACGCGGTCAACGCGCACCCGTGGTTGCCAGTCGTGGCGTCGCCGCGCTAGCCCTCGGCTAGACGCGCTGGCCCGCCGCGACGGCGACCAGTCCGGGCAGATCCGACATGACGCCATCGACACCGAGCGCCAGCAGCCGTGCGATCTCGGCCGCGTCGTTGATCGTCCACACGTGCACCTCGAGCCCGACGCGGTGTGCGGCGGCGACGAAGGCCGGCGTAACGATCTCAATGCCGCCGTGGGCCGGAGGCACCTGCAGCGCGCGACCCGGCGGTGTGTAGCCACTCCAGTCGTCGCGGCTGAGGCGATCGTAGAAACTGAGCACGTCGGCGATGCTCATGCCGGTGGCGACACGCTCGCCGACGGCGGCCCGAATGGCGACCATGATCTCGTCGTGCTCGGCGGCGAGCAGCGTGCGATCGAGCCCGTCACCGGAGCGCAGCACGGCCAGTACCGCATCGACGATCGCCGGCTCGCCTTGTTTGATCTCGATGTTGAGGCCGTGCGCGGGAAATGCCGCCACCACGTCGGCAAGACGCGGTACACGCACGCCCTGGCCGCGGTAGGGAAAGGCGTGGCCGTCGTGGGTGAACTGCCAGCCGGCGTCGAGCCGGCTGACCACTGCCCAGGTCTGCTCGCGCACGGGGCCGCTGCCGTTGGTCGTGCGGTCGAGTTCGGAGTCGTGCAGGACGACGATCTCGCCGTCGCGCGTCGCGTGGACGTCAAGCTCTAGGTAGCCTGCGCCGAGGGCGACCGCGAGCGCGAACGACGGCAGGGTATTCTCCGGCGCGGTCCCGCAGGCGCCGCGATGGCCGAAGACGCGCGGGCGCGGTGGGGCAAAGTAGCGCGCGGACACGGCGACGCCGGGCTCAGAACGTCAGCGTGATGGGACCGACACGGCCCGCCTGGGCGAGCGGCGGCAGGCCGATTTCCGGTGCGGTCGGCGCGGCCGGCGAGCCCTGTGGGATGGCGCGCAGCCGCGTTTGCATCTGCCGGCGCAGGCGGGTGAATGCCGCCGGGTCCACGGCGGCGAGCTGCGCCGGGTACTGGATCGACAGCGGATCGACGTAGTCGCCGTGCTCGAAGATGGCGAAGTGCAGATGCGGCCCGGTGGCGAGGCCGGTCTGGCCAACCCAGCCGAGGAGCTGGCCGCGCGCGACGCGCGCGCCGGTGGTGATGCCGCGCTCGATACCTTGCAGGTGTGCATACGCCGAGACGAACTCGCTGCCGTGATCGAGCTCGATGTAGTTGCCGAAGCCGCTCTTGACGCCGGCAAACTGCACCACCGCCGGGCCGACGGCGCGCACCGGTGTGCCGGCCGGCGCGGCGAAGTCGATGCCGTTGTGCGGCCGGTTGCGCAACAGGATGGGATGAAAGCGCGCCTCCGAGAACGCCGATGAGATGCGGGTGAACTCGAGTGGATAGCGCAGCGGTGCGCCGTCGAGCTGGTGGCCCTGGTCGTCGACGTACGTCGGCTCGTCGCCGTCGTCGGGCGAGAACAGATACGCCGCGGCGGAGTCGGAGCGGCCGACGTACTCGACCGCTAGTACGCGACCCGGTTTCAATGGATGGCCATCGAGCGTGGCGCGCTGCTCCCAGAGGACATGAAAGCGGTCGCCGCGATGCATGTCGGCCTTGAAGTCGAGCCGCCAGCTCAACAGGTCGACGAGTTGCGTGATAATCGGATCGGGGATGCCGGCGCCCATGGCCGCGTCCTGGAAGGTGCGGCCGACGACGCCGCGCGCGCCGACGGCGCGGATGCGCACCGGCTGCGGCTCGCGGCGCACGCGCAATGCGCTGCCGGTGCCGCGCTCGACGGCCAGACGCTCCTCGCCGTCGAGGTCGTAACGCAACGCCACCAGCAGACCCCGCGCGTCGAACTCCATGCGCAGCGTACGGCCCGGCGCCAGCCGGCCGAGATCCACGACGGGTCGCGCCGCGCGTCGCCAGCGCGCAACCTCGTCGCTCGGCACGCCCTCGCCGGCGAGCAGCAGGGCAAACGCATCGCGCGGCGTGACGACGTGTACCACGCTGCGGCCGACGCCGGGACGATCGGTCGCCGATGCCCGCGGCAGCGCGCGCGCGTTCGCCGGCGCCAGCACGATCATCGTACTCACGCCGACGCACGCCCAGCGGTACAGCGCGATTCGTTTCGCCCCATACACGCCGGCCGCCGGGGTGGCTCGGAGCCCCCCGCTCCCCCGCAGCCTCACTTCACGCATTATGTGTGCGCGGACCCTGTCAGAGGATGGCGACGGGGTCAAGAAAATTGCTCCCCCGCAGCGCCCTTGGTAAGCACGTCGCGATGGCGCGACGAGAATACGATTGATGCGGCGCGCGCTGGCGTGGATCGGCGCCTGCATCGTCCTCGCGCTGGCGCTCGGCGGCGGTGCCGCAGCGTGGGGGTGGCGCGCGCTCCACACGCCGCTGCTGCCGGCGGTGCCGGGCGCGGTCGTGGTAGTGCCAGCCGGTGAGTCGTTCCGCGCCGTCGCCGCGCGACTGCACGCCGCCGGCGTGTTGCAGCATCCGCTGTTGCTCGCCGCCTGGGCGCGCGTCACCGGCCTCGATCGCTCGGTGCACAGCGGCGAGTTCCGCATCGACCAACCGCTGTCACCCGTCGCACTGCTGGCGCTGTTGCAGTCGGCGGGTGAATCGAGTGCCCTGGTGACGATTCCCGAAGGGCTCGCCACCGAGCAGATCGCGGCGCTGTTCGAGGAGCGCGGCTACGGTGGGCGTGACGTGTTCCGCTGTGCGATGCAGGACGCGACGCTGCTGCTCGAGTTCGGCCTGCCGGCGACCGGCGTCGAAGGGTATCTGTTCCCCGATACGTACGCCTTCGAGCTCGCCACGACGCCGACCGACATCGTGCGCGCCATGCTGGCGCGCTTTCGTCAGCAGACCGCCGACCTTGCCGCACGCCGCACCGCGGTTGGATTGAGCGAGGCGGAGATGGTGACGCTCGCGTCGGTGATCGAGAAGGAGACCGGCCAGCCGGTCGAGCGGCCGCTGATCTCCGGCGTCTTCCACAATCGCTTGCGGGTCGGGATGCCGCTGCAATCCGATCCGACCGTGCTGTACGGGCGCGGTGAGGGGCGTGGTCCGATCACGCGCGCCGATCTCGCGGCGCCGAATCCCTACAACACCTATGTCCACCGCGGCCTGCCGCCGGGGCCGATCGCCAGCCCTGGCCGCGCCGCCCTGGAGGCGGCCATCGCGCCGGCGACCACCGAGGCGCTGTACTTCGTCTCGCGCAACGACGGCTCACACACCTTCTCGGCGACCCTCGACGAGCACAACCGGGCGGTGCGGCGCTACCAGCCGAACCGAGACTGAGCGCCACCGCGACGACGCGTCAGCCCTGCTCGAAGCGCTCCAGCTTGGCGTACAACGCGTCGACGTCGCGCTTGAGCTGCGCGTACTGGCTGAACACCTGCTGTGGGCTGGGGTGCACCTGGTAGAAGTCGGCGCCGTTGATCACCGCCGATATGGTGGCCAGTGAGTCTTCTTTTTCGGCGATGTCGCGTTCGAGGCGCGCTTGATCGCGCTCGCGCTTGGCTACGGCACGCGCGTCGGCCTTGCCCTGCGCGCGGCTGTCGCTGCCGTTTGCCGCCGGCGCCGGCGCCGCCGCCGCGAGCGGCGGCAACGGCGTGCCACGCAGCGCCACGCTCGGCGGGGTAATGCCGGCGGCCTCCGCCGCCTTGCGCGCGACATAGTCTTCGTAGTTGCCCAGATAGCGCGTGGCGTGGCCGTGACCGACCTCGAGAATCTCTTGCGGCAGCTGGTCGAGGATGTAGCGGTCGTGCGCCACCAGTACGAGCGTGCCGTCATAGCGCTGCAGGGCTTCGAGCAGGACCTGCTTGGCCATCATGTCGAGGTGGTTGGTCGGCTCATCGAGCAGCAGGCAATTCGGCGGATCGAGCAACAGGAGCGCGAGCGCCAGTCGGTTGCGCTCGCCGCCGCTCAGCACCTTCACCTTCTTCTCGACCACTTCGCCACTGAACAGGAACGCGCCGAGCAGGCTGCGCACCTGCGGCACGAGATCGACCGGCGCCGCGGCGGTGGCGAGGGCCAGCACGGTGCGTTCGGGATCGAGCACGCGCGTCTGGTCCTGCGCGAAGTAGCCGACGCGCACGTTGTGGCCGAGGTGCCGGGTGCCGCCGCTCAGCGGCTCGACGCCGGCGAGCAGCTTGATCATGGTCGATTTGCCGGCCCCGTTCGGGCCGACAAGCGCCAGCTTGCGGCCGCGTTCGATGGACACCGACAGATTCTCGTAGACGCTCAGCTCGCCGTAGCGCTTGGCGGCGCGGTCGAGCCGCAGCACCTCGCGGCCGCTGCGCGCGCAGGGCGGAAAGCGAATGTGCAGTCCAGCCGGGCCACCTTCGGGCGGCGGCAGTCGGTCGAGCTTGTCGAGAAATTTGATGCGGCTCTGCACCAGCGCCGCCTTGGAGGCCTGGTAACGAAAGCGGCTGACGAAGGCCTCGACGCGCTCGATCTCCTCCTGCTGGGCGCGGTAGGCGGCGATTTCCCGTGCCCGCTCGGCCTCGCGGCTCTCCAGGTAGCGGCTGTACGGTGCCGGGTAGTCGTTCAGCCGGCCGCCTGAGACCTCAGTGATGCGAGTGACCGTGACATCGAGGAAGTAGCGATCGTGGGCGACCAGCACGACGGTGTGTGGGTACTCGACCAGGAAGCCCTCGAGCCAATTGCGCGCCTCGAGATCGAGATGGTTGGTCGGCTCGTCGAGTAGCAGGACGTTCGGGCGGCTGAGCAGCAGCTTGGCGAGCGCCAGGCGCATCTGCCAGCCACCGGAGAACTCGCTGGTGTCGCGCGTGAAGTCGGCGGTGGTGAAGCCGAGACCCAGTAAGACGCGCTCGGCCTGGCTCTCACAGTCGTAACTGCCCTCGACGTCCCAGCGCGTGCGGGCATCGGAGTAGGCGGTGAGCAGGGCATCGTGCTCGGGATCGTCGGCCGCGCTGACCGCCAGGCGCTCTTCCAGCTCGCGGCACTCGCGCTCGAGGGTGAAGACGTCGGCGAAGGCCTCCAAAGCTTCCTCGAGCACGGTGCGCCCCGAAAGCGTCAGCCCGTCCTGCGGCAGATAGCCGACCGTCCAGCCGCGCGGCAGGCTGATGACCCCGTCATCGGCTTCCTCGAGGCCGGCCACCATGCGTAGCAGGGTGGATTTACCCGAGCCGTTGGCGCCGACCAGGGCGACTCGCTCGCGCTCGGTCACGGTCCAGGCGGCGCGGTCGAAGACGACCTGGCTGCCGAAGCGACGGCAGAGATTGCTGACGCTCAGCACGATCCCATGAGGTCTAGCGCCGCGCCCCGAGCCGGGCAAGCTGGCGCTCGGCGCTTGCACTCTCGCCGCGCCTCTTCTATCCGCGCTGCGGAGCCGCTCTCGTGCCAACCTTACTGCGCGTCGCCGCGTTCTATTCTCTCGCCTGGGCGATCGCTCTGGCCGTTCCCGGCCTGCTGCCGGCCGATCCGGCCGGCCCCGCGGCGCGCGCCCTGGAGCTGGCGCTGATGGGCGCCAATCTGGCCTTCGCGCTGTTGTTCTGGAGTGCCGCCGCGGTGCCGTCGGCGGCCCGCCCGACGCTCTACTCGGCGCTACTGGTATTCGGGTTGCGGGCGGCGATCGGCACCTATGATGTGCTCTACGTCCTCGACGGCCCCGCCGCGGTCATCCGCCTGGTCGACATGGTCCTGAGCCTGGCGCTGTTCGTCGGAATCTTGAACTCCTTGCCCGGCGCCCTGGCGGCGCCCCCCGACGAGCGCCGCTAGCGCCTCACGTCGCGAATGACGTGCCGCAGCCACAGGTGCGGCTGGCGTTGGGGTTCAGGAACTTGAATCCCGCGCCGTGCAGGCCGGTGACGTAGTCGAGCGTCATGCCGTCCAGATGCGGCCGGCTGGCGGCGTCGACGAAGATCCTGACGCCATCCTGCTCGAACACCGCGTCCCCTGCCCCGGGCGTTTCTTCGAAGCCGAGCTGGTACTGCATGCCGGAGCAGCCACCGCCGGACACGCCGACGCGCAGACCGAAGCCGACCGCGTTCTCCTTGGCCATCGTCGCCTTGACCATCTCGGCGGCCTTCTCGGTGAGCGACACCGCCGGTGCCGCTGGGGCAATCTGGTCATGCAGGATTACGTCAGGGGTCATCATCTGCTCCTCGAGGGCCGCGGAAGTGAAGATTCCCACGCACTCTACGTCTCCTACGTCGCTAACGGCGGCGCGGGGTGCAGTCAAGCAGTCGCCACAGCGCAACCTTGAATTTGCGGGAGGCTTTT
>Ga0315283_10006322_pt1 | contig 10559 bp, 8 predicted proteins | sample YL17G09_0_MG_FD_204541 | JGI IMG/M metagenome (GOLD analysis project Ga0315283, IMG submission 204541) | Sediment microbial communities from Yellowstone Lake, YNP, Wyoming, USA - YL17G09_0 | ecosystem: Environmental > Aquatic > Freshwater > Lake > Sediment | place: USA: Wyoming | collected...
GCCCTCCAGTTCTCCCTCCTCTTCTGCTTTGTTCTATCTATCTTTTGCTTTTTGGACCCACTTCGCGTGAGAGAGAGAGAGAGAGAGAGAGAGAGAGAGAGAGAGAGAGAGAGAGAGAGAGATGGAAAAGGAAAAAGAAAAAAAAACAAAAACAAAAACAAAAGGCAAAAGATGAGAAGAAAAAAGTTTGCCCCCCTCTCTTCTTCTCACGTTCTCCTTTCGAACAAAAAAATGAAAAAAAACTCCTGTTTTTTTTTCAGGGTCGTGCCAGGTGAATCCCCTCAGCACCTCGATCGCCAATTCCGTCACGATGGGAACGAGCAAGTGGAGCAGCGTGGACGATATCGTCAGCAACGTCGCCGTTTCGGACATGGTGATATAATTTTCCCTGTTTTTTCCCTTTATTTTTCCTTCCGTTTCGCGAAAAAAAAAAAAACGGCCCAACCTCTCCTCCCCCACCACTCTCACTTCTCTCTCTTCTCCTCCGCAACGCCTCTGACCCTAAAAAAGATCCCCTGTTTCTCGCAGGACAGTTTTTGGAGAGCGTTTCGGGGGTCTGCGTTCATCGACGGTAAGGCTGGGCTCCTCTGCCTTCGACGGAGACTCGAGAGAGAGCGCGCGCAGAGCAAAGAACGACACGACGAAAAAAAAAAGAGGTTTGCTCACACACTTTTTTTTGCCTCTTTCTCTCTCTCTCTCTCTCTTTTCACTGTCCCACTCTTTTTTTTTGCAGCTGGCTACTGCACAGACTTTGAACAGTTCTGTCCCGGTGGGCTCGCAACGCCCGTCACGGCTGCCGGCACCAAGTGCTTGAAAGTCTCGACCGCCTTCCTGGGGCCGAACCTGCGCGGAACGCCCTTCCCGACGAAAGAGAGTGAGTTTATATTTTTTTCCCCAAACCTTTTTTTTTTTTTTTTTTGCTTTGCGCCGTCCTCGTTCTTAAACATCTCTTCTTCTCTCTTTCCACTCTCTCCTTCTCCTCCCAAAAACAACAGACTGCAAGAGCTACAACGGGCCCGCTGATTTCCTGCCAAACGTGGGCAAGGGATACTACACTCCTCCCAACGAGGCCGACTGGAAACTCAAAAACGGCAACTGCCGCTCGCAGGCCGACAAGGACGCCGCCGGGTGAGTTTTTTTCTCTTCCTTCTTCTTCTTCTTTTTTCGTTGCCGGTGTTTTCGTGGTGCAGCTGGTGCTGAAACCCCCGCTTCCGCAGCTGAATCCGCTTTTCCCACCAATACAAACGCTTAAAAACAGGGTCAGCACGACGGCGTTCGTCGCTCACGGCGTCACCGCGCGCCCCGACGTCCACCCCACCTTCTACTCGCCCCTGCCGGCGGCCTTCGCGACGGGGTGCGACTGGCTGCGGGCGTCGCTCGTCCCGGGGGGACTCGCGCAGTTCGACGCGATCTTCGAGCACGGCGTCGAGGCCGGGCGCGGCTGGGCCGAGCAGAACGGCTACTGTGCTTGATTTTTGATTTTGAACCCACACCGAGGGGACGAGATGACTCGTGCGCGTCGCTCTCGGGGGTCTAAAACCGGCAAAGAGAGAGGTGGTGGCGTGGCGGAGAGAAAAAAAAACGGTTGTGTTGTGTCGTTCCGATGGCTCCGTCGTCGTTGTCGTCGCAAACGAGGCAGAAAAAAAGTGAGAAAAAGAAAAGGAGAGCAAAAAAAAAAAAAGCAAAAACTCTTCTCTCTCTCTCCTGTCTCTCTCTTTCGTTAGTCATTGCATAGTCCGTCCCTCCCTCTCTCTCTTCCAACTCTGGGACGCGCGCGCGCGCGCCCGCCGAGGCTAATGCGAGAGTCTCCTTCTGGTCGAAGAAATCTCGTCTTTATTCAACTCTGCTGCGCCTTCTCGTCCGCCAGCTTCTCCATCAGCACCTTCACCGCCTCGAAAAAGGGCCCAACGGTCCTCACGTCGACCCTCTCGTCGGGCGAGTGCGCTCTCTCATAACTCACTTTCCTTCCCCCTCCGCCGAGGCGGCAGCGCGCTTGTTGTGCTCCTCGACCGCGGCCAGGAACTCGTCAAGCTTCGCCGTCGAGGAGCAGCGGAAGGCGTAAGTCGCGAGCTTCGCCGCCGAAGCCGCCGAGGACGAGGCCGCCGCCGAGGCCGCCGCAGAGGCGGCATCCTTGGCTCCTCCGTCGGCACTTGCGCCGCCGGCGGCTCCCCCTTCCGCCGGAGCTACCGCGGCAGCGTTCACGACGGCGAACGTCGCCCCGCGCCCGCCGTCCATCCTCGCGGCCTTCATTCCGGCCCAGAGGTTGGCGTTGAGCAGGAGACGATGGAGGCCGCGCGAGCGCATGACGAGGCGCGCCGAGGAAGACGTCTTGGATTCCTTCTCGGCAGAGGCGACGTTGAGCCTGAGCTCCCCGCGCCCGCGCTCCTTCCACCTCCCCGCCGCAGCAGCCGCCTCCCCCGCACTAGAGGAGGTGCTGCTGGGCTGCTCGAACTCGAACAGAACGCCGTCGGCGGAGAAAACGGTGTCCTCGCCCTCCTCCCCCGTTTTCGCGTCGGCCGCGGGGGGCAGCGCCGCCGCCGCCGGGCCCGCTCCCGCCGCTCCTCCTCCTCCTCCTTCTGTCGTCGTTGCTTTCGCGCCATCGCCGTCGCCGTCCTTCTTAGCTCCTCCGAAAACAGTCGAAGTCGGGGGGAAGGCCCCAGTGCCGCCAAAAGAGAAGAGGGGGCGCTTGGGCTCTTCTTCTTCCTCTCCGGCTTCCTCCGCGTCTTTCTTCTCGCTGCCAGCTGCTGCTGCTGCTCCCTCCGCTCCCCCATCCTTCTTCTCCGCTGCCGCCGCTTCCCCTCCGTTGCCTCCGAAGCCGAAGCCGAAGACGCCCCCCGCGCCGGCAGCAGCGGGCTTGCCTCCCTCTCCGATCGACTTCGCGAAGGCCCCAAAGCCCCCCGCGGAGGAGCCGAAGCCTCCAGAGGCGGCGCCGCCGCCGAAGGCGGGCTTGCCGCCAAAGGACGCCGAGCCAAAGGCGGGGCGGGCAACGGCGGCGGGAGCAGCAGCGGCGGGAGCAGCTGCTGCCTCTTGTTTCTTCTCCTCCTCCTGCTGCTTGTCGTCGCCGCCGCCGCCAGCGGCTTCCTCCTTCCCCTCCTTGTCCTTTGCTGCTGCTGGTGCTGCCGCCACGGCAGCAGGGGCTTCTGCCTCTTTCGCCGTCGCTTCCTCATCCTCCTTGGCCTTGGATGCCAGGGCCGCAAAGGGGTTTTCAGCAGCAGCATCTGGTGCGTCTGCTGCGGCGGCGGTGCCCGCCTCCGCGGGAGCCGGAGCGGCGGCGAGGGTCACGCCGGCGAAAGGGTTCGCCGCCGCCGCCGCCGGCGCTCCTCCGACGCTCCCGCTGCCGCCGCTCCGCCTCGCCCGGATGATCTTGCGCTGCTTGAGGACCTCGGCCGGGGCCTGGGCCAGGGTGCCGCCGGCGCCCTGTGGGTTTGGGTGGTGGTGTTTTGGTTTTGGGAGAGGAGAAGAGGAGGAAAAGGTTGAGCAAGAGGGAAGAAATAAACATTTTTTTGTTTTTGACGTCGACGCCATCAACTCTTGTGCTGCTGCTCTCTCCCTCTCTCTCTCTCGGTGCTTTGCGATCGCGCCTGCTACCCTCTCTCTCAGGATGATACGAGCATGTGTCTTCTCTGCATCGTCGAGGAGAAATCTCGGAGAGAGAGAAAGAGACGAGCAGAATCGCTGACGAAACTCTTCCGTCGCCATCCGTTTTTCCAATAACACGGAGCTCTCAAGTCAAGGCACACCTCCTCGCCGCCGCTCTCGTCGTCGCTGTCCCCAACGTCGTTCTTCGTGAGCTGGCGGTCGGAGCCGCGCTTCTTCGCCGCGGGCTCGAGGTGGTCCGTGGGACGGCCGGACATCTTTTTTGAAAGAGAAAAGAAAGAAAGAGAGAAGGGAATCGACGTCGCTTTCCTTTTTTTTTTTCGAAGGAAAATGAGAGAGAGCGTTCTTTCTCCCCCTCTCGTTTCTCCTTCGTTCTTTCACTTTTCCCGTATTGTTACAGTTTTGCGCGCGAGCACCTTGTTACTTCTTCGAAAATAAACACTTCAACGATTTCTGGATATGATACCGAGTGTTCCCTCGCGGTGGAAGGGGAACTGCTTTCTTTCTTTCTTTCTTCACTTCGTTTTTGCGGGCTTTGTCCCCTCGCCTCGTCCCTCGCCTCCTCCTCCTTCCTCGCCGGCTATCGTAATCCACGGCTCCACGGCCAGCCCGGCGGCCCTGGCGGCCTCGACCGCAGCGGCAGCGGCGCGCTCCCTCCCGCCGGGGGAGGGCTCCAAGGGCCTCGAAGGCCCTGCGGCGTTTGCTCCTCCAACGGATGAAACGATTCCGTTGGCGCCGTCGCTCCGTGCCCCCTCCCTCCCGCCGTCGCCTCCCGACGCGGCCCCGCCTCCTCCGCTCCCGATCCCGTGCCTCGCTGCCCACGCCCCGAGCGCCTCCCTCATCCACGCGTGCTTGCAGGCGGCCAGCGCGTCCCCGGGGCTGAGCCACACGCGGCACCGCTGCGCGCTCTCGGGCCACTCGCGCAGCTCCTCACGGACGCGCAGCGCAAACATCGTCGCGGCGCTACTCTTCCTCGGCTCCGCTTCTCCCTCTCCTCCGCTCCCGTTGGGGGCCTGCTTCTTCGAAGAGGCGAACCGGAAGGTCCCCAGCGACTCGGGCTCGAGGTCCCCGCGCACGCCGGCCTCCTCCACCGTCTCCCGCGCCGCGGCCGCCTCGCACGACTCGTCCGTCTCCCAGCCCCCCTTCGGGAACACGAGGCCCGCTCCGGACCGCGAGGTCACCAGGAGGACGCGGACGTTTTCGGCGCTCAGCTTCGCGGTGGATTCGCCGCCGCTGCCGCCGTCGTGACCAGTGATCCGGACGGGGACGGTTCTATTTTTTTTTTGGAAGCAAGGAGGAGGAGAGAGGAGAAAGAGAAGAGGTGCGACGTGAGCTGAGAGCGAGCGAGGAGAACGAGGTCGAGATCGAAAGAGGAAGAAAAAAGAGAGAGAGAGACGAAACTTCTTTTTCGATACGCACCCTGCGACCATCCTCCCTCCGGTCTCGCCGTCATAGCGCTGCTTGTCGCGGCCGACGCGCGAGGCCACGGGAACTGGGCCCCCGACGGTGTGCGGGGCCATTTTGAAACGAATGTGTGGTGTGGGAAAAGGGAACAATCCGATCGTCGTCGTCGTCCTCTTTCGCGTGGGCCGCTTGTTCCTTGCTCTCTTCCCTGCCTTCAAATTCACGGGGCGAGAGAGAGGGCGAGATCGAGAGAGGGAGCCCCGGAGCTCGCGCTCTCTCCTTTTTCGATTCCCCAAAGAGAGGAAAGAGGGCGAGCGCGCGTGCGAGAGAGAAAGAGAAAGTGCGAGATAGCAAAGAGAGAGAGAAAAAAACTTGAGGGGGAACAGACTCGAGAGCTCTCGAATTCATTCTCGAGAAACTTGCAACACTCGAGAGCTGCTTTTTTTTCGCAGAGAAACAGCTCTCGCCCCCCCATAAGCCCAAAGCCGCCCTCCGACCACTTCAGGCTCCAGAAGCGACAGGTGCGACCGTGGTTCTCGCTTCTGCGAGGAGAGGCAGGGAAAGACGAGAGGGCTCAACGGGAGGAGAGAGAGACAGATGAACTGAGAGCGAATGGAAGCGCTCGCTCGCCGTTTCTCCTAGCCTTTGAAGATCCTCTCGGGCCTTTGGGTTCGCGTTCGCTTTCCTCGCCTGAATTGCGGTGCGCCTCTCCTTCTCTCCACGATAGTGATCAAAAATCAATGTTTTCTCTCCATTGGAACCGGAGAAAAGGCAGAGCGAGCGAGCCAAGGCATGTTCTGGAGGAGAGCACCCCGAACGACGAGCCTTTGAGATTTCCCTTTCATGCTGCAGCTGTCGCAATCTTTCGCCCCCTCACTCGCCCCCCCCTCCCCCCTGACGCCCCCGCGCCCTCTTTTCTCCCCCACCTTGCGATCCAAACAGGACACGCAGGCTATTGCGAGTAGTTAAGAAGAAGCGAGAAAGCGAGAAAAGCGAAGAAAGAGCTCTGATCGTCGAAGGAGAAGAAAGAGGGAGAGAGAGAGAGAGAAGAAGAAGAAAAAACTCCCGCGAGAGATGAGCTCCGGCAACCGAGAGGTTGGCCCAGGCGGCGACGACGCCGCCCTCGCCGCCGCTCCTGCTGCCGCCGAAGGAGAATCAGAGCTCCTCCCTTCCCCGACGACGGTCGCGGAGGCGCACATCAATGGCGAAGGCGGCCGGCTCCACACCAACGACGCCGAAATGGCGGAGTCGGAGGAAGCAGCACGAGCAGCAGCAGCAGCAGCAGCAGGAGCAGCGGCGGGCGCCCTCCTCGCCCAGGAGCAGCAGCAGCGGCCGCGGCAGCGGCTGCAGCAGCGGCAGTCCCCGTCGCCGCGGGGCGGCCCGCGCCGCTGGACCGAGGGCGAGGCCTCGGCCTTCTTCCGCGCGCTCTCCCGCGGCTCCGGCTGCGCGCTGGGCGACGGCTCCTTCGACTGGGAGCGCGTGGCGCAGCTCGTCGCGGCGCAGAGCGGCAAGGCGGCGGCGGCGGCGGCCGGAGCCGCCGCCGTCGCTCCTCCTTCAAGGACGGTGACGGCGGCGGCCTGCCGCGCCCTCCACTCCGCGCACGCCGCATACCTCTCCCTCCCCGAGCAGTTCCAGCACCCGGTTGCGTTCATGGCTATGGTCAGGGACGCCAACGCCAAGGCCGACGAGGAGGAGGAGGAGGAGGAGGAGGAGGAGGAGAGGAGGGCCGCTGCGAACGCTGCGGACGCCGCCCCTTCTGCTGCTGCGGACGCCGCCGCCACTGCCGCTCCCTCCGCGGCCTCGAGGGGCGCCTCCAGGGTCCTCGACGCCGCGGCTGCTGGTGGCACCCCCCGACGAGGAAGAGGAGGAGGAGGATCTGCCTCTGGGGCCGTCTCTTTGCCTCTCGGGTTGGGAATAGGCCTTGCGAGGCGCGCGGTCGAGTTCGCCTCTGCCAATGACGCCGCCGCGAATGCGACCGCCGCTCCTGCTGCCGGCGTCAGCAACGGCTCCGCGCCCTCGTCGCCTGCGACGGGCTCCCTCTCCGGCAAGCGCAGGAGGGCCCCCTCGGCCAAGGTGCTGCAGCAGCAGCAAGCGCAGCAGCTGCAGCAGCAGCAAGCGCAGCGGCAGCAGCAGCAGCAGCAGCAAGAGGCGGGGACGGCAAGCACCCCCTCTTCCTCCCGGCGGTGGCAGGCGGCGGCCGGGGGGAGCTCGGCGGCGCCGAAGAGGGCGAAACAGACGGGCAACACATCCGCCGTTCGCCTCGTCCCTGCCGTTGCTTCTCATTCGTCTGCTCCAGCTGCAGCATCAGGAGGAGGCGCCGGAGCAACGACGGGAGAGGCAGCGATGGATGCGTTGCTGTCGCTCGCGGCGCTGGCGGAGGCGGCCTCGTCCGTCGACGACGACGAGGAGGGCGAGGACGCCGGCGGTGGCGACGGCGCTTCGACGCGCGCGAGGCCCCCGCTCCCCGACAGAGGCTTTGGCCGACAGCAGCGACCGCCGTTCTCCCCGACGGCGACGACGGGAGCCACCGCGGAGGACCCGCTTTCTCCGCCGAAGAAGAAGTCGCGCTCCGGCAAGAGGAAGCCCAAGGGAGCCCAAGCCCTCCCCGGCGAGACCGCCGCCGCTGCCGCAACAACTTCCGCGGGCTCTGCCCTCCCTCAGCTCGCGACGCCGCCCCCACGCAGGCCCGCAGGCATGCTCCAGCTCCAGCAGCAGCAGCAGCAGCAGCAGCAGGGAAGAGGAAAGGGAGCTTCGAGGCCTGCCGCCTCGGCCTCGACCGCGGCGATCACGCCGCCCAACGTCAGAGCGGCGGCGGCGGCCTCCGCCGACAGAGGAGGAGGAGCTGCTGCTGCCGCCGCTTCCAACCGCAGCGGCAGGGGCCCCCTGCCGGGCTCCGCGGCCGCCGCGGCCGCTGAAGCCGCCAAGCAGCGCTCCTCCTCCGAGGCACTGTCGATGTTTACGAAGCAGCGGCAGCAGCGAGAGAGGCAGGAGCAGCTGCAGCAGAAGCAGAAGCAGAAGCGCGAGAGGAGGAGGAAGCCGGTGCCCGAGAGGGTGCCCGCGGCGCTGCTGCAGCTGCTCTCTGCCGGTATCGTCGCTGCGGAGCAGCAGCAGCAGCAGCAGCAGCAAAACCAGCAGCGCGCATCTCATTCTCTGACGGCTCCGGCGGCCGGAGCGGAAGGAGGCCCCGCCGCCGCTGCGATCCCGCGCGAGGCGGCCTCGAGGGCCCTCTCCTCCCTGCTGCTCCTGCCCCCCGGGCTGCCGCTCCCTCGCTCCGTCGACGCCGCCTCGAGGCTCCACCGCGTGCTGGCGAGCTCGTCGAGGGCGCGGCGGTGGGCGATGTACGAGTTCTTTATGCCGACGATCGACGCGCCCTTCTTCGCCAGCGATGACGGCGACCACGGCGACGACGGCGACGATGACGACGGAGGCAGTGACGGCGACGGCGGCAACGGCGGCGACGGCGTCAACGGCGGCGGTGGCGGCACCAACACCAAGGATGGGAAAACGACTTCTTCTTCTCCTCCCTCTTCCTGCGCCGGCTCCGCCTCCTCCTCCTCGGCCGCTTCCGCCTCGACGCGGGGCTACAGCTCCCTCGCCGGCGTGCTGGAGAAGGCGGGGGTCAGGAACGCGCGCAGGCTCCGTGCGACGCGGGCAGAGTGGAACGCTCTGCGCTCGGCGCTGGGCAGGCCGCGGCGCCTGTCTGCGGCCTTTCTCAGGGAGGAGCGCGCGCGGCTCGAGGCGTGGAGGGAGCGGGCGAGGGGACAGCAGAGGGAGGCGCTGCATCGGGCCGCCGCCGCTGCTTCTGCTGCTGCCGTTGCTTCGGCGGCGACGGCGGAGGCCGGAGGAGGAGAGGCAGCGGCGGCGGCGGCGGCGGCGGCCGGCGCCGCCGCTGCTGCCGCCCTCGCCGCCCCGAGGCCGGGCCCCTCCCTCCTCTCCCTCCTCCCGCCGGGGATCCCCCCGCCGCTCACCGTCGGCTCCCGCGTCACCGCCATCCACCCCGTCACCCGCTCCCTGGCCGAGGGAGCCGTCCTGACCGCGGGCGCCACCGTGACGGGGGCCGCGGCGAGGCTCGCCCAGCTCGGCGTCGGCGGCGCCTTCGGCGCCGCGCTCGGCGCCTCGACGCTCGGCTCGTTCGGCGCCGGCAGCCGCTGCCGCGTCCAGTTCGACAGGGAGGAGCTCGGGGTGCACCCCGTCAGGGACGTCGACGTCGCCCTGGTTGCGGCCGAGAGGCGGCGCTGGCCCGCGGAGAGCGGGCTCGCCGGGGTGTTTGTGCCGGGGCTGGCGATGCCCCCGACGCCGGCGAGGAACGGGGCGGCGGCAGCGGGGACCGAGGACGAGACGGAGGCCGACGGCCTCGACGACGACGAGGAGGCGGAGACCGAGGCCGACGGAGAAGGCGAAGGAGAGGGGGAGGGAGAGGGAAAGGGAGAGGAGGAGGAGGATGCGCCCGGCGGCGCGCTCGTGGAGGAGGCCTGGGGCAAGGCCTGGGCCGAGGCCGCGGCGAGGGTGCGGGCCGTGGCGGAGGAGGCGCTGGAGGACGGGGCCTCGGCTTCGGCGGCGGCGGCCGGGGAAGAGGCGGAAGAGGAGGACGAGCCCTTGAAGCAGCGCAAGAGCAGGCGCAAGAGCTCTGCCGGGGGCGCTGCCGCCGCCGCCGCCGCCGCCGCAGCAGCAGCAGCCGCTCCCGCTGCCGCTTCCCCTGCTGCCGCCGCCCCCGCTCTTTCCCCTCTCTCCCCGGGAGAGGCAGAGCGCCTCGCGTCTCTCGTCACAAAGTGCTCCGCGGTCCTGTCTGCGATGCAGGGGGCCGCGGCGGCGGTCGCTGCTGCTGCTGCTGCGGCAGCCTCTTCAGCGCCGCCGGCGCCTGCGGCGGCAGAGTCCGACACGGCGCCCTTGGTCGCCACCGCCGTCGCGGCCTTTGACCGCTCCGTCCGCGTTCTCTGCTGCGACCTCCCTGTTGTCGTTGCTAACGACAACAGGGAGGCCTACGGGCGGTGCGCGGAGCTGCTGGCGCAGGCCCGCGCGCTGATCCGGCCCGGCGGGGGGAGGTCGGCGAGGAAGTGAAGGAAGAAGAGAGAGGACCGAGGGAAAAACGGAGGGGAGAAAAAACGTCAAAACCATTTTCAGACTCTCGTCAGACCACTTTACAACAGATGCTTGCGCTTCTTGAACTCACCCACTTGTTGCGAGTTTTTCCGGATAAATATAAAGAACAACAATGCTGTAATTGAACCGCTCTGTTTTTTTGATCCTACAGAATGCGGGGAGAGGAAGAGAGAGAAGAGAGAGAAAAAGGAGGAAGAGGTCGAGATCGAGTTTTTTTTCCTTTTCTTCCGATCAGTCGACTGATCGGGTAGAGACGGGAGCTCGTCGCGGAGAGGCAGCAGGAGCGGCTGCGAGTTTTTTTGTTGAGTTTTTGAGGAGGTCGAGGTCGAGGTCGAGGTCGACATCGACGTCGTCAAAACTTTCCACTCTCCATTGCTTTTCTCTTCTCTTTGAAAAAGAAAGGAGACTCGCGGACCGAGAGGCCCTGCTTCTGCCTCAATCACAGTCTCAGTCGCCCC
>Ga0315283_10006324_pt1 | contig 10556 bp, 9 predicted proteins | sample YL17G09_0_MG_FD_204541 | JGI IMG/M metagenome (GOLD analysis project Ga0315283, IMG submission 204541) | Sediment microbial communities from Yellowstone Lake, YNP, Wyoming, USA - YL17G09_0 | ecosystem: Environmental > Aquatic > Freshwater > Lake > Sediment | place: USA: Wyoming | collected...
TTGAGCGAACATTGAGCTCATGGTCATCCGCATCGAGATGATCTGCATCCCAACGCTCCAGAGACAAAAGAGTGGTTTCCTGAATACCGCAACGCCGATGTACTGAGCATTGGGCAACGGGACATCGTGGCAAACTGGCCCAGTTATCGGGCGGAGTATGAGAAGGAGATGCGCCGATGAGTGACTTCTATCGAGCCAAGTTGAGCGAGTTGACAGTGGAGTTCGCGCGCTACTTGATTCAGCATCCTGAATTTAGCGAGCGCATACCGGATGACGCTCAGGTCGTGCTGTTGGACCGACATGATCCAGAGTATAGCCAACAGGCGATGGGGTATGCGCAAAATGCCAGGGCGACCGATGATGTACCTGACCGGCCAGTTGTGTATATCGAGATTGGCGAATTGGCTCCTGTGCGTTCCCGCTTGCAGAAGGTGCGTGTCCTGAAGCTGGCGCCGGTCTATGCGGGCATGTGAAGTGCTGATGCCATCCACAAGCGCCGCGGCTGGACCCCCGACGGCGTGCTAACGCTGGAAACGCTGCACAAGTTGGAGATAGACTTCCCGGAGGTGGTGGACGTCGTGAAGGGGATGCTGTAGGCGGGACGAAGGACGCAAGACCGAGGATGAAGATCAAGTGCCAGGCAAATGCGGTGTCCTGGCACTTTGGTTTTATGGTTTGGCGGGTTCACGTTTCTGTTGACAGGCGAAGCACCGTGGCGTACAATCTTTGCGAGGGTTTCCGATCCGATCGGCCGGAGCAGTACGCGAGTGGAAAGCTGCGATAGGATGGAGGTGTGTGATGACAGTTCAGACGCAAACAGTCGGGCGGTTGCAAAGCCTGCTAGAGCTTTATCTTGGCGGATACCAGAGTCAGGTGGTCGACCAAACCGTGAGCAAGCTGATCTCATTGGAAGCCGGCCAGAGCCGCGCTGAGTTGCAGCGTCTGGCCGCGCGCCTGACAACTTATGAACATCAGTATGGGATGACTTCCAGGGAGTTCTATGAGCGGTTTCGCACCGGTGAGTTGGGTGATGATATGGATTTTGTGGAGTGGAGTGTGTTCTGGGACATGCACCAGGCAACCCAGAAGCGACTAGACAGCCTGGATAAGCAAGTACCATGACGTCCGCCGAGTACCTGGATACCATCCTTGCCGAGTTGGTCGCCAGCAGCTCAATAGCTTCGTTTGACGTAATCGAACAGTGGGTAGAGCCGGAACGGGGCTACATCCGTGTGCGGGCATGGCTGGCCAACGGTGACTTCTTGGAACTGGCTGAGTATTTTGTGGAAACAGATGGCGAGTGCGTTGCCCAGCGCTATCGCTACCAATGGATGGATGCGAGCCGACAACAGCTACGAAGCCGTTGGGATAACGTGGAGCACTTCCCGAACCTGGCCAGCTTCCCCCATCACGTTCACCTGGCAGATGATCAAGTTGTGCCGAGCACGAATCTGAGCATCATTGACTTGCTCAAAGCACTGACGATAGAGATTCGATTTTGTGATTCGGGTTAACAGTCAGTACGATCTCGAGTGGCGTCCCGGCATGACGGTGCAGGATGTGCTCGACGCGCTCAAGTTTACGTTCCGCATGATCGCGGTGAAGGTGAACGGCCAGCCGGTGCTGCGCCGCGATTTCGCCGTTACCGAGGTGCCGGATGGGGCCGAGGTGTTGGCGCTGCACATGATCAGCGGCGGCTGAGATCAGCCTGAGGGCTCAACCACAGACGTGCTCACGCAAGCAGCGTCCGCACCCACTCGAACACCCCCAGCAACTGCGCCGCCGAGACGATGATCACCACGATCACGAACCGCCGCACCCAGACCGCGCCTTTGTCGATGGCGAACCGGGTCGCCAGCCACGCCCCAATCATATTTCCCACGCCCAGCACGATGCCGATGCTCCAGTCGATCTGCGAGTTGGCCTGGAAGACGACCAACGACACCAACGCCGAGACCAGCACCATGGCGACCTTGACCGCGTTAGCGCGCACGATGTTGTAACCGGCGCCAAGCACCAGCGCGGACAGCAGAAAGATGCCCACGCCCGCTTGCAGGAAGCCGCCATAGATGCCGATCGCAAAGAAGACCAGGAAACGCACGACGGTCAGCTTCGGGCTGCCTTCACGGCTCTTCTCTTGCAGCCACCGATTGGGATCGACGAACATCAGCACCAGCATGATGATCATCACGATGGCGAGGACCTGTTTGAACACCGCTTCGTTGATATCGACCGCGATCCGCGCGCCCAGGATTGAGCCGAGAGTCATCGGGATGGCGAGAAGCAAGGCCCCGCGCACATCCAGCCTGCCCTTCGAGTAGAAGCCGTACGTCCCGACCACGTTCTGCATCAAAACGCCGACGCGATTCGTGGCGTTGGCGATGTTGGCGGGCAGCCCGACGAAAATCAAGATCGGCAGTGTGATCAGCGAGCCGTTGCCGGCCAGCACATTGATGAACCCGGCGGCCATGCCGGCCAGAATGATGAGCGCGTAATAATACAGGGGCATCGAGCATCTCCTGAGGTGTTAAGTGCGAAGGGCCGGCATCATGACGATACCGGCCCCTTCCGTGGAGGCGACGGTGGGATTTGAACCCACGATCGAGGTTTTGCAGACCTCTGCCTTGCCGCTTGGCTACGTCGCCTTGACGTTGGGCATTCTAGCGGATTCTCTACGCGTTGTCAAACCACCGCGCCGCGCGAAAACGCGCTTAGCGAGTCGTTGACATGTCGCCGCAAGGCATCTCGCGCCTCTGTCTTCCGTCGGGCGCAGTCAAGCGGACCGGGGCGACCGAAAGGGCAAATCGTTCTGGCCGCCGTTGGTCTATCAGGCGCATTCGGCTATAATGGCTCGCATTCCAGGATCGGCCTGGTCGGTTTGGAGGAACGACAACGATGGAACGCGACCTGATCCGCCGCTGCACCGACTGCGGCATCGACTTCGTTTGGACCATCGCCGAGCAGACGGTAGGTCCACAGCCGGATTTGTGCACAGGCTGCCGGAAGCTGGCGCCATCGTCCGACAAACAGCGTGGGCTGGTCAAGTGGTACAGCCGAGGCAAAGGCTACGGGTTCATCACGCCCGCAGCAGGCGCTGACATTTTCGTCCACAAATCGGGTCTGGGCGCAACGGCGGATTCGCTGCGCGCGGGGCAGTTGGTGGAGTTCGCGGTATCTCAAGGCGTGCGCGGTATGCAGGCGGAGCAGGTGGTGGTGCTGGAGATCGACGAAGGACCAAAGACGAAGGACGAATGAGCGAATGGCGCATCAGCGAATGTGAGAGCGGGTGAATCGGTGAATCGGTGACTGGGCCTCCGCCCCTCCGCTCTCTTTCTTCATTCCTCCGTTCTCTCTTTCCCCCACTCCCCCACTCCCCACTGCTGCCAGCAGCGCGTCATAGACTGGGGCCAGCGCTTGCCAGTCGAATCGTGCCATCGCTGCGCGGAGTGTCTGCGGCATCTGTGGAGCGGCCACGGCGGCGCGCAGACGAGCCAGCAGCCCGTCGAAGTCGTCGTACAGGCAGCGATCGTGCCATTCGGCCGGGATCAGCTCCGGGTAGCTGAGCCGGCGCGGCAGGATCGGCAGGCAGCCGCAGTAGATCGCCTCCACGATGCTGACGCCGAAGAATTCATGGATCGCCGTGCTCAACACGATGTCGGCATCCCACAGCAGCCGGGCGTAGTCGACTTTACTCTCCGCGTAACCGTAGTGCACCAGCCGATCTCCCAGCCGCGCTCGCGCTTCCTCGAACTCCGCCGGCTGAACCCGGAAATTCTCCCCGGCCAACGCGACCCGGAAGTCCAGCCCCTCGTCGGTCAGCGCATACAGCGCCCGCAGCATCGTCCCCGGATCTTTGTCATACTCCCATCGTTGGTTCCACAGGATCAGCGGCGCCGCTCCCCTTGTTTCCTTGTCTCCTTGTCTAGCCTCATACCCATCGAATCGCGCCAAATCGCACCCCACCGGCAACACGCCCGACTTCGCCCGCGCCCTCTCCACCGTTTCCAGGTGGGTGTAGTCCGGGAAGTGCTTGAGCAGCCGCGGCGCTTGGCTAAACCAGCTCTCCAGGTGATACGCCGAGTTGAAGCAGACGCGATCCGCGGCGAGCATCGAGAGATGCTGGATCATGCCGAAGGTCAGGTCGCGTTTGGCGCCGGGCGGCGGCGGGTAGGTGAGCTGATTTTCGTGCATGTAGAGCACGGTTGGAACCGTCGCGATCTCTCGGCGCACCAACGCCAGAAACGCGGGCAGGTTGACCATGCTGGTGGCGAGCAGGAGATCGGGGCGTTCGCCGGTCGCGGGCAAGGCGCGCGCCTGCTCGGCCAGCTCGAGCGCGCCGCGAAGCAGGCGCCACTTCCAGAAGCTGCCCGTCATACCCAGGATACGCACGCGATGGCGGCTGTGCGCTGCATACCCTTCGGCCCAGGCGCGGTGCGAGCCGGTGTGGTAGGGGTTCAGGAGCCAGATGGTTGGTGGACGTTCCATTCTGCGATGATAGCATGGCCGCCGATGCTCCGCAAACGCCTCCGTCTTATGCTATAATGATGCTAATTGGAAATGCAGGTGAGAGCCTCAGCTTCGGTTCGATGAGCAAGGAAGAAGGCGGCGATGTCACGGCTGACTATCCACACACTCGGCATGCCTCGCATCGAGTATGCGGGCAATCCCCTTGCATTCGACCGCCGCAAGGCGGTGGCGGTCTTGATCTACCTGGCGTTGTCGGAAAGCGTTCGCAGCCGTGATGCCCTGGCGACCCTCCTTTGGCCAGACTACGACCAGCACAGGGCACGTGGCAATTTGCGCCGTGCGCTTTTCGTGCTCAATACTGCGTTGAATGAGGATTTGCTGCTGATTGACCGCGATACGGTCTCGCTGCGCCGCGATGGCGATCTGTGGGTGGACGTCCAGCAGTTCGAGCGTCTGTTGGGCGAATGTCGCACCCACGGGCATGCCGGCGATCAGGTCTGCGCTCGCTGTCTGGAGCCGCTGACTCAGGCTGTGGCCCTGTACTGTGACGACTTCCTCACCGGTTTCACCCTTCCCGATGCCCCCGACTTTGATGACTGGCAGCGCTATCTGACTGAAAGTCTGCGCATGAAGCTCTCTGGCGCGCTGCGGCAACTGGCCGAGGGCCTGGTGGCGCAAGGCGATAATGCCGCTGCCCTGACGCACGCGCGACGGCGGGTGGCCTTGGATCCACTTGACGAAGACGCCCAGAGGCAGTTGATGCAGATGCATGCGTGGGCGGGCGATCGGAGCGCTGCGCTGCGCCAGTATCAGATCTGCAAGGACACGCTTCGACGAGAGTTTAGCACGACGCCGGCCCCGGAGACGACCGCGCTATATGAGGCGATCAGCCAGAACCGGTTGGCGCCGCCCGTGCCTTTCGACCTGACTCCCGCACGTCCCCTTCCCGACACGGAGAGTGGCGCTCGCTCTGCTTCGCCCTCACAAGGTCAGCGTGGCGCACAAGGCGAGCTTCGTCTCGTGACCGTCCTCTGCGTCGGGATGGCTGGCGAGGCTGATCCGGAAGCCGCGGCGACCGGCGTGGATCGGCTTCTCGCCAGCCTGGAGATGCTCCTTGGTCGCTATGAGGCGAGCCTGGATCGGGTGCTGGGCGACAGCGTGATCGCCGTCTTCGGCGCGCGGCAACTGCACGAGGATGATGCGGAGCGTGCCGTTCAGGCTGCACAGGCGCTGGTCGAGGAGACGCGCAGGCAAGCGGGCAGACGATCCTCCATCCAGGTCAGCGTCGGGGTGGCGACGGGCGAGGCGTATTTCGGGCCGGTGGGCCGCGGCGGACAGGCGACGCACTCGGTGCTTGGCCCGCTGGTGAACCGGGCAGCGCGGCTGCAAGGGCGCGCCGCGGCAGGTCAGGTGTTGGCCGATCAGGCGACCTACCGCCGGACACATCAAGCATTCGCCTATCGATCGCCGGACAGCGCCGGGACGCCGGCGTCGGCGCAAGCCTATGAGGTAGCAGGTGCGTTGGCGCGGCCGGCGAAGTCGCGCGGCATTGAGGGTCTCCGCGCCGAATTGATCGGTCGGGACGAGGAGCTGGCGAAGCTGGAAGCAGCGTTGGCACGCGTCCAGACTGGCCAGGGTCAAGTGGTGTCTCTCATCAGCGAGGCAGGGCTGGGCAAGTCGCGCCTGGTGGCCGAACTCAAAGCGCGATGTAACTCAGTCGAAACAGCTACACCTTCGAGCATGGGCGATCAATCCGCACTCGACAATCCGCAACCCGCAATCATGTGGCTGGAAGGACGCTGCTTGGAAATGGCATCAAGCACGTCGTATGGGCCGTTCGTGGACCTGTTACACGGTCATTTCACGGCGACGGACGCTGTGCGCGGTGATCCGCCGGCGCTGGCAGCCACGATCCGTTCGGAGCTGTGCGTGCTGCGAGACGCGAGTCTCCTGGCGGACGAGCAGGTTGAAGAGATCGGGCCGCTGCTGGGCAACCTGCTATCGGTGAACTTCGGCGACGACTGGGACGAGCGGCTGCGCTTTGCCGATCCGGCGCAGATCCGCCATCGCACCTTCGCCGCGCTGCGGGCGTTTTTCGGCGCGCTGGCACAACGGCGGCCAACCGTGTTGATCCTGGAGGATCTGCATTGGGCGGACAGCCTATCACTCGACCTGATCGGCGAACTGGCAGGCCTGCTGGCCGACCACCCGCTGCTGCTGTTGTGCGTCTACCGGCCGGGACGGGAATATCCGAGCGAGCGGTTGGCTGCGGTGGTGGAGCGCCGCGTCCAGGAGCGCCACAGCGAGGTGCACCTGCACGCGCTCACGGCCGGGGAGAGCCGGCAGATGCTTGCCTCGCTGCTGACGGGGGAAGAGCTGCCGGCCAAGGCTCGCAAGCTGATCGTGGCGCGGGGGGAAGGCAACCCGTTCTTCACCGAGGAGGTGGTGCGCGCGCTGATCGACGCGGGTCTGCTCTACCGAGAGGGCGCTCATTGGCGGGTGCGCGAACAGATCGAGTTGGCGCGTGCGCCGGAGGGCGTGCAGGCGGTGATTCTCAGCCGCGTGGATCGACTGGCAGCCGAGGACAAGCAGGTGCTGCAAGCGGCCGCGGTGCTGGGGCGGGTGTTTCGGCTGCCGGTGTTGGCGCGCCTTGCGCCGACGGAATTGAACCCGGCGACCGCCCTTGACCGACTGGCGGAGCGGGACTTTGTTTACCTGGAGCGGTCGTGGCCGGACGCGGAGTACTCGTTCAAGCACGTGCTGACGCAAGAGGCGGTATATGGCACCCTGCTGGCCGGTCGCAAGACGCAGCTCCACCGGCAAGCGGCCGAGACGCTCGAGGCGCTCTACGCCGACAGCCCGGCAGAGCACTACGAGGCGCTGGCTCATCATTACGATCTCGGCGACGCCAATGACAAGGCGGTCGAGTATTTGTTGAAGGCAGGTGAGAAAGCCCGGCGCGCCTACCTCAGCGATGAGGCGATCGGCTATTTCAGCCGTGCCCTGGCGCGGCTGGATCAGGCAGAAGCTGACCCTGGCACCCCGCCGACTGCACGCGACGAGGCGCGGCTGGCCGCGTTGGTCGGATTGGGCCAGATCTACTTCGTGGCTGGGCGGTGGATCGAGGCGGAAGCGTGGCTACAACAGGCCGCCGCGCTGGGGAGACAGATGAATGTACTGCCGGCGCGACTCGCCCGGCTCTACTACTGGTTGGGCGATGTACTATTCTGGCAAGATCGCCTCGATGAGATGGCCGCGCTCGGCGAGGAAGGGCTGCGGCTGTTCGGCGAGGGCGAATCGGTCGAGACTGCCTTGATGCACGGCCTCATCAGTTGGGGGATGTTCTTGAGCGACAGCGCTGCTCGTTGGCAACACGTCTACTATCTGGTAGATGTCCTGCCGCGTCTGCCCTACTGCGAGGAGCTTCGCCCTGCGTACGAAGCAGTTGCCAACTACTATCGGTTGCATGTGAAGGATCGGGAAGCGGGTGAGCGTTGGGGGAGCTTGTTTTCTGAGCAGGCACAACGGCACCACGACCTGCGGGCCCAAGTGTTGTCCCTCAACGGCAGAGGCATGATGTGGACGGCAGAAGGTAACCTGCATGCTGCCGCGGTATCATCGCAGCAGGCTGCCGTCCTGGCGGCACAAATCGGGGACGTCCCGTCGATGATCACGGTTGCTGACGCCTTGCGGCAGTATATCTTACTCGCCGGAGAAATCGAGCAGGCCGATCAGGGCATTGCTGCGCGATTGTTCCGCGAATCTGGCGCCCCGGCGCGATGGGTCCAGGGTCTGCTCGCCGCGTGGCAGGCCACATGCCAGCTCTGCCTGGGCGAGCGCGGTTCGCTCCAGGATGCGCGGCGGGAAATCGCGGGATACCTGCCGCTTCTGCCGATCAATCGGCGCGGCGATGTGGCGGAATGGCTGGGGCGGGCGGCCTGGGCCTTCGGCGAGCGCGCGGAGGCGATGCGGTGGTACCAGGAAGCGTTGCTGATCGTCCACCCGGATGCAGCGAAAGAGATGGTTTGGACCTGGTGGCCGTCCAACCGGCCCCGCTTCGTGAGCGTGTTAGGCGGTCTCGAGGCTGCTTGTGCGGACGTTGACGAGTTCCGTGCGTTCTGCCGGCGCTGCCAGGAGACGGGGATCGCCGACCCAGCCGGGTTGCAGTGGCACCTCGAGCCTGCCCTCGGAGCGGAGTTGGAACCCGCTGCCCGACGAGCGCCCGGTTACGAGGCGGAGTTTGCCGGCCGATCGATGCCGGAGTGGTTGGCCGCGGGTTGGGAGTGGCAAGATCCGTTGGGCGACTGCACCGCGGTCACGCGTAGTGGTCGGGTAGGCGGGCTGATCCTTGAGGCGGCGAACGGCCGCGATCTTTACTGGATCAACTACAGCGCGCCGCGTTTGGTGCGCCCGGTCACAGGCGACCTGATCGCGGAGGCGATCTGCTCCACAGCTTACGATGACCGTCCGGCCATGGGTGGCTTGCTACTGTGGCGCGATCCCGACCACTACCTGCTGCTCGACTGGGGGCGCGGCGGTCCGGGCGAACTGCTCCTGGAGGGCTGCCTGGACGGGGTAGATCGCGTCTGGGGGCGGGGCTACCTGCCTGGCCCTCAGATCATGTTGCGGCTCCAGCGATCCGGCGGCGAGGTGGTGGGGTTCTGCAGCGTGGATGGCGAGATTTGGTTCAGCGTCGGTCGCACTGAGTTCCCCACCGATGATCCGGTCCAGATCGGCGTGTGCGCCGTCGGCCTGATTGACCGCACGATCTATCCCGGCGCGTATCGGGAGGGGACGGCGATCCGGTTCGAGTCGTTTCGGATGTAGTAGGCGGTTTGTCCCGACAGCGTCTCGCGAACGTCCCGGTTTTGGCCGGACTGGAGGGATTTCTGGGGGCGATGCGCGGTTTTCGCGATTTGACAACGCCAAGGAGGTGTGATAGACTCCCGCCAACTTCGGATAAGGGTAACAGAAACGACATGTACCGAACCGGCTTGATTATTCTCTCGCTTGTTGCGCTCCTTGTTATCAAGGAGCCGTAACGCGTCGGGAGGAGCCAGGCCAGGAATCCGAGCCAGAGCAGATTCAGAAACTTGTGACAAGGGCCTCCCAACCGGGAGGCTTTTTTCTTTGGCAATTTGTCAGTGCGAAGGGGACGCCAAGCGGGCGTCCCATGGCTACGACGCCTTTCGCAAGCCCGCTGGATGTGGGCCGTGCGGAAGGCGTTTTAACTTCGGAGGGCATTATGAAACGTACCGGTGCTCAGATTGTCTGGGAAAGCTTGATGGCTGAGGGCGTGGGGGTCGTCTTCGGCTACCCTGGCGGCGCAATCATGCCTGTGTATGACGCGCTGCTGGATTACCCGAGCGTCCACCACGTCCTGGTGCGACACGAGGAGAACGCTGCCTTCGCCGCTGGGGGATACGCGCGGGCCAGTGGGAAGGTCGGCGTCTGCGTCGCCACTTCCGGCCCCGGTGCCACCAACCTGGTCACCGGGCTGGCGGACGCGATGCTGGACTCGGTGCCGATGGTGGCGATCACCGGCCAGGTGTCATCGGCGTTTGTCGGCTCGGATGCCTTCCAGGAGACGGATGTGACGGGCGTGACGTTGCCCGTGACCAAACACAACTACCTGGTTAGAAACGTGGCCGAGTTGGCCGGGGCCATGAAGGAAGCGTTCTACATTGCCCGCACCGGTCGTCCCGGCCCTGTCCTGGTCGACATCTGCAAGGACGTGCAATTCGCCTCCACTGACTTCGACTATGACGCCATCAAAGTGCGTCTCCCCGGCTACCAGCCCAAGCTGCGCGGCGCGGCTGAGCAGATCCAACGTGCCGCCGCCTTCATCAACGAGTCGAAACGCCCGGTGATCCTGGCGGGCCACGGCATCATCCTGAGCGGCGCCCACGATGAGCTGCGTAAGCTGGCCGAAGGGGGCAACATCCCCATCTCAACGACGCTACTCGGCATCGGCAGCATCCCCGAATCGCATCCGCTGAACCTGCGCATGATGGGCATGCACGGCGAGGCGTGGGTCAACCAGGCCATCCAGGGCGCCGATCTGCTGATCGCCCTGGGCATGCGCTTCG
>Ga0315283_10006325_pt1 | contig 10556 bp, 6 predicted proteins | sample YL17G09_0_MG_FD_204541 | JGI IMG/M metagenome (GOLD analysis project Ga0315283, IMG submission 204541) | Sediment microbial communities from Yellowstone Lake, YNP, Wyoming, USA - YL17G09_0 | ecosystem: Environmental > Aquatic > Freshwater > Lake > Sediment | place: USA: Wyoming | collected...
CGCAACGGTCATTGCTAGTTGGCGCAGCCCGTACTGAAATCCCTGAATGAGTCGCCCCTCAGTGGTTGCAGGGATGAAAGAACGCCTGTTTGAAACGAAAAGTCCATTTTCCGATTCCGTCACCGCGCCCACCCGGACCAACTCCGCCCGCATCGTTGCCGGTGAAACACTACGCGAGCAGTGACGAACCAGCTCGCAAAATGAGCCAGAATCAGAGTCCCACGTCAGCGCCTTTGGTCTGCCGTACGTGCTGCAGAATCGAAAATCTGTATGCCAAACGTTCAGGACCTCCGACGGCAGACTTCGAACTTCTGGAGGCGACAAGGGCGCCTTAAGATTCTCTGCTCGGACTCGACGCACGACTTTACGGGTCAAGCCCGTCATCAATGCAACGCGTGAAACATTTGCCGGCCTCCCGCGAACCCCGTATTCATCCATTGCCACCGCGATAAAAGCAGCCTTACAGACTCGATCAAAGTCCTGATAATTCACACCAAGCCGAAGCAGCATCGAAGCAATCGGACGGAGTGTTGCCAGGAGAACTGCGTAGACAGTTTCGCGGGCGCTTTCGCTCATAGTTTCACCTCAGGTACGCGTCCACTTTACGGTTAATGCATCTTGCTAGGAAGTCGGCTTCCACTCCGTTCTACCGACTCACTGCTGATGCTGATCTGAGATCAATATGCGCAGCCGCCCCTCATCCACCACCTCCACCCCCAACTTCTCCGCTTTCGCCAGCTTAGACCCCGGGCTCTCCCCCACCACCAGGTAGCTGGTCTTCGCGGTCACGCTGCTGGTCACTTTGCCGCCCAGCGCCTCGATTTTCGCCGTGGCGTCCTCGCGGGTCATGCCGGCCAGCGTGCCGGTGAGCACGAAGGTCTTGCCCTTCAGCGGCAGGGTCGCCGTAGCCGCGGGCCGGGCAGCCTCCTCCCAGTGCACGCCGCGCTTGCGCAGATCCCCGATGACATCCCGGTTGTGGGGCTCGCCGAAGAATGAGGTGATATGTGCCGCCATGACGGGGCCGACGTCATCCACCTCCAGCAACTGCTCCTCTGTGGCGGCCATCAGGGCGTCCAACTGCACGAAGTGCCGCGCTAGGGCTTTGCTCGTGGTCTCGCCCACTTCGGGAATACCGAGGGCGTATAGAAACCGCTCAAGCGTCGTGGCCTTGCTCTTTTCGATAGCCGCAAGCAGCTTGCTGGCGGAACGCTCACCCATGCGCTCCAGCTCAAGCAGCCCGGGCAACGTCAGGCGGAAGATGTCACCAGGCTTGCTGATCAGACCCTGATCCACGAGCTGTTCAATCAGCTGGTTCCCAAGCCCGTCGATATTCAGCGCCCGCCTGGAGGCAAAGTGGCGCAGGGACTCCTTGCGTTGAGCCGGGCACACGAGGCCACCTGTGCAGCGCAGTGCCGCCTCGCCTGCCACGCGCAGGACCGCGGAGCCGCAGACGGGGCATTGTTCAGGCGGTTTCACGGGCGAGGTCCTCCGGGGCCGGCGCTCCAGCACCACGGCCACGACCTCCGGTATGACATCGCCGGCGCGGCGGACGATGACAGTGTCGCCGGCCCGCACGTCCTTGCGGTGCATCTCGTCCAGGTTATGCAGGGTGGCGTTGCTCACGGTGGCGCCACCGACAAACACCGGTTCCAGGCGCGCCACTGGAGTCAACACGCCGGTGCGCCCCACCTGGAACTCCACGGCCTCGACAGTCGTCAGCTGCTCCTCGGCCGGGAACTTGTGGGCCACGGCCCAGCGCGGGGCCCGCGCTACGGTGCCCAGCCGGGCCTGCAACCCGAGGTCATCAACCTTGTACACGACGCCATCCGTCTCGTAGGGCAACCCTGCGCGCTTCTCCAGCATCTTCTCGTAGTAGGCCAGGCACCCGGCCACCCCTGTGACCACCTCAACCTCCGGGGCTACAGGCAGGCCCCAGTCGCGGAGGCGGTCAAGAGCTTCGCTGTGCCGGTCGGGCAAGGTCCCGCCCGCGACTGTACCGATGCCGTAGGCGAACAAGGCCAGTGGCCGGGATGCGGTCAGGCGCGGATCCAGCTGCCGCAGACTGCCGGCGGCCGCGTTGCGGGGATTGGCAAACAGCTTGTCACCCGCCCGGCGCGCCGCTTCATTCAGCTGCCTGAACCCTTCGCGCGGCATAAAGATTTCCCCGCGGACCTCCAGACGGGCGGGCACCGCGCTGCCGCGCAGCCGGAGCGGCACGGAGCGGATGGTGCGCACGTTGTGGGTAACGTCCTCACCCACCGTGCCATCCCCCCGGGTGGCCGCCCGGATCAGTTCGCCATCCTCGAACCACAGGTTGATCGCCGCCCCGTCCAGCTTGGGCTCCGACGAGTACTCCAGGTCGCTGTCGGTTTGCAGGCGGTCCCGCACGCGCCGGTCAAAGGCCTGAATGTCCTCAGTGGAGAAGGCATTGTCGAGGGAGAGCATGGGCACACCGTGGCGGACCTCGGCGAAACCGCCCACCGGCGCAGCACCCACACGCTGAGTGGGCGAGTCTGGAATGATGAGTTCGGGATGCCGGGTTTCCAGCTCCACCAGTTCACGGTACAGCTGGTCGTAGACAGCATCCGGCACCGTGGGCTCATCGAGAACGTGGTAGCGATAGTTGTGGTCAGCCAGCTCCGCACGCAGCTGAGTTGCTCGTCGCTGGGCCGCTCTCACGCGGTCGGTTTTCGAAGCCATGTGCACGCCACCCACCGGCGTCAGGCGGGCCGACCCTGCCGGTGCTGAAACTCGATGACTTCTTCCCGGAGGTAACGCTCGCGCTGGACGCTCAGGGTGCTGCCGTGCTCATCCACCAGGTTGCCGTCCAGACGTTTGGCAATGGCCCGCCCGGTGTTCACCATGGCATCGAAGGCCGCCACGCCCTCGATGGGGGCCGGCAGCTCCAGAAACAGGCTCACGCCCTGGTAAACGTCCGTGCGCAGGCGCGTCAGATCGAAGGAGCCGGGCTCGGTGAGGCTCGCGACGCTGAAAACCGGAGTCTCCTCCGCAGTTGTCGGAAAGTAGTGAAAAATTCCGTGCCGCCCGTGGCGCAGTCCCGCCTCGCGTAACGCCAGTACCAACTCCTCGGCAGGAAACGGAGCGGTCCTGCGACTCAGCATTCGGATCGTCACGATTTTGCCAGGAAGTGCAGCCGTCCTGGCGGGCGGCGTCGGTCCCGCCCCGCTAACCGGTGGGGGCCCGGGGGCCGCCGCCGGCCGGCGAACGGGGAACCGGAGACGGTCCGTCAGCCGGGGACGGTAGCGCGTCCACAGGAACAGAACCACCAGAATAAGCAGGGCGGCGAGCAGCAGTACCCGGCGGAGCTCGGTCATGGAGTAATCAGCTGGCTACGAGCTTGACGGCCTCATCAATGTCGACCGCCACCAGCCTCGAAACACCCGGCTCGTTCATCGTTACACCCGTGAGTTGCTTGGTCATCTCCATGGTCGTCTTGTTGTGGGTGATGATGATGAACTGCACGGTCCTGGACATCTCCCGCACGATGTCGCAGAAGCGCGCCACGTTCGCCTCATCCAGTGGTGCGTCCACCTCGTCCAGCAGGCAGAACGGTGCCGGATTCAGTTCGAAGATGGAGAAGATCAGCGCCACGGCCGTGAGAGCCTTCTCGCCACCCGACAGCAGATGAATATGGCTGTTGCGTTTCCCCGGCGGCCGGGCCATCACCGTGACGCCCGCACTCAGCAGGTCGTCGCCTTCCAGTGTGAGATAGGCGTGACCGCCGCCGAACAGGCGGGGGAAGAGCTTTTTCAGGCCGGCGTTAATGTTGTCGAAGGTTTCCTGGAAACGCGTGCGGCTCTCCCGGTCGATGCGCCGGATCGCGTGCGCCAGCGTCTCGAGGGCTGCCGACAGGTCGGCATGCTGGGAGTCCAGGTAGGTCTTCCGTTCGGACTGTTCCGAGAACTCGTCGATCGCAGCCAGGTTAATGGGACCGAGACGCTCGATGGAGCTGCGCGTCTGGGCGAGACGCTGATCCCACACCTCGGGCTTAGCGTCGGCGGGCGTCTGGGCAGTCACGTCAGCGAGCACCAGGCCCGTGGCGGAGAAACGTTCACTGAGTGACTCGCCGCGGACCTCCAGTTCACGGACGTGCATACGGAGGGCTTCGACCCCGTCACGTTCGGCATTCACACGCTTCTCCAGTTCGTGACGCTGGCTCTCGTTGACTTTCACGCGCTGCTCGACCTCCGTCAGGCCATCCCGCTGACGTGACAACCCGGCCTGGACCTCCAGTTGGCGAGCCAACTGCCCGTCCAGCTCCAGTTGATAGGCCTGCAGCGGCGCTTCGCTGTCGCAGGTGTGTGCTTCCAGCGTGGCAATGCGCTCCACGAGCTGATTCCGCTGCTGGGTCACGCGTTCCAGCGCGGTGGCAGCTGCGCCCTGCGCCGCCCGCCGGCTCTCGAATTCGATCAGGATCTGCCCGACGGCGGTGCGTTGCACATCGGCGCGTTCCCGGGCCGCGTTGTAGTCGGCCAGCAGAGTGTCCTGTTGCTCACTCCGTCCGGGGCGCTGCAGATCAAGCTCACCGAGGCGGCGCTCAGCCGCCCCGAGCCGTTCCCGCGCCTCGTCGATCACCGTGCGCAACTCAGTGAGCTCGCTGCGGACCGTATCACCGTCGTGCTCCAGGACCTGCAGGCGTTGCCGGGCCCGCTCCAGATCCTGTTGCAGCACAGCCGACAGGGAGGCAGACTCCTGGCTCTGCCGGTTAGCATCGGTGAGGCGGAGCTGGATCTGCTGGCGTTCGCGCTCCAGCGCGTCAATCTCTCCGCGCAAGGTGAGACGGGCCTGACCCAGAACCGAAATCTGCGCTTCGTCCTCAACGAGCACGGTGTCCAGTTCGCGGATCTCCCGCTCCCGGGCCATCATGCCGACGTAGCGCTGACCACGATTGACGCGAACCCAGCCCGGACCGAGCCAGATGCCGTCCGGCGTGATTACGGATTGTCCGCTCTGGAGACTGCCGCGCCGCTGTAACGCTTCGTCGACAGACTCGACGCAGAACACGTCGACCAGCAGCCCACGGGCAGTGCCAGCGTGTTGAACCTGCGCGGCGAGCGAGCTGGCCGGGGCCTCGCGCTCCTCGCTGGAATTCTCGACCAGTACCAGGGTAGCGTCCGGCAATGACGCCGCATGCCGGCCAGCGTTCTCCACGCAAACGGCCTGCAGGAAGTCGCCAAGGACCGTTTCGACGGCGCGAGTCCACCGGGCATCGGCAACGAGTTGCTGCACCAGACGCTTGCGATCCGCGAGCCCGGAACGCGCCAGCCAGCCGCCGAGAATTTCCTCTTCATTCCCCAGCGCCGCATTCTGGATCGCCCGGAGGGTATCGAGCCGCCCACGGCGGGCCTCCAGCTCGCCGCGCAACTGCTCGATGTCACCGCTGAGGCGCTGCTCTGCCTCCCTCTGGCTGCTGAGGGTGAAACCCGCCGCCTCAAGGGCCTGCACTTCTGCCGTCAGCAACTGCTGTGTGTCTGCTTGCAGCTGGTCCTGGGCGCTGAGTCTCGCCTCCAGATCCACCATGGAAATTGACAACCGCTCCCCTTCGACGGACTGCAGTTGCCGTTCGAGCCGCGTCTGGTGCGCTTCAAGATGCTCCAGCCGCGTCTGCTCCACCTGGCGCGCCTGCTGCTGCTCCTTGACGTCCAGATTGAACGTGTGCCACTCGTCCTGCCATGCGTCCAGGGCCGTTTCGCCGGCCTGCAACTCGGCGAGGGCCACGGCCTCTGCTTCCCGCGCCGACGCCAGTCCCGGCTCGTACCCCGCAATGACACGCTCGATGTCCGCAAGCACCTGGCCATCACGCTCGACCTCGGCAGCCACCGCTGACAATTCGGAACGCGCCTGGGCGAGGTCGCGGAGTGCGCGTTCACGCAGTTCACGGGCATGAGCCAGCGTCTGTTCCAGCCGGGCAATTTCCCCCTGCACGGCGTAGTAAGTTGCCTGGGTGATGGCGAAAGCGTCGCTGGCGACCAGGTGCTCGGCCCGGTCCCTCTCGATGTCCAGCTCCACCTGACGCTGGCCCGCCAGCGCGGCGTCCATCGCCGTCTGGCTGGAAGACAGATCAACGCGCTGCGCGGCAAGCCCGCTGTCGAGTTCCGCCAGCCGGATGGCCAGCAACTCCGCTTCCAGCTGTCGTTCCTGCTGCTTCAGTGTCCGGTACTTTTCAGCCACCTGTGCCTGGCGTTGCAGATGCTTGATCTGCTTTTCGACCTCATCCCGAAGGTCTGCCAGCCGGGCCAGGTTTTCCCGCGTGTGGTGCATGCGGGTTTCCGTCTCCCGGCGCCGTTCCTTGTACTTGGAGATACCAGCCGCTTCCTCGATATAACTGCGCATCTCCTCAGGCTTGGCTTCCACCAGCCGGGACACCATGCCCTGCTCAATAATGGCGTAGCTGCGTGGGCCGAGGCCGGTGCCCATGAAGAGGCCAGTTATGTCCTTGCGCCGGCAGCGGGTGTTATTGAGGAAATACTGGGAGGTGCCGTCGCGGGATACGGTGCGGCGAATCGAGATCTCCGCATAGCTGGAGAACTGGCCGCCGAGAGTGCCGTCGGAATTGTCGAAGTACAGTTCGATGGCCGCCGAGCCCACTGGCTTGCGGGAACTCGAGCCATTGAAAATGACATCCTCCATCGAATCGCCGCGGAGGTGCCGGGCCGACGTCTCGCCCATGACCCAGCGGATGGCGTCGATAACGTTGGACTTTCCGCACCCGTTTGGCCCGACCACACCCACCAGATTGCTGGGGAACTGGACGGTAGTCGGGTCTACAAATGACTTGAATCCCGCAAGCTTGATCTTGCTCAGTCGCATAAGATTTGGGTGCCCGGGATTGAGAAACTAAGCTAACGGAGATCGCTGCCGTAGTGTAGATTAATTCGACACCACACACACGTCGCAAGCCGGTTTCGTCGCCGGTGCCTCGATAGCCCCAGTACCCACCAACGATCCATCAGGGTTACGGCCCATGCCCTCGTCCCCCAGTACCGTTCTGGAAACGTTTCAGAATCCCGAACGGGCTCGCGCGTTCACCATTCGCATGCGGCTGCCGGAGTTCACCTGCCTCTGCCCCATAACGGGCCAGCCCGATTTCGCCACGCTGCATCTCGAATACGTCCCCGATAGTTTGTGTATCGAACTGAAGTCTCTGAAAAACTACATTTGGTCTTTTCGCAGCCAGGGCGCGTTCCATGAGGCGGTGACCAATCTGATCCTGAGCGACCTGGTCACTGCGGCGGCGCCGTGCTTCATGCGCCTGACCGCCGAGTTCAATGTGCGCGGGGGCATCTACACTACCGTGGTTGCAGAGCATCGCCAGCCGGGCTGGCGTCCGCCCGAGCCCGTCGCCCTGCCCCCGGGCAGCCCGCCCTGAACCCCCAAACCCCACGCTCTTCCCGCCCGGAATTCCCTATGTATAATCCCGCGCTCGAATTTTGAGCAGGGTCCAGAAGATGCCGTCAGCCAAGCGACCGGTCCGCAAGAGCAGTTCGTCGGTGAAGACCAGGTTGGCCTCTCTGGCCAAGGCGCGTACCGGTCGGGCACCTCCCAGCAAGGCGGCCCGCAAGACTGCAACGGTCCGGCGCGCACCCGTCAAGAAGGCCGCCGCCAAGGCCGCCACCAGGGCCAGGATGGCTACCAGCAAGGCGGTAGTCAGGAAACCAGCGGCCGCGGCACGCCCGAAGGCGCCCAAAGGTGGCAAAGCTGCCGCCCTCAGGCTTGCTGCAGTCAAGCCTGCTGCTGTCAAGGTGCCGGCAGCCGGCCGGCAGACCAAAACCAGCCCCGCGAAAATCCAGATCCCCGCCCTGCGGGAAATGGTCGTGCACAGCACGCCGGGTCTTGCCAGGGCGAACGGGCGCAAACCGCTGCCACCGTCGAAAAATGCGGCGCGGCGCGGTCCTGAGCGCTATGACCCCGACGCGCTGATCCATGGCATCAAGCCTTACCAGCCCAGGCCTGGCGAGGCTTACATGAACCCGGCGCAACTGGACCACTTCAGGGCGATCCTCAAGGCCTGGAGGCGGGAACTCATGGAGGAAGTGGACCGCACCGTTCACCACATGCAGGACGAAGCCAGCAACTTTCCCGACCCCAACGACCGCGCGACCCAGGAATCCGAATTCGGGCTGGAATTGCGCACGCGGGATCGGGAACGCAAACTCCTGAAGAAGATCGACCAGGCGCTGGAGCGCATCGGGGACCGCGCCTACGGCTACTGCGAGGAAACGGGGGAAGAGATTGGCCTCAAGCGCCTTGAGGCCCGCCCGGTCGCCACCTTGTCTCTTGAGGCCCAGGAGCGCCGCGAGATGGCCGAGAGACAGTACGGTGAGCGGGACGACCATTACCGCTGAGCCCCGTCCCTGCCGCTCGGTGTTGCTTTCGAGGTCTTATCGGCCAGTTCAGATAGTCCTCAAAACCCCATGTTCTTAATGGCTTTTATGTCCTTAGCCTAATTTCACATCCGGCCGCTGCATCGCGAACCATTTCCCCAGCGAACAGGTCTATAGGAATGAATTGGGGGCAAATGGATGCCGGACAACTGAAGCCGTCCGGCCAAGAGGCTTGGAACTTAAGGAAGGACCCGCCATGAGCGAGCAGAGACTGATTCGGAAGTACGTTAACCGCCGCCTTTACGACACCACCCAGAGCCGCTATGTGAACCTCCACGACCTGCGCGAGCTGATCACCAAGGGCTCGCACGTCAAAGTCGTGGAGCAGGCCACCGGCGCAGACATCACCACCCCCGTCCTCCTGCAGATCATTGCTGAAGGCCAGCGGGGCGGCGCGCCCCTGCTCTCGGCCGAATTTCTGGCCGGGATGATCAGGCTGGGTGCCATGGACCGGGACCCGGAGCTTGCGGGCCGCCTGGATCGTGCGCTTAAGAGTGCGCTGGCGGCTCCGAGCCGCCCGACTGGGGCTGCTGGAATGCCGAACGGCGCCGCGGCCGCATTGGCTATCGGCTAGGGAAGAAAACGCGGGGACGGGACGTCAAGCGGCGTCCAGTCCCCGCATGCTGAGTCGAACCCGGCCCTGACGGTCCACCTCGAGTACCTTCACGCGGACGATATCGCCTTCCTTCAGCTTGTCCCCCACGCGCTCCACGCGCTCGTCGGAGATCTGTGAGATGTGTACGAGACCATCCCGGCCCGGGAGGATGGTGACGAACGCACCGAAATCCATCAGCCGCGCCACTCGACCCTCGTAGACGCTACCCACCACGACGTCAGCCGTAATGAGTTCGATGCGACTCTTGGCTTCGAGCCCGGCTGCTGCCTGCACGGACGCGATCTTCACCGTCCCGTCATTGTCGATGTTGATCGTCGCACCCGTTTCTTCGGTGATACCCCGGATCACGGAGCCACCCTTGCCAATGACATCCCGGATCTTCTCGGGATCGATCATCATGGTGATGATCGTGGGAGCCCATTCCGACATTTGCTGACGGTGTGTCGACAGGACCCGGTTCATCTGCTCGAGAATATGCAGGCGGGCATCTTTGGCCTGGGATAGCGCGTTTTCCATGATGTCCCGCGTGATGCCATCAATCTTGATGTCCATCTGCAGGGCGGTAACGCCGTTGGCGCTCCCCGCGACCTTGAAGTCCATATCGCCCAGGTGATCCTCATCACCGAGGATGTCCGTCAGGACCTGATAGCGATCCCCTTCCTTGACGAGACCCATGGCCACACCAGCCACCGGAGCCAGGATAGGCACACCGGCATCCATCAGGGCCAGGCTGGTGCCACAGACACTGGCCATCGAACTGGAGCCATTCGACTCGGTGATTTCGGACACAACCCGCAGCACATAGGGGAAGGTCAGCATGTCGGGCAGAACGGCTTCGATACCCCGACGAGCGAGTCGACCGTGACCGATCTCGCGACGCTTCGGTGAGCCCACGAAACCCGTCTCGTTCACGCTATACGGAGGAAAATTGTAGTGGAGCATGAAACGGTCGCGGTACTCACCGGTCAGAGCATCAATGATCTGGGAGTCGCGATCGGTGCCCAGCGTCGCGACCACCAGTGCCTGGGTTTCGCCGCGCGTAAAAAGAGCGGAGCCGTGAGTTCTCGGGAGTACCCCGGTACGAATCGTGATCGGGCGCACGGTGCGAGTATCGCGACCGTCGATGCGGGGTTCACCATTGAGCACCTGGCCACGGACAATCTTCTTCTCCAGACGGCCCAGGGCTTCACCGACCGCACCGTTGGCAGGAGCGCCGGCGGCACCGGTGGCAATTGCGGCCGTGGTCTCCTGCTTGATCTGGGCAATCGCCGCGTAACGCTCGCCCTTGTCGCGGATTCGGTAGGCACTGGCAAAGCGGTCACCAACTGCCTTGGTCACGGCCGCTGCAATGCCCGGATCGGCAACCGGCGCCGACCAGCTCCAGGCCGGGCGACCGGCCTCGGCAACGAGTGCCCGGATGTTGTCGATTGCGATCTGCATCTGCTCGTGGCCAAAGATGACGGCATCGAGCATCACCTTTTCGGGCAGTTGGTGCGCCGAAGATTCCACCATGAGAACGGCCTTGGCGGTACCTG
>Ga0315283_10006326_pt1 | contig 10556 bp, 11 predicted proteins | sample YL17G09_0_MG_FD_204541 | JGI IMG/M metagenome (GOLD analysis project Ga0315283, IMG submission 204541) | Sediment microbial communities from Yellowstone Lake, YNP, Wyoming, USA - YL17G09_0 | ecosystem: Environmental > Aquatic > Freshwater > Lake > Sediment | place: USA: Wyoming | collected...
ATCGCCGTCAATCCCGGTATCATCCGGGCCTCGATGCATCAACGCATCAACCATCTTATTAACCTGTTCCTGTATTGAATTCCCTGCCGCCATCCCCGCAGGGACAACTAAACCACAAATGCCGCACATATCAATGCCCTGTTGGAGTAAGCAGTAAGACCGCCCAGTAATTTGAACCCAGATTCACGACTTCAACGCCACGCTCCAGCGCAATTTCATTGAGTAGTGCCAAATGGTCTTTCTTGGCAAGCAGATAGACCGGGTGAGTGCGGGTGGCGAGCCAATGATGCCATTGCGCTACAGGTACTACACCTTCGGGCCAGGGTTTGCCGGAATTTAGTGTAAATATGACATAATTGCTGGTCAGTTCATTGCCGTCAGGGGTTATGACAGTCACCAGACGCTTGAGATAAAACGGTAGGCCATTGGGCAGGCATTCCAGGCAAACCAGTTCGGTTGCCGGAGGCAACGTTTTCGGAATGTTTTCTGCCAGGCTACGCGAGGAGCGGGTCTGTGCATAAAGGTCCAAAAGATCAAAATTGACGGTCAGTAAAAGTAGAGGAAAACTGATGAAGGCGGCAAATATCAGCCGCGTATTACGAGTCCAGAGGGCACAAATCGAAAGCAGTGCAACGATACCAAACGATAGTGCCATGGGTAGGATCGTGGGTATAAAAAGGTCAAAGAGCTCATGTTTAGATGTGAGTCTGCTTTTGAGTAGGTCAGGATTAACAGCAACGATGCCCAACAATACAGCCGCTATTGCACTCAACAGCAATAGCGGCATCGTTCCATGCCATACAATTCGAGCCGCTCGTCCGATACTGTTGTTAAGTGCCATTGCAAAAACACGCGCGGTCAGGACGCCGAGAGCCAGCACCGCAGTGAGAATGTAGCCGGGCAATTTCGATTGTGAAACCGAGAAAAACAACACGACGACGATGGCCCAGACGACCAACAGGCGATCAGCGCGAGACCAGTTTTTCCTTTTCTGCCAAGCGGCAACAATGGACTCTGGTAACAGTAAACTCCAGGCAAAAAAAGTACCCGCAATGATGGGTGCATAGTAATAAAAGGGGGCTGTGCGATGAAATTCGGTAGTGGTAAAGCGGGCAAGCGATTCCCTCATAATGCCATAGTAAGGAAAGTCGGGGCGAAGCCAGGACAGTCCGGCAAACCATGGCAGCACGACGGCAAAAAAAACAGCCCAATTACGCAGGGCAAAGACGCGCTTCATGGCTCCCAGCCGACCTTCAATCCCATTAAAGATCGCAATCACCAGGGTGGGAATAATAAAGCCCACGGGACCTTTAATCAGCGTGGCGATTCCCGCCGATAAGGCGCCAAGCAGATACCAACGACTCCGCTGCTTTTCTTCGCACTCCTCCGCCAGAAAACACGCAAAAATGGTGGCGGATACAAAAAAGGCCAAGGACATATCAAAAATGACAAGTCGCGAAAACGCTATGTAAAGTGGCGTCGTGGCTACGATGAGCATGGCAAGAACGCTGGTCGTACAATCTTTGGCAAAACAGAAACATCACCTCGAGCAGTAAAAAGCCAAAGAAAGCCGAAGATAATCTAGCGACGCCTTCCGATTCGCCGAACAATGAGAAAGACAGCGCGATGGTCTTGAAGTAAAAAGCCGGCTTATCGAGATAGGTTAGTCCGTCATATGTTGGCACCAGCCAGGAGTGGGACTGGCTCATTTCCCTTGCCACTTCGGCGTAACGTCCCTCAGCCGGCGAGATTAAAGGTAATCCCCCAGGCGGGCGAACAGCATATATGCGCTGAGAATGAAGGAAAAAACCAGAATCCAGCGCCTGGACTTGATGTCCGGAATTCTGTCGGCGTCGGCAGCGTGGTTCAGTTGTGAAGAGGAAAAGGTCATCGTTTTTTATGTAGATATGATGGTTAAATAAGGCAATGGGGAGAAATGCCGCTTTAAAGGCCGTATGCCCTGATAGATATTTTATATCAAGTGTATAATTGTCATGCGCCATTATACAAACTGCATAGTTATTTTATGCCAGCTAATGATTCACGAGATTTGGCATTATCTTTACAAGCTCCCTCAAACCATATAACTATAAACATGTTAACGCCCACAACTCTTTTCAAGTGCCTTGCCGATGAAACGCGCTTACGCTGCCTAAGTTTACTGTATAAACAAGGCAAGCTCTGTGTGTGTGAGTTGACGCATGCGCTGAATTTACTGCAACCCAAAATCTCGCGGCATCTTGCGCTCTTAAGACAGTGTGATTTATTGCTGGACAGCCGGGAAGGTCAATGGGTGTATTATCAAATTAATCCTGAACTGCCTGGCTGGGCGTTTGAGATCTTGGATGTCACGGTTAAACAAGCGGCTACCGATATCAAGTTGCAAAATGATAGTGATCGATTGCAGGCTATGGAAGGCCGTCCAGAGATAGCGAAATGTTGTAACTGAGTTTTTTGCGTTATAATATACGCTTATTCGAATATATGCATATTGGAGAGATCATGTTAAACGTACTGATTTTGTGTACTGGTAATTCTTGCCGTAGCGTCCTGGGCGAAGCGTTGATTAATCATTTGGGTGGCGACAGGTTTAAAGCCTTTTCAGCGGGTAGCCATCCAACCGGAAAAGTGAATCCCAATGCGCTGGCTACATTAAAGCGTAATGGTATTTCAACCGAAGGATTTTCCAGTCAGTCCTGGGATGAATTTGACGGCAAAGGCATTGATATTGCGATTACCGTTTGTGACCAGGCGGCAGGAGAGATTTGTCCTGTTTATCTGAATAGCACGGTCAGAGCGCATTGGGGCTTGCCTGACCCGGCGCATGTCACGGGTAGTCAGGAAATTATCGAAGCTGCTTTCGAGAATACTTATGCGGCTCTGTTAAAACGTATTCACCAACTGCTGGCGTTGCCGGTTGAGACAATGTCCAGGGCAGAACTAACTGAGGCGCTGAATAAGATAGGCGCGGAAACCCTTTGAGGAATGGGAGAGCTACGATCATGAGCGCACAAGAAAACATACAATTCTGCCACACTCCAAAGCGATTGGGTTTCGTCGAGCGGTTTTTGACATTATGGATTTTCATAGCCATGGCGGGCGGAGTCGCGTTGGGTTATTTCATTCCCAGCCTTACGCAATGGCTAACCCGTTTCCAGGTGGGGACGACTTCTATGCCCATCGCTATCGGCCTCATCCTGATGATGTACCCGCCGCTGGCCAAGGTGCGTTACGAGGAATTACCCAAGGTTTTTAGGAACACCAAAGTATTGATGCTTTCCTTGATTCAGAATTGGGTGATCGGCCCGATACTCATGTTCGTGCTGGCCATTATTTTTCTCCGGGACTACCCGGAGTACATGGTGGGTCTGATCATTATCGGCCTGGCACGCTGTATCGCGATGGTATTGGTCTGGAACGAATTGGCCGAGGGCGATACGGAATACTGCGCAGGTTTAGTGGCTTTCAATTCCATCTTCCAAATGCTGTTTTTTTCCATTTATGCGTACATTTTCGTCACGGTACTGCCTGACTGGCTGGGGCTAGCTTCCGGCCTTGAAGTCAAAATTACCATGCTTCAAGTCGCCAAAAGCGTATTGATTTATTTGGGTATCCCTTTTTTCGGCGGTCTGTTCACCCGCTTCTTTCTGGTGCGGCGCAAGGGCCAGCAGTGGTATGAGGAAAAGTTCATACCAAAAATCAGCCCCATTACTCTGATCGCGCTGTTGTTTACGATTCTGGTTATGTTCTCTCTCAAGGGCGAATATATTGTACAGTTGCCCCTGGATGTGGCGCGCATCGCTGTACCGCTGGTCATCTACTTTCTCATCATGTTTCTGGTCACTTTTTATATGTCGGCCAAGGCCGGAGCAGGGTATCGCATTAGCGCCACGCTTTCATTTACCGCTGCCAGCAACAATTTTGAATTGGCTATCGCGGTGGCCGTGGCGGTTTTCGGCCTCCAGTCGGGGGAAGCCTTTGCTGCGGTCATTGGCCCTTTGGTGGAGGTTCCTGTATTGATCGGCCTAGTCAAAGTGGCTCTTTACTTCAAGCAAAAATACTTCGCGCCTCTGGGGGCGGAGAGAAACGGAATCCAATGATTTACGCCGAGATTCCGATGTATCACGATTGAGCCTGATTTAAGCAGGACATATCCAGGAGACAGGAGACGGGATGATTGACTATTGTCGAGGTTGCTTGGGCGACAGGCAAAAAAAATGCGGCTTATTAGGCCGCATTATAAAGAAGGATATAACACTCTGATTTCCGAGGAGGAAGTTTGCATCTCAAGAGTTGAATATATATTAGCGATAAAGACTAACGGATGGAATGTGGCATATTGTCGCGTGACAGATTGCCGCAGGGAGCTCAGAACATTTCTTGTATTTGATTGCTTAGTTTTGCAAATTCGTTGAGAGATAGAGCTTCAGCCCTTAATGTAGGGTCTATGTTCAAGGCGACAATAGTGTCTTCGTCTATGAGTTTTTTTAATGAATTACGCAAGGTTTTGCGCCGCTGCGAGAATGCTTGCGTCACTACTTTATTAAATTTTACCATATCAGCAACCTCAACAGGCGGTTGTTGATGCGGCACTAGCCTGACAATTGCCGACATTACTTTTGGCGCCGGGTCAAAGCTTTCGGGAGGCACATCAAATAAATGTTCTGTTGCGCAATAATATTGCATCATGACGCTGAGTCTGCCGTATTTTTTACTGCCGGGAGTCGCGCAAATCCTGTCAACCACTTCTTTTTGCAGCATAAAGTGCATGTCTTCAATACAAGAGGTGTTATCCAGCAAGTGGAACATTAACGGCGTTGAAATGTTATAGGGCAAATTACCTATGATACGCAGTTTTTCGTTATCTTCTGCCAGTGCTGAAAAGTCGAATTTTAAAGCATCGGCACTGTGAATTTGCAAATGGTTTTGTTGCTTGAACTTGTCTTTGAGCAACACCACCAGATCTCTGTCGAGTTCAACTACATCAAGGCGTAATCCTTGTTTTAATAAAGGCCCGGTTAAAGCGCCTTGCCCCGGACCTATCTCAACCCAGTGTTCATCAGGTTTTGCCTCTATGCTGGAGAGTATGTTGTAAATAATGTTGTGGTCATGCAAAAAATTCTGACCAAAGCGTTTGCGCGGGGTATGTGTCATTTTATCAGGAATTGTTAGTCGCCATTGTTAATGCAGTTTGCAGGGCAACAAACAGACTGCCGGGGTCGGCTTTGCCGGTGCCAGCCAGGTCCAAAGCAGTGCCGTGGTCAACAGAGGTACGGATAATAGGAAGTCCCAGAGTGATATTGACTGCCTTTCCAAACCCCATGTATTTAAGCACAGGCAGGCCTTGATCGTGATACATGGCTAACACGGCATCCGCAGAGGCTAGATATTTGGCGGTAAATAAAGTATCCGCAGGGAGCGGCCCCTGAAGGTTGAAGCCCTGTTGGCGTAAGCCTTCCAGTACCGGTTCAATGATGTCGATTTCTTCACGGCCCAAATGACCGTTTTCTCCGGCATGAGGGTTAAGCCCACACACCAGTATTTTTGGGTTATCAATATCAAAGCGTGTACGCAAATCATGATCCAGTATGCGAATGACGGTTCTCAGGCGCGTATGAGTGATGGCTGGACTGACTTCAGCAAGTGGTAAGTGAGTCGTAACCAAGGCAACACGCAAGCCCGACGTTGCCAGCATCATCACCGGATGTCCACCGGTAATCCCGGCAATGTATTCAGTATGACCACTAAAGGCGAAACCTGCATCGTTGATAATGCCTTTGTGTACGGGGCCGGTGACCATCGCATCAAAAAGCCCATCCATGCAACCTTTTGTTGCTTTAGTAATGGCTTTTAATACATAGCGGCTATTAACGGGGTTCAGGTGTCCACACAGGGGAGGTTCTGTGAGTTCAACCGGCAACACCGTCAAGCATCCTGCTGTCTGAGTCGTTGGAGGTAAAGAACAATCAAATTCGTTTATTTGGATAGAAAAACCTAACTTTTTGGCGCGCTGTTTCAACAAATCAGGACTGGCTATCATGATGAGTTGGCAAGCTAAATCCTGTTGTGCAAGCTGAATGCAAAGATCGGGGCCAATGCCCGCAGGTTCACCGGGCGTTAATGCAATGCGCTGTACTTTATTAATAACCATCTGCGATGAGATTCAGGAAAAGGTAATAATTTTACTCGCACAAAAAGGCTATCCGAGTCAGCTCATGAGACGCCAGACTAAGACTATTAATATCCAGCTTGCGCTGCAGAAAAATGCAGCGCAAGCGACGGATTAACCTGCACCATCAACCGTATGATACAAAATAAGCGACGATATTCGCCCTATTTTTGAGCTAACTCTATAACCCAAACAAAGCTGATTGCAACATATTTGAAGTAAGATCTCCGCCTTTTGTCCTGACATAATCAACAACTACTGGAACAAATTGATCGACCATATCAGGTGAAAGATTTAACGTTTTAAAAGTTGAAGCCAGTCCGGCAAGATTACCATAAGCATTACTGTTATCACCCAGGGCGGATGAAACGCCTCCAGCCAAGCTGCCTAATGCTCCCGATTGTTTAGGTACGGCATTTAACAGGCTATTCATCTCGGGTACCGATTGTACAGCCTCAGTGGATTGCCTGGAGAAATCCACTGCTTCCTGCACAGCTGTTAGCCCCTTGTTAACCGAATCCAGACTGAAACCTTCTGCATTTACAGTGCCTGACAAACCTGTCGCGATAGTCAGCAAGACGGGTGTACATATATAAAGAATTTTTTTATTGTTCACTTTTTTCTCCAACTATATTTAATTGTAATCAATTGAGGTGCTTGTAAAACTCCTGGTACTGCCCTTCGACAAGGCCTTTAGTCATTTTGCCACGGTACTATACACCCAAGCTGATCGATCAAGGGCTATAGTGCAAATTCACGCCAGCAAACCGCCATGCCATCTGGAAAGTCTAACATAAGGATTCAATATCATCAGCCTCGATTATGGCAGATTACCTAATAGCGAATCCGCCACAGTTTTTTCGCTTGCTTGCTATCGGTATTTGAAGGGATTCCAGTTTAGTAATGGCAGATTGTAGACGGGATTGCACGTTGATTCTGTTTACAATCAAATTACTGAAGTAACTGCTAGAAGTCGGCAGGCGTTTAGAAGCTGTTCAATATTTCCGCCAGATTATCGGCACTATTTTTTGTTACTTATTTTTCAGTTTGTTATTATTTACTGGAGTCGTAGCGTAATACGGGTAATTTGAGAATGTCTACCTAATGAGTCATGTACCTGAATTCCGCAGTTGAAGCGGCTGACAGACCGTTCATGCCCTTCGACAAGGCTCTCCTGAGCGTAGCCGAAGGGCTCGAGAGCCTTGTCGAAGTAGGTGATATTAATTTTGAATTACTCAACTGCGGTTTTAGGTTCATTGATTCTTAACAGTATTATTTCTCTTGATTTAGTAAAATTTGGCAAACTATTAATGCTCGATGACATACCATTAAGTCAATTAGGGTTACAATAGCCGCATTTTATTTTTAGAACGAGACTTCCATTTGACTGTAAAAGTTATTCGTATTGCAACGCGCAAGAGTCCTTTGGCGTTGTGGCAGGCAGAACATGTTGCAGATCTCCTGGAGCGGGCATTTCCAGGGATAAAGACAGAGCTGGTTAAGATGGTGACTCAGGGTGATAAAATTCTCGATGCGCCGTTAGCCAAGGTCGGTGGCAAGGGCTTGTTTGTTAAGGAACTGGAGCAGGGTATATTGGAAGGTTCGGCTGATATTGCCGTACATTCGATGAAAGATGTGCCGGTGGAATTTCCTGAAGGCTTGCATCTGGCGGCCATTTTATCGCGCGAAGACCCAACTGATGCTTTTGTATCAAATCGTTATTCATCGTTAAATGAGTTGCCGCCTAATGCCAGAATTGGCACGTCCAGCTTGCGCAGACAATGCCAGATTAAAGAAAAATTCCCTGATGCTGAAGTAATATCGTTACGGGGTAACGTGCACACCCGTTTGGCCAAGCTGGATGCAAACCTTTATGACGCGATTATTCTGGCCTCAGCGGGTTTAAAAAGACTGGGCATTGCTGAACGTATTACCCAGTCTCTGGATACAAGCATCAGCCTGCCGGCAGTTGGCCAAGGCGCTATAGGTATAGAATGCCGTGTCGATGATGTGGAAATCAATGAAATTTTGAGCGCTTTGCATGATACTGAAACGGGTTTGTGTGTTTCTGCCGAAAGGGCAATGAACGCTCGTTTAAATGGCGGCTGTCAGGTGCCGATTGCCGGTTTTGCCGGTAAAGAGGGTGCGCAATTATTTATGCGTGGATTAGTCGGCAATCCCGATGGCAGTGTGCTTTATCGAGCTGAACGCGCCGGCGGTTTAGATCAGGCCGAAGCTATCGGCCGGCTGATTGCCGAGGATTTGCTGGCTCAGGGTGCAGATAAAATTCTGCAGGCGTTATTGCATTGAATACAATGTTGAACGGGGCGCGAGTTTTAGTGACACGCCCCGCACATCAGGCAGAAAATTTAAGCCGTTTAATTGCAGAACGGGGCGGATCGGCGATCCGGTTTCCAACCCTGGCTATCGCGGCAATGGATGATGCTTGCCCGATAAAAAATACACTGGCACAGCTGGACAGGTTTCAATGGCTTGTTTTTATTAGCGCCAATGCAGTAACAATGCACAGCTACTATATAGATGGTGGTAAAATGAACAGATTTAAATCAACGCGAATTGCGGCAATTGGAGATGCAACAGCTCAGGCTCTGGAACTGACTGGCTTACCGGTCGATCTGGCGCCGGAAAGTGGCTATAACAGTGAAGCATTGCTGGCAATGCCGCAATTGCAGCATATCAATGGTCAAAACTGTTTAATTGTTCGCGGAGCAGGCGGACGTGAAGAGCTGGCAACTACGTTACGCAGCAGAGGCGCAAACGTTGAGTATCTGGATGTATATAAAAGAATCATTCCCGGCTGTGATAGCTCACAGGTATCTTTGTTGCTTGCGCAGGATAAGCTGGATGTCATCACTATTACCAGTGGTGAAGCTTTGCAAAACTTATTAATGATGCTGGACAAAGAGTATCATCAAGGATTGTTTGCAGCGCCTCTGGTGGTAATTAGCGATAGAATCAGGCAAATAGCTGCCGGGTTGGGATTTAAACGAATTGCTGTGACGAATAGTCCTTCAGATGCAGCAATTCTTGAGACAGTAATAATGTGTGTATCAGGGGGAATAGAGTGGCCGAATTGAGTGAACAACAACAGCAAGAGCTGGGCGAGACCAAACAAGCACGCCGATCGCGCAGCGGATTCTGGTTTGGCGTTATTATTCTGATCATAATTATTGGGCTGGCAGGAGCCGGTTTTTATCTATTTACGCAATTGCGGGATCAGCAGGAAGGTTTAGGCGGCGAAGTTAAAGGACAGATGTCGGAGCAGATTGCTGACTACCAGTCCCAGCTTGTAGCCATTCAGACCCAGCTTGCAACCTTAGAAGCCAATATTGCCGGTAAAGATACCCACTTTACTAAAACCCTTGCCGACTTTTCTCAGTTACACAACGAAAAACTGGATAGCACTCGCAAAGAGTTAAATGATGCAATTGCACGGGTACAACGTCAACTGGGAAAAACGCGTGGTGATTGGTTAATTGCTGATGCCGAGTATTTATTGAGCGTCGCGAATGAACGCCTGCATTTAATCGGTGATGTTAATACCACGCGTGAAGCATTGGAAGCAGCCGATCAACGCTTAAGAGAAAGTGGTGATGGCGGAATATTTAATGTACGCGAAGAGCTAGCCAAGGAAATTGCAGTTATCAAGAGCGTTATAGTTCCCGATATTGTCGGTATGTATGCTTCAATTCAGACACTGCAAGATCGGGTTGATAAATTAGTGCTATTGTTGCCTTATACAGGCAAAGCATTGGCAGCCCCTGCCGAAAAAAAAGAGCAATCCAACAAAACAACAGAAGATCAAGGCCTGCTTGATTCAGCCATGAATAAACTGGGAGGCATAGTCACCATCAGGCACACAGAACACGAAGTTAAAGAAGTAATAACACCCGAAGAAGCGCAATTTATTCGTGAGCAACTAAGAGTGAAACTGGAAATGGTGAAAATTTCACTGGTTCAGCACAATGAAGCGCTTTTTCAATCCAGTCTGGCGGATGCAAAAAAATGGACAGAAAAACACTTTACCAGGAATACTGATGTAAATAATTTTATTGCCGAGTTGGATCGGTTTAAAACCATTAAGATTCGCAGTCAGTTTCCCGATATCAGCTTGTCCTTAAAAATGCTCAGGGATCTTACTAAACTGAGAATAGAGACAGATAAAGCAATGCAGCCGGCAGAAACAGTTGCACCGGTTGAATCAATAAAGCCGCCCGAAACAGTGGCTCCAACTGAAGCAAAACCTGCGGCACAATAATAGAGAATACTTGATGAAAAAATTATTTTATTTTCTAGGGCCTCTTCTTGCTACTGTTGCCGCCGCTTTTTTTGTCAGTAACTGGCTGCTAGGGTTTGATAATCCAGG
>Ga0315283_10006330_pt1 | contig 10554 bp, 4 predicted proteins | sample YL17G09_0_MG_FD_204541 | JGI IMG/M metagenome (GOLD analysis project Ga0315283, IMG submission 204541) | Sediment microbial communities from Yellowstone Lake, YNP, Wyoming, USA - YL17G09_0 | ecosystem: Environmental > Aquatic > Freshwater > Lake > Sediment | place: USA: Wyoming | collected...
ATGCCGCCTCCACCCAGGCGCTCGAGGATCGTGTAATGGGAGATCGTCTGACCGATCATGGGAAACCTACGCAGGCGTGTTTGGTTCCGGCGGCACAAAGAACCAACGGTACGGCGGCAATATACGGCAGCGTGGAGCTAGAGTCAACAGACAGCAGCAGCATGTCACGGAACAGCAGCATGTCGCGGAACTATGTATCTGCACCCGACCTTCGTCGTTTGCCCGTTGAACACCACATGCGACGCCGGTTGTAGGCTACGAGGTAGTAGAAACCGTTGGAGCGGCGAAAGAGGAGTGACTGTTTATAAGTGGCGACAATCAGTGCCCTCGAGCAGATTCGAACTGCTGGCCTGCGGTTTAAGAAACCGACGCGGTGTTCAATATGAACCGCAAGGGGCAGTTTTCAGAGCGGCGTGGCACCAAAATGAGTGCTCTGGGTGCCAAATTTGGTGCCACACAAAATACATTCCAAAATGGACAAACGCAACCGGAAGTATTTTGCGCACAGGAGACGCCCGTGCGTGTACGAGTGCGCTATGCACATAGATTCAGTACCACGGTAGCGGCGGTGTCATCGGCGTATGTGTGCATGTGCATGGCGACGGGCCGTGCCTGCTCACCGTCTCTACTTCTCGTGTCAAGGCATCCTCCGCCCTGACATCCGATTGATACAGCATAGCAGTAGGTGTGCATGCTTGAAACGGATAAGGCCCGGAGTATATACCGAGCCTTATCTTCTCCCTATCAACGGCAACTGTCAGCGCACGAGCAGAAATTTGCGCGTCTGTACGAACTCACCGGCCTGTATTCTGTAGAAGTACACTCCGCTCGACAGCCCGGTTGCGTCAAACCGCACCTCGTGATACCCTGCCTCCACTTCACCATTGACGACCTGGGCAATCTGCTGTCCGAGAGTGTTGAAGACCGACAGCTGTACAGCGGTCTTGTTGGGCAGGCCGTAGCGGATCGTGGTGGAGGGGTTGAAGGGGTTGGGGAAGTTCTGCTGGAGTACCGTCTCGCGAGGAAGCGTTCCGTCTTCGACAGAATTGACCTTTGTAATGGTAAGAGGAGGGCTGAACTCTGATGTATTCCCTCCCATGTCGGTCGCCGTCGCCGTAGTGCTCCATCCGCTCGATACGGGTGTTCCGATGGTTGTCGAGAAGGATGCGTTGCCCGTCGCATCGGTTGTGAGCTCTATATGGCCTACGATAATATCGCCTTCTCCGTAGCTCGCCGGGTTCCCGGGAGGAGTGGCGAAGAACTCGAGCGTAAATGTGGAATTCGGTGTACTGTTCAGGCCTCCGGTCAGCCAGAGGAAGTCGCCCCCTTCGACGGCGTTAAGAATCGGGTAGTTTTGAAGACCGTTCGGCCCCCAGTCCGCATCGCCGGGATCGTTGGCGGTAACCCCTTTGCTGTCCTCTGTGCCTCCCAGAAGATTGATGCCCAGCCCGCCATTACCATAAATCGAGTTGTGAGTGATCCGGTTTCCCGTAGTGTCGGCGGCAATGAGAACCCCATTGCGACCGTTGAACGCAATGACGTTCGCCGCACTGTCGGTCGGACCGCCGATCTTGGTGCCGTTGGCCCCCCATCGGACCACCACCCCGTCCCCTCCATTCCCGAGCGGACTGGTTCGATTGACTTTGGTCCCGATCAAATTGCCTTCGAGCCTGTTTCCCGATGATGCCGGGTGGGTGAGGTCAAAACCGGAATCCCTATTTCCTGACACCACGTTACCGGCTGCGGGAGTGCGGCCGCCGATAAGGTTGCCGCGTGACCAGCTGATCAGTATCCCCATATCGTTAGGAATGGATTTGGTCCCGGTGATATCTGTGCCGACAAAATTGCCCTGGACGACATTGCTATCGCCACCGATGAAGATTCCTCCTTGAAGGTTTCCTGACGCCACGTTGCGGGCAGCGGGAGTTTGGCCGCCGATAATATTGTGACGTCCGTAGTTAATCTGTATTCCTGTAGCATTGCGGATGGCTTTGGTCCCGGTGATATCTGTGCCGACAAAATTGCCCTGGACGACATTGCCGTGCTGACCGATATAGATGCCCGCCCTGCTGTTTCCTGAGACAATATTGCGCGCCCCGTTCTCCGTCCCACCAACGGTGTTTCCACTGCTCGTGATCGATATTCCGTTCATAGTGTTCGCGATGGAGTCGTCCCCTGCGGCGTTCGTCCCGATGAGGTTCCCAGCGATGAGATTTCCCGTTGCACTGTCGCCCTCGATTGTCACGCCATAGCCGCACCCCCCGATCAGATTTCCGGCACCACTCACAGATCCTCCGATTGTATTCTTCGGTGCCTGGCTTATCCACACGCCTGGGCCCTTGTTGCCAAGCGGTGCATTTCCTGCTGCGTTAACACCCAGGTAATTCCCCTGAACGAGATTCGCGCTGGCTTCGCCACGCTCTATGTACACTCCCTGGTCCTTATTGCCGGAGATGACATTTCGTGCAGCAGCACTCGTCCCACCAATGCGGTTGCCCGGGCTGCCCTCAACGGAAACACCCGTCATGTTGTCCCGGCGGAACATCCCCGAGACGTCCGTCCCGATGTAGTTCCCTTCGACCACATTGCCCCCCGCTTGCGCCAGAACAATCGCAGCCTCTCCGAAGCTGTTGATGACCAACCCTTTCACAGTATTCCCCCCGCCAAGAAGAGTAAACCCGGAGGTAGTAAGACCGGCGTTTGTCCCGTCAATCTCGATTCTCAGTCCTGCGTTATTTCCGCTGCTGAACGCATTCGTGTTCACGCTGCTTCCCGGCTGTGTGTAGCCGTCGATCACCACGGATCCGGTGATCGTGGGAAGCGGTGATAATGGCCGGATCGTGTGCGGGCCGATTCCCCCTATGTTGAACCTGATCGTATCCTTCCCTGCCCGCGCATTGGCATCGAGAATCGCCTGCCGCAACGAGCCCGGCCCGGCATCGAGGGTGTTCGTCACCTCTAGCGGCAATGGGTCTGTCAGGATAGTGAGGTACGGACTGAACTCTGAAGTGTTCCCTCCTACGTCCGTAGCCGTCGCCGTAATGCTCCATCCGTCAGATACGGGCGTACCGATGGTTGCCGAGAAGGATGCGTTGCCCGCCCCGTCGGTCGTGATCTGTGTGTAGCCCAGGAATTTCTGGCCTTCCCCGTAGCTCGGCGGGTTTCCCGGAGGAGTGGCGAAAAACTCGAGCGTAAAGGTGGAGTTCGGCGTGCTGTTCAGGCTTGCGGACAGCCAGAGGAAGTCGCCCCCTTCGACAGCGGCAATGATCGGATAGTTCTGAAGACCGTTCGGCCCCTTGTCAGCATCCCCCGGATCGTTGGCGGTCACCCCCTTGCTGTCCTCCACCCCTCCCAAAAGATTGATGCCCAGGCCGCCGTTGCCATAGATGGAGTTGCGCGAGACTCGGTTTCCCGTTGTGTCGGCAGCGATGAGCACACCGTCACGACCATTAAATGCAATAATGTTTGCAGCGCCGTCGACCGCTCCGCCGATCGTGTTGGCGTCGGCCCAGACCGACGCGGCCACTCCCTCGCCTCCATTCCCAAGCGGACTTGTTCCATCAGCCTTGGTCCCGATCAGGTTGCCTTCCACCCTGTTCCCCGTCGCTCCAAAGCTGCCAATTGCGATACCGGAGTTACTGTTTCCTGAGACCAGGTTGCCTGCTCCGGGAGTGTGGCCGCCGATAATGTTGTCGCGGCCCACGTTAACCGATATGCCTGCATAATTGCGAATGGCTTTTGTCCCGGTGATATCTGTGCCGACGAAATTGCCCTGAACGAGATTGCCGTCGCCCCTGATATAGATTCCTCCCAGACTGTTTCCTGAGATAATATTGCGTGCCCCGATCTCCGTCCCGCCGACGGTATTTCCCCTGCTCTCGATCGATATCCCATCTTGAGTGTTTGCGAGGGAGTCATCACCCGAGGCATTCGTCCCGATGAGGTTCCCTGCCACAAGGTTTCCGGAAGCCGTATCGCCGGCGATTGACACCCCATAGCCCCTTGAAAATGACCCCGCACTGTAATATCCGCTCCCCCCGATCAGATTTCCAGCACCGCTCTCCGACCCTCCTACGGTGTTCCCCGGTGCATCCCATATCCATACTCCTGCGCCCTTGTTGCCGAGCGCTGCATTTCCTACAGCGTTAACGCCGACGTAGTTCCCCTGAACGAGGTTCCCGCTAGCTCCGCCATGCATGATCTCCACCCCAAATGACTTGTTGCCGGCGATGACATTCCGTGCGGCAGCACTTGTGCCACCAATGCGGTTGTCTGCGGTGCCGTCAACGAAAACACCGGTCCTGTTGTCGCGCCGGAGTATCCCCGAGACATCCGTTCCGATGTAGTTCCCTTCGACCACATTGCCGCCCGCTTGTGCCAGCACAATCGCAGCGTCCCCGAAGCGATTGATGACCAGCCCACGCACAGTACTCCCCCCGCCAAGAAGAGTCAGCCCGGGGGTATAGAGACCAGCGTCTGTCCCGTCGACCTCGATCATCAACACCGCGTTGCATCCGTTGCTGAGAGGATTGGTGTTCAGGCCGCTTCCGGGCTGCGTGTAACCGTCGATCACCACGGATTCGGTGAGCGAGGGGAGCGGCGCGAGCACCCGAATCGTGTGACGCTCGTTTCCCGGTATGTTGAACCTGATCGTATCTCTGCCTGCCCGGGCATTGGCATCAAGCATCGCCTGCCGCAACGAGCCGGTTCCGGCGTCGAGCGTGTTCGTCACTTCCAGTGGCAGCGCCTCGGCCGGGTCGCTTACCTTCTGCACGTTGCCGTAGATATCCCAATTCGCACTTCCGTAGTTGCGAGCATCCTGCCAAACGATGAGCGCATTGGTGCTCGTGGTGCTGGCGGCCAGAGCGGGGTACCTGGGATCCTCCGTACCGCCTGTGGAGGAGATGATCTCATTTGTCGCGGGGACTTTTTCGAAGACATAGCTCCCCCTGATGTGATTGACCGTCGTGTTGTTCAAGGGGTTTGTCCCCGGTGTCTCCCGCCAGGCTACGTAGAACTTCTGGCTGATACTATTGTAAGCTGCCTTCGGTCTCCAGGATTCCACATGTTCATCGTAAGCCCAGTGATCGGCGATGGCGCTGATAGGAAAGGCATTATTCACTACCGGGTCTGTGCTCGTGTACTCGATCTTCGTGGCATCCACAAATCCACCCCAGATACCGGACCAGGCCTGACTTTGCCATTTGTTGTTTTGATCCGACCAGACGACGAGGAAGGCCGACCCGGACATGCTATAACCTGACCGGGCGCCGTAGGCAACGTCGACGTGGAACTCGCCTCCCGTAGGACTTCCAGGAATGAAGGGAACGTAGCGGTATCGCACACCGGGATGCGCCGGGTCATACACAGCATCGATTGGCGCTCCGTCACTGTTGAGCAATACTAGCAGAAGTCCGCGCCCGACAGCCAGAAGATACCGGCCGGTGGGTGTTTCAGGAGATTGAAGCGGCGCAAACGCCACCCCGAAGGCAGCCTGCGGGGGCTTGTAGCCATGGCTGATGTTTTCAACAAGCAGAGGTGAGCCAAGTGCCTGGCCGTCGGGGCCAATCCTGCGCGAGGAGATTTTGATGTTGTAGTAACCTGAACCGGTTGGCATTTCCTCCAGCACGGCACCCACAAAGAGATATTGCCCGTTAATAGAATTGTAGAGAATCCGTGCATCGCTGACGTCATTCAAAAGAGTTGTCGCGTCGCCGATGAGCGTCCCACTGTTGCTGACCCTTTGACCTATGAAGCCTCCGCCTGGGTTTCCCGCCACAAGATACTCATTGGCTCCACTATTGTAGGCGACCGCCGGGTTTACGGCGATGGGAAAGATCAGGAATGAATTCCCGATCATGGTGCCATCCTCGCCCACACGCTGCCCTCTCACCGAATTGACCCACATCGGACCCAAATTGACCTCCTCCGCCCAGACGACCAGATACTCGTGGTCTGAAGAGTTGTACGCAACGGCAGGTAACCAGTCCTGGGTTGCACTCTGGCGGATCGGAAAGTCTGCCAGTGCAGGAATGAAGGTACCAGCGAGAAGGACCAGCGCGACAATTGCCGGCACGCGTTTCATCTGTAAACCCTCCTTTGGTCCTGCATGTGACAATTGTGGGATAGTCCCTGCGACGCGTAGTACATCAGACGTTGTTAGCAGCTACCCGAGGTGAAATAATCTTCCGGTTCTTTCGATGACTCTTGCATCGAACCGGATCGCAAACACCAAACACGAAGGTGAAAAATCTATGAGTCTCGAAGCCAGGGGGTCGTCGTGGTGGGCTCTACAACAGGGTCCAGGGCGGCGTTTCGATGGCCGGAGAAGCCATGGAGCGCACGTGTGTGCGGTGGAAGAATAGTAATTCACTATGACATAATCAATGTAGCAATTCTCAACACAGGGCGTGGCGAATAACAACGCATTGTTTCCTGCAATCGACTCGTGACTCGATCTGAGTGAGACCCACTCAAAAGGGAAAAGAAAGCGCCTTCCTGGTGCGAAAGGCGCTCCTCCCCATTTGGTCGCGGAGAGTGTCCAGGTCAGCCCCCCCTAAAGCCCTCAGTAGTCCTGATATTGGTGTTGCCCCCTCACGGCTTTCCGAACGTTCGTAGATTCCCCTGACCTGGAACTATTTAAGGAATAACATTTTCCTCGCTGCAACATATGCACCGGTCTGCAGACGATAATAGTATACGCCACTCGACATATGTGCTGCATTCCATTGCCGGGAATAATTACCCGCTGGCAATTCTCCCGAAACAATTGTCGTAACCTCCCCTCCTCTCACTTCAAATACTTTGAGGGACGCGAATGATCGTGATGGAAGACTGAAGGAAATAGTTGTCGACGGATTGAATGGATTCGGATAATTCTGTCCGAGCACAACAGTACGAGGGAGATTCTCGGAGCGTTCATCTATACCGGTGCTCAATTCTCCTACAAACAAATCCAGATCAATGGATTCCCCCATCTTTTTGTAACCTGCCGCATCTGGGTGCAGACCATCATTTTGATATGTTGACACAAGTCTCGTAGTATCCTGTGGATTTCGCATCATCTTGTCGAAATCAATGCATGCATCATAATTGCCCTTGGTGCGAATCCATTCATTAACGGTATTTCGGCATGACTCACTGTATTGATTATAGTAACCATTACCATTAAAGGGCAGAATGGTACCACCGTAAATCCTGATATTAATGCTATGGGCTTTGACAATCATCTGCTTGTAGGCATCAATGAGTCTATTGGCAGTCGAAGTGGCAGTAGTAGCAGAGCTGACCCCACCAATATCATTCACCCCTTCAAAAATGATTACCCAACGTACCCCTTGTTGATTAAGAATGTCCCGATCATACCGGCTCACCCCATTCGGACCTAAACCGCCGGAAAGCACGCAATTACCACCAATGCCCAGATTGAGAACACCTACTTGCTGAGTGCTTGAATCTTTAAGAAGAGATTCTGAAAATATATCGGGCCATCGATTTTGCATGTTGGTTGTTGAACCTCGTCCATCTGTAATGGAGTTGCCAAGAATTGCTACACAAGCTGCGGTGGACGGTGCCAGTACATCAATCGTGTTGATGTTGTACCAATGATCTGTCGTGACGGCTCCTGTGAAATCGGTCGTCGTAGGCGTGTTTCCGGCTAAAATGTATGAAGTAGTGCGAGACCCAGGATGTCCAGTCACAGTGGTCGATGTTTGGCCATAGTAGATGGTGATTGCTAAATCCATCCTTGCTGTCACATTGAACGCAATTGGATCTGACGTAACCGCAACACCTGCGTTCATTGTGATCTCGGAGGTGCCATTAAATCTCAATTCTTTATTCGTGGAGACATTAACGGTGTTACCTCCTGTTGATACAGCAATTTGAACAGATTTCATTGTAACGGCGCTTGTGCTGAATTCATTGGAGAATCTCACCCGTAGCGTGTCTCCACCGATTGAAACCCTGATGACCTGTCGCAATGAATTGTTTGTCAAACCCGGTGAAGGAGGCATATTGCCTGTTTCCACAAGCTGTGGTGCTGTGCTCCAGGTTCCAACCCATTGTTGGGCAGTAGCGGATACTCCTGCCGGTTGACTGTAACAACAAGAGAAGAAACTGAGGTTCAAGAGGACGATAATCAAAACGTGTGGGGTACGAAACAAATGCTGCGAAGACTGAAAACGTCTATCAACAAAAATAGTATGCTTTACAGATCTATAAGACATTGTGATATCTTCTCCATTTCACTTTATTCATAGATTCCATTTCTCCTTCAAGAAGACCATTTTCTTGGTTTGAACAAAACATCCGGATTGAATTCTATAGAAAGAGGAGTGACTGATCAAAAGTGGCGAAAAAGAGTGCCCTCGAGCAGATTCGAACTGCTGGCCTGCGGTTTAGGAAACCGACGTGGTGTTCACTCTGAACCGCAAAGAGCAGTGTTCAGAGCGACGTGGCACCAAAATGAGTGCTCTGGGTGCCAAATTAGGTGCCACGCACAATACATCCCAAAACGGCAAACGCAACCGGAAGAATTTTGCACGCATGGACCAACCACCTTCTTCACCTTCTCCGCTCTTTCTACTTTGTTATCGCGCTCATGAACACAGAAGCAGACTCGCCCTGCTGTGCCCGAACAATCCACGTCCCGGTCGTTCTGAACCGTGTGTTGGCATACGTTCTATGTGATCTTTAAGAGCTTCGTTCATGTCGTTCAGTCTTTGCGAATATGCTGCTTTCAGTCTTGTATGACCGGTCTTTCTCTACACGCTCCCCCGACTCCAAACGTGGTTTTCAAGACAGCGTCCGCCCGGTTGATGCAAGTTAGCAGTAATCGCGCATGCGTGAAAATGAAAAGCCCGTATCCACAGGGTTTAGAACCCAGTGCCGGCGGATGTTCGCGCGCGTCGTGACCCGGCCGATCTCATTGCTTTTTTGCGAAACACAGGCTATCTTACTCGCCATAGTTTCCATGACTGTTGGCTCAACGATCATTGGTGTTGCAAAGGCAAACGATAAAGTGAATCGAGCACCGTTCACACTGTATGGCAAGTGGGAGCATAAACTGCGCAGCGTTTTTGCCCTCTGCCATTCTTCGCTCTCTGTTTCCATCCGGCGAAAGATAATGGGACCCCGGCTCCCCAACTGGAGCTGGAACACTGAAGTAGCGATCCATTTTCTGAAGGCACAGACCATTACCGGTTTTCAAATGCATGACCATGAAGAGGCACGCGCATATGAGGATGCCTTGGTCTTCAATTCCCCCGCGCTTGCCCGCATGGACATTGACGCCGTGTCATCACCGGTAAAGGGACACTGGTATCAGCCAAGGTCCGGCAATCGGGCCATCACGCTCTTGTACTTACATGGTGGCGGCTACGCGTATTATTCGAAGGCGCACCAGAACCTGATTGCTTTGGTCACGCTTGCGGTTGAAGCGAAGACCTTCGCCCTCGACTATCGCCTCACGCCGGAACATCCATTCCCAGCTCAACTGGAAGACGCACTAGCGGCCTATCAGTGGTTGCTTGAGATGGGCACCGATCCGCACAACCTGGTAATCGTTGGCGATTCTGCTGGCGGCAATCTGACGCTGGCACTCCTCCTATCACTGCGGGATGCCAACCGGGCGCTCCCCGCAATGGCCATATGCATCGCCCCCTGGACCGATGTGGAGAATTCGGGGGAAAGCATGACGAAGAACGAACCCTATGATTGGGTGGAAAAGCGAATGGCCGTGCAATGGGCAGAATGGCTCTGCAAGGGAGCCGATCCCCGCAACCCTCTCATTTCTCCAATCCATGCAAACCTGAAAAGATTGCCACCGATCTATGTCCAGGCTGGCGAAGCAGAGATCCTGTATGACATGATACGGGAGTTTGCCGCCAGAGCCGCCGGGCAGGGGGCCAACGTCAGATTGGAAGCTTGGAAGAACATGAACCACGACTTCCCGGCTTTCGGTGATATGACACCGGAAAGCAAAGAAGCGCTCCATCGCATTCGACAGGTCGTGGACCAACATGTTCTCTGCAGCGATACCGTGCGCCAGACGGACTCACACCCCTGATGCGGTCGCTGATCATTATAGAACGTGACATATTCATCCAGAATCCTCTGAACCTGATTCCTGCCAATCAGCAGAAACTTGTCCAGCGCCTCTCTTCTCACTGTTCGAAAAAACCGTTCCCTGATGCTGTTCATGTTCGGCGCTTCCACTCCTGTTCTTCCCGACTCTCCGCACCAGGATGTCGTTTTCCTTCTTGAGCAGCGCGCTTTCTGTCAGAGAGAATAGTTCTTTTATTCCGGAAGGCATGGGAAAAGATACGGATCAGGGTGCCGAAGAACGTTATCATGTCTACTCTGAAAGTGGGGGTTGCTTTCCAGAGTAAAATATCGGCACTTCAAACGTCAGATGGAATAAGACGGTATGTTTAAGACAAAGTAAGCCTCGTCTCCGGTGTGTATATTGTCGTGTCGACGAACAGTATACCACCACCAGAGGGAGGCTTACCATGCACAGCGAATTTACAAAAGTCCAGTTCACTGGTCAAC
>Ga0315283_10006331_pt1 | contig 10552 bp, 8 predicted proteins | sample YL17G09_0_MG_FD_204541 | JGI IMG/M metagenome (GOLD analysis project Ga0315283, IMG submission 204541) | Sediment microbial communities from Yellowstone Lake, YNP, Wyoming, USA - YL17G09_0 | ecosystem: Environmental > Aquatic > Freshwater > Lake > Sediment | place: USA: Wyoming | collected...
CGGGAAAATGAATGCCTGGGCCCTGGTCCGGACCTCCATCGACCTGGTCCATCAGGGGCTTATCAATGAAGAAGAGGCCATACTCCGGGTCAAACCGGAACACCTGGAACAGATGCTGCACCCCCAGATCGATCCCAAGTTTAAGGGGACCCCTCTGGCCACCGGGATCAACGCCTCTCCCGGGGCGGCTTCCGGAAAAATAATCCTCGATGCGGACAAGGCCGAGGCCCAGGGCCAGTTGGGGGAACCGATCCTCCTGGTCCGGGAAGAAACCAAACCGGAAGACATTCATGGTTTTTTTGCCGCCCGGGGGATCCTGACCAGCCGCGGAGGAAAGACTTCCCACGCGGCGGTAGTGGCCCGGGGCATGGGTAAACCCTGTGTGGCCGGCGTCGAAGCCCTGGAGATCGATATGAGCAAACGGGAAGTGCACCTCGACGGCCAGGTCTTTCGGGAGGGGGATATCCTGACCATCGACGGCTCCGCCGGGACCGTCTTTGCCGGGGAAGTGCCCACCGTGGAACCGGAATTTATGGATGAATTGCTGGAACTCCTGGGCTGGGCCGACGATCTGAAATCCCTGGGGGTCATGGCCAACGCCGATACGCCGGAGATGGCCCGAAAGGCCCGAAGCTACGGGGCCCAAGGGATCGGACTGTGCCGGACCGAGCGGATGTTCAATGCCGGCGACCGACTGCCCATCGTTCAGCGCATGATCCTGGCCACCGACCCCGAAGACCGGAAGAAAAGGGCCATGGAACTCATGCCCTTTCAAAAACAGGACTTTAAGGATATTTTAAAGGTCATGGAGGGCCTGCCGGTAACCATCCGCCTGCTGGATCCCCCCATTCATGAATTCCTGCCCTCAGCGGAAGAGCTGATGACCGAGATTTCCCTGCTGAAGGATTTTTCCCGAGGCATCCGGACCATCCTGGAGCTGCCGGAGACCATCAAGATGCTCGACCCCAACCTGCACAAATACATCCCCTGGATCGAGGCCATCAGCCGGGAATTGGCGGAAATACGGGAAAAGAAAATCGATGAAGACCTGCTGCGCTTCAAGGAAGAGACCTTAAAAAAGGTGCGGGCCGTGTCCGAGATCAACCCCATGCTGGGCCACCGGGGGGTGCGGCTCGGCATTTCCTACCCGGAGATCTATGATATGCAGATCCAGGCTATCCTGGAGGCTTCGGCAGAGCTGCTCAAGGAAGGGGTGGATGTACGCCCGGAAATTATGGTCCCGCAGGTGGGCGTCATCGAAGAATTGGCCTGGGTTAAAGATCGGGTGAAGACGATTTATGAGGAAGTCCGCAAGCGCTACCAGATCGAGATCCCCTATAAATTCGGGACCATGATCGAGGTGGTCCGGGCCTGCATGCGGGCCAATAAACTGGCCGAAATCTCCGAGTTCTTTTCCTTCGGCACCAACGACCTGACCCAGGCCACCTTCTCCTTCTCCCGGGAAGACGCGGAGCGGGAGTTTCTGCCCCTGTACGACAAGTATCAGATCCTGCAGGACAACCCCTTTGAGACCCTGGATGAGGAAGGGGTCGGCCGCCTGATGATGATCAGCGTGGATTTTGCCCGCCAGGTCAAACCGGATTTAAAGATCGGAATTTGCGGCGAGCACGGCGGGGACCCCAAAGCCATTTATTTTTGTCACAAAATCGGGCTCAGTTATGTTTCGGCTTCCCCGCACCGGGTGCCCATCGCCCGACTGGCGGCCGCGCACGCCGTCTTGGCCGCCCGGTCGGCGGATAAAAGCCTGTAAGAATCTAACCAGGGCCGTTTGCTTTTGAGGCTTTGCGGATCGACTCCCGCTATTCAATAAACGTGACCGCCCGCTTGAAGGTGCCCCCGGACCCCCCATCGGGGCTGGTGACCACCAGGTACCAGAAGTAGATCTGCCCGGTGCTAAAACCGGAAGGAAGGGTGGTTAAGTTATACCTTTCCACATAGCCCAATCCCCCGGATTGGTACCAGCCGGATCCTCAGACCCCGACGACGAAGTTATAATTGTCCAAAGCGGTAAAAGACCTCCGGGTCCACTGAAACCAAGAGGGCGGCTTTACCTCGGCTTTGGCGGGTGGAGCCACCAGGGGGATCTCGGCCAGATCAAAATCCCCGGTCTGGACATCGCTGCCGGCCGTATAGGAAACAAGGGTGCGCGTGGACCAATAGGCCAGCCGACCGGTGTCCCCCGGATTTTCATACCAGACGTAATAATTCTGCCCGGACTTCAGGCTGGGGACACCCGTGAAGGAGTAAAGGCCATTCGCGTCGGTGGTCGTGTTGGCATAGGTATATCCCGAGAATCCGTCGAAAAATTTCAATAGCAGCCCGACCCCGGCAGCCGGCGCCCCGTCGACCGTGACCTGGCCGTAAATGCCCTTGCCTGGCGACCATTTCAAAATTAAAGGCAGCAGGATCGAATGGTTGCCAAAAACGGGCTGGGGAATTTCCCCGGCCTGGGTCGTCAATGGTCGGTTAAGGGATCCCAGAAGGACCAGAATCACCAGTAATAGAAGATAGTGGTATACCTGTCGTGCCCCCAGCCGATTAGTATAGTCCTTTCCCACTCCCTCCTCCTTTACTACTAAAAATAAATTGTTGCAGGGCCTCCTGCCAGAAAAGAGGCTGAAAGCCGACGGCTGCGGTCAACTGGCGGGTGTCCAACACGGAAAAGGCCGGCCGGATCGCCGGTCTTTTTAATTCCTGGGTAGTAATGGACCGGAGCTCCAGGTTCGAACCGATCGTTCTTAAGATCTCCCGGGCGAAATCATACCAGCTTATTCCCCCGTCGGTCCGGTCCGTCAGATGATAGGTCCCGTATTTTTCGGATTCGATTAATACCAGAATCCCTTGGGAGAGGTTCACGGCCCAGGTGGGGGACATGATTTGGTCCGTCACCACGGAAAAAGGTTTTCCTTCCCGGGCCTTCTGCAGGATGGTGCACACGAAATTGGGCCCGTTCTTCCCATATAGGGAACTGGTGCGGACGATAAAGTATTTTTTCAGCAACCCGGTCACCAGGTCTTCGCCCTCCCATTTGGTTTGGCCGTAGGCATTGAGGGGCCGCGGGGGATCCCCGGGCCGGTAGGGAACGCCGGATTGCCCGTCAAAAACATAATCCGTACTGATCTGCAGCAAAGGAATCTCCAGGTCCCGGCAGGACCAGGCCAGGTGACCAACCCCCAGGGCATTGACCCGCCGGGCCTCTTCGCTATGGGTTTCCGCCCCATCCACGTTGGTATAGCCGGCACAGTTAATGACCAGATCGGGGAGATGGTGAGGTAGAATCTTTAAAACGGCTTCCCGGTCGGTGATATCCAGATCCGGGAGAGAACAGGGGACCACCTCATGGCGGGTCCGGAGGATAGGGATCAGGTCAGCGGAGAGTAAACCGGGTACCCCGGTCACCAGGATCCTCATTATTTGCTCCAAAATCCTTTGCTTTCCTGGGCCAGCTTTTTCTTAAGCGGCTGCCACCATTCGGGGTGTTCCTGGTACCATTGAACGGTCTGCGCCAGTCCTGCGGAAAATACCACTGTGGGGCGCCAGCCGATCTCCCGCCGGATCTTCTCGTTGCTCAAAGCGTAGCGCAGGTCATGCCCCGGTCGGTCGGTCACATAGTGCAACCATTCCTCTCCCCGGCCAAGGGTCTTCAAGACTTCCCGGGCCACGTCAATGTTTTTTCGCTCCGCCTCCCCGCCCACGTTGTAGGCCTCGCCGATCCGGCCGGTCGAAAGAATCCGGTCGATGGCCCGGCAGGCGTCTTCCACGTACAGCCAATCCCGCACATTTTCGCCCCGGCCGTAAACCGGCACCGGTTGCCCCCTCAGGAGATTGGTGACCATCAGGGGGATGAATTTTTCCGGGAACTGGTAAGGGCCGTAATTATTGGATGGCCGGACGATCAGGATCGGAAAGCGGAAGGTCTCAAAGTAGGCCCGGGCTAATAGATCCCCGGAGGCCTTACTGGCCGAGTAGGGTGAGTTGGGCCGAAAAGGGGTTTCCTCGGTAAAAATCCCCTCGGCGCCCAGGGCCCCGTAGACTTCATCGGTGGATACGTGCAGGAACCGGAAATCGTCCGCTTTATCCAGTTTTTCCTCCCAGTAGCGCTTGAAAACTTCCAGCAGGGTATGGGTCCCCAGGACATTGGTTTGAATGAATGTTTTCGATCCCCGGATGGATCGGTCCACGTGCGATTCGGCGGCAAAATGGACGACCGATTGGATCGGAACCCTGTTTACCAGTTGGTCCAGCAGGGCCTCGTCCAGGATATCCCCTTCCACGAATTGGTACCAGGGGTCGGAGCCTAAGTCCCGGAGGTTCTCCGGGTTGGCGGAATAGGTCAACTTATCCAAATTGACCAACCGGTCCTCCGGGTGCGCCTGATGGTACAGACGAATAAAATTAGACCCGATAAATCCCAGACCGCCGGTTACGAGTATCGTTTTTGAATCACTCATTCAGACCTTTCCCCCAGAAAAAACCCTGGTTTTTTATCCACCGTCGGCCGTTTTTCGTTCGGCGTTCGGCGTGAACTCCTCTTCCCGCAGCGAAAATCGCAAATCCCGCCCCCCCAAGCGCTCTGCGCTCGGCGCCAGGCGCTCTGCGTTTCTTAGACTTCCACCACGGCGTTGTCTCCCACCATCAACCTCAGGGCCTGGGACTGTTTTTTCCCCTGGGAGATCCGGCTTTCTCTACCAATGAGGCTGTCCTCCAGCCGGGGGATATTCTCGATGCGGCAATTATTCATAATTACCGAATGCTCCACCACGGAATGAATGATCCGGGTCTGGGGACCGATGGTGGTATAGGGCCCGATAAAGGAATCGATGATCTCCGCCCCTTCGCCGATCACCGCCGGACCGCGGATAATGCTGTTCACTACCCGGGCCTTAAGACCCAGGCGGACCCTCCCGGTCACCTGGCTTTGAGGATCGCATTCCCCGCAGAGGTCCCGTTTCACGTAATCATCCAGGACCGTGGTGTTGGCCGCTAGAAAATCATCCTTTTTGCCCGTGTCCAGCCACCAGCCCTCCAGTTTATGCCCCTGGACCAGCCCTTTCATATTCATCAGTTCCTGGATGGCGTCGGTGATTTCCAACTCCCCGCGGGCCGAGGGTTTGATCCGGGCGATGGCTTCGTGGATCCGGGGCGAAAAAAAATAAATCCCCACCAGGGCCAGATTGGAAGGGGGTTTCTTCGGTTTCTCGACCAGGCGGGTGATCCGCCCCTTTTTATCCAAAACCGCCACCCCGAAGGCGCTGGGATTGTCCACTTCCTTCAGGAAGAGGAAGGCGTCCAACTTTTCTTCCAGGAACCGCTCCCGGTAGCCCTTGATTCCCTCGGCCAATAAATTATCCCCCAGGTACATGACAAAGGGAGACTGGCCTAAAAAAGCCTGGCCGGTTTTAACGGCATGGGCCAGGCCTAGGGGTTGATCCTGGAGGATGTAGGTAATGCGCAATTCCCAGCGTCGGCCGTCCCCTAAAAACCGACGGACGTCCTCCTGGGTTTCCGGGGCTACGATCACCCCCACTTCCTTGATGCCGGCATCCATCAAGTGCTGAAAAACATACCCCAGAATCGGTTCGTTGGCCACCGGAACCAGCTGCTTGGCCAGGGTATGGGTGATGGGACGCAAACGGGTCCCTTTGCCGCCGGAGAGCACTAAGGCCTTCATGGGCCTCCCTTCTTAAAAATAATAGAAAGCTGAATGCCCATCTAAACCAAGTTCCTACTAAAAGTCAAGGGCCGGCAGGAATAAAATTCTATTTTTTCCTTGTTAATTTTAAGTGAATGGTTTAATTAAAACAGGTCGGCCACTGCTGAAGTTCCGGTTCCCGCACCGTAAGGTGTCTCATAAATTCTTTTGTAAAAAGGGTCGCTTATGTTCAAAGATGCCGTCAAACTGGTCCATTGCCTGGTGAACAAAACCGATCCCGGTCCTTCCGGACCGGAAGTCCGCTTCATCCCCCAAGCGGAGTTCGCTCTCTGGAAATTTATGGTCACCCGGCAGTACCATTTTACCGTCTCCGACGAAAAAATTTATATCTATGTTTCCCGTCGGGAATACGAGGCCCATGAGGCCTTGTATTCCCGATTACCCCAGGTGGAAATCAACAAGATCACCTTGTATTTTTTTCTCAAGGCGGAGCAGGTTCTGGTGCCGGTGTCCCGCTATTTCCCCAAAAATCAATACCCGGCAATTAAGGCTTTTTTTTTAGATCACTTTAAAGACTTTGAAGATCGAAACCACGCCACCAAGGTACTGGAAGAAATAATCGAAGAAGAGGGTCTGGGATTGCGGAATCTTTAAACCGCCTCCCCACCGCAATAGGGACACACCCGCCAGTTTTTCCGCAGCCGTTTTCCGCACTCCCGGCACCGCTGAACCAGGGACCGGGCGCATTGAGGGCAATACAGATAAAAATGTTCCAGGGGATACAGACAGTGGGCACAGCAGCGCACCCCCACTTCATAAGGGACTACCCGCAGCAACTCTTCCAGGGAGATCAAACCGTTCCCTGCCTTTTGCAAGGCCCTCTCCAGCAAGGGCTCCAGCTCTTCCTGGGCGGCCAGGTAGCGGAGATCATTTTCCGAGGTCCGGGAGAGCAAGGCTTCCCGAACGACCGGGGTGATGGTCAACAATTCATACACCCCTTCCCGGCCGGTGACGCCCTGCCCCCGGCATTCCGGGCAACCCCGGCCGCGGAAAAAGGTTTGGGCCGAACCCGTCAGGTGAACCCGTTCCAGAAATTCCGGATCCGGCTGATAAGGGGTCAGACAATGGGGGCAGTTCCTCCGGACCAGACGCTGGGCTAAGATTCCCAACAGGGAAGAGGAAATCAGGTACGGGGGCAGGCCCAAGTCGGCCAATCGGGTAATGGTGGATACGGTGTCGTTCGTATGGAGGGTACTCAAAACCAGGTGCCCGGTCATGGCCGCCCGAAAAGCAATCTGGGCGGTCTCTTCATCCCGGATTTCCCCGACCATGATTACATCGGGGTCCTGCCGCAAAACAGACCGGAGTACGGAGGCGAAGGTCATTCCGATTTTTTCATTCACCTGGACCTGATTGATCCCCTCCAGGAGGTATTCCACCGGATCCTCAATAGAAACGATATTAATTCCCGGGCGGTGGATGGAACGGAGCAGGGAGTACAGGGTAGTGGATTTCCCGCTCCCGGTCGGCCCAACCACCAGGATCATACCCTGGGATCGTTCCACCATGGCCGTTAACCGTTGAAGCGATCGGGTAGGGATCCCCAGTTGATCAAGCGTCAGGAAACCCCGGGAATCGCCGAGGAGCCGAATGACCACCTTCTCCCCCCACAGGGTCGGCAGACAGGAAACCCGCAGGTCCAGCGGTTTCCCTTGAATCACCAGGTGGAAGCTGCCGTCTTGCGGATTACGTTTCTCGCTGATGTTGAGGTTGCAGGTGATCTTAAAGCGCGAAACCAGGGATTCCTGGAGGGACTTCGGGAGCACCGGACCGGGCACCAGCAGGCCATCCACCCGATAGCGCACCTGAACCGCATTAGACCAGGGTTCCAGATGGACGTCACTGGCTCCCCGATCGACGGCCTCCGCCAATAATTCTTTCTGCAGTCGCACCGCCGGAGCCGTTTCTTCCAGAAAAGGGGCCTTTTCATTCCGGAATTCCCGCAGGTTTAGACTCCTTTCCAATCTTGCCGTTTGCATGGGCTACCTCCGCCTGAAAGGGTTTTGAAGTGCCTCTACGAATCATTGAATTGCAATGGCTATGCCAGGAAAGGATTGGTTCAGGTGGGAAGGAGAGAAAATCGTTCCAGCAACCAGCGGACCATTTGCTTTCGTCTATTCAAAAATCGGGGATCTCTGAAACCGTGCCGCCAGGCTTCCCCGGAGAGCGCGTCGGAAACCATCAGCAGGGCTGCTGTTTCAATCCCGCGAAAGGCCCCCACTGTATAAAAGGCCGAAGTCTCCATATCGACCCCCCAGATGCCCCGGGACTGACAGGCCCGGATTTTGGCCCAGGTTTCCCGGTAAGGCGCGTCCGTGGTCCACACCGGACCCACGCGGTAAGGGAGGCCCGAGTGATCCAGCGCCCTTCTCAGGTCGTCCGAAAACCGGGGATGGGCCCGGGGATCGGGTTCGGGGGTGTACTGCCGGGAGGTGCCCTCTTCGCTTTCGGCCCATTCCGGCAGGAGAAGATCTCCCGGTTTTAAATCCGGTTTCAGACTTCCGGTCCAGCCGAAGAGCAGCACTCTCCGGGCTCCAAGGACAATCAGTTTCTCCAGCACCATGACCGCCTGGGGGGATCCCAGGACCGGTCCGGCCAAGGCCAGGGTCCGGGAAGGTTGCGGTAAATGATAGAGCCGCAGCCAGGGATTTTTGAAACGGAGTTCCCCTGTAGGCCGGATCGCCTGGATCAGCATTTTCAAGTCCCCTGGAACCGCCACCAGGACGGCCAAAGGGCCGAGGGCCGGTTCACGGCCCGATTTTTTGGGATTGATGGCGCAGTCGGAGGAACAAGCCATCAGTGATCGACCGGTTCCCGAGACTTTCTCAACAATTCCCCGGCCAGGATTTTGGTAGGTTCCGAGGGGGAGGTCCCGGACAACATCCGGGCCAATTCCAGCAGCCGCTCTTCTTCGTTTAAGGCTTTTATCTCGGTGAAGGTGCGTTTGGCTTTTACTTTTTTTATGACCTGATAGTGGCTATCGGCAAAGGCGGCGATTTGAGGCAGATGGGTGATGCACAAAACCTGATGAATCCGGGCTAACTGTTTTAGTTTGCGCCCGACCTTTTCACCCAGGCTACCCCCGATACCGGCATCCACTTCGTCAAAAATCAGGGTTTCGGTCACTCCGCCTTGGGAAAGCAATCCTTTGAGCACCAGGAGGATCCGGGACAATTCTCCTCCCGAGGCGATGCGGGCCAAAGGACGAAGCCCTTCGCCGGGATTAGGGGCCAGCAGAAATTCCCCCTTTTCCAAACCTTCCGGAGTCAGCAATCGGCCCCCATAGGAAAATACCGATTCGCTCTTCGGATCAAAGGACGGTAGGGTAAACTGGAGCTCAAAGCGACAACCGGAAAGGTCCAATTCCTTAAATTCCTCCTCCACCAGGCGGATCAAGCGCCGGGCGCTTTCGCGGCGCCGGACCGAGAGGCCTTCGGAAATTTCGAATAAGGTCCGGCGCCGGTTTTCCACGTCCTGCTCCAAGGCGCTCCGGCGTTGGCTGCTGTCCTCCAGTGTTTTTAACTGCCCTTCCAGGCTGGCCGAATAATCCAAAATCGCCTCGGCCGTTGGACCGTATTTGGCCGCTAAACGCTGGAACTGCTGGAGTCGGTCCTCCACCTCCTCCAAGGTCCGGGGATCGAAAATCAACCCTTGGCCGTAGTGGCGGAGCGCGATCCCGATTTCCGACAATTCCGCTCCCAGGCTATCCAGGGCTTGCCGGCTCGGTTCCAGGGTAGGATCGATGACGGCTACCGAACGGACCAGTTCCTTTACCCGCCCCAGCAAGTTGGAGAGTGAATGGTCAGAACCATCCAGCAATTCCTGGGCCTGATGGATCTTTTCCCAGATCTTCTCGGCCTGGCGCATGACCTCCTTGCGCCGGCGCAACTCCTGTTCCTCCCCTGGTTTGAGGTGGGCCTGGCGAATTTCCTGAATCTGAAAATTCCAGAGTTCCATCAAGTCATTTCGTTGCCGGGCCTCTTCCTGGAACCTTTTCAGCAGGCGAACCTGCCTTTCCAATTCCTCGTAGCCTTCTTGGACCTCCCGGCGGAGATCTTCCAGATCGGCAAAACGGTCCAGGAAAGAAAGATGCTGATTCGGGTTTAAAAGGGTTTGGTATTCATGCTGGTTGGAAATGCTGATCAGTGTTCGGGTTTGTTGGGCCAATTGGTTCAAACCGGCGACCTGACCGTTGATCCAGGCCCGGCTTTTACCGGCGCCCTGGATGCTCCGGCGAAGCAGCAACTGGGGTTCACCTGAAAATTCGGGGCGGGGCGGTCCGGTCTTCCGGGAGTCACGCGCTTCCAGCAGAAACAGGGCCGAAACGTTGGCTTCCTCCGTCCCCTGGCGGATCATCTCCGCCGTGGCCTTGTTCCCCAAAAGCAGATTCACGGCCTTGATGATAATCGATTTCCCGGCCCCGGTTTCCCCGGAAAGGACGTTAAGCCCGGGGCCAAAGGCCATATCCAGGTTTTCAATAAGGGCTAGATTTTGGATCTGCAGCAGCTCCAGCATGTGACCGCGTCCCTGAAAAAGGGTTTTCGTCTTCTTACCGGCCAAGGTGCGAACCGAAGGAATAAAAAAAGGCCCTCCAAAAGACGATGCCATTTGAGGGCCTGGTGATTTCAGATGTTCGGCTGAGGCTTAAACCTTCATAACCTTCGCGGCCTGCAACCCTTTATCCCCATCCGTGATTTCAAACTCCACATCCTGCCCTTGTTTAAGCGTCTTAAACCCATCACTCTGGATGGCGGTGTAGTGAACAAAGACGTCGGATCCGCCCTCCCGTTCAATAAATCCAAACCCCTTGGCATCGTT
>Ga0315283_10006332_pt1 | contig 10552 bp, 2 predicted proteins | sample YL17G09_0_MG_FD_204541 | JGI IMG/M metagenome (GOLD analysis project Ga0315283, IMG submission 204541) | Sediment microbial communities from Yellowstone Lake, YNP, Wyoming, USA - YL17G09_0 | ecosystem: Environmental > Aquatic > Freshwater > Lake > Sediment | place: USA: Wyoming | collected...
GGCATCACCAAGAGATCGGTGCGGCCGCGCAACTTGCGGATATCGTCCAGGACTTCGACGCTGTCCACGACGTTGCCGCCGGCATCGACGTAGCCCAGGTGCCGGTTCATCGCGTCGACCAGCACCGCCATCTTCACCATATTGATGGCGGTCCAATTGCGGAACCGCTGCCGCATCGTGGCGCGGTCGTTCTGCATGGTGAGCTCGAGTTTGGTGGTGATGCCGCCACGCGGGCAGTCCAGGTGGCAGTTCCCGCACTGGTTGCAACCGAAGGCCACCGCCTTGCCGATGGAACCCTCGAGCAGCCCGTCGGCCCCGGCGCACAGTACTTTCACCATGTCGAGCTCGCTGCGCAGACCGCCGGAGGCCAAGAGCCGTGTGCCGCCGCCGGCGCCGAATGGCGCGCCGTTCAGGTCGCGGATGGGATGCGTCTCGCCCGTCGCCTCGTCGTAGAGCGGTTCGTGGACGAGCGCGTGATGCGTGTGCAAGATGGTGCGAAGGATGTCCGGCCAGCCGACGCGCGACGAATCGGCGTGATAGTTGCCCGAGCCGCCGACGCCCGCATCGATGAGCAGGTAGTCGACGACGAAGTTGGACCACATGCCCGCGGCCACGAACTTGGTATACGTGGAACCGGTGATCTTGATGCCGCAGTGCAGCCCATACTGCAGCCACAGCCAGACTTCCGCCGGCATGTCCTCGATCGAGTAGATGTCGTGCTTGGGATCGGGCGACAGGGCATCCGTTCCCACCGGGATGTTGCGCGCGCGGCTCACCGTCGGCGTCACCTTGGGGCCCGCGAGCCGCCCGCCTTTGCCGGGCTTCGCACCCTGGTTGATCTTGATTTCCACGTCACGCACGATGCGGAGGTCGGCGCCGGTGAGACCGAAATGGCCGGATGCCGCCTGCAACGATTCCCACTTCATGACGTCGTGCGGCAAACGCAACGGCCCGCCTTCGCCGGAAGACGTCATCGACAAGCCGGCGTTGCCTTCGACGCGCGCCAGTAGAAAGTCCTCGCTCGCAGCCCCGAGGCTGATGCTGGCGTGATTCACCGGACCGGTGTACGCGGGCTCGCGAATGCCTTCGCCTTCGAGCACGAAGCCGCCCGCCGGCACTGCCTTCAAGAGGACCTTGTGATCGGCACTCGCGGCGCGCACCGACAGGCCGGGCGGCGAACCCGGCGCCGGGCGCGTGTCCGTGGTGGTGACGACCGGCGGCGCGACCGGCGCCAATTCAATGACAACCGGTGACTCGGCTCCCGGTTCCTGCGCGCGCAGCCAGACACTGCCCGCCACTTCGCCGCCCACCGCAACCCGGAACCCGCCCGCCGCGTCCGCCGTGAATTCGGCCAGGACTTCGCCGCCACGAGCCTCCGTGGCCAGCATGCAGCGCGCGCGCGCCGGCACCGCACCCGGGCGGGTGAAGCCGCGCGGCACCGCCAAGTTGATGTAGTCGAGCGCCGCCGGATCGCGCCGCAGCGCGGCAAGCGAGGCCTCGATGTCGCGGGGCTCGAGCAAGACGCCGATGCGATCCATCGACCACGGGCCCAAATCGCTGTCCAGGAAGAACTCCTCCACCTCGGGGACGCGCCCGGCCGCCATCCGGTAGATGACGTTCAAGTGGTCGGCAGTGAGGCTGCGATTCGAGTTCATCAAGTGCCAATTGGCGTTGCGCTGCGCCAGAATGCGCGCCGCCGCCACCAGGTGCAGATCCGGCACCACTTCCTGCAACATCCGCGACACCCGGAACTGCTGCCGCACGGTGGCGGGAATGGGCTCCGCGGCGACCCGGCGCAGGTTGAGTTCGCGGTTCAATCGGCCGAATTCAGGGGTCGCCAGCCGGTCGACGTCGCGGATCCAGTCCTCGGTCATGGTGATGGCCATCGTGTTGCCGGAGGTCTTCTGCACGTCGTCGATGCCCATGCACGACAAGAAATCGAGAATGGAATGCTGCCAGCACGTCAGTGTCGAGAGCGCGAGTTGACCCAGTTCGGCGGCGCCTTTTTCGCGCAGCGTCGCGACCACGGACCCGGAGTCCAGAACGCCGCGCGCGGCATCCGCGAAGTCGGGCGACAGTGCCATCTCGGCCAAATGCGTCGCCGAACCACCGTTCGCACCCAAGAGGACCGCCTCGTAGACCGCGGCGGCCGAGGCCAGCGTGTCCTGGTCGCCGCCGGCCGACACCAATTGCACCCGCGACCGCAGGTGGGCGCTTTTCAGGAGCTCGTCGACGCACGGTAAAAGCCGGTAGGACTTTTCGGCGCCCGAATGCACATGCAGCATGGCGACGCCATCCTGGCGCGCGGCGGCGTACAGCAGGGTCCAGAATTCCGCGCCGTAGCGCAGGAACACGGAAATCAGCAATTCCGGATACTCGGCGTGCAGACGCTCGATGACCGGTTGCAGCTGGGACGCGGCGTACCCTTCCGGCACCTGGATCTCGACCAGGCGCGACTCGGCCGCGACTTCGCGCACCAAATCCCAGCCGCCCGGCGTGCGGGTGGCGGCATTGGGCGCCAACTCCTCGACCGGAATGCGGACGATCAGGTGCGCGCGCTCCGCTGCATAGGCCGCCGCGTTCTGCCGGTAGACATCCGCCTCGACCAAAACGCGGGTTGCGACCCGCAAGTCCCGCTGCGGATCCGCAGCCCGAATCGCGTCCAGGAACGCCTTCTCCATGGTCGTGCCGTCCGAGTGCGGCAGCGGCCCGACGAGAATCGGCAGGTCCAGATGCACGAACGGCAATTCGAGCAACGTGCGGCCGGTGGCTTCGCGCCACAGTACGGCGGGCGCCTTGCGCTGGATGTCCCAGGCGGTGGAAAACTCCTCGCGCAACCCATCGTTGGCCGGGTGGGTGATGGCTGCGTGCGAGAAGTAGCTGCGCCAGAAACCATAGTGCCACGACGCTCCGAGCGTCAGGGGCTCGGAACGGAAGCGCTCCTTGGCGGCCTTGTCGACGTCGAAGCTGGTGATCTCGAGTTGCGGGACCGACCGGTGCAGGCGCGAGTAGCGCTGCAGAAACGTGCGGCCGCGGCGCGCCGTCGGCAGGTCCCAGAATTCGCGCGGGTCGATCCCGCCGCGTTGCAGCAGTTCATCCAAGAAGAGCAGGCGTTGAGCGCGCGCCTGCACCTGTTGCGAGTCGCGGTCGACCACCAGAGTCAGCAGATCTTCCCACACCCGCAACTGCTGCATGAGCGCCGAATTGGCGTGCGGAACCGGAGCGGTGCCACCCGGCATCTGTCGCTGGACGGGAGCCCCCGGTCCGGATGTCGTCTTGGTGGCGCTCATCGTCCGTTGCCTCCCGGTCCGGTTTCGAATGCCGCGAGCTCCTCGAAGAACTCGCGATTCGGCGCTTCCATGACCCGCAAAGTGCGGCCCCCGTTCTTGAGATTGGCAGGGCAAACCTCGACGCAGGTGCCACAGCCGATGCAGCGCGTCAGGTCGGTGCCGATGCGCCGTGGATCGTCCGGAGCGTGGAATTCCAAATTGGCCTGGGTCGGGCACACCGGGACGCAAGCCCCACAGTGCAAGCAGGTGTCGGCGGCGCCGGCGTCATTCTCGGCCCGGAACAACACGAAACGGATTTCGCCGGGCAGGGATGCCGGCGTCCGCTGCAAGTAACCACCCGGGCGCACGCCCAAGAATTCGCGGCTGTAGGGTTCCGAATGCCGCAGGTGCGACAGGACGGCCGCGTGCCGCTCGCGCCGCGCTTCATCCGGCGTGCCGGCGCGCTGGTCCAGCGCCTGGTACAACGGCAGGTGAGGGATGTCCGCCTGGCAGACTTCCTGGCAATTGCCGCAGCGCATGCAAAGATCGAGGAGCAGTTGCGGCGTGCCCTCGACGACCGATCCCGAGGCCAGCGCTTCGCCCATGTGGGTGAGCATCTGCGGCAACCGGATCTTGGCATCGTGGAAGATGGGGCACACGGAGTTGCACTCGCCGCAGTTGACGCAACCGCGCGCGGCGTGCACCAGGTCCTCGGTGCTCCATCGCTCCAGGTCCGCGGCCAGACGCTGTGCCTCGAGATCGCGCGCCTCGGCCGCCGCATTCCATCGGGCGGTGGGCCGCACGCCACCGGGGTGCGGCCGGGCGCCGATGGCGGCGCGAAACATCCACGCGGAAAGCGGCGAGGCATACAGGCCACGCAGGGTGCGGATGCTGCCGGGGAAATTGCCGCGGAACAGGCCGCTGATTGCCGCAATCCGAAACGCCGGGCCATAGAACACACCGCGGTTCAGTGTCCGGCGCGGATCGACGCGCTTCTTGTAGTCCAGCAACTGCTTGCGAACTTGCTTGTCGTACTTGAATGCAAAGTACGGCGACTGCCAACGCCCGAGCACGTACGGCGTCCCACGGTGGCGCCTCAGCCCCAAGTCGAGCAGCACGGGCGCCAAGAGCAATTCCCAGGTAAAGCCGCGACGCGGGCCGCGCGTCAGATATCCCGGCAGCGCCAGCACGCGCCCGTCGCCGAAGTAATACGCTTCGGTCTCCAGGTGCACGCCGACGCGGCGCGCCAGCTTCGCGGCGCGCTCGGTGAAGGCGCGCAGCTCCGCTGCCGGCAGCAGGATTTCGGCCGCCAAATAGCCTGGCCCCATGCGCTTGGTCTGCTGCGGCCGGAACCGGTCGGCGAACCAGCGCCGGGCCTCGCCATCGTCCTGGGCCAGAGGCACTTCGGCCGTGGCGATCGCGGCGGTGAACGCCGTCGCCTGCGCGGCGGTTTCGAAGTCGACGTACACCGCCGGGCGCGCGGCCCGTTCACTGTCGCCGCGCACGGCGCGGACCGCGGCGACATGTGCCGCCGACAAGAACTTCAAGTTCGCCGGTGTGAAGCCGCCGGCGCCGGCGCGCCCGGCGATCCAGCCGGCGAGATCCATCGCGTCGGCGTCCGTACCCGTCTCCAGGAAGAACGGCACCATGCGCGGCAGTGGCTGCACACGCATCGATAGCGTCAGAATGACGCCCCACTGGCCCTCCGTCTGCGCGAAATCGGCCAGCGTGAGCGCCGGATAGCCGTGTTCCTCGAGCCACTTGGCACCATCCGCAGCCGTGCAACGCTGGGGATCGGGCGACAACACATCCAGCCGGCCATCGTCGTGAAAACGCACGTGTTCGCCACGCGGCAGGACGATGGACAGCGCCCGCATCTGCTGCTGCACGGGGCCATGGTTGAAGGAATTCAGACCCAACCCGCCGGCGCTGAACCAGCCCGCCAGCGTGCCACCCAGATTGGAGGGGTACGACGGCAGCGCCAGCCCATGTGCGGCCAACTTGGCGTGAATGGCCTTGAATCGTGCCCCGGCGCCGATCACCGCGATGCCGTCGGCGTCGTCGATATGAATGCCGTCGAAGCGCGACAACTCGAGGAGGAGGCCGCCGTCGTTCGGCACCGCGCCGCCCATGGCGGTGCTGCCGGCGCCGCGCGTGACGATTCCAACTTTGTGTTCGCGAGCCCACCCGAGCGCCAGCTCCACTTCGCGGTGCCCAGCCGGCTGGAATACAACGTCGGGAATCGAGCGCGTGAGGACACGGGTAAAGAATGACCCCAGATAGACATTCTGATCGCGGTCGAGTTCCGAGCGCAAGAATCCGTCGGTAACGATCCGGTCACGCAGGCTTTGCGCGTCGGTTCCTTGGAGCGCCAGACCGTGCAGCAGCGCGGCTTCCAGGCTCTTGGCCCACGACACGGTGCGGCGCGGCTCGGGACTCGATTCGCCCGCCGCGCCTTGGCGCAGGAAATACAACAGATCCGGAATCCGGTGCCGCAGGACGGCGGCGGCGCGGTCGCGGGGCAGCGCCAAAAACTCCTGCATCGTCGTCTGCAGGTGCGTCTTGAAGAAGGAAGTCTCGTTCATCGCGTTTCGAATCCCTCATGCCGGTTGGAGGAGTCACACGCAATCCCGGGCCGCGGCAGGGTGCAAGAAGGGGACCATGGCCGCCTCGCGCCCGTCGTGCGCGGCCGGCGGCGTACTCCCCGGCCGCAGGCCGCCGCAATTCCAGGCCGACCGTACTCCACACGGCCGGATCGCGCATCCGATCCAAATCGATGCCGAGCCGCGGCGGTGAATGGCAGGGCCACGGGGCGCCTGTGGCTTGACGGCCCAACCGGAATCGGGTTGGCTTGGGCGTCCGCAAGCCGCATTGGAGACCTGGTGCAGCAACCCGAGACCGTGTCGCATTACCGGATCCGCGAACGGCTGGGCGCCGGCGGGATGGGCGTCGTCTACAAAGCCGACGACACCAAGCTCGAACGCGCCGTGGCGATCAAGCTGCTGCACGCCAGCGCCTTGGCGGACCCCGACCGGCTGCAGCGCTTCGTGCAAGAAGCCAAGACGACGTCGGCACTCAACCACCCGAACATCGCCACCATTCATCAGTTGGGCGAGTACGAGAACCAGCACTACATCGTCATGGAACTGGTGCAAGGCGAGACGCTGCGCGATCGCCTGCGCCGCGGCGGACTCGAAATGCGCGACGTCGTCGATTTGGGAGTGCAAGTCGCGGAGGGTTTGGCCGCCGCCCACGATGCGGGCGTCGTACATCGCGATCTCAAGCCCGAGAACCTCATGCTGCGGCCGGACGGTCTCGTCAAGATCTTGGATTTCGGACTGGCGAAACTGCTGCAAGTCCCCGGCCGGAACGCTCTGGGTCTGCCCGCCGGCGGCGGCGACGAAACGATTCTCCAGTCCGCCGGCGCGGCCGGCAGTCCGGGCGGGTCGCGGCCCACCATGCCGGGCATGGTGATGGGCACCGTCGGGTACATGGCGCCCGAGCAAGTACGCGGCGACACCGTGGATGCGCGCGCCGACCTCTTCGCACTCGGCTGCGTGCTGTACGAAGCCACCACCGCACAACGCGCCTTCGGGACCGCGTCCGCCATCGAAGTCATGCATGCGATTCTCAAGGAACACCCGCGGCCGCTGCACGAAGCGCGCCCGGATGCGCCGGTGGAATTGGAACGCATCGTTCGCAAGGCGCTGGCCAAGAATCCCAACGAGCGCTACCAGAGCGCCAAGGATCTCGCCATCGACCTGCGCAATCTGCGCCGCGAGATCGATTCCGGCAACGTCTCGGCCACCTATGCGTTGCCTTCGAGTGCCGTGCCGGTGCCGAGTTGGCCGTCGGGAGCTTATGCGGCCGGCGGCGCGGCCAGCGCTCCGGGGATACCGGCCGTGGCCGCGCCTCAAGCCGCGCCGGCGCCGACGCGCGCGCGCCGCCGGATACTGCTCGGAGTCATTCCCGTGGTGGTCGCGGGCCTGGCAACCGTCGCCTTGTTCCTGAAAGACCGCCGGCAAGTGCAGGCACCGCCGCGCGGGCCGCTGCAGATCACGCGTCTCACGTCCACGGGCAAGGCCGACTGGCCGGCCCTGTCCCCCGACGGCAAGTATGCGGCGTTCACCGAAGCCGATGCGGGCAAGACGAGCATCACGCTGCGCCAGATCGCCACCAACAGCACGGTGCAGTTGCTGCCGCCCGTGGACGACGCGATCGGCGGCTTGGTTTTTGCGCCGGACGGGAATTGGCTCTATTTCCTGCGCGTCCCGCGCCAGGCGTTGTTGAGCACGCTGTACCGGGTTCCGGCCCTGGGCGGCACGCCGCAGAAACTCTTCGAAGACGTCGATTCCCCGCCGGCGCTGTCTCCCGACAGCAAGCAGTTGGCGTTCATGCGCCATACGCCGCCGCTCTCGAGCGACATCTACGTGGCTGCTTCCGACGGCAGCGGCACACCGCGCATCCTCGTCGGCCGTGGCGCCGAGTACAACACGCTGCCGCAGTGGTCGCCCGACGGCAAGTTCTTGGCGCTCGTGGCCCGCGATCCCAAGGATCTCATCCACGCCTGGATGGCGCTGGCACCGGTGGCGGGCGGGCCGCCGCAGCGCATTCCGGGAAGCGGCTGGTCACAGGTCCGGCAGTATTGCTGGACCGCGGACGGCAAGGCGTTCTTGGTGTCGGGCATGCGCGAGACCCAAGCGCTGACCCTGCAGATCTTCCGGCAGCCCACCGGCGGCGGCGAACCGCGGCAGATCACCGCCGACTTGAACAATTACTTCGGGGTGTCGGTGAGCACCGACGGCGCGAAGCTCGTGAGCCTGCGCGGCTTCACGCAGGGCAATTTTTGGAAGGTGCCCGGCGGAGCGGATGCCGCCGCCAACACCCGGCAGGCGGAACAAATCGACCACGGGACCTCGCGCGCCGACTATCCCAGCCCCTCTCCCGACGGCCGGGCGTTCGTGTACGTCTCCGACGCCGGCAACGGCATGCACCTGTGGACCATGGACGCGAACGGGGCAAACGCCCGCGCGATCACCGCCGGAGCACAGACGGACCTATTCCCGGCGTGGTCGCCCGACGGACTCCACATTGCCTACACGACGCTCAGCGCGGACAGTGTCCGGGTTTGGGTCATGAGCGCAGATGGCACGGGTGCCCGGCAGCTGAGCTTCGGCGTGCAGTCGAGCTGTCCAACCTGGAGCCCGGATTCGCGCTGGGTGGCGTACCACGCGACGCAGGGCGAAACCTCGGTCACCTGGAAGGTACCGGTGGAGGGCGGCACGCCGGTGCAAGTGTCGGAAGGGATGGCGGCATTCCCCTTGTGGTCGCCGGATGGTGCGCGGCTGCTGTGCTTGATGCTCGACGGGAACAACCCGGTCCTAGCGGTTCTGCCCGCCACCGGCGGCGCGGCGCAACCGACGCCGATTCCGTTCCGCGGCAATATGATGAATTTCGCCTGGGCGCCGGACAGCAAGCACGTCATCGGGGTCCTGCGCGAGGGCGGCGCGTCGAATCTGGCGACCTACTCGCTGGTGGACGGCAAGGCAGTGGCGCTGACGCAGTTCCCTGCCGGCCCGCAAATCTTGAGCTTCGCCCCGTGGCGTGGCGGCTCGGGGTTCATCGTGCAACGCGGCACCACGACCCGCGACGCGGTCTTGGTGGAGAGCTTCCAGTGAGACCGCCGCGGCGGCGAGCCGTCGACTTGAACGCCGCCGCGCCTTCGAACTCGCATTCACGACATGCGGGTGCGGTGCTCGCATTCGTTCTTTTTCTGTCCGGCGTTGCAGCACTCCTGTTCGAGACGCTGTGGTTCAACCGCGCCGGCCTGGCCTTTGGGAACAGCATTTGGGCCACCAGTTTGGTGTTGTCGGCTTTCATGGGCGGGCTGGCGTTGGGCAATGGTGTGGCCGCCCGGTGGGGGGCCACGTGGCGCAATCCCGTCCGGGTCTATGCGTTCTTGGAACTCGCCATCGCCGGCACTGGAATCGCGCTGGTCGCTGTATTGCCCGCACTCGGAGCCACTCTGGCGCCGCTGCTTCGCCCCCTGGAAGGAACCGCGGCGCTGGCGGCCGTACGGCTCTCGGTGGCGTTCGTGTTGTTGCTCGTGCCCACGACTGCAATGGGTGCAACGCTGCCACTTCTCGTGCACGCGATGACCGCACTCGACCGCAATTTCGGTGTGGCGCTGGGACGATTGTACGGCTGGAACACCGCCGGCGCCGTCCTGGGCGCGCTGACTGCGGAGCTGTTCCTCGTGCAACGGCTCGGTGTGCGCGGGACCGCATTCTTCGCCGCCGCTCTGGACGTTCTGGCGGCGGCGAGCGCCTGGTTGCTCTACCGGCAGATGCAGCGGAATTCCGGCGAGCGGGCCAGGTTCGAAACCGGCGATCTTCCAAGCGAGCCGAGCGCGTCGTCGCGTCCGCCGCAATTCCAGGCCGCGCCCGGCGGGTCGCGGGCGGATGTCGCACGCAACCTGCGCCCGCTCGCGGCCGCATTCCTCGCGGGCGCCATTCTCCTCGCACTCGAGGCTCTGTGGTTTCGCTTCCTGCTGCTGTTCGTACACGCCGGCAGTTTGATTTTCGCCGTCATGCTGGCCGTGGTGCTGGCGGGCATCGGGGCGGGCGGCTTCGTCGCGGGTACTTGGAGTGGGCGGCGCCCGAATGCGCACCATCACGCGGCCACGGTCGCCTGCGCCGCGGGCGTCACCGTGGCGCTGCTCTACCGTTCCTTTGGTTGGGTCCAGGCGGAATTTGGAACACGCTACGTTTACGACCTGCCGGGCGTTCTGGCGCTCGCCGCCGCCCTGATGCTGCCGGGGTCCTTCTTGTCCGGCATGTTGTTCCCGCTGCTTGGAATGCGCTTGCGCGCCCGGGCGAGCTCGGATGCGGGCGCCGCGGGCTTGTTGACGCTGGCCAACACCAGTGGCGGCATGCTGGGCGCCGCGACCGCCGGATTTCTTTGGATTCCGTTGCTGGGCGTGGAGCGATCATTCTTTGCCATGGCGCTGTTGTACGGCGTCGCGGCCGCCCTGCTGTGGAAGCGGGGCCGGCGTCGCAACTGGCTGGGGCCGGCGGCCCTGGCGCTGGCGCTCGTCCAGTTCCCGTTCGGCATGTTCCGCAGCCACTATGCCCAGGTCCCCGTGCAGCGCTGGGATCCGGACGGAGAGATGAAACCCGCCGCATTCCGCGAAGGCCGCACCGAAACTCTGTCCTATCTGCGCAAGGACTTTGCCGGCGAACCGGAGTACTACAAGCTGGTCACCAACGGCTTCAGTATGTCGG
>Ga0315283_10006333_pt1 | contig 10552 bp, 6 predicted proteins | sample YL17G09_0_MG_FD_204541 | JGI IMG/M metagenome (GOLD analysis project Ga0315283, IMG submission 204541) | Sediment microbial communities from Yellowstone Lake, YNP, Wyoming, USA - YL17G09_0 | ecosystem: Environmental > Aquatic > Freshwater > Lake > Sediment | place: USA: Wyoming | collected...
ACGGTCGATCAAGTGGAAATGATCACCAAGGCCCCCTCGTCGGGCATTTATCGCATGGGCAAATCTGGAGACATAAAACTCGTACGTAAGTCTATCGACTGGTTCCTCGTATCTGATGAAGACGAGGCCTTTTACCTTCGCGTCTATTCAGCCGGCGATTACCGTTACCATGGCGCTGATCTCGGCATCCTAGTGTCGCGCGGCAGATTCCAGACCGATGACAGGAAATTGACGGATCGGGCCAAGGCCTGGGTGAGGGCCATCAATGGAGAGTTTGATTCAATCCCGGTTAGCGGATCATCGGCACCTATGCCTCCGCCCATGAACGATGCAAACAAGATGTTCTAGTCGCTAGTCGAGCGGGTCGCCCTGGTCAATTTGATCTTGCAGGGTCGATAGATCCGGTGCGTCTTCCGCCGCAGGCGGTGGCGCGTTGGGATCGCGGCAATTGATTAGCCACACGTCATAGGTGGGATGTTCGACGGCGTTGAGACCAGGACTTTGCGCAAACATCCAGCCAGAAAAAATACGTTTTTTGGAAGCATCAAGCTGCACCTCATCGACTTCAACAAAGGACGTCGTCTTTGGCTCCTCGATGACGGACCGCGTGTAGCAAACATCCGCCTTCACAATGAGGCCGCCGAATTGCTTGGCCTCACCTATCTTGGCTTCAAACGTGGTCGTAAGACCCGTAATCTTATCGAGGCCGGTAAACACTGCGATGGGATTGGACAGGCGTTCGGCATGGGCAGATCCCGGGATGGCAACGAGCAGAACAACCAGCGCCGATCCGATCCAGGTTGCAAAACGAGAAACCATTGTGCCTAGTTCACTTTCTTCTCGGGCTCCGCCGGCTTGGCACCCGACTTGTCAAACATGGCCTGACTGATGAGCGACCATATGTCGACAGCGCCCTGCGTGTAGTTGATCACGCCACCTTCTGCCAGTTTGATTTCTGATCCACCGGCATCCAGCGCGATGAACTTGGATCCCAGCAATCCTTCAGCGGTAACCTTGGCAGATGTATCGTCAGCCAACTTGACAGTGGAGTCGATCGCCATGGTAATCACCGCTTGGTAGTTCTCTGGGTTAAGCGATTGCGCGGTGACCGTGCCAACTTTGATTCCTGCCATGCGGACGTCAGTGCCCACATTGACACCTTCCACATTGTCGAATTCCGCCGTAACGCGGTAGCCTCCAGTGTGCTGGCCTTTGCCAGACGAGTTATAGGCAAAAGCGAAAAAGATCGCTGCAATGGCAATGACCAGTGCACCTATGAGCGTTTCAACCATTGAATTCTTCATGATGTTTTTCGCCTTTGGTTCTGGGTTAGGTCTAGGAGCTCGTGAGGAACGCAAACAGCACCAAAATATGGCAGCTTGTTGCCTCGACTATTCGGGCTTCCAAGGCTGGTAAGCCGACTCGTTCATCTTCGGTCGACCCGAACCAACGATGCTGCCGGGGGGCCGATAGGCTGCAGTCGATCCCGTGAGATTGGGCAGGTGCGGCAATTGCCATTCGCGGTCAGGCGGGTCAGACGGTGATGGGACCGTATTGACACGGTGATGCATCCAGCCATGCCAACCGGGCGGAATGGCTGAAGCTTCGGAGTAACCGTTGAAAATGACCCAGCGCCGTTCTGCTATGGAGTCCGGCATGGCCGACTTTGCTCGGTAGTAGCGGTTGCCGTCGTCGTCAGTTCCCACATGTTCACCCTTGCGCCATGTAAAAAAGCGCGTGGCCAGGGTCTGTCCATTCCACCAAGTGAAAAACTGCTTCAGAACACCCATGTCCAATTCCATCCCAAACTTCAAATGCTGACGAAATATGCCGTAATCAGGACGCTTCGTAAAGCAATCAAATCACCTCATGGAGCTGTGACAAGCAGTATTTCCCCGCCACCATCCGGCCGCTTTACCTCAATGAATGTTGTATTCTGCGCCGCAGTCACATCTTGCTCCAGTTTCTGCACGTCGGCTGCACTGGCGGGCGTCAGAACCGGGATCACATAGGTATGCATGGTCTTACGCATGCTCTCCTCGGTCAGACTTACCAAGAAAATAGGTTTGTTTCCTCCCGCCGTAACGAGCACCGCATCGGTCTTAAAGGCCCGCATGACGAGGCGGCGGTTGGCCTGGTCGGGCATTCCAAACGTCATTGTCAACTTGGCCTTGAGCCCCTCATGAAGAGCTGGCCGCGGAGCCACACTGTCGAGATGGGCATTGGGGTCAAGGTAGGCAAATATGTCCCTCCAGGTCCACGTCTTGGAAAACACCCACTGGTGCGCTGCCAGTTGGGCCTGCAGGCTATCAAGCGAACCTGCCCAATGGAAATTGAAGAGTTCTTCCGGCTTTCCCGCCAGGTCGATGCGGCGAAGCGGCATCCTCTGCCAGCCAGTGTCCTGCCACTGCGCGGGATCAAGTGGCACATTTTTTTCCATGGGGGCATAGGCCACTTCAGCAAGTTCCACTTTGTTGCCAATGTGATAACTCCCCGCAATCACAAATGCGCACATGGTGACGGCCAGCAATCCGAGCGGCCGGATGCGTCGTGGTGGAATGGCTTCAATGGCAACTCCGAAGGCTGCCACCAGAATCATGCCAAACAACATGCCGCCGACGACATCGGTCATCCAATGGACGCCCAGGTACACGCGCGAATAGGAAATGGTTATGATCAACAGTCCGCAAGCCGCATAGACCAGCGATCTACTCCACCGGCTCATGGAATGACTCACGAGAACCGCCAAAATGCCGAAGGTAACCGCCGACATCGTAGCATGACCCGACGGGAACGAAAATGACTCTGCGCCTGCAAAATGATTGAGCGGCCGAGGTCGGTGGATGAGTATTTTTATCAGGCTGTAGGCGTAATCGGCAAACAGGAATATTGCTGTCGTGGCAATGGCAGGCCGCCACGCCCTACGCCATATCAACCAGACCACCATGGTAGCCGCCATCACCTGCAGCACAAAATTGTCACCCAGCAGGGTAATGGGAATCATCACCTCGTCGGCAGGAGCATTTCGAATTTCCCGCATCAGATTGTAAATCGAGAGATCGCCAAGCGGCATCGCACCTGGGCCAACGATGCCGCTCACCAGCAGCAACAGCGCAACCAAGCCAAAAAACAGGATGGCGGCAAAAAAGATGATCAGCAAGGATCTGGGGTTTTGCGGAGAAACCGCCCGGCCAAAGCGATGCATGGAACGATTACTGCGCGCCTTGGCCCAGCTGGAGATACGTTCCAGCACATGATCTACATAAGGAGAAACACCGGCTGCAAACAGCCGGATGATCCAGCCTGCCACCGCCAGTAGCACAAGGAGTTCCAGAAGCACGATACCCAGGCGACCACTGAGCTCTCCTGCCAGTGCCAGCCCTTCACCGATCAACACGCCAGGCAGGATATGGAGAGCGGACCACACCAACGCGGAAGAACAATTGATGACAAGGAAGTACATCTCCCCCATTCCAAGCATACCGACAATGCCAGGAACCACCGCCTTCACGCCGGGCACAAATCGCCCCAGTGCAATGCTCTTACCACCATGTTGCCTGACAAAATCTTCTCCCCGCTCGACCAGTTGAGGGAAGCGGTTGAGCGGCCACAGACTTCGCAGCCTGACGCCAAAGTAGCGGCCTGCCCAGAATGATACCTGGTCACCCGCCACTGCGCCAACAGTGGATGCCAGGAAAACTTGTAGAAAATCAAGATGTCCCGCCCCCACCAAAATGCCGGCGCCGACGAGGACTGCCGTTGAAGGAACGAACAGGCCGATAATGAGGAGTGCCTCCCCAAACGCGATCAGGAACACAATGGCAATTGCCCAACTCGGATGCTGGGCAAAGTAATTAAGGTATGGCTGTATGATGTCCATGATGGGAGAAATGCTCGTCAGTTCAGGGCCAGGCGATCGTAGGTGTTCATAAAATATATGTCCAAAAAGTCACGCTATGAGATTCTGTGGGAAAAATTTAGAGGTTTCCGATATTAAGAGTGATAATTCTTCCGCAATCCTCCTAACATGGTGAAACATGAATGTTTCACGATCAGATAGTGGAAACTTGCCGTCTGCAACATGGCGCTTGTGGTTAGGATATGGCGCTCTATGCGTCGGGATGTTCATGGCGATTCTGGACATCCAGGTTGTCGTTACATCATTGCAAGTCATTGAAGGAGCCTTGCACATAGGTGCCGACCGCATGAGTTGGGTACAAACGACCTACCTCATCGCGGAAATCATTTCCATACCGCTGACCGGGTTGTTCATCCGGATTTTCACCATCCGCTGGCTTTTCGTCGGCGCGATACTGACTTTTACACTCGCGTCGATCGGCTGTGCGGTGAGCTATGATTTTGCATCGCTCATTATGTGCCGAATTTTGCAGGGTTTTGCTGGCGGCGTCCTTATTCCCCTCGTGTTCTCCGCCATATTCCTTCTATTTGGCAGGGGCGCCAACCAGAACACAGCCACCATGATTGGTGGCTTGCTGGCTGTGCTCGCTCCGACCCTCGGGCCGCTCATTGGCGGCTGGATTACGGAAAATTATTCATGGCATTGGCTTTTCCTGATCAATGTTGTGCCAGGCCTTGCCGCCCTGATGGCAGGCTACCGGGGCTTGCCCAGGAATGACACAAGGCTCCAGCTGTTCAAGACACTGGATTGGCCCTCACTCATTTATATCGCCATGGGCCTTGCCGCACTTCTGATAGGTCTCAAGGAGGCGCCTGAGAATGGTTGGTGGTCGCCAAGGGTCACAGGACTCTTTCTAGGCGTCATCGTTTGTGCGTTTCTGACCATCAGGCGGCCAACTCCGGCCATTTCATTTTACCTCTTGCGGGACCGCAATTTGGCCTATGGGTGTATCCTCAGCTTCATCCTCGGAGTGTCGCTGTTCGGCTCGGTATACCTCATACCGCTGTTTCTCACCTTCGTTCAAGGCATGTCACCACTCAGTATCGGACTTGTGATTCTTGTGACCGGCATCGCTCAACTGGTATGTTCCCCCCTCATCGTGCAGATCGACCGCTTCATGAATGCGCGTTTCCTGTCATTCGTCGGCTTTGCAGGTTTCACGATTGGCCTCTTCATGAGCGGCTTTGAAACCATCAATACGGGCTACAATGAAATGTTCTGGCCGCAGGTGGTTCGTGGTTCCTGTGTTGCCCTGTGCATTCTCCCTCCCATTCGCTTTTCCCTTGGTTTCATGCCACGCGAGCATGTTGCCGATGCCAGCGGATTGTTCAACCTATCGCGCAACCTGGGTGGCGCCATCGGCATTGCCCTCATTGATACCATTGTGTTTTCCCGGAGCCCTGAGTATGCCGACAGGATTGTCGGCCTTTTGAAATCCGATCCCGATAAGGCAGCAGACTTGCTAGGCCTCGCAACGGCCGACTTGCCTGATCCCGGGGATCCTTCGGGCCTCTTGGGGATCATGGACAGCGTCGAACAGGCAAGCCTCACCCTTGCCATCAATGAAGCCTGGCTCATGCTTGCAGGCATTACCGCATTGGCTATTGTCGTCCTGGCCGTTATGGGACCGATTCGAGTGCCAGAAAGCGCCGCCAAGCCTGCCCAGAGTATTGCCTGAGAACGAAACTGCATCCTGCAATCCTGCACTGTCATCATGATGTCATGAAGATATATATCTACAAAATTAGCTATCAACCTCTTGACCCTGCGAGCCCGAAGCGGTGTGCGGGCAACAGGCTCTTCGAATTATCCATGAAACACTTGAGCTTGCCCCTAGAATCGGATGATCATTTGCTTACCCACAGGAACTGGCAAGCTGTGGACACAACATGTAGTGTTAGTATTTTGTTAACACACTAGCTATTGACGAGGCCTGAGACATATAATAGATTAGTAATGAGGGACGTGGGGTTGGAGGGCGGATGAGTTGTTCCGTACTTCCCAAGAGTAAAAAACCAGAAAAGCACCTAAAAATCCGAGAAGCAGTGTTTCTTGGGCAGGGAAATTTGTGCGTCAAACACGGGTTGAATAAGGCTCCGTGGGCGTGTTTTTGCGCGCTCACGGCAACGAATTGATAGGGAATACGAGGGACAAGATGCAAGTAGAACGCAAATACACCACGGCCGGCCAAGACGCCTATGCGGAACTGGAGTTCCGCCGAGCCACGAGCGAAATCAAGAACCCCGATGGTTCTATTGTATTTCGCCTGGAAAACATCGAGGTCCCCGCATCCTGGAGCCAGGTCGCAACCGATATTCTCGCCCAGAAGTATTTCCGTAAAGCCGGTGTTCCAGCCAAATTGAAGCGTGTTGAGGAAGCCAGCATTCCCTCCTGGTTGTGGCGCTCGATGGCTGATGACACAGCGCTGGAATCCCTGCCGGAAAAGCAGCGCTTCATCGGCGAAATGAGTTCAAAGCAGGTGTTCAACCGGCTGTCGGGTACATGGACCTATTGGGGCTGGAAGGGCGGCTACTTCGACGCCGAAGAGGACGCCCGCGCCTTCTACGACGAGCTTTGCCACATGTTGGCCACCCAGAAATGCGCGCCGAATTCGCCGCAATGGTTCAATACCGGCCTGCACTGGGCCTACGGCATTGACGGTCCTGGCCAGGGCCACTTCTATGTCGACCATGAAACCGGCAAGCTCACCAAATCCAAGTCATCTTATGAGCATCCGCAACCCCATGCCTGTTTCATCCAGGGCGTGGCCGACGATCTGGTCAACGAAGGTGGCATCATGGATCTCTGGGTGCGTGAGGCGCGCCTATTCAAGTATGGCTCAGGGACAGGCTCAAATTTCTCCTACCTTCGTGGTGAGAGCGAGAGGCTGTCGGGCGGCGGCAAGTCTTCCGGTCTGATGAGCTTCCTCAAGATCGGCGACCGTGCCGCGGGCGCCATCAAATCAGGCGGAACCACGCGGCGTGCCGCAAAGATGGTCGTCGTTGACGTCGATCACCCCGATGTCGAAGAGTACATCGATTGGAAGGTGAAGGAAGAGCAGAAGGTTGCAGCTCTCGTCACCGGCTCGAGGATCGTGAAGAAGCATCTCGGCATCATCATGAAGGCTTGCGTGAATTGCGAAGGCCCCGGTGATGATTGCTATGAAATTGAAAAGAACCCCGCCCTCAAGCGCGCGGTTAAGGATGCCCGCCGCCACATGGTGCCTGACAACTACATCAAGCGCGTCATCCAATTTGCCAAGCAGGGTTACACCGATCTTGAGTTTGATGCCTATGACACCGATTGGGATGGCGAGGCCTACCGCACGGTCTCGGGCCAAAACTCCAACAACTCGGTCCGCGTCACCGACGCATTCCTCCGGGCCGTTGAGACCAACGGCACCTGGAACCTAAACGCCCGCATGTCCAACAAGGTCACCAAGACTCTGCAGGCGCGCGACCTGTGGGACAAGATCGGCCAGGCTGCTTGGGCATCTGCGGATCCCGGCATACAGTACCACACCACCATCAACGACTGGCACACCTGCCCCGCTTCCGGCGAAATCCGTGCTTCCAACCCTTGCTCGGAATACATGTTCTTGGATGATACAGCATGCAACCTCGCGTCGCTTAACCTCCTACAGTTCCGCAATCCCGCTACTGCAAAGTTTGACGTCGAGTCCTACGAACATGCGGTGCGCCTGTGGACCATGGTCCTCGAGATCAGCGTTCTCATGGCACAGTTTCCATCAAAGGAAATTGCGAGGCTATCCTATGACTACCGTACCCTCGGCCTGGGCTTTGCCAACATCGGCGGATTGCTGATGACCGACGGCATCGCCTATGACAGCCATGAAGGTCGTGCCATCTGTGGCGCACTTTCCGCCATCATGACCGGCATTTCGTATGCGACTTCAGCCGAAATGGCAAAAGAACTCGGTCCCTTCCCCGGCTTTGCCAAGAATCGTGACCACATGCTGCGCGTGATGCGCAATCACCGTCGCGCCGCCTATGGCGCCGCCGTGGGATACGAGAATGTCCACATCGCTCCTGTTCCATTGAGTGAACTGGACTGCCACGACCGCGACCTCATCACCCGCGCTCGCAAAGCCTGGGACAAGGCAGTGGAACTTGGCGAAGCACACGGATACCGAAACGCGCAAGCCACCGTTGTCGCTCCAACCGGCACCATTGGACTCGTTATGGACTGCGATACGACAGGCATTGAACCGGACTTCGCCCTCGTCAAGTTCAAGAAGCTTGCTGGCGGCGGCTATTTCAAGATCATCAACCAGGCAGTTCCTGAAGCACTGCGTACGCTGGGCTATGAAGCTGCCGAGATTGAAAAGATCATCAACTATGCGGTGGGCCTCGGCACCCTGCTTGACGCTCCTGCCCTCAACCACGCGCAACTACGCGCCAACGGGTTTGGTGATGCACAGATTGAGGCTATCGAAGCCGGCCTTGCCTCGGCATTTGATATCAAGTTTGTCTTCAACAAGTGGACACTTGGCGAGGACTTCTGCAAATCCGTCCTCAAGATCTCGGACACACAGCTGAATGACTATAGTTTCGACCTTCTTTCTCATATTGGTTTCTCGAAGGCCGATATCGACAAGGCCAACATCCACGTGTGCGGAGCTATGACGCTAGAAGGCGCTCCGGGCCTCAAGGACGAACATCTGGCGGTGTTTGATTGCGCCAATGCCTGCGGCCGCCTCGGCAAGCGCTATCTTTCGGTGGAAAGTCACATCCGCATGATGGCAGCATCCCAGCCATTCATCTCAGGTGCCATATCCAAAACCATCAACATGCCCAACGAGGCAACTGTCGAAGACTGTAACGCAGCCTACATGCTATCCTGGAAGCTGGGAGTAAAGGCCAACGCTCTATACCGCGATGGATCAAAACTCTCGCAGCCTTTGTCCACCCAGCTCATCTCCGATGATGCAGATGAAGGCGAAGATGCAATAGAGAGCCTCATGGGCAAGCCCATGGTCCAGCGCATTGAAACCATCGTCGAGAAGGTCATCGAGATCGCCAGGGGTCGCGACAAGCTGCCCAGCCGCCGCAAGGGTTACACGCAAAAGGCAGTGGTCGGTGGACACAAGGTCTATTTGCGTACCGGCGAGTATGATAACGGCAAGCTCGGCGAGATCTTCATCGATATGCACAAAGAAGGAGCGGCGCTGCGCGCCATGATGAACAACTTCGCCATTTCCGTCTCGGTGGGACTGCAGTATGGCGTTCCACTCGAGGAATACGTGGATGCTTTCACTTTCACGAAGTTTGAGCCAGCAGGCATGGTCCAAGGCAATGAGTCCATAAAGAACGCCACTTCCATCCTCGACTATGTGTTTCGTGAACTTGCGGTGTCCTACCTCGGACGCAACGACCTAGCGCACGTGGAAGCCTCGGAGATGGGCTTTGATGCCCTCGGGAAGGGCATTGATGCCGACGAACCGAAGACGTCAGCCTCAGTACCAGCCCAGAGATACATGTCTGCGGGCTTTGTGCGTAAGCAGAACCTTTCCAACGTCGTCGTGATGCCTCAAAATGCAACCACCGCGTCTTCACCTGCTCACGCATTGCAGATGCGCGCAGCGGAATCGATATCGATCGGTTCGCTTGCCCTGGCTGAAGCGCCAACTGGCTTTGTCTATGATGAGGTGTCAGTGGCAACTGTCGCAAGTAGCTTGTCGGGAATCGATCAGCGCACCAAGGCCAAGCTGCAAGGCTTTGAGGGCGACAGCTGCGGAGAATGTGGAAACTTCACGCTCGTACGCAATGGAACGTGCCTGAAGTGCAATTCCTGCGGCTCAACGAGTGGCTGTTCATAAAAAATATCTAAAGCAGAAGCCAACAACTCAACATGCCCGCGCCGTTAGCGGGCATTTTTCTTTCTCATCGAGCGGGACGGAGCGTCTGATCTCACTTCATTCGCACCATAAGCAGTGGCGCATGACGCGCAGGGGCGAAATATGATTCCAGCGAAAAATCTTTCGTCGACCGGGAAAACTGATCGCCCATGGAAAGTTTCCAACAATTATCTTAAAGTGTTGCGGAATCGCATCACCCCTCCAAAACGGCATGACTCCACGTCGCACAACAGAAAAATCACTGTCTCTCCGTATACGGAGGAGCTATATTTAGACTGAATTTGCTGATTCATTTTAGTGATTCAGGATTTCCGTCCGTATAAGGACGATACAGGCACTGTCTGTGCTATTTACCATTTGTTAGTCAAGTGCGGGTCATACACAACATGTTGACGGGATATTGCCGAATCGCACAAACGGGTACAAAAACAAGTCATGACGATTGCGAATACATCATCATGTATATGCTGTCGTTAGTGTAATGGACTAGCCTGCGTTGTGGGGCACTAACAACTTATCTTTAGGAGAGAACAAAATGGCTGCTGCGAAAAAAGCTGCAAAGAAGCCTGCTAAGAAGGCTGCTAAGAAACCTGCAAAGAAGGCGGCTTCTAAGAAGAAGGTCTAATTCTTTTTCTTACAGAGACTTTTAGGATTGGACCCCGGACGGCATCGCCTCCGGGGTCAATTCTTTCATAGGGGCGCCTGCATTGAAAAAAAGGCCGCAAAAACCGAGGCCCCTAGGTTATAGCAAGATC
>Ga0315283_10006334_pt1 | contig 10551 bp, 9 predicted proteins | sample YL17G09_0_MG_FD_204541 | JGI IMG/M metagenome (GOLD analysis project Ga0315283, IMG submission 204541) | Sediment microbial communities from Yellowstone Lake, YNP, Wyoming, USA - YL17G09_0 | ecosystem: Environmental > Aquatic > Freshwater > Lake > Sediment | place: USA: Wyoming | collected...
CGTGCGATATCTGCGTCAGAGGCTCGTTGGGAGGCTCCAGGAGGGGGAGAGCCGGGAAGCAGAGGCAAAAGAAAAGGAAAAACAGATCAGAAAGAAGAACCTCCGTCTTGTGGGGCCGGGACCAGGAAGAAAAAGGAAGTAGCGAGGTCCCGGGGACCTCGGGCATCGCCTCAGGGAATGAGGCAGATCTGCAAATCCATCACGTTGGTGTTGGTGGGACCGGTTTTCAGCAGCTCCCCGGTATCTTCGAAAAACGGATAGCTGTTGTTCTCCTCCAGATAGTTCATGGCCTCCATACGCAGCTCGCGGCCCCTTTCCACCGTGTGACCATCGCAGAAGGCTCCGGCTGCGTCCGTGGGGCCGTCCGTACCGTCGGTCCCCGCACTGAGAAAAAAGATCCCATCCTCGCCCTCGATGCCCAGGGCAACCGCAAGAGCGAACTCCTGGTTCCTTCCACCCTTCCCTCTTCCCCTCAGGGTCACCGTCGTCTCTCCGCCCGAAAGGATGCACGCAGGAGGCGCCAGCGGGTGTCCTGTCGCGCGGACCTCTCGAAAAATCACGGCGTGCATCCTGGCCACCTCCCTGGTTTCCCCTTCCAAACGCGTGGACAGGACGAGCGGCCTGTACCCCAGTTCCTCCGCCTTTCGGCCTGCGGCAAGCACGGCCAGGAGGTTATTGGCCACGATCTGGTTCGTGACCCGTTCGAAAATCCGGTCTCCCTGCTTCGGTGTCTCCTGGATTTCACCTCTCCTGCCCCTGCGAAGGACCTCGATGGCCGTCTGAGGGAATCGGCCGGCAAGCCCGTAACGCTGGACGATCCTCCAGCAGTCTTCAAAGGTGGACCTGTCCGGAACAGTCGGCCCGGAGGCGATCACGTCCAGCGGGTCGCCGACCACGTCGGACAGAATGAGCGTGACCACCGTGGCCGGCCATGCCCACCGGGCAAGCTGTCCGCCCTTGACCCGGGAGAGATGCTTGCGCAGGGCATTGATCTCCGAGATCGTGGCGCCACAGGAAAGGAGTTCCCGGGTCACAGCCTGCTTTTCCGCCAATCCAATCCCTTCTGCAGGGCTCACGAGCAGAGCCGAACCGCCCCCCGAAATCACGCAGAACACGAGGTCACGCTCACCGGCCTGTTCCAGGAGTTCCAGAATCCTCCGGGTGGACTCGATTCCCCTCTGGTCCGGAGTGGGATGGCCCGCCTCCGCAATCTCCACCTTGTTGAGCGGGCAGAGGTGGCCGTCCTTGACCGTGATCCTGCCCGAGGTGAGCCGATCTCCCAGGATCTGCTCCAGGGCCTGCGCCATCGGGGCGGCCGCTTTGCCTGCACCCACGAGAAGGACCCGGTCATCGTCCTCGAGACGAAAGGTCTTCCCGCCCACAACCACTGCATCCCCCTGCCTCTGGACCATCCGGGAAACCGCTCGTGCCGGATCCACGGCCTCAACCCCTGCCTGGAAGATCTCGCGAAGCTGCCGCCGGGAGTCTACCACTTCCATGCTCTCCTCTCTTGCTCCGGCGAGCCGGCCAGGGAGTTTCGAGAGCTCACGACCGGGTTTCGAGCAGGCGGAGCGCGTTCTCGCCGAGGATCATTCGCCGGGCCTCGGGCGCAAGACCGGCCTCCTCGATCTCTCTCAGGTAGCGCGAGGGCGCGATCAGGGGATAATCGGTCCCCAAGAGGATCCGGTCCGGCCCCAGAATCTCGACCGCGATCCGGTAGATCAGGGGATCGTACAGGTAGGGTGAGGCCGCCGTGTCGTAATAGAGGTTCCCGGTGAACCGGCGCACGCTCCTCATCAGTTCATAGAACAGGAGCCCTCCGCCCCAGTGGGCCAGCACGAGCGTGGTACCCTGGTGGTCTTCCACAAACCTGCCGAGGTCCCTGAGCCGGATGTCCATTTTGCCAGGGTAGGAGTGACCAACCGGCTCGTTGGTATGGAGGACCAGGGGGACCGACCGCTCCCGAGCGATTCCGGCCAAGGCGCCGAGATAGCTCCAGCTCTTCCTACCCATGCGGGCCGTGTAGAAGGCCACCTCGCCGATTCCGGACAGGCCCCTGGCCAGGCCATTTTCCGCATCCCGAAGAGAGGATTCCCCCTCGACCAGAGAGGGGGTGCAGAAGGCGATCAGCCGCTGCGGGGCGCGCTGCTGCTCTTCGAGCATGTAGTCATGGGTCATCCGGAGAATCCCCGGGTCCGTCCAGGGAAAGCCAAACACCACCGATCTGTCCACACCTTCCTTCGACACGGCCTCGACAAGCTCCCCGGCCGTCACCATCCGGGATCGGGGATCCCCGTACAGGAGGGCGAAAGCGGCGTCCCTGCGGGCAAACGCCTCCCGTTTCTGCACCACTTCCGGAGGGAAGGCGTGGGTGTGGAAATCGACGATCATCTCCCGTCCCTTTCCGATGGCTCAACCCTTTCGTGATCCGCCTTTCGTTGACAACATCCCGCCTTTTCCATATAGTGGAATTCTCCTCTCCGGCTTTGCGATTTCCAACCTGATGCGGGCCTTCAGCGCTCTTGAAGGATTTGCTCCTCGCATTTCCCAATGATATGGACCACACGGCCCCAGCAACCGAGTAGGGAGGTAGGAAATGGACGATTCTCACAATGCGACAGGAGAGAATCGCGAACACTGGCTCCGGGAAGAACAAACCCTGGCCGAGCGGCTCGAACTGGCCCGCAACCCAGGCGGCCCGAAGGCCATCGAGAAGCTGGCCAAACAGCGCAAACAGCCCGTGCGGGACTTGATCCAGAAGCTCATCGATCCCGAATCCCCCCTGGTCGAACTTGGCCCCCTGGCCGGCTTCGGGATGGGCTATCCGGACGTGGAGGACGTTCCCTGCGGCGGCGTGGTCACGGCCATCGGGAAGATCCACGGGAACTGGACGATGATCATCGCAAACGACTCCCGTGTCAAGGCAGGCACCTACTTCCCCATCACCTTGAAGAAGCATCTGCGTGCCCAGGCGATCGCGGAAAATTGCGGCCTGAACATCGTCTATATCGCCGACTCGGGCGGGGCCTACCTTCCCATGCAGGACGAGGTCTTCCCGGACGACGGCCACTTCGGGAGCATGTTCTACAACATGTGCCGGCTGTCGGCCATGGGCCTGAAGCAGATCACGCTTTCGACCGGCGGCAACACGGCCGGAGGAGCCTACATCGTATTTCTGGCCTGCGAGTCGGTCATGATCCACCAGATGTCCTATTCCTTCCTGGGGGGCCCGCCTCTGGTCAAGGCCGCCCTCGGAGAGGAGGTCACTGCGGAAGATCTGGGCGGCGGTTACGTGCACACCCACATCTCGGGCGGCGCAGACCACCTCTGTTCTACCCAGGACGAAGCCATCGAGCGTGTGCGGGACATCCTCGCCCACGAAGCTCCGCAGACGATTCACATCGACAGGAGGTCCGAGATTCCTCCGTACTATCCCATCGAAGGACTCTACGATCTTCTGCCCAAGAACATCTACCGCGCCATCGACGTCAGGACGATGATCGCCCATCTTGCTGACGGCTACCCCTTCCGGGAGTACAAGCAGGATTACGCGCCCGGCCGGGGCGACAACATCGTGTGCGGAAAGATGTTCCTCAAGGGCATCCCGGTCGGCGTCATCGCTGCCAACAACAACGGCATCCTCTTTTACCAGTCCGCCCAGAAGGCGACCGAGTTCATCATCCGTTGCTCCAAGGACAAGACCCCCATCCTGTTCCTCCAGAACTCACCGGGATACATGGTCGGCACCGAGTCCGAGCACGCCGGGATCGGCAAGTGCGGAGCCAACATGGTCCGGGCCGTCTCCAATGCAGCAGTACCCAGGATCCAGCTCGTCATCGGACCGGACCATGGAGCGGCCAACTACGGGATGTGCGGGAGAGCGTACCGGCCCCACTTCCTCTTTTCCACGATGAGGGCCCGCACCTCGGTCATGTCCGGCCAGTCGGCAGCCTTCGTGCTCCTCACCCTGGAGAAGCGGAACCTCGAACTCCAGGGAAAGAAGATGCTTCCCGAAGAAGAGGAGGAGTTCCGGCAACGGATGATGGCGAAGTACGACGGGGAGGCCCACCCCTTCTACTGCGCCGCCCGGCTGCTCACCGACGGCGTGCTTCCCCTTCGGGACATTCGGGACGTGCTGGCCACGGCCTTCGAAATCTCGTTGCTCAAGCCAATACCGAACTCGGTTCTCGGTAACTTCCGCTTCTGATCCGCGTCGAAACGGTGCCTCTAGCCATTAGGAGGGTTGCCATGAGCGAAGAACAGATCCTGCTCAGCGATCTTACAGAAGGAATCCTCACACTCACCCTGAACCGGCCCGATGCCCTGAATGCTTTCAGCCGAAAGCTCCTCGACACGTTCAGCACCGCGGTGGAAGAGGCGAATTTCAACAACGATGCCCGGGTGGTGATCATAACCGGTGCCGGAGGGGAGAAGTCATCCTTTTCCACCGGGGCGGATCTCAAGGAGCGGGCCACGATGTCGGAAGAAGAGGTGAGAAGGTTCATCTTCAAGATCCGCAACACCTTCACCGCCATCGAGAACCTGAGAAAGCCGGTGATTGCCGCCGTGAACGGCTTCGCCTTCGGCGGCGGCCTGGAGCTCGCCCTGGCCTGCGACATTCGGCTCGCGGCTGCAGGGGCCCTAATGGGCCTCACAGAAACAAGCCTGGCCATTATTCCGGGCGCCGGAGGGACCCAGCGGCTGCCCCGCATCGTGGGGATCGCCAAGGCCAAGGAGCTGATCTTCACGGCTCGGCGCATCCCGGCTGAGGAGGCATTGAGCATCGGACTCGTGAACCAGGTCGTGCCCCATGAAAAACTCCTGGAGACGGCCCGCAGCCTCGCTTTGCAAATTTCGGGAAACGGGCCCATCGCGATCCAGCAGGCCAAATTCGCAGTGAGCAAAGGAATGGACGCTCCCCTGGAAGTCGGACTGAACATCGAGTCGAACGCATACTGGATCTGCATTCCCACCGAGGACCGCCAGGAAGGACTCCGGGCGTTCCGCGAGAAACGCAAGCCGAAATACCAGGGCAAGTGAAGTGAAAGGAAGGGCGGAAATCAGGAAGCAAGGAGGAGGGTCTGGGATGGCCACAGAGCACGATTATTGGAAGATATTCCCCAGGATGCCGAAAAAGGTGATGATTGGGGACATTACCATTCGTGACGGGTTTCAGCATGAAGAGAAATATATTTCTACAGCTGCAAAGATATTCTACGGCCAGGAAATGATCCTGGCCGGGGCCAAGGAAATCGAAGTCACCAACCTGGGAAACATCGCCACCACCCCGCAGTTTCGAGATGCGGAACAGGTCCTCACCGCCCTGCGGAGTGATGACTTCAAGAGGCGCTGCGAGCGGGCAGGAATCCAGCTGGACGAAGTCCTCATGACTGCCGTCACGATCCGGGAAACCGCGGTGGATAAGGCCATCGAACTGAAGGAGAAGGGCATCGGACCGGACCGGGTTCTGATGATGGTCTCCACCGATCCGGAGCATCATTTTGCCAATTCCGGTGCTACCCTGAGCCAATACTGGCGGGAGGCGGAGCGATGCATCCAGAAAGCCCGCGATTTCGGGATGAAGATGTGCGGAACCGTGAGCACCATCTGGGGCAGCCCCATCAGCGGCGCCACCGACATGAAGGATGCGGTGGAGTTCACCAAGCGCTGGTTCTCCATCGGCGCCCATGACATCGAGCACGCGGACCATGACGGTTCCGCCAACGCGGCCGACGTCTACCGCTATTTCTCCATGATCCTGGATGCGATGCCCAATCCGGAAGCCCATCTCTGCCATCTCCACGAGACGAAGCGAGTCGCCTCCTCCTCGATTCTGGCGGCCCTTCAGGCAGGGATCCGCCGCTTTGAGGGGACGCTGGGGGGTATGGGCGGGCAGCCGGCCAACTTCCTGGATGACTGTCCGATCCGGGGGACCGGTGAATACTACTACAAGGACGCGCGATACGTCGGTCTGGTCTGCCTGGAGGATCTCCTGGTGCAGATCGATGAGCTCGGGATCGAGCACGGCTATGACGTCGACCGCGTCCTGTGGCTCGGCGCCAAGATGGAGAGAACCATCGGGCGCAGACTCCGTTCGGAAGCGATCATCAACGGCCGGACAGAGAAGGCCGGTCATCCGCGCTTTGGCCGTCCCGGCCTGAAGAAGCTGATCGAGAAACTCGGTGAGAAGCCGTGCACGCTGGCCCCGCCGGAGTGGCCCGCTCAGGCAATCCTACCCGAGAAGTGGGGTCCTGCTGACCCCGTCTGGAAGAAGTAATCTTCCGTCGCGACGGAAACGGGGGAGCCGGCTCCTCAGAGTGGAGTAAGAATGCTCGAGCAGAACGCAGCAGATGGACGTTTATGCCCGACACCCTGATGAGAGTTGCGAGGCATGGATCTCAAAGAGGCCATCCTTCAGTGGGCAGGGGATAGAGTAGACGCCATCGGTTTTGCTCCGGTTGGAAGGTTCGGCGGAGCTCCGGAGGCACACCACCCTTCGCGGATCTGCAAGGACGCGGAAACCGTCATCGTGTTCGGAAAGGCAGTGCCCCGCGGCATCCTCCACTCGCCGGGGTACGCCCTCCACATGCTGCACCGCACGTACCATTCCGTGTACATCCATCTGGATGAATTGAGCCTGGCACTGTCCAACTGGATCGAGGCACAGGGCGACTCTCTTGCGGTTCCGATCCCGAGTTACGCTCCCATGGTCTTCCATGGAAGCGAACCCTGGGGGGTGCTCTCCCTCAAGCACGCGGCAGCCCAGGCAGGTCTCGGCAGATTCGGCAGGAACGGGCTTCTCCACCATCCCAGGCACGGAACCCTGCTGCGTCTTGCCGCAGTGGTGACGAGCGCGCCTCTTGCCGGGGATACGGTACTCGAAGGCGACCCCTGCCCGGACAAGTGCAACGCCTGCTTCAAGGCGTGCCCGCCCACGGCCTTCGACGACGACGGATCGTTCCGGAAGATGACCTGCCTCCAGCACACGATCAAGCATGCCATCTATCCCCTTGCTCTCAAGACCGAGGAAGGCCTGAAGCAAATCGAGCGGGTCATCAACACGGCGGGATACAACTACTGGCTCACCTGCCAGGCCTGTCTCAAGGTCTGCCCGAGCAATGCGCGACGGGTCAAAGGCCGGACCACAGCGAAAGCCTAGACAATGAGGCGAGCGCCCTTCTCAGCGAAACAAGGGAAATGCCATGTCCGACCACCAACCTTACCAGGACTTGATCCGCCACACGCGGTCTTGGATCTTCGATCTCCCTGACTCGAAGATCCTCCTGCCGCTCCTCAGGCTTCGACTGACAGCCGAAGAGGCCGCCTTTCTCTCCAGCTTCCCCCACAGACCGAGCACCCTGGAGCAGCTTTCGCAGCGTCTCGACCTTCCTTCCACAGAACTCCTGGAGAGGATGGAGCCCCTGATCCGGAAAGGCTTCATCTACCGCGTGGAAGGGAGGAGCGCAGTCCGTTACTCCTTCACGGACCCTATCTTCTTTCTGTACCGGATGCCGGGGTGGAAAGGAGAACAGGATGAATGGATCCGCACGTATGCCTCCCTGGCAAACCGATACTATGTGGACCACATGGCCGCTGACTTCATGGGACACCCCACCAAGGGGCTGCGTGCCATCCCGCTTGCACACACGATCCCGGATACGCGGCAGGTCGTGCCTTACGAGGATGTGCTCCGGTTCGTTGAACAGGAGGACTATCACACCGTCTCCACCTGCGCCTGCCGCCACCGCCACAAGATGGACCCGAATGCATCCCCCTGCAGTCACGAAACCTTGAACTGCCTCCACTTCGGCAATCTGGGCAGATACATCGTAAAGCACGGAATGGGAAAGGAGATCCGCAAGGAAGAGACTCTCGATATTCTGGCAAGGGCAGCGGAAGCCGGCCTCGTTCACGGCATCTCGAACACCACGGAGGGAATGGACACCATCTGCAACTGCTGCTCCTGCTGCTGCCTCTTCCTGGAAACGGTGAAGATGCCCCCGCCTGTGCCGAGGGGGCACCAGCCGTCGAATTACATTCGGCAGATCCGCACGCAGACCTGCATCGCATGCGGCCTTTGCGTGAAGCGCTGTCCCATGAAGGCCATCGAACTCCGGGACCGGGAGACCGAATCGACGCCGGCCCCGGACCCGAAATCACCCAGAGATGCCAAGGAGGTCTTCTTTCTTCCAGACCGGTGCATCGGATGCGGAGTGTGCGTTCACAAATGCCCGACCCAGAGCATCTGGCTCGCGCGGCGCCAAGCGGAGCAGAGCTACCCGAAGACTCTGAGCGAGACGGGCGCGAGAATGCTGATGGAGAGGGGAAGGGACCTTTCCAAGGCTTTCTGATGAATTCGTATTCCCAAGCCTGCAAGGCGGCGCATTCAGTCCCATCTTTGCCGCACTCATGGCAAGGACGCGCCTCATTTCATATCCCATTTTAGGAACGCGTGGGGCGCGAATTCCATCGGATCTGCCTCCGCTACGACTGCCCCGCTCTTCATGGAGTTGTCGCCCCGGGTGTAGACGGCTCCCAGCACCCTGACGATCTCCACTTCAGCCCATGGGTCATAGTCCGACGGCCGGAGCACGATTTCCGCCTCCCCGAGTTCAATCTCCTTCGGCCTCATGGAGGTTACCTGTTTCACGAGACGGGGATTGTAATCGAAACCGGCGCGTTCCGGGGCGGGGAAGTGCTTGAAGTTGTAAGAGATCGCTTCGAAGGTACCCTCCGGCCCGATGCCCATGCTGGCGATCACCTGCTGGGCATCCTCCACGTTGAACTTTCCTGTCATCCTCGCCCGTATCTCCATAAAACGAATCCCCCGTCGTTCCGTCCAACCCTCGAAGGTGTCCCCTTTTCGACCGAACCGTATGTTGGCAATCTTCTTCGGGAACCCAAACATCTCCCGCCCGCCAGCCATGGCAATGTCATTGGTCACCGGCATGGAGAGACAGTAGCCGCCTTCCTCCCCTTCCCATTCCGCCCTCAGGAAGAGAGCGCTCTCCTGGTAGGTCACGTCGAAATTCGTGCGGGGGTAGTTGGCAACAAAGGCCATCACAATCGGCCGGGCGGTAGGTTTCAGGGGTGGCGGCAGCAATCTCCGCACGATCTCCGGCCTCGTTTCCCAGAGAACGAGGAGCATCTCAGCGTCGTAGAAATCGGCCGTCTCCTGATAACCGGACGCAATCGCCTCCAGAGATTTCACAAAGCCCATGGCAGACCTCCCATGCATGGAAGAGTACCCAGACGCCTCTACAAGCAGATTCTAGAACGCCGCCGGAACCTGTCAAGCGCGAGAAAAGGCTCGGGGCCTCCCCCGGCCCAGACGTAATCCTCGGTCAGGGAAAGAACATCGGGATGCATGAGGTTGCCTGGGTCGAAGGCCTTGTCGCCGCTTCCGGTTTCAGTGTGGGTGACCCCAACAGGTTGTGGTAACGCGCTTTCCCTTGCTCCCCCCCAGCCCGGGGGCAAGGGAAAACGCGTGGAAGTTAGGTTTTTTAGGTGGTTGCGAGAAGTATGACAGCCTCAGGCTGGCGGACTTCTCCGCGCAAGTTCACTGAAACCCCAAGAAGCGCCAACCACCATATCTTGGGGGTACCCACACTCAAGCCGGAAGGACCAAGAAAACATCGGTAGGTTTCCCGGGTACGGATCTTGAGCAACTATACCTGAAAACGCGGGTCAGATCACGGTCTGGTTCATCTCGGAGCGAGGGATATTCCGTCTGGCAAGGATCTGCAAGGCTTCAGGTGTGACTTCGAAGCCTTGAATGCGTAGGGTTTCAAGTGCAGCTGGCGAAGATCTTCACCTGGGGCCAGCGGCGCCGGAAGGGTGATACATGAAACTCAAGCCAATGTGGTTATCGGTCTCGATGGTGCAACGAGATGAAAATTTCTGGATGAGGCCTCACCCCCTAGATGTTGTGGTGGGTCCCCTTCTCGGAAGGCGCCCCCTCAGCCAGGCAACTCAGCCAACTCCTTCTTCATTTTATCACGCCCGACCCGGGAGCCGAGACGCTCGAAGACTTCCAGAGCTTGGGCTAGATATCATTTATAAGCCGTGTATATTTCATAACCAATGGTCCCAATGAGGAATAGAAGAACGACAATAGCTAAGAGAACCGAGAATCGTTTTTCTTTGAACGAAGGCTTCCCCGTGTCTACTCTTGTCTCCGGGGGATTGCTGATCCTTTCAAGGGGCTCAGTCGACATGACGTGATCTCCTTTTTTCGTGTGCCCATCACCCAATCTCGCGATCGCGAGCAACCAATAGAAATAAGACCGAAAAGGTTATGGAGACGATCCTCACACTGGCAGACTTTAAGTTGCGTCTCTTGCGGTCTTCCAGCGCCTTGCCTCCTCAATTCAGAGGTCCCGAGAGATTTGGACCTCTCGGGCAGAAGACGTTTGCACGAAGACCTCACGTGCCCTCGCTCTGACGAGCACGGAATCCTTGTTTCGATATTCGCTTCAGACAGGCAGGAATTAGAAAGAGAGGATCGGAGGTTTGAGAAGCTCCAAGGGGAATCCAGGCAGGAGAACGACC
>Ga0315283_10006335_pt1 | contig 10551 bp, 7 predicted proteins | sample YL17G09_0_MG_FD_204541 | JGI IMG/M metagenome (GOLD analysis project Ga0315283, IMG submission 204541) | Sediment microbial communities from Yellowstone Lake, YNP, Wyoming, USA - YL17G09_0 | ecosystem: Environmental > Aquatic > Freshwater > Lake > Sediment | place: USA: Wyoming | collected...
ACCAAATCGCATGTCCACACACATAACGGTGTGGCGGGGTGAAAGGTAACAGGAGAGTTAGTGGCAAGAGCTGAAATAGCCGCGAAGAAGCGCAAAAGGCGCAAAAAACGGACCTATTATAGCAGCTTTTGCGCTCTTTGCGCCTTTTTGCGGCAAGCTCTTAATTGGCTTGGAACGATTCGCCGCGCGAGGTATTCGCTGGCGTCTGGGAGTTCAGCGGCTCGATCCTGGGCTGCTGCGGGGGACCAGAGAGTTCAAGTATTCCTCCAGGTGGGTGTAGCCCCGCGGCTCGGAGGCCTGGGCTGCATCGGCGGGGTTGTTGGGGTCCAGACCGTGTTTGAGCTCCCAATCGTCAGGGATGCCGTCATGGTCCGTGTCCAACGGCGCCGGCTTGGAACGGAGTGCAGGCCAGCCGCCCACGGCCTGCTGCGAGTCAATAATCCCTTTGCCCCCGCCAGCATAGGTTTCCCCGTATTGGGCCGTGCCGGTGCGTATTTCGCGGATGATCCGCTGGTCCACCGAGTCGCGTGATAAGGAGCAACCGGCTTCGGCGAGAACCAGCTCGAACGCGGCTTCGGCAGGCTGGGTTTCGACGGGCGCGACGACGAACGGCTCGTTCACTCGCAAGGTGGCTTCCGTGGCCTCGCCGTCTGGCGCGAAATCCACGCCGCCCTTCCAGTTGTTGGCAGAGATCTCCGGGAAGCCCCAGATATAGTTCCCGGCGGCGAACATTTTGCCGCGGGGATCTTTCTGCAAGAAGAGCCGCCGCCGCACGTTCGCCGAGGTGGCGGGTCCGTATTTGTAGTAGTTGTTGATCCAGTTCCTGGGCCAGAGCTCGCCGCCGTAGGCGCTGTTGAAGCCCCAATTGTAGATGACGTTGTTGCGGAAATCCATCAGGCCGGAGTCGCGGTTGCCCGAGGCGCGCGGGTTGCGGCTGGTATGGTGGGCCAGGATGTTGTGGTGCCAGGAACCGCCGGGGCCGCCCCAGAGCCCGCCATAGCCGTGCTGCCCCTTCTTGTGCAGGGACTTGGTGAGGCTTTCGCTGACCAGGCACCACTGCACGCTGAGGTTGGCCCCCTTGTTGATGGAGAGCGTCTCGTCCACACCCCAACTGACGGAGCAATGATCAATGACAAGATGGTCGCCCTGGCCGCCGAAGCCGTCCTGCTCCTTGCCCGCCTCATCGCCGGGGCGGAACCGCACGTAGCGGATAATCATGTCATGCGTGTCGAAGTTCACCTGGTAGTTCTTGATGCAAATCCCGTCCCCGGGGGCGGTCTGTCCGGCAATGGTCAGGAAGGGGTTAATGATCTTGAACTTGGACTCCAGCGCGATCGTGCCGGACACGCGGAAGACCACTGTGCGCGGTCCTTCGGCATCGCAGGCGGCGCGGAAGCTGCCGGGGCCGTGATCGTTCAGGTTGGTGACTTCGATCACTCGGCCGCCGCGGCCACCGAGGGTGTATTTGCCGAAGCCTTCAGCGCCGGGAAAGGCCGGGGCGCGATCCGGCCGCAGATGGACCAGGGTCGCCGTGCGGGCTTGCTGGTCGTAGGTCACATCGCCGAGCCAGCCGTCCGGAAGCTGCACCTTCTCGAAGCGGCCCTGCAGCTTCTCCACGCCGGGAGCGAAAAGCTGCAGCACGGAGTTCTCGTGCGGTGCGATCCGGCCGGTGAACTTCACCACCAGCACCCCGGACAATCGCCAGCGCCCTGACTTGACCGGGTTGAGCACCTCATGGTCGTTGACCTCGAAGACCGTTTGGTCGCCACAGGTCTGCCAAGCGCCGGCCTCAGCCGCACCGAGCGGCGTCTGCGACCGCTCTGCCCCAGCACGCGCGGAAAGAACACCAACGGCCAGCCCTGACATGAGCAGCCAAAATCGCAGCGGCCTGAATCGCATGCGGCTCCAAGTACCACTCATCCCGTTGACGGGCAATTGGAATCGCCTGCCGGGTCCGATACCTCTACGGCTGGCCGGCGGAAGCAAGAGGTGGTTCAGCGCGTTGCACGCGATTCCAGCCAGCCACTGGGCGGCGATCCACAAGCCAAGCGATTGGGACCCTGTCTAGCGCTGGTATCCGGGGGCATCGTCAAGCTGCGTCCTCGGGCCGGTCCCGGAATGGCTATGTGCCCGTCCAGCCATTCCACCAACTCGCCCAGGAGAATCTCCCGCTCCGGCTCGTTAAACACTTCGTGGAATAGTCCCTCGCACAGGCGCAGAGTCTTGTCGGAGGACGAGGCCCGGGCATAGAGCCGCCTGCTGCCATCTACCGCGGCCAGCCGGTCCGCCGTTCCATGGAAGATCAGCAGCGGCACTTGCAGCTCCGCCATGCGGGCGTCTGTCTTCGCGATGGCCTTCATGACCTCAGCGCCGGTTCTGAGAGGTATGCCTCCGTGGTGGACCAAAGGGTCGGTTGCGTAGGCGCTGACCACCTCGGGAACACGCGAAACCGCTGTGGTGTCCAGAGCGTTGGCGAGGGTGAGCGTGGGAAATAGCCGACCCATGATTGGAGCCAACCTTCGCCCGGTCTTTGAAATGCCTTGGCCGATCTCCAGGAATGGGCCTGAGAGCACGAGGCCAGCGATCGCAGGGCGCTCAGCGATCACGAACGTCGTTGCGATCAACCCTCCCAGGCTATGGCCCAGCAGGAACACCGGGGTTCCGGGGGCCTCTGTGGCCGCCTGCGATAAGAGACTGCGCACGTCGGTCAGGTACTCGTCGAAGGAGCGGACGAAGAGCCGCCGACCGGGCGAACGTCCGTGCCCGCGCAGATCAACCGCACCCACCAGATAACCGGAGCGGGTCAACGCCTGCGCCACATGCGCATATCGCCCGCTATGCTCACCGCCGCCGTGGATAAGGCAGATTATGGCTTTCGGTGCCCCGGATGGTCTCCACCATCGGGCATACAAGCGCACGCCGTCACTGGCAGCCAGCCAGCCTTCCTGATGGCTCGATTCGGCGAGAACTTGCATCGTGGCGATGCGGCTACAGGCCCCCCTTCGTCGGCTGCAGCCACGGCGTCAGGCTCCAATACCACGCCGACGGTCGCAGGCTCGCGATATGCCCATCCACGAAGGCGATGGCGCTGCGCCCGTTGTGACGCGCAAATGGACCGCCCCAGTTCGGGTCGTCGTTCGTGACGCCGCCGGTGTTGGGGGCATCGTCCCCCGGGTCGTGGAGGATCCAGCAGCCGGGCTTTTCCGGCGTGTGGTCGGTCACGCATTTGAGCGGATCAGTGGTGTTGATTGGCTTGCTGCCGGCATCCGCCAGGTAAGCGACGCCGGCAGGTTTGGGCATCGTCCCGCGGAAGCCAGGCCACTTTGAGTAGGGCCACGGAGCAAAATCGCAGCCGCCGATGCGGAAGTTTATGCCGTAGTTCGATACTCCCATATCGTCCGGGCCTGTGGGGTATAGCTGGATGAACTGATTGAAAGTCCTGCTGCGCACCGGGCACAGGAGCAGGTTCGTGGTCTTTTGGTAGGGCATGAGGAAGTTAAACCAGGCCCTTCGGCCACCGCTGAGGGTTGAAGAGTTGTCGCCCGTCACCTGGAAGGTCAAACAATACCGCCCGCTAAAGTCATCCACATACAACTGGGCGGCGATGGTCATCTGATGCAGGTTGTTGATGCAACTGATGGCTTGTCCCTTCTGTTTCGCCTTAGCCAGCGCGGGCAGCAGCAATGCCGCCAGGATCGCGATGATGGCGATGACCACCAGCAATTCAATCAGGGTGAAGGCGATGCGCCTGGAGCCGCCGCGCGGCTCGTTTGGCGCGGACCTTTTGGAGGGTAAGTTCATTACCTAATCTGTTCTGTTTTCTATCGACCACCTTTTCCCAGCCGCCGATGCACACGCTTGTTGCAAAGTCAGTTTCATCTCGCAGGCATTTACGGCCAATGCGGGGTATTATCCAGGTTCCAGCGCCGCGCCGCCTCTCGTTGCGCCCCGAGACCGGCGTTGAGCTGCGCGACAAACTTGATCCGTTTGAGGCCTTCCACATGGCCATCGCAGAAGATCAGGTTCGCCCGCAGATTGTGCAAGTCCAATGGCCACTGCCGGTCCGCGTACATGCCGATGAACCCGCTCCAGTCGCGGTCACCATTCTTCGCCAGATCCCAGTTGCTGTCACCCAGCGCAATCATCTCCGTCGGCCGCAAGACCGCTGACGGTTTGGTGGCGCCGTACTTGACACACCAATACGGGTCCGAGCCGTCATACACGCCCAATCCCTGGTTCGGGTCCAACGGACACAGCGCCCCCCAGACGTTCTCCCCGTAGCTCATGAAGTTCGTCGTCCCAGACTTGAGCCAGACCTCGTCCGCCAGGTAGCCGTACTTCGCAGCGAAGCCGCTGCCAAATTTCACCACCCACTGGGCTTGCGCGGGTGCGGCCGGACACTTGAACACCTCCACGTCCCGCCCCTTGCTGGTGTACAGGCGGAGCTTGGGCGGCCAGACCCAGTAGCCGTAAACCGGGTCATATTGAACGCCGGCTGGATAAAACCCGCTATCGTCGGCGTACATCGTCAAAGCCAGGCCCAACTGCCGCAGGTTGCTGACACACCGGATCCCCTGTGCTTTCGCCTTGGCCCGGCTCAGCGCCGGCAGCAGCAATGCCGCAAGAATGCCAATGATGGCGATTACTACCAGAAGCTCGATCAAAGTGAAGCCTGGCGGGACAGACCAACAGCCAGTGCCTTCGGCCCTGCGGGTGAACCAAGCCGTCCGGCTAGGACGGCCAGCACCCGATGGACAGGACTTGTTCATTTTGAATGTTTACCAGAAGAGGTAATTCGGATCAGGTGGATCGCCCAAGTGCTGGGGGAGGTCGTCAGGGAACTTGAAATACTGGACGTGGTTGTCGCCGAAGAGCATGGCCTCAGAGCGTTTTCCCCGGATATTGTGCCACTCGCTGCGCGGATCGGTGATGACACGATTGGCGTGCCAGGGCCAGTCGCCCTGGATGATCTTGGTGGCAGGCCTGCGAGCGATGGTATTACCCGTAATGGGTTCACGCTGCGAATAGAGCTTGCCCCCGCTGCCAGTGATGTATTTCACCCGGCAAAAATCGCCCGCCCATTCCACCAGGTAACTATTGCCCCAGCCCTCCCAACAAGTCTTGGGGGTCGGGTTCAAGGCATCGCCCTTGTCGGCCGGGCAGTGAAAGACTTCCTTATTCCCCGCGTAGCGGTTGAGCGGGCGGTTGGTTTCCCACTCGGCCCCGCCGTAGTCCGAGGCGTACCCGGAAGTGAAGGGAGTAGGCGGGCGTTGGCCGCCGGTCGTAGCCCAACCGTCGTGGACGGGGTATTTGTCCTGCGAGTCATCCGCATACATCTTGAACGCCAAGCCGATCTGCCGCTGATTGCTGATGCACTTGATGCGTAGCGCCTGGGCCTTGGCGCGCGCAAGCGCCGGCAACAGCAGCGCCGCCAGAATGGCGATGATCGCAATGACCACCAGCAGTTCGATCAGGGTAAAGCATGACCGCGAGGCGCTCCGGGCCTGGGGCAGGTTCAACCGCAGGCTCCTGTCTGTGCATGTCATAAATCGCTGTCGTTTCCTTTCTGGGTTGGAGATGGCCAACGCCAGCGACTCAAAGTTGCCCCCATTTCCGTATGTGGTCAAGCGTCTGTGATTGGGCTCTAATCGTATCGTAACGATTCGGGCATGGAAAAGTCAGGACCGGTGACAAAGCCGGCGCAGCAGGGCCGAGTTATTCTTCACCAACTCCTACCGTCACGCCGTCCAGCGGCGCGCCGTCCGGCGCACGAAGGCGGCAGCAGGCCGACCACTCACCGCCGCCCTGTGTCACCTTGAGCAACAGCCGGTTCACCCCGCGGTTGAGGGTTACTTTGACCTTGTCCTCATAGAGAGTGCAGGGCCGGATGGCGTTGTTGGCATGGACGACTTTGTCATTCAGCCAGACCTTCACGCCGTCGTCGCTGCCGATTTCCAACAGCGCCTCCAGGTCGCGCTCGGAAGTGATCTGGGTCTTGAGATAGGCCACTCGCTCATCGCCCGCCATAATCTTGTTCAGTTCGACCAGTCCGGTCTTGTTCATGGCCGCCTGCCCCAGCGGCCGCCAATCGGCCTTCGACCCTGCCTTTTCCGGCTCGAACACGAGATCAAACAACTCCTTCCCGGTCTTCCCCTCCACCTTGTAGGGACCCGAGAACATCCAGGCCAGGATCGACCCATCGGCCGTCTGACCGGCGTTCTTCAAGCTCTTGATGGCCTCATCAGCCTTCTGGCGCAAATCTTCCTGGTCGGTCATTTGTTTGAGCTCCTCCAGGGCGGCCACGGCGCGAGTATAGTTCACGGTGCCCAGCTCTCTGGCCACGCGAATGGCTGCGGGGAGCGCCTCGTTCTTCAGCGCGGCGTCCTGGCAGCACCCTTTCAGCAGGTCAAGTGAACCGAGCGACGGAATCTCCGCTAGGCCGGAGATGGCCTGCCGTTTCTCTTCCGGGCGGCGCGCTACTTCGAGAACGTTGCGATACGCGGACAAGCGGTCTGCCATGGGCACTTCTTCCATGGCCCCGAGCCGCAGGCAGCCGTCGCGCAACGCCACAATTGCGTCGGCGGAGTCCGGAGCGCGGCGCGCCACGTCCACCAGGTGCGGCACCGCCGTCGCGTCGGGCCAGCTCACCAGCGTGCGAAAGGCGGCCTGACGGACTTCCGTGTCGTTGTCGCCCATCGCCTTGACCACTGCGGCCAGCGGTGCGGGGCCGGGGGTGTACCCCAGCAGTCGCAGCAAGGCGGCTCTGGCCGACGGCTGCTGCGCTCGGGCGAGCGTGCCGAGCACGACGCCCGCCGCGGCCGTCTTGTCCTGCGCACGGGTGCAAATGGCTTGTGCGGCCTTTTCGCAGGCAGCTCGAAGCTGGGGGTTGTCCGTGGCGACAATCACCGCAGTGAGCGCCGCCAGTTGCGCCCCCTGCCCCATGACGCCTAGCGCCTTGGCAGCCTCAGCCGCTAGCGCAGCGTCAGTTCCGCCCACGAGTCGCACCAGCGTGGGCAAGGCGGCCACTGTGCGACGGCTTGCCAGCACGCCCAGCACCGTGGCGCGGTCGGACGCGTTGGGCGACTGAATCAGACCGATCAGCGCCTCATCCACGCCCGGTTTGCCGAGGCGGTCCAAAGTCTTGCGCGCGGCTTCCGCCACCGCCCCCTGCCCAGTCCCAGCCAACCGCACGAGCATGGGCACATCGGCTGCTTCGCCGTGCCGGCCCAGGCACTCAATCGCCGCCGCCCGGACGGCCGGGTCGGACTCCTTCTCGGCCAGGCTCAGCGCGGCGGGCCGCGCAGCCACGTCCGGCAGGTCCGCCAGCACACCCAAAAGGATCAGTTGACCGGAGGGCTTCATGGTGGGCAGCGCCGCGGCCACAGCGCCTTGCAAAGCCGCGTCCGTGGACGTTGCGTAAGCCCCCACGGTGGCTTCACGCATCGCGGCGTCTTCGCCCTGCACCATTTCGGTCACCAGTTTGACCGCCTCAGCCTGCGGCAGCGCGCCGATCAGTCCTTTCAAAGCCGCGATTCGGATGAACTGAGGCTGGGCGGGTTGCATCAAGTCGCGGTAGATGGCGACAGCGTGGGGATTCGCGCCGGAATTCCTGAGATGCCAGGCAGCGGTGATGCGCGCGCGAGCCTGGGCGCGGGATAAAGCCGGGGCAACCTGGAGTCCGGCCAGCGTCTTGGCGGCGAACTCAGTGCCAATCGCCCCCAGCGCCATGAGGGCCGCGCCGGCCACCACGGGATCATCGTCTTTAGCCGCACCGGCCAGGGCGCTCACCGCATCCGGGTCGCGCCGCACTCCGATCGAGCCGATCAAACATGCCAGCACGCGTCCGTGCACTTTGGGCAGCGCGTCGCGGAGGGCCGCGCCGGCCGCGGGAGAGGCCATGGGCTCGAGTGCCATCCGTGCCGGATGCGACAAATCGTCATCCGTCAGCAACGGGGCCACAGCGGGAATGCAGTCCGGGGATCCTACCACGGTCAGCCAGCGGCAGATGTAGCGCTTGGCGTCCTTGGGTGTCTCGGGCGCATTCAGGACGGCCAGCAGCTTGGCCTCGATGGCCTTGTATTCTGCAGGCGACGATTTGCGGATCTGCTCCTCAATCGTCGCCAGCGGCAGACGGCTCTCCCCGAATTTGAACTTTGCCAGCCCCTCGTAAGGATCGGCGGACGCCGGCTGGCCGGACACGCGAGGCGATCCCAGCGCCAGACCGAGAACCGCAAACAGAGCGAGTGCTTTCATGGTCTTGCGCATGGAGAGCCGCCACGGCCTCTCGCCGTGCATCGAGGCCATTAACGAACCCCTCTCCGGCCTTCGGCACCCTCTCCCCCTCAGAGGGGGAGAGGGAACGGGAGAGTGGGCCGTCTGAGTCGCATCGAGGTTCATACAGAGGGTGCGCCCGGGGTTTGGGTTAGTCGTGATCATACGATGCTCCAGGGGTCGCGCTTCGCGCGGCCAAGCAGGGCGGTGGCTGAGGCATCGCCGATGACTTCTTCCGTCTCCGGGTTCCAGCGAAACTTCCGTCCGAGGCTGATGGCGATCACGCACAGGTGCCCCACACTGGCGGAGCGATGCGCCACCTCGGCGGGTGTGATGGTCAGCCGCCGCGACTTCACGCAATCGAGGAAGTTGCTTATGTGATTGCTCGAACGGTAGAGATTGATCTCCTCGGGACGAATCTTCTCCTTCACCAGGCTCTTGGGGGAAGTCTCGAACCCGCCGCGGTCCACCCAGACCCAGCCGTCGGTCCCGATCCACTTGGCGCCCATGCGATGCTGGCCCTCCGCGTTCTGGAGGATCATCTTCGCGCCGTTGGCATAGGTGCACTCGATCCGGTAGCGCGTCGCTGCATCCCAGATGCCCGTTTTGGGGAACTCAGCGTAAATGGGATTCACCTCCACGGGGCCGGTGTATTCGGTCCCCAGGCCCCATTGCGCGATGTCGCCGTGATGGCCGATCCAGTCCATGAGCTGGCCGCCGCCGTAATCCATCTGCCAGCGCCAGTTCCAGTGCGTGCGGTCCTTCGAATAAGGCGCCCAGGGCGAGGGGCCGCACCAGAAGTCGTAGTCAAGCTGCGGCGGCGGATCGGTGAAGGGGGCGTCGCCGCCGGGGCCGCCCGTGGGCAGCCCGACTTCCACCGTATGCACCTTGCCAATGCGGCCATTGCGCACCAACTCGCAGGCGAAGCGGAAATCCCCCGAGGACCGCTGCCACGAGCCCGTCTGCCAAACGCGCCCATACTGGCTGATGGCCGTGACCATCGCCCGGCCCTCGCGCAGATCGTGACTGAAAGGCTTCTCTCCATAGACATCCTTGCCCGCCCGGGCGGACGCAATGGCGGTAACGGCGTGCCAATGGTCCGGCGTGGCCATCGAGATCACATCGATGTCATCCCGGGCTACCAGTTCGCGAAAATCGTTGTAGCCGGCGCAATCCTGGTTGTTGTATTTGGAATTGACCTTCTTGCGGGCGCTCTCGCAGGCGTTGCGGTCCACATCGTTCACCGCCAGCACGTGGCAGCGCGGATCACCCAGAAAGCCGTCCAGGTTGCCGTTGCCCATGCCGCCCAGGCCAATGGCTCCCACCGTGATGCGGTTGCTCGGGGCCGGGCGCCCATCGGCTCCCAGCACGGACGAGGGCACGACTGTCGGAAGGCCGGCGGCCGCGCTCAGCAGCGCGGCACTCCGCAGAAAGCGGCGGCGGCTGAAAGCAGGCTGCGGGAAAGGGATCGCGTGAAGTTCCGGTGAACTGGATGAGCAATGGCCTGACATAAGCCGAGCATAGCGGCGCCGTCCCCCGGGCACAAACTTTCGTTCAGCGGCCGGCACCGGCTGCCCGAGCAGCCCCTGGCTAGAAGGAACCAAAGGGGCCAAGACTACAGGAAGAATACAGGAAAAATACAGGGAGAATACAGGAACAATACAGACCCTCCCGCGCGTCCCAGGCTCGTATCGCGCCTTGCCCTCCACGGTGAGGGGCGCGCTGAGCATGCGGCGCTTCGGCCTCGGGCCCGCTTGGAGCAAGATAGATGATTTGAGGCATTGCATACCCCGCCAGGTCCGGGATAAGCTTACACAGACGAACAACCTGAATGTCAGATGAAAGTGGCTGCGCCATTGTCGTCGAGTATTCCCTGTGCGGGAGGAGGCATTTCTCGCCGGGCCGGTGCATTCGGCGGTAAGCTCCGCGCCGCGCGGTATCCCCATTGCCAGGCGGCCAAGGTCAGCTCCCTGACTCCTGATGAATAGGCGTTCTTTCATCACCACCACGGCCTGCCTGGGAGCCACCGCGGCCCTCGGCGCGGAAGGCCGGGAGCACCCGCCCGCCCCCGTGGCCGGCCAGAAACGCATCAAGCTGGGGCTGTGCACCTATTCCTATTGGCACTTTCGCAGCCCGAAAGTGTCCGTGGAAACCGTCATTGATAAGGCCGCCGAGTTTGGCGTCAGCGGCGTGGACATCCTCCACCGCCAGATGGACATCCCGGAAAAGGAACCTCTGACCGCCGAGCACCGCAGCTACTTGCAGAAGCTCAAACGCCAT
>Ga0315283_10006337_pt1 | contig 10549 bp, 6 predicted proteins | sample YL17G09_0_MG_FD_204541 | JGI IMG/M metagenome (GOLD analysis project Ga0315283, IMG submission 204541) | Sediment microbial communities from Yellowstone Lake, YNP, Wyoming, USA - YL17G09_0 | ecosystem: Environmental > Aquatic > Freshwater > Lake > Sediment | place: USA: Wyoming | collected...
GGTTCTCCCTGCACAAACTAATCATCAGTGAACGGAGGGCAAAGCCTGATAAGTCGGCGAATGACAGGAGACAGGGAGTGGATGTGCTGAGGGCGCTGATGGCTCAGGGGAGGGGGAAAGCCATCAAGGAAACCTTCGATTCCCTGCCTCCCAAGTGGAAGGCGGGAATATCCAAAGCCCTTGGAAAGATCGACAGTGAGGATATTCGGAAGCTACTTGCCGGAGAGAACTCCAGCACGCGCCAAGCAAAGTGATGGCTGAAAGCACCGCCTACACTCAGTAAACCAGCTTCCGGAACCTCTGCCGTCAGATTCCATCCCCCCTCGGTCATACAGATGGATTCTGTCATCCATATATACCATGGCCTCTCCTCTCCCTCGAGGGGAGAGGAGAGTCTTGGCGTGGAAGTGGTGAGGGTGGATTTACCAAGCGTATGGCGTGCGCTATGCCATCGTCGCAAGTTTCTCCAAGGTAACCGCGTAGAGCAGCGGCTTCCCGGAGAAGAACCGGCCCACTTCCTCCGCGATATACATCCCCTGCCGGTACTTTGACTGTTTCGTGGCACCGGCGGTGTGGGGCGTAAGGATTACGTTGTCGAGCTTCCGAAGCGGGCTGTCGATCGCCAACGGCTCCTTGTCGAAGACGTCGAGCGCGGCGGTGAACCGGCCCTTCTTCAGTTCCTCCAGCATGGCGTCCTGGTCGACTATCCACGAGCGGGCGGTGTTCACGAATACGGCACCGTCCTTCAGCATCGCGAGGTGCTTCCCGGTTATCAGGTTCTTCGTCTCGGGGATGACGGGGGCGTGGACCGAGACCACCTCGCACCCGGACATCACCGAATCCAGGTCCTTTTTCACCGCGCCCAGCGCCTTGGCTTGCGTCTCGTCGACCATGGGGTCGTAGAGCCAGATCTCGCACCCGAGGGGACGCAGGAGGTCCATGAAGTACCTGCCGACGTAGCTGGCGCTGATGACGCCGACCCTGAGGCCCGATATCTCCCGGCCGACCGGCACCTTCGGGTCGTGCCACTTCCCGCCGGCCTTGAGGAAGGCATCGTGGCGGTGGATGGGGTTCAGTCCCAGCTTTGCCGCAAGCAGGCTGGCCTCGGCCACCGCCTTGGCGATGGCTGCCGCCGAGTGGGTCACCGCGATGCCTTTCCGGAACACGGCTTCCGGGAGCATATGCTTGACCGTCCCGGCCGAATGCGCGATGAGCTTCAGGTTTTCGGCGGCGGCGAGGACCTTGTCGTCGAACGCGGGGGTGCCCCAGCCGGTTATGACGGCGTCGGAGCCCCAGATGTTCTCCGCCAGCCATTGGGGGGAGGGTTCTTTTTCCCCCTCGTAGGGGACGAGGTCGGCGATCTTCCGGAGGGAAGCGTCGGCGTCCCCGGCGAAGAGGTCGTTGTAGAGGGCGGGTCTTATCGCCACGAGTATCCTTGGGCGGTTCATGATTCCTCCTATTGTTCCGCGATTTCGTAAAGGAACCCGGGCTCAACTCCCTTGGCCTTCTTGACCTCGGCGGTGAATTCCAGGGCCCCGCTCTTCTTGCTGATGACGGCCTTTACCTGCCCCAGCCTCTTCCCGGAGGGGGAGAGCCGCCAGACCTTGAGGGTCGCGGCGCGGGAGCTGGCCAGCGAGACCTTCGCGGCCCCGGTCCGGGCAAGTAGCGGTAGTCCACCCCACGCCGTCATGTCCTTCATCAGGGAGTCGCTGAACTTCATCCCCGTCTGCTTGACGTCGGTCATGTGCACGAAGAGCATCCTGCCGCTGTCGGCCACGGGCTTTCCGTCGAGGCTCGAGGCCCAGACGGCCGCGAAACTGCCGGAAACGGCGATCGTCATCGGCCCCAGCGCCGCTTTCGTGCCCTCCGGGCCGGCCACGCCCACGGTCCGCGGGGTCGCGACGGTGAAGACACCCGTCCCGGTGTCGTATTTCACCAGCCCGTCCTCGCTCTCCCATATTCCCCTGGCGGGGTCCGTCGTGTTGGTTTCGGGGATGAATTTCTTCGCCTTGAGCTCGCTGATCATCCGCATGAGCGAGTCCCGGCTTCCCGGCAGGCTGGCAAGCGGGAGGACGAGCCGGTCGGGGTCGCTCTTGGCCGCCCCGGTATCGACCATCGTGCCCACCCGGACCACCGCGGACAGGTCGGCCATGGCCCCGCCGACCCTTTCGTCGGCCCGGTTCCAGTATCCGCCGGGGGTCGAGGTGAACGCGACCGCGTGCCTGGCGGCCTCGAGGTCGCCGCGGGCAAACAGCGCCACCGCCGCGTATTCGCTGATGAACGCCACGGGGTCGGTGACGGTGTCGAAGAAACCCAGCGGCTGGAGCGTGAAGGCGTCGGAGTAGGCGAACCGCCACATCGACGACCAGCCCTGGACGGCTCCGGTCGCGCCGATGAGGAGCCCGGCCTCGGCGCGGAAATCGTTGGGCGGGCAGTAGTTTATCTCCGTCATCGAGAACGGCTTGTCGATGAGCCGGGTGAGGGCGCGCCCGGTCATCCCGCCGAGGGCGAAGACGGCACTCCCGCCTCCGCTGGAGCCCCGGGAAGGCAGTTCCCACGCGCGCTCGAAGAAGTTCGGGTGGTCCCAGTAGAAGTGGTTGTCCACGATGTCGTAGTCCTCGCGCACCGCCTGGGTGCCGTACTCGTCGGTCCACCCGTTCATGTCGGTGAGCATCGCCTTGACCTTGAGTTCCGTGCGCAGGAACCGCATGAGCTTGCGCTGGGTGGTGACATGGGTTTCCCAGAGGAACTTGTGGAAGGCGGGGGAGTCCCACTCGCCGGTCTCGCCCTTGTCCCGCTTCCACACCTCGAACGCGGTGTCCCAGAGGGACCTCTCCCGCTGGTCCTTCTTCATCTCGTCGATCTCGTTGGGAAGGTTGCCCTCGTTGATGAGGACTATCTGGAACAGCGCCGGGTCGTCGGCGTAGGCCTTGCCGGTGTAGGGGTTCACGTGCGTCAACAACCGGCGGGCAAACTCCTTCCAGTTCTCCATCGCCTTGTCGCTGACATGGACCAGCCGCTTGAACCAGTAGCCCTCCGCGTCCTTCGCCCCGGGTCCGAAGACCTCGGCGGCGCGGACCATGCGGCTGACGTAGAGGTCGGTGGTGATGTAGATGCCCCGCTTCTCAAGCTCGGCGACGAGGAAGTCGAACTTCTCCATCCGGTCGGCGTTCAGGGTCAGGCTGTCGGGGGAACTCCACTCCAGCAGTCCGGCGTTCCTGACCCATGGCGGCGACTCGTAGTGGTGGATGCGCACCCCGTTATACCCCTCGCGGGCCAGCCGGTCCGCGAGCTTCACCGCCACCTCGTGGGTCGGGTGGACGACCGAGGTGCCGAGGTTGTTGCCGTAGATGCGGACGGCCTTCCCGGGTTCCTTCTCGAACTCCATGGCCCCGGGCCTGGTGGCGCTCGCCCGCATCCAGCCCTTCGAGCCGGCCGGGTCCGTCATTGGGCGCTGGGCCGACCAGTCGAGGGCCGAGCCGGCCTCTATCTCGTAGGCGGGAGTGTAGGGCACCCAATCCTTCCCGGCTTTCATGACGACCTCCTTGGCCTCCAGCAGGACGATGGGCCGGTTGGCGGAGAGCCTGAGGCTGAACTTGATGGTGTCCCCGGGGGCCCAGTTCCAGGGCGGGACCCGGCCGGAAGCCGAGGCGCGCAGTTCCAGCGACGGCCACCACTGGCGGCTGTCCTGGACCAGCAGGGGTGCGGGGGAGACGGATTCGAGCCGCAACGATAGGTCACCGAGGGCCGGCGCCGGGCCGAGCTCGATGAAGCCGGTCACGGAGGAGGTAAGATGAACATCCTTGAAGTCCCGGGGGACGGCGCCCCTGACGCCGCCCACCGAATACGGCACCTCCAGCCAATTGTCGATTCCTGTGTTCATGCTGATGTGGGCGGACTCCATGAGCTGGGTCGAGGTGGTCCCGGCGGTGTAATCGAGGCGGAGGACGCCCTTGCGGGTCTCCGCCTTGAGGATTATCGTCACGCGCCCGCCGTCCTCCAGGATAAGCTCCTCGCCGTATTCCTCCTCCAGCGGGGCGCGGGTCTTCACCTTGAGCCCCTCCCAGCCCTTCAGGGCCAGCCCGGGATGGATGTCGAGGACCTTGCGGGCCCCGTCCCAGACGGCGATGTTGCCGCTCGCGTCGAGCACGGCGCTGAGGGGTCGCGCGGAGTCCGCGGGCGATGCCGCGAGCGCGAGAAAGCCTGAGGCGATTAGGGCTGGAATGTGGAACGCGCGTGTATTCATGCGGCAATCTTAACATGGGGGGTGCCGCCGCCAGCCCTCCGGGTTGCAGTCCTTGCCCCATTGGGGTAAAAGAACAGGCCATGCCCCACTCTTCGGAGCCGCGCGTCGCATACTTCACCATGGAGATCGGCCTCGAGGCGTCCATGCCCACCTATTCGGGGGGCCTGGGCGTCCTGGCCGGCGATACGGTGCGCGCGGCCGCGGACCTCGAGTTCCCGCTCGCCGTGGTCACCCTCCTCCACCACCGGGGGTATTTCCACCAGCGACTGGACGAGGCGGGAACCCAGACCGAGGTCCCTGTCCGGTGGAAGATGGACCGGTACGTCAAGGCGCTTGAACCGAGGGTGACCGTCGAGATGGAGGGCCGGACCGTTGCGGTCCGCGCGTGGCTCTACCAGGTCGAGGGCGTCACCGACTACGCCGTGCCGGTATACCTCCTCGACACAGACCTCCCGGAGAACTCCCCGGCCGATCGGCGCATCACCGACCAGCTCTACGGCGGCGACAAGCGCATGCGCCTGCTCCAGGAGACCGTCCTCGGCATCGGGGGCGTGAGGATGCTGAGGGCGCTGGACCACGCCACCATTGAGCGGTTCCACATGAACGAGGGGCACGCCGCGCTCATCACCCTGGGCCTGATCGAGGAGAAGCTGGCCGGGGCGCGGTGGACCGGGGAGCGGGCGGACGCGGTGGGCGCGGCCGCCGACTCCATCCGGGAAAACTGCGTCTTCACCACCCACACCCCGGTCCCCGCGGGGCACGACGCCTTCCCGCCGGACCTCGCCGGGCCGGTCCTGGGCAAGCAGCGGTGGGCCGACCTTTGCGCGCTGGGGCAGGCCGAGACCCTGAACATGACGCGGCTGGCGCTCCGGTGCTCGGGATACGTCAACGGGGTGGCCTGGATGCACGGGCAGGTGACCCAGAGGATGTTCCCGGACGCGGCGGTCAGCGCCATCACCAACGGGGTCCACGTCGGGACCTGGGCGGCGCCGGCGTTCCACAAGCTCTTCGACCGGCACCTGTCCACCTGGCGGCGCGACTCCATGGCTTTGCGCTACGCCATCGCCGTACCTCGGGAGGACATCCGGGTGGCCCACCAGGAGTCCAAGCGGCACCTCCTGACCTACGTGAACAAGCGGACCGGAGGGGGGTTCGAGATGAATACCCTCACTCTCGGTTTCGCCCGCCGCGCCACGGCCTACAAGCGGCCCGCCCTCATGTTCCAGGACCTCGAGCGCCTCAAGGCCATGGCCCGCTACGTCGGGCCCCTGCAAATAGTGATGGCGGGAAAGGCCCACCCGCACGACGACGAGGGGAAGGCCATCATTCGCCAGCTCTTCGAGACCGCAAAGGCGCTCAAGGGGAAGGTCCCGGTCGTCTACCTCGAGGACTACGACATGACTTTGGGCAAGCTCCTGACCTCCGGCGTGGACGTGTGGGTCAACCTTCCGCGTCCGCCGCTGGAGGCGTCGGGGACGAGCGGGATGAAGGCCGCCGTCAACGGCGTGCCATCCTTGAGCGTCAAGGACGGCTGGTGGCTGGAGGGATGCATCGAGGGCGAGACCGGGTGGGCGGTCGGGGAGCTGTTGAAGGAGGAGAACGGCGGGGTGCCCGACGTCCGGTACGCCGCCGCCTTCTACGACAAGCTGTCCAAGGCCGTCATGCCCTGCTACTACAAGGACCCGGACCGGTTCACGGACATAATGCGGAAGACCATCGCGCTTAACGGCTCGCACTTCAACACCCACAGGATGTTCCTGCAGTACGTGCAGGACGCCTACCGGATAATGCACTGGTGAAGAGAACCCTTCGACTGCGCCCCTTCGGGGCGACGCTCAGGGCGGGTGCGGAATGCGGAATGCGAAATGCGCAATTGCGGAAGAGAATGGGAATGCGGAAAGACGGAAGAGAATGCGGAATGAGGAATGATGAATGCGGAATGGGCAGAAATGCGGAATGAGGAATCAGCGGAAATAGGGAGGGCAGGATGAGTCGACGGGAGATGGACCGGAGGGAATTCATAAGGAAGGCGGCGGTCCTCGCCGCGGGGGCGGCGGTCCCGGGCTTCCTGGCGTCGTGCTTCCGCGACTCGCGCGGGAATCCGGCAAAGGGCAGGATACCTATCGGCGTACAGCTCTACTCGGTGCGCGACGACTGCGAGAAGGACTTCCCGGGCACGATGGCGGCGGTCGCAAAGGCCGGCTACGCGGGGATCGAATACGCGGGCTATTACGGGCGGAGCGCGTCCGACCTCAGGAAGATGCAGGACGACAGGGGTCTCAAGTGCTGCGGTTCCCACATCGGGCTTGACCAGCTTTCCCCCGAAAACCTCAACGCCACGATGGACTTTCACGCGACCATCGGGAACCGTTTCCTGGTCGTGCCATGGATGGACGAGAAGTACCGCAAGGACAAGGCGGCGTGGCTGGACGCGGCGAGGATGTACAACGAGGTCGCGGAAAAGGTGAAGGCGCGGGGCTTCACGGTCGGGTACCACGCCCACGCGCAGGAATTCGAGAAATACGACGGGGAGGTCGGCTGGGACATCCTGGCCGGCGCGGTCAACCCCGGCTTTTGCATGCAGATGGACACGGGCAACTGCCTGAGCGGCGGCGGCGACCCGGTGGCGCACCTCAAGCGGCACCCGGGCAAGGCCCTGACCGTCCATCTCAAGGACTATTCGAATACGGTCAAGGACCCCCTCCTGGGCGAGGGGGACGTCAAGTGGAACGAGGTTTTCGGGGTGTGCGAGACCACCGGCGGTACGCAGTGGTACATAGTCGAGCAGGAAGGCTACCGCTTCCCGCCCGTCGAGTGCGTCGCCAAGTGCCTTGAGAACCTCAGAAAGATGGGGAAATAACATGGCAGGTACCAGGACGGGCGGTTTCCCGATAGGTTTCCGGCGGGGGTGGTCGGACTGGCAGAAGGACCTCTCCGCGGTGGTCAAGTGGGCGAAGGATTCCGGTTTCGGCGCGCTCGACGTCGGCGGCGACGGCGACAAGTCCGGGAAAGCGGTCGTGGACGCGGGCCTGCGCATAGGCTCCGTTGACCTGCTGGACTGGGGCGGCATGATCTCGCCCGACGCGGGGAAGCGGAAGGCGACGGTCGAGAAGAACTCGGAATACGTCAAGAAGTGCGCCCCCCTCGGGCCGGCAAACTACTTCGCCGTCATGCTTCCCGAGAAGGCCGACCTGAAGCGCGCGGAGAACCACAAGTTCATGGTCGACAGCTTCTCGGCGCTCGCCCCGGTGATGGAGGCGAACAAGGCCAAGCTCGTCGTCGAGGGCTGGCCGGGGCCCGGGGCCCTGTGCTGCACGCCGGAGGGCTTCCGGTCGTTCTTCCGCGACGTTCCGTCGAAGGCGATGGGCGTGAACTTCGACCCCTCGCACCTCATCCGGATGGGCATCGACCCGATGCGGTTCCTGGCGGAGTTCAGGGACCGGGTGTTCCACGTCCACGGGAAGGACACCGAGCTGTTTGCCGACGCGCTCCAGGAATACGGGCACGAGCTTCCGCCCACCTTCGGGCCGGGGCACGGCTTTGGCAGTGCGGTGTGGCGGTACACCATCCCCGGGCACGGCCAGATGCCGTGGATAGAGGCGTTCAAGATGCTCAAGGACGCGGGCTACAAGGGCTGCGTCTCCGTGGAACTCGAGGACGAGAACTTCAACGGCACCGAGGCGGGCGAGAAGCTCGGCCTTACGCTCGGGCTGAAGTACCTCGAGGGCTGCTAGCTCTTCCGGCCCGCCTCCGGGGCGGTAGTGATGAGTGATGAATGATGAGTGATGAGTGCGGAATGCGGAATGGGGATCGAGAGGATCCGATTCCGCATTCCGCATATTTGACTGGTGCCCTCGATCATTGCGTAGGTGGTACAACAATCTGAGAGGAAGACAGATGACCACCGTAACAACAAGCCAAGCTCGAGGCCGTCTTATAGGCCTAATCGACCGCGCCGCTTCCACGCACCAGCCGGTCCGGATAATGGGGCGGAAGGGGAGTGCCGTCCTCGTTTCCGGGAAATCCTGGCGCGCCATTCAGGAAACGCTGTACCTGCTGTCGATACCGGGTATGCGCGAATCCATTCGGAAGGGGATGAGCACGCCGGTAGGAAGGTGTTCCGGAAGGCGGAGGCTTTGGTGAGCATCATTCCTGGGAACGGATGCCTTGGCTAAGTCCGGATTGTTCTTCGTATATGAAAATGAGACAGGCGATGTTTCGTTCTACCTAGATTTGGGAGAGGTAGCGGCCTCAATTGAGGCAGTGGATGTGGCCAATGGCGAGTATAAGCTGTATGACGCGGAGGGTCACAGGATAGGAGTCTATGCTCACGAAGGAGGTGTGTGCTTTGACGCAGACATCGGGCCAGAGGACCCCGCCGAAAACAGGACCATCCTGCTCCGATCCCTTATTCGCTACTTCGAGCGGAAGAGCGACCCGATCGTGGATACGCAGGATCTCACATTCGAAAGACTGGTGGAGTATTGCCGGACCTATGCGAAGGACTATCCGGACCGCGATACTGGTTTGATGGGGACATTGGCGTTTGCCCCGTTGGCGTTACTGAGGAGCATTGTCGGCTGGTTTCGAAAGGCTTCGCCGCTTTCATAGGAGTCTGGCAGGTGCCAGACCACTTTGCGCAGGTGCATGGCACCGGAACCTTGGGGCCAAAGATGCTATTAATCATTAATCGTGCCCAAGACCCCTGAACAGGCTGTTCCCGGGATCCCCCAGCCGGAGAGGGAGCGCAACTTCCTCGCCGCGTTCTGGCCGTTCTTTCGTCCCTACCGCCGGAAGATAGCGACCTGGTTCCTCATCTACGGGATCTACTTCCTCGGCGGCATCCTGACCCCCATCGCGGTCAAGTTCTATTTCGACTCGTTCCTGCCGTCGCGCCAGATGCACCGCATCTGGGTATTCGCGGGGATGTACCTCATCTACGCCACCGCCCTGCACGTCGTCTACTTCTTCGGGGTCCGGGGCACGGTCCGCATAATCGAGAGCGTGGTCGCCGACCTCCGGCTTGCGGTCTACGAGAAGCTCCACCGGCTCACCATCCGTTTCTTCGACAAGACCCTGAGCGGCGAGATAGTGAACCGGGTCACCAACGATACCCGCCAGCTCCTCAACCTGGTCGGCGGCGAGCTCGTGAACGTGTCCCTGCAGATCTGCCTCGGCGTGGTCAGTCTCGTCATCCTCATCGTCTGGAACACCCGGCTGGCCGTCGTCGTCCTCGTCTTCCTGCCGGTCTATGTCTGGGTGTTCCGGCGCTTTCGGCCGGAGGTTCGCAAGGCCGCCCGCCAGTGGCGGAAGGGCGAGGACCACCTATGGGGGAACTGGGGGGAGAAACTGAAGGGGATGGCGCTTATCCAGGCCTTCGTCAGGGAGAAGAGTGAGGGCCTGAAGCACCACCAGTACGGGCACTCGGCCCTGGACCGGTGGTACCGGATGGCCATGCTCGGGACCCAGATGGGCATCCTGTCGGGCGTCACCTCGGGGATAAGCAACCACTTCGCCTATTCCCTCGGGTGCCTCCTGGTGGTGGAGGGGAAGCTCAACCTCGGAGAACTGCTCAGTCTCAGCGCGATGATCGGCTACATCATCGGACCCGTCCAGGGCGTCTTCAACCTTGTGGGCACGTGGCAGCAGTCAGCGGTCTCCTCGGACCGCATCCTAAGGATACTGGAGGAGATGGAGGAGGTTCGGCAGACCGAGGGGCGGCTGAAACGGGTCGGGAAGTTCAGGGGCGAGGTCCGGTTCGACCACGTGAACTTCGAGTATGAGAAGGACACGCCGGTCCTGAACGACATCTCATGCTTCATCGGGGCTGGCCGGAAGGCTGCCCTGGTGGGGCACACCGGGTCGGGCAAGTCCACGATGATCCACCTCCTCCTCGGCTTCTACCGGCCCCAAGGGGGGACCATCCTTATCGACGGGGTCCCGACGACCGAGATAGACCCCCGGGACCTCAGGCGTAACATCGGGATCGTGCCGCAGGACGTAGTCCTGTTCCGGGACTCGGTGCGCGCGAACGTAGCCTACGGCAGGCCGGACGCGCCCGAGGAGGACATCTGGCGGGTGCTGGCGGCCGCCCAGATAGACGACTACGTCAAGGGATTGCCCAAGGGGCTCGATACCCGGCTGGGCGGGGACGACGGCGTAAACCCGTCTGAGGGCGAGGCCCAGCGCCTCTCGGTGGCCCGGGCCCTCCTAACCGATCCCTCCATAGTCATCCTTGACGAGGCCACGGCCTCGCTGGATAGCGAAGAGGAGGGGAGACTCCAGCGGGCCATCGGGGAATTG
>Ga0315283_10006338_pt1 | contig 10547 bp, 12 predicted proteins | sample YL17G09_0_MG_FD_204541 | JGI IMG/M metagenome (GOLD analysis project Ga0315283, IMG submission 204541) | Sediment microbial communities from Yellowstone Lake, YNP, Wyoming, USA - YL17G09_0 | ecosystem: Environmental > Aquatic > Freshwater > Lake > Sediment | place: USA: Wyoming | collected...
CGCATCGACATGAGCGGCAATGTCCTCGTGAAACCGACGCTGCTTTTGGGCGCCCTCTCCCGTAACTCGGAATTCTCTGTAGCAATCGACGGCAACGGCGCCATGAGGCTCATGTGGTCCACGAGCACAGCGGTGAACCCCGAGATATACTATGCAATGATAAGCGCAGAGGGGGAGCCCCTCGGCCCGAATGTCAGAATCACCCAGACCAAGTTGGAATCAAGGCATCCCTCCATCGCAGTTGACGCCAACGGCGACAATCACATGGTGTGGTGCGAGGAAGATACTCTCGCCGGACGCCACACGTTCTCCGAGATACATTACCTAGAGCTTTCGTCCGAAGGTGCGCCTCTCGTGCAGGAGCAGCGCCTCACCCAGTCCCAGTACCGCTCGTGGGAACCCGTGCTCGCGATATCCAAGGACTCCCAGCCGACGGTCGTATGGAGCGACACGCGCAACGGCCCGCAGAACGCCGAGCTGTACTTCAAGACACAGGTCAAGCTCGAAGTGGGCGCCCCGAGTTCGGGGGTTGCGGTGCAGGAAACTCCGGGCATCGACCTCATGCCGGTCGCCATCGCAATAGGCGGAACGGGCGTCGTGATAGCTGTAGCGATGACCGAGATAGGCCGCTACAAGCTTGCGCTTCTCGCGGTGCCCCTCTATTCGAGGCTCAAGAAGGAGAGCCTCCTCAACCATTCCGTAAGGGAGCAGATATTCGGCTACGTCATCTCCCATCCGGGAGCGAACTTCAGCCAGATAATGAAGGAGCTCAACCTCAAGAACGGCGTTCTGGCCTACCACCTCAACACGCTCGAGCGCGAGGAGCTTATCAGGTCCATGCGCGAGGGGACATACAGGAAATATTATCCGAGGGCCACGGTGGACACCGGCGACGAGCATGTCAAGCTAATCATCTCCAGGATAGATGCCAAGCCGGGCGTCCAGCAGAGCGAGCTCGCAGCGGACCTGAACATGAACCGCCAGGCGCTAGCCTACCACATCGGGGTCCTCATCCAGTCCGGCAAGGTCCGCATAGAGCGCCGCGGAAAGCGCAATCTGCTGTTCACGACCCACTTCGCCGGATAACCGGAATTGTATGCGGGCCCGAATTATTAATGCAGCCTGTTGCTCCGATGAAACCGAAAATCATTCTCCGAGAATTATTAGCGCGCTTCCCGCCGAGACTATGTCTCCCTTCTTGACGAGTATCTCCTTCACGACGCCTGCAGAAGGGGCCGCTATCTCGTTCTCCATCTTCATGGCCTCGAGGATGGCCAGCACCTGCCCCGACTTGACGCTGTCCCCGACGGCGCAGCTGAGCTTCAGTATCATTCCCTGCATCGGGGCGACGATGGCGCCCTTTTGCACCACCTCCCCCTTCCTCGATGCCGCCTGTGATAGCGGCACGGATGCGGCGGAGGCCGGCGCTGCCGGCTGGCCCCCCTTCTTCGATGCGGCGGCGCCGCTCCTGCCGAAGTTCGCCGACGGCACCCCGGGTCCGGCCTGCGGCGATTGCGCCTGGACTGGCGGCTTTGCGGAGCGGCTAGTGCCGAACGGGAACCATACCGCCCGTTTTCCAGTTTCGTCCTTGGATTGCTCCTCGACGGTGACATCGAAATGCTTCTCTCCCACGCGGATGCTGTAGTGCTTCGGGCCCGGCGGCGGCCTCGTGGAAAACGACGGCACGCCTGCAAATACCAGCTCTTCGTCCGGAACGCTGCCGGCGGCGATGCCCTTCTCGGCCTCCTTCATATCTGCGGCCCCACTCGTGAGCGACCCCGGTTTGGCCGGCGGGGTGCCCTCGCATATGAGCACTTCCTCCTTCAACTCGCCCTTGAGGAACGGCGCCGCGATGGCTGGATAAAGGGCGAACATGAGCAGGCTCTCGTCGTCCTCGGGAAGGCCCAGCTTCTTCGCCTCCTCCACGACCTTTGGCCACTCCGGCTTGAGGAGGTCCGCCGGCCTCACGGTTATAGGCTGCTCGTCGCCGATTACCTTCTTGCGCACCTCGTCCTTTATCGGTGCGGGCGTTTTGCCGTAGTAACCCTTGATGTAATCCTTCACTTCCTTCGAGACCATCTTGTACCTTTCGCCGGAGATGACATTGAATACCGCCTGCGTTCCAACTATCTGGCTCGTCGGCGTCACGAGCGGGGGATAGCCAAGGTCCTCGCGCACCTTCGGCGTCTCCTTGAGGACGGCGTCGTACTTGTCGAGGGCGTTCTGCTGCTTGAGCTGCGATACGAGGTTCGATAGCATCCCGCCGGGTATCTGGTACGCCAGAACGGCTGTATCTATCCTCTCTGAAATGGGGTCCACGAGGGACTTGTATTTCTCGCGTAGTTTTGCGATATACTCCTTTATCTCGAGAAGAAGGGCCATGTCCAGCTTCGTGTCATACGGGGTGGACGTGAGAGCGGCAACGATGGTCTCCGTCGCCGGCTGGGAGGTTCCTCCCGCGAGAGGGGACATGGCCGTGTCGAAGATGTCGCAGCCGGCCTGGGCGGCCGCCAGGTAGCTGATGGGCGCCAGGCCCGCCGTGGAATGGCTGTGCAGGTCGAGGGGAAGGTTGACCGCCTTCTTCGTGGCCGTGACGAGCTCCTTGGCCGCAGCCGGCGTCATGAGCCCCGCCATGTCCTTTATGCACAGCGAGTCGCAGCCAAGCTCGGCCAGCTTGCGGAACGTGTCCACGAATTTCTCGACGGTGTGCACAGGGCTTATGGTGTAGCTCACGGTGCCCTGGACGAGCTTTCCCTCGCGCTTTGCGATTCTGATGCAGAACTCCATGTTGCGGATGTCGTTGAGAGCGTCGAATATGCGGAATATGTCGACGCCGTTGCGAGCCGCCCTGACGACGAACTTCTCGGCCACGTCGTCGGCGTAGTGCCTGTAGCCGACGAGGTTCTGGCCGCGCAGCAGCATCTGCAGTTTCGTGTTCGGCAGCGCCTTCCTGAGGGTCCTGAGCCTCTCCCACGGGTTCTCGTTGAGGAACCTGATGCACGAATCGAACGTTGCGCCGCCCCAGACCTCGAGCGAGTAGAAACCGACCCGGTCCATCTTCTCGCAGATGGGGAGCATGTCCTTTGTGCGGAGGCGGGTGGCGAGAAGGGACTGGTGCGCGTCGCGAAATGTGGTGTCTGTGAGCTTTACCATCTAGAGCCCTCCCATTTCCCTTTCCGCATCATCCCTGAACGCGCGTATGGCCGCAGCGATGGCCGCGGCCTCCTCGGCCGTGCACTTCTGCGAGATGCGTAGCGTGCTGTCGGGCATGCTACCTCATGCTAAGGCTCATCTTCAATAAATAGCTTCCGAAATGCCGTGCCTAATCTACGGCGATTGCCGATGCCCGGCTAACTCAGAACCAACATAAGATTGGGAACGGTAGTCAGACCAGGCCTGCCATCCTGATGATGCCGAATGCGATATAGGATATAATGGCCGCCGCCGGAATAGTAATTATCCATGCCCAGATGACATTCCGGGCCACACCCCATCTTACAGCCGACAGGCGTCTCGTCGCCCCGACACCTATTATCGCCGACGAGATGACATGCGTCGTGCTCACCGGTATCCCGAAGATGGCGTTGGTCATGAGCACGAGCCCGCCGCCGGTCTCGGCGCTGAATCCCTGGTACGGGAGGAGCCTCGTTATCTTCGAGGCCATCGTCTTCACTATCTTCCAACCGCCGAAGAAAGTGCCAAGTGAAATCGCTCCGAAGCATGCGACTATAGTCCAGTACTGGACCGTGAAATCCTTCAGCGTGCCGTCGAAGACGAGCGTGATTGTGACGATGCCAATCACTTTCTGCGCGTCGCTGGTGCCATGCATGATGGAGTAGAAGAATGACGAAACAAGCTGCAGCTTCCGGAAGTACCAGTTGACCTTCGTCGCCTTCCTGTGACGGCACAGTCTGATGACCAACGATGTAATGATGAACGCCATGCCCAACCCGACCAGCGGCGAGACCACCATGAATATGACGCTGATTGCCAGGCCGTTGAGCTGCTTGTCGTAGTACCAGCCAGCTATGGCGGCCGAGATGACCCATCCGCCGGCAAATCCCCATATCAATGCACGCTTCGGGTGGGGCTTTCCCTCGCCTACCCTGTCGAGCGCCGCGTTGAGGAGGGCTCCGATTCCGCCCCCGACCAGCGTGTAGATGATGAACATCTTCAAAGCCTCGGGTGCGGGACCGAGGATGGCTCCCGTACCGGCCATCGCCAGTCCGGCGCCCATGAGCCCGCCCACAAGCGCATGACTACTCGATGTCGGCAGCCCGAATATCCATGTGATGAGGTCCCAGGCTATTGCGCCCACCAATACGGCGAATATCAGGTAAACGCCGGTCATCCCGTTGATATCGGTGGTGTTCAGGATGCCCTTGCCGATCGTGTTGGCAATGTGGACTCCGAAAATGGTCCCGAAGACCATTCCCGATAAATTTCCAAGCGCCGACATTGCGACGGCATGCACCGGCGAGAGCACCTTCGTGGCAACGATGGTGGCAATGGCATTGGCCGCGTCGTGGAATCCGTTGACGAAATCGAACGAGAGCGCCAGTGCAATGACCGCGTAAGTCAGCTCATGCATCCTCTACCAGACGCTCCCTACTTCTCTCCCGCGTCGGTGAACGCTCTTTGAATATATAGAGGTATTTTGAAAGCACAAGGACCCATCCAGTTTCTCTTAGACGAGCCCGGCGAGCCGGATGCCCCAGAAAGCAAGGAACGCGATGATGGCCGACATCGGTATCGTGAGTATCCAGGCCCAGATGACGGTTCGGGCCACCCCCCATCTCACCGCAGTAAGTCTTTTTGTCGCACCGACACCCATTATCGACGACGAGATGACATGTGTTGTGCTGACCGGTATCCCGAAGATGGCATTCATCAGCAATACGAGCCCTCCGCCGGTCTCGGCGCAGAAGCCCTGGTAGGGCTGCAGCTTGGTAATCTTCTGGGCCATCGTCTTCACGATGCGCCAGCCGCCAAAGAATGTTCCCAGAGATATCGCGGCGTGGCAGCCGACAACGACCCAGAGCGGCACCTCGAACGACGCTATCGCCCCGTCGAAGACGAGAACGATGGTGATGATGCCCATCACCTTCTGTGCGTCACTCGTGCCGTGCATCACCGAATAGAAGAACGAAGACACCAGCTGCAGTTTCCGGAACCATACATTGACCTTGTGCGCCTTCTTCTTCCGGAGCGCGTGCATCGTGACCGACGTTATAATGTACGCGAATCCGAGGCCTATCAGCGGCGAGACCACCATGAAGATTATCGTCCCCGTCAGACCGAGCAGATGCTTCTGGAAATACCATCCGGCAATAGCACCTGTGATGACCGACCCGCCTATGAATCCGTAAAGGAGCCCCCGTTTCAGCTTTCCGCCACCCACGTATAATTCAAGCGGTCCCCATATTGCCGCCCCGACCAGTCCCCCGCCGACTGTGAATAATATGAAGTCCATGATATACACGGGGTCCGGCCCGAGTATCGCCCCCGTGCCCGCCATTGCGATGCCGGCTCCGACGAGGCCCCCAACGAGGGCGTGGCTGCTGGATGTCGGCAGGCCCATTATCCATGTGATGAGATCCCAGCCGATGGCACCTATGAGCACTGCGAGTATCATGTAGATGCCCGCCCAGCCTGAAATGATGTGGGTGTCGATGATTCCCTTTCCTATTGTCTTGGCGATGAGCACGCCGACGACCGTGCCGAACATCATGCCCATGAAATTGCCTATGGCCGACATGGTCACGGCCTGCACTGGCGTGAGCACCTTAGTGGCCACAATCGTGGCGATGGCATTGGCCGCATCGTGGAACCCGTTCACGAAATCGAACGAGAAAGCTAGCGCTACAACTGCGTAAGTTATTGCCTCCATTGTAATCAACCCCTAAGAAATCTCTATTAGCGTGTCCCTGTCCCTCCACGCTCACGCGTTCTTCACGACGATGTCTCCGAGGATGTTCGCGACATCCTCCGCCCTGTCAGTGGCGGTCTCGAGCATGTCGTATATTTCCTTCTTCTTCATGATCGTTATCGGGTCGTAGCCGTGGCCGTTGAAGAGCTCGCCCAGAGCGTCCAGGTGTACATCGTCCGCCTCGTTCTCGAGCTTGTGGATCCTCTGGTTGCTCTTGTCCACAGCATCCGAGGGCAGCTTGCGTATGCCCTTAAGCGCCTTCGCCAGCTGGTCCGTCTGTTCCACGATTATGCGGGCGAAGTTCTTTATTACCGGGTCCTCCGCGGGTTTGATGCCGTATATGACCATGCGCCTCACTGCGGCGTTGGTGAAGTCCAGCACGTCGTCCATCACGGATGTCAGAGAGGCGATGTCCTCCCTGTCTATCGGAGTTATGAATGTCTGGTTCAGGGCATGGTATATGTCATGGACCATGTCGTCGCCCTCGTGCTCTATTCCCCTGAGCTGTTTCTGGAAATGGAGCGGTCCCTTGCATTCCTTGTCCTCCGTCATGTTGAGGAGGACCTTCGTTCCCCTTCGTACAATGTCAAGCTGCTTCTCGAGGAAGTCGAAGAACTGCGCCTCCTGAGGTATCAGCCACGCCTTCAGTCCCATTTTATCACTCGTCACCTGTCTAATCGACTACTTCGAATTAATAGCTATCCTGACGTGAATATAGTGTCTACTTAATCTATATAGATAATCAATAAAACCTTTTCTTCTTATCGGTAAAAAATGGGAAAACGGGGGATGTGCCCCCCCGTTCATCGAGGTCAACGCTCTCAGAATTTCTCGGGATAGACCTCGTAGTACGCCTGCGGGTGCAGGCAAGCCGGGCATATCTTGGGCGCTTCCGGCCCCTCGTGGACGAAGCCGCAGTTGCGGCAGCGCCACTTCACTGGCTTGTCGCGCTTGAAGACCGTGCACTTCTCGAGGTTCTCGAGGAGAAGCAGGTAGCGCTTCTCGTGGGTCTCCTCCGCCTTGGAGATGTTTCGGAACAGGGCCGCTATCTCCGGGAAGCCTTCCTTGTCGGCGTCCTTGGCAAAGTCCTGATAGAGCGATGTCCATTCATGGTTCTCGCCCGCCGCCGCGGCCTTCAGGTTCTCCTTCGTCGTTCCGACGACGCCGGCCGGGAAGCTCGCCTCGATGACGACATCCCCGCCCTGAAGGTAGCCGAAGAAGCGCTTCGCGTGCTCCTTCTCGTTCTCGGCGGTGTCCAGAAAGATTGCCGACACCTGCTCGTAGCCCTCCTTCTTCGCCGCCGAGGCGAAGTAGGTGTACCGGTTCCTGGCCTGCGACTCGCCGGCGAACGCGCCCAGCAGGTTCTTCTCCGTCTTCGTGCCCTTGAGATTCTTTATTGCCATGACCTCAATCCTCCATCCGTTATTCCGATGCTCCTCTTATATCTGTTGTCACCCTGAACTCTCGGCCGATCTCACGCGGACTTCCAAAGGCCGTGCAGGTTGCAGTATGCGCGTGCCATGACCTTCTCGGCCTTGACATCGAACGTCGCCTCGGGCTTCATTCCCGGTTTCAGGTACTGGAAGTACGAGATGCCGTCGGCGAGCAGCTCTATCCATTCGATGTAGTGCTTCTCCTCCATCGGATGGGGCACGCTGCCCAGCTTCACGACGACGACGTCGCCCTTCTTCTCGATGACCGGGATGTGCTTCTCCTTCGACGCCTCCACGGTGTTCTCCTGGAGCAACGTCATGTCCTCGCCGCAGCATACCAGCGTTCCGCCGCCGGCGTGGAGCACTTGCACAATGTTCCCGCACACTTTGCACCTGTAAACCTGTAATTTCTCAACCATTCTCGGACCTCCTAAACAGCAGAAGGCCTACCTGCGTCCGATGTATTAATATTATACGCCGCCTGAATAGATTCCATTGAAAATATTCATGACACCATTCATGATGCAGGCCCGTGAACGCCCGCTTGGATGACGCCCTTCCTCGCTCACTTGGGTGGTGCGGGCGGGGCCTTTGCATCCGGCTTGTGATACGTGGCGGCGTTCTTCTGGGTGAGCCCCTTCTTGACATCGCGGTAGTATAGATAGGTCATGGGCTCCCCCTCTTTCAGGAGCTCGGCCTCCGTGACCTTCGCGATGAACAGCATATGGGTCCCGCAGTCGTGCTTGCTCACGGTCTCGGCCTCGAGGTACCCGATGGTGTTGTCCAGTATTATCGGGGCCCCGTTCTTGGCCGGCCTGTGGTTCACGCCCTCGAACTTGTTTATCTCCCTTCCGGACTTGAAGCCGAACTGCCCTATGAGCTTCATGGGCGTGTCCTTCTCGAGCAGGCACACAACGAATGTGGAGCAGCGGTCCTTGAGCATCTCGCAGGTGAGGTTGACCTTGTTGAGGGATATGGCGAGCTGCACCGGGTCTGCGGTGACCTGGACGATGGCGTTCACTATCTGACCGTTGAGCTTCTCGCCGTGCTTTGCACTGACGATGTACATCCCGCAGTTGACCTTGAACAGCGCGTCGAAGTTCATCGAATCAAGCTCCCTTCCTTCAGGTATTCCAGATAGAGTGCGTCCTCATATGCCTTTTCAGCGGCCTCGGGCACGTAGTTGTGGAGCTTCGTATGTTCCAGAAGTGCCCTGCGGACAGCCGCCTCCCCCTGGTCGTCGACCTCCAGCCCTCTCTGGATGATGACGTCGAGACCGCTGATGGCTACGCGGTGGCCGCCGACGACAACGTACCTGAGCTTGGCTGCCGCCGCGGCGGCGCAACAGGGCTTCTCCTTGGACAGGGCCGAACCCGGTCCGAACGACGGAAGCGTGGGACAGGAATGCCGGCGTCTATTTCCTGGCGCTCTCGACGGCCTTCACCAGCTTCGCAACGGCTTCCACGGCGGATTTTGCCTTCTCGATGCGGTCCTGCGCCTGGAGCCTCGTCATCCCAGGGCCGGAAATGCCCAGCGTCACCGGTTTTCCGAACTCAACCGCCAGGTCCGTTATCTTCCGGCTGGCATTCTGGATGACTATCTGGTCATGCTCCGTTTCCCCCTCGATGACCGCGCCGAGCGTCACCACGCCGTCAACATCCTTCCTCTTGAGGAGCTCCTTTATCGCAAGGGGCATGTCGAAGACCCCCGGGACGAAGACCTCCTTGGATATCTCCATCCCGAGAAATTTGGCGTGCGTCCTTGCCTGCTCCAGCATCATCTGCGTTATGTCGAAGTTGAACTCCGATACCACTATCCCTATTTTCATTTCCTTTCCTCCTTTGATATTTCCCATCACATGCCTTTGAGATTCATTCCCTTTCCGCAGTCACCATCGCATTTCAATCGTCGTCAGAGTCATTCCCTCAGCTTCCCCGCATCCTCGTGCCCCTGGCGCTGGCCCGTGCCGGCGCGCCTGGTGAGCTCCTCGGGCCTGAAAAGGAGCCAGTAGGCGTTGAGGGCGTGCTCCCGGCTCCGTTTGTCCGCAAGAGAGGCAAGCTCCTTGGCGGTCTTTGCCTCGTCCTCGTGCACGAACACCTCGATTATGTGGGTGCAGGTCTCGAGCTGGGCCCTTATCAGCCCAGTCGAGGCCTCGTGGGCGCACATGCGGTCTATCTCCTTTCCGCCGGGCATCCCGAGCGCTATCACGATGGAACAGCCCTCTTCCACAATGAGCTTCTTGGCCGCCACCGGGAGGTCCTTGATGCCGGGCACGGTGCGCCTGAGCACCTTGAAACCGGAGCCGGAGCGCTTGAGCTCGGAAACGGCCGCTCCTCCCATGTCGAACCTTGCGAAAGTCGTGTCCACGACGCCTATCTTGAGGACCATTACCTCTCCGCCTCCGTTGATATCGCCATCATTGCCCTCTTCATTTCCGTGGTCATTCCAACCACGGATGCGGCGGCCATCCTTACTCTTTTCGCCGCCAGTCCAACCCCCGATGCAGTTTGCATTTTTTGCTCACTCCAGCTCGTCGAGGGCCCCATCCTCCACTTCCCTCCTGCCGAATGCTGCCAGAATCCTTTCGATTATCCTCCTGGTGGCCATCAGATCGTGCTTTAGGCAGGGCAACCGGATTACCTGGGCCTTGAGGCCCCTGGCCACGAGCTCCTTCCCTATCTTTTCGGGGTCGTGCCTCTGGTCGTGTCCCAGCGCAATGATGTCGGGGTCGAGCTTCTCCACGACCCTGTAGAAATCGTCCCTGTCTCCAAGCACCGCATCGTCCACGGGCTTGAGGCCCTTGAGCAGCTCGACCCTCAGGTGCTCCGGCACTATTGGCGAGCGCTTGAGCTTCCGGGCGGTTTCGTCCCGGGCCACGACCACCACGAGCCTGTCGCCCAGCTTCCTTGCCTCCATCAGGTAATACAGGTGGCCCAGGTGAAGGATGTCGAAAACACCCGTTGCGAGCACGAGCTTGCCTTTTTTCCTCTCCGGGCCGTTTGCGGGGCGGGCGCAATCGGGGGCGCCATCCCTATCTGCCATTGGCGCACACCCCTGCCCTCTTGGGTTCGGGCTTCGCCTTCTCGCCGGTCCTCGTCTCCCAGAAGGTTTTGATGGCGGCGCCTTCAATGAAAACGAGGCCGTTCACCTTTGCGTATTCCGCGGCAAGGGTCTTGTGGAGCGCC
>Ga0315283_10006340_pt1 | contig 10544 bp, 10 predicted proteins | sample YL17G09_0_MG_FD_204541 | JGI IMG/M metagenome (GOLD analysis project Ga0315283, IMG submission 204541) | Sediment microbial communities from Yellowstone Lake, YNP, Wyoming, USA - YL17G09_0 | ecosystem: Environmental > Aquatic > Freshwater > Lake > Sediment | place: USA: Wyoming | collected...
TGTTGCGCCCTAGCCCGACGAACAGGTATAATAATGCTCCGGCACTCCATATCGCCGGAGGAGCATGATCATGAAACGCCGATCAGCGATTATCCTGACGCTTTTGCTTCTGCATGGTCTTTTGTCAGGATGTTATACAACGATTCAATCCCGGCCGGACGAAAAATCGCCCCCACGATTGTCTTCGATAACGGGGGCCGTGCTTGTCACCGGTGAAAGAATAGATTTCCGGGACAATGGGGCCATATTGGAGCCGGGCAGCGGCTTGATTATCGGCCGCTCATCAGATGGTGTCTTTCGCCAGATCAGCAAAGATGATATCAGCTACCTGTTGATCCGAAAGCGCGACACCCTTGGCTCGATAGTCGTGGGCGCCGTTGTCGTTGGCGCGGTGGTCAGCGTTTTTGTCTGGATCTATGTGCATTCATTTCAGGAAGGACTATGCTGTGACTGAGTGGATGGAGCCCCATATAGAATGAGAGTTGCCTGCAAGTTGCTTCAAATGATGACAACAAAAAAGCCCTTCAAGGGAAGGGCTGTGTGATAAGCGAATTGATTTCTGATCGGACTTATTCGACGACCGAAATCTTCTTCCGGTTCTTGCCGACCCGTTCGAACTTCACCACGCCGGTGATCTTGGAAAACAAAGTCCAGTCCCGGCCGACACCGACGTTGTCACCCGGCAGGAAATGCGATCCGCACTGGCGGACGATAATGGCGCCGGCCAACACGGACTCACCGGAATACACCTTTACGCCGCGTCTGGCACCGCCGCTGTCGCGGCCATTTCTGGACGAGCCGACACCTTTCTTGTGCGCCATACCGTTATTCCCTACCTTTCCATCCAGTCGTTGACTCGTTCGCGACCGCCGAGACGGCGACGCAAGCCTTCAAATATACTCTCGCCGTCGCAAAAGGCAAGAGAAAAAATGGCCATTTTTGGGCCGGAATATCGTCCGTCTCCGACCAATCGATCTTTGCCATCAGGCAAAATATATCCCCCGTTCCGGGCCGGAGCGGGGGATATGTCGTTACCGTCTTTTTGCTTACGAGCTTACCGGGTTGGCCTTAACCGAGGCCTCATCCTTTTTACCGCCCCGATGGAAATTGAACCGCAGCCGTTCACCATCGTCGCCGACGGTGATTTCCAGCTCGCAATCACCGGCGTACTGGCCGCGCAGGATTTCCTCGGACAGCGGATCTTCGAGGTATTTCTGGATGGCCCGTTTGAGCGGCCGGGCGCCGAATGCCGGCTCATACCCCTTGGTGGCCAGCCAATGCTTCCCTTCGGGGGTTAGGTGGAACGAGATTCCCCTTTCCGCCAGGCGCTTGGCCAGATCGACCAGCAGAACGTCGATGATCTCCTTGATATGGTCAAGGGTCAAGGCATGGAAAATCACGGTCTCATCGATACGGTTCAGCAGTTCCGGATTGAAGAGCTTCTTCAACTCATCGGTGATCTTCTTCTTCATGTTCTCATAGTCGTCGGCGATATCGACCTTGGCAAACCCGACCTGCTTCTGGTCGCCGATCTGGCGCGTGCCGATATTGGAGGTCATGATGACGACCGTATTCTTGAAGTCGACCTTTCGCCCGAAGCTGTCGGTCAGTTGGCCGTCGTCAAGAAGCTGCAGCAGGATATTGAAGACTTCCGGATGGGCCTTTTCGATCTCGTCCAGGAGGACGACCGAGTACGGTTTGCGGCGCACCCGCTCGGTGAGCTGCCCGCCCTCCTCGTACCCGACATAGCCGGGAGGAGCGCCGATCAGGCGGGAGACGGCAAACTTTTCCATGTACTCGGACATGTCGATGCGGATCAGCGAATCGACATCCTCAAACAGGAATTCCGCCAGACGCCGCGCCAGCTCGGTTTTGCCGACGCCGGTCGGTCCCAGGAAGAGAAACGACCCGATCGGACGGCGGGGGTCACCCAAGCCGGCCCGAGAACGGCGGATCGCCCGGGTCATATGGGAAATCGCCTCATCCTGCCCGATGATATGTTCCCTGAGTTTTTCTTCCATCCGCAGCAGCCGCCGCGATTCCTTTTCCTCCAGCCGGAAGAGGGGAATGCCGGTCATGCTTGACACCACCTGGGCGATATCCTCGCCGCTCAAGGTGATTTGATCACTGACTCGCTGCTGCTCCCAGGTCTTCTGCATCTCGGCCAGCTTTTCGCGCTTGAACTTGACCTCATCGCGGTACTGCGCGGCCGTCTCGAACGCCTGGTTTTTGACCGCGTCTTCTTTTCGGGCCATCAACGCGGCGATTTCATTTTCAAGATCCGAAAACTCCTTGGGGCGCGTGAACGATTTCAAATGGGCCCGGGATCCGGCCTCGTCAAGGACATCGATCGCCTTGTCCGGCTGAAACTTGCCGGAGATGTAGCGGCTGGACATCTTGACCGCCGTCTCAACCGCGTCCTCGGATATTCTGATCCGGTGATGTTCCTCGTACTTGGGGCGCAGCCCGATCAGGATCTTAACCGTGTCTTCCTCGTTCGGCTGATCGACCATCACGATCTGGAAGCGGCGTTCCAGGGCGCCGTCCTTTTCGATATACTTGCGGTATTCGTTCAAGGTCGTGGCGCCGATGCACTGCAGCTCGCCCCGCGACAGCGCCGGCTTGAAGATGTTGGAGGCGTCCAGCGACCCCTCCGCGCCCCCCGCGCCGACGATGGTATGCAGCTCATCGATGAAGATGATGACGTCGCGGGAGTTCATGATTTCGTTCATGACCGATTTGAGCCGTTCCTCAAATTGGCCGCGATACTTGGTTCCGGCGACCAGCGACGCCATATCCAGCGTTACGACCCGCTTGTTCTCCAGCGTCTGGGGCACCTTTCCCTCGACGATCCGTTGGGCCAGACCCTCCACGATGGCGGTCTTGCCGACGCCCGGCTCGCCGATAAGAACCGGGTTGTTCTTTTTGCGGCGTGACAGAATTTGGGTGACCCGTTCGATTTCGTTCTGACGCCCGATGATGGGATCGAGTCGTCCGCGCCGGGCCATCTCCGTCAGGTCGCGGCCGAAATGATCCAGGGCCGGAGTTTTCGACTTGCGCCGTTTCCGCTTAAAGGAGGATGGCTTGCCGCCGTCGATATTTCCCAGCTCGTCATAAACTTCCTTGTAGTCGATCTCAAACATCGACAGCACCTGCGCCGCGACCCCCTCTTCGTCTTTCAGAAGCGCCAGCAGAATATGCTCGGTATCAATATCTTTCGATTTCATGGCGCGGGCTTCGAGGCCGGAAACCTCCAGCGTTTTCTTGGCCCGGGCGGTCAGCGACTGCTGCCCGATCGTCATCGTGCCGCCGGAGGGTTGCACGACCTCCTCGATGGCGGCTTTCAGTTCGGTCAAATCAAGGCCGAGGTTGATAATAATCTCAACGGCCCGGCCCTCCCCCAGGCGGATCAGCCCCAAGAGAAGATGCTCCGTCCCGATGTAATCATGGCGCAGACGGGTTGCCTCATCCCTGGCGTACTCGATCGCCTTGCGGGCCAGCTCGGTGAACATCTCATTCATGTCTGCTCAATACCTCTCTTTGCTAATCCTATTTAAGTTTGTCTTTGACCATGTCGGCCCGAACGACATCGCATTCGTCAACGCTCATATCCGCGCCCCGGTATTTCATCAGGTGGGCCGGTTGCGACAGCAGGAGAATGTCGTTAACGGTCTCTATGGACACGGAGTCGATCATTCCCATCGCGATTCCCAGGCGCACGGCCGACAGCAGGTTCATGACCTCATCGGCCGACAGCATCCGGGCATGCTTCAGGATACCGTAGGCCCGCCAGATCTTGTCGCAAATCTGAACGTAGGCTTCCTCGCGCAAGCGGTCGCGGGCGGAGGCTTCGTCCTGGATAATGATCCGTGTGACCCGTTTGATATCCTCCAAAATATCTTCTTCCGACTTACCCAACGTCGTCTGATTCGATATCTGGAACAGATTTCCGAGAACATCGGTTCCCTCGCCGTAGAAACCGCGCACGGCCAGACCCATCTTGGTGATTTTCTGGATCACCTTGTCGATGTCGCGGGTTAGCACCAGTCCCGGCAGATGGATCAGGACGGAAGCCCGCAGGCCGGTCCCGACGTTGGTCGGGCAGGCGGTCAAGAAGCCGAAGTCGCTGTCGTAGTCATATTCCAGCAGGCGCCCGATCTCGTTGTCGTACTGGGCCGCCAGCTCCATCGTCCGGTCCATCTCCAGGCCGCTGGTGATCGCCTGGATGCGGAAGTGATCCTCCTCGTTGATCATGACCGACACTTGTTCGGTCGGCCCGATATAGATTCCGGAGCTGTCGAGATGATCGAGCATGGTCGGGGAGATAAGATGGCGCTCGACCAGAAAGTTGCCGTCGGTGCGATCGATTCCCTCGGTCCGGACAAAATGGCCTCGCTGCAAAAACTCGGATTTGCCGACGGCCGACTCGAAGTACTCCAGAACCCGGTTACGGGTGGCGCGGTCGGCGGAGGCCGGGAAGCGCGTGCCGGCGACATTACGCGCCATCCGCACGCGGCTGGACAGGACGACCAACGATTCCTCGCCTCGCCCGCTCAGCCAGCCGGCCGATTTATGGGTCAATTCCTCAAACATTTTCCTTTTCCTTGCTGGCCACCAGGGCGCGGCTGTCCTTCAGCGATTTCAGCTTGTCGCGCAGGTCGGCGGCCCGCTCGAAATCTTCGTCCAGAATCGCCCGCTGCAGTTCATCCTGCAGCCGCTCCTGCTCCTTGATGACATTCCCTTCCTCGGACAGAAGCGGGGGGAGCTTGCCGCGATGCAGCGACGAGCCGTGAATTTTGCGCAGCAGACCCTGCAACCGGTCGCGAAACGCCTCGTAGCAGTCTCCGCAGCCGAATCGTCCCTGATGGGAGAACTCGCTGAAGGTAAGTCCGCAGGAGGGACAGGTCAGGTCCGGCCCGGTCATCGCCTTGGCGCTTCTTCCCGCCGACTCCTCCGTCAGCATCCCGGCCAAAAAGTTGGCCAGGGGAAACGGAATATTATCCAGAGGCGAATGGAAGCCGCGCTTGGCCGCGCATTGCTTACACAGATTCAACACCACCTTTTCGTTATTGACGATTTGCGTCAGGTGGACACTTGAATCCCGTTCGCCGCAATCTTCGCACTTCATGTCTGTTTCGCGCCTTTCTGTCGGAGCCCCACGCGGCCCATCATGCCATATATCGTCACCATTCGTTCTTCCCTTCACGCAATCGCACGACCCGGTGAGTCATTTCGGCCAGCCGCTGATTATGGGTCGCGATCAAAAACGTCGTCCGCTTGGTCCGGTTGAGTTCCACCAGAAGGGTGTGCAGGTCGTGCCCTGTTTCGACGTCCAGATTCCCCGATGGTTCGTCGGCCAGAATCAACTCCGGTTCCATGGCCAACGCCCGCGCCACCGCCACCCGTTGCTGCTCGCCGCCGGACAATTCGGCCGGTCGATGTCCCATCCTCTCCTTTAAACCCACTTCGGTCAGCAGAAGTTCCGCCCGCTCTTGAGCTTCCGACGCCAGCCGTCCCGCGATCAGGAGGGGCATCATCACATTCTCCAAGGCGGAAAATTCGGCCAGCAGGTAATGGAATTGAAAGACGAACCCGACGTGGCGATTGCGGAAAAGCGCCAAGTCGGTCTCGGACATACCGGTATATGAGCGATCATTGAAGCGGATTTCACCCTGATCGGGCCGATCCAAGCCTCCCAGAATATGCAGCAGGGTGGTCTTTCCGACGCCGGATGCGCCCAGGACCGCCACCATCTCGCCGCGAATGAGTTCCAGATCAACGCCCTGCAAAACCCTGATTCTCCCTTTCGGTGTGTCAAAACCTCGGTGAATTGCGGATGCCCGCAGAATCAGGTCCCTTTCCGATTGGCTGCTGTTCATTTCCTATACACCAGGTCCTATATATATTGTCGCCAAAAATCGTGATTTGTTGACCGCAAAGTCGTTGTCAGACGTCAATTAATGACGCAAGACCTCCACCACCGACAGCCCCGCAGCACGCCGCGACGGATAAATGGTCGCCAGAAAGCACAACACGACCGCCGCCCCGCCCACCACCAGAAAATCGAACAGGCGCATCTCGATCGGAAGGCTGCTGATAAAGTAGATTTCCGGAGGGAGGGACACAATCTGGAACCGGAGTTGCAGATAGCATAGAAGGTATCCCAACAGCCATCCCATCAGGCAGCCGATGACGCCGACCACCACCCCGATCAGCATGAAAATTCGCGAGACGGCCGCCGGGATTGAACCCATCGTCTTGAGAATACCGATTTCCAGCCGCTTTTCCATCACAATCATCACCAGGGTGGAAATGACATTGAAGGCGGCCACGGCGATAATCAGCGACAAGGCGATGAACATCCCGATTTTTTCCAGGAGCATCCAGTTGAACAGGTTTTTGTTCATTTGCCGCCAGTCGACAGCCTCGAAGCGATCGGGATAGCGACGGTTGATCTCGTCCGCCACGGCATCGGCGGTGAAAATATCGCGGGTCTTGAGGTGCAGGCCGGTGACCCCGCCGGTCTTGAACAGGTCGGCGGCGTCGGCCAGTGAAATATAGGCCATCGAGGCGTCGTATTCGTACATGCCGGTTTCGAAGATCGCCCGAACCTCGAACTTCTTTACGCGCGGCTGCGCGCCGGAGCGAAGCTTTTCACCCTGAAGCGAGAAGAGCACCAGGGCATCCCCCGGGATCACATTCAGCCGGGCCGCCAGCGACTTGCCGATGATGATTCCCCCCTCGTTCTGGTCATTGATGTCAAAGCTGTACCGTCCGGAAAAAATGCTCGACTTGAGCCCGACCACCTGATCTTCCAGCGCCAGGTCGACTCCGCGGACGATGATGCCGTCGCCGGTCTCCTCCGAGGCGACCGCCGCCTTATAATAGATGAACGGCGCCGCCGCGATCACCCCGTCGACCCGCTTCAGCTCGGCCATGGCCGAATCGGGAGCGGCGATGGTGGAGGTGAACCGGGGGTAAACGGTGACGTGCGAGGTAACGCCCAGAATGCGAGTCCGCAATTCCGACTCAAAGCCGTTCATCATCGACATGACGAAGATCAGCGCGGCCACGCCGACCACGACGCCGCCGATGGAAAAGAACGAGTTGAGCGAAATGAACCAACTTGTCCGGCGGGACATCAGGTATCGTCGGGCGATAAACCATTCATACGGCACGGTTGAATTCCCTTATCATGATCAGGTTCGCTTCTCGTCCCTGCGCTATATGGTGCTCCATCACCGGTAAGGCGCCTTACCGACCGGGCCGGCCCGGTTGCGCGGCAAAACGCTGGTCCCTATTCGTTTGCTTCCGACTGATCTTTGGGTTTGGCTCCCTTAAAGGAAAGACTAGGACCTGAACTTGTGGAAGCCTCGGGGCGCATCTGCGGAAAGAAAATGACATCCCGGATCGAGTGCGCACCGGTCAGCACCATCACCAGACGGTCGACGCCGAATCCCAGGCCGCCGGTCGGCGGCATGCCATACGATAAAGCATTGATAAAGTCGACATCCAAGCGGTGAGCCTCGGCATCGCCGGCCTCGGCGATCTTGCCCTGGTCCAGGAAGCGCTGCTTCTGATCTATCGGATCGTTCAATTCCGAAAAGGCGTTGCCGCATTCCAGGGTTCCGATGAAGCATTCAAACCGCTCCACGAGATGGGGGTTGTTCCGGTGAACCTTGGCCAGGGGAGAGACATCGCGCGGGAAATCGGTGATAAACGTCGGCGCGATGAGATGCGGCTCGACCAAATGCTCGAAAAAGGCCTCCACCACCTTGCCATGGATAACCAGACCATCGGTGTCGATCCCGGCCTCGGCGGCCAGCTTAAGCGCCCGCGCAAAATCGAAGTCGGAGAGGTCCGGGCCGCCCCGCTCGACAATCGCCTGCAGCATCGGAATCCGCTTGAAGGGAGGGCCAAAGTCGATCGGCTGTCCTTCATATTCGATCGCGGTTTTGCCGAAGACGGCCGTCACCGTGTATCGCAGCAGCTCCTCGAACAGCGCCATGATATCGTTGTAGTCGGCGTAGGCCTGGTATAGTTCGATCATGGAGAACTCGGGGTTATGCAGCCGATCCATTCCCTCGTTGCGAAAATCCTTACAGAACTCCCAGACTTTCTCCAGGCCGCCGACGATCAGCCGCTTGAGGTACAACTCATCGGCAATCCGCAAATACAGATCGGTGTCGAGCTTGTTGTGATGCGTGACAAACGGCACCGCCGTGCCGCCGCCGTACAGCGGCTGCAGGATCGGAGTCTCGACCTCGATAAACCCCTTCTGGGTCAGGAACTGCCGGATGACGGCGACGATGCGGGAACGGAGCTTCATCGTCTCGCGGACGTCGGGGTTGACGATCAGGTCGACATAGCGCTGGCGGTAGCGGGCCTCCTTGTCGGTCAGGCCATGATATTTTTCCGGCAGCGGGTGGAGCGATTTGGACAAAAGCTCTAGCGAATTCACGGCTATCGTCTTTTCGCCGGTGCGGGTGACAAACAGGGTGCCGGACAGGCCGATGATATCCCCCAGGTCAAACAGGCCGAACAGGCTCCACAAGGCCTCGCCGACGGTATCCTTTTTGACATACCCCTGCAGTCGCCCGAACTCATCCTGGAAATGGAAGAAGGCCGCTTTCCCCATGACCCGAATCGACATGATCCGTCCGGCCAGAGATATCACGGTGGCCTGTTCCGCCAGCGAATCGAAGTCGCTGAGGACCTGCTGGGTCGAGTGGGTGCGGTCAAATCGGTAAGGAAAAGGGTTTATCCCTATCGATTTGAGTTGCTCCAGCTTTTGCAAGCGGTTGGCGATGACCTGGTTGACGGTAAGTTCGTTGTTCTGAGGCCCTGATTCGTCGCTCATCCCTGCCCTCGCATCTGAGAGTTTTCCATGGGGCGCTGACCGGATTGCGCGGGGCAGTTCCCCGGCCGGATCGGCGCCACCCCTTAACAGAATTGCAATATAGACAATTAGCCGGTCGAAAGGCAAATAGGTTGGCGCAATTTTTGAGCCTGGCCTTCATCTCCGACAGCGCTGAAGCGGCGGGGCAAAATTCTGTTGCTCCCGTCTTTGTGAAGCTCTACCATACCTGCAGAAACGGAGAACGCGGCATGTTGCAGTGGCAGGAATACCTGGAGATTTTGACGGCGCTTATCGTCATCGTCGACCCCTTGGGGGCGATACCGATATTCCTCAGCCTGACCGCCGGTCAGAGCGAGCCGGAACGGCGGCAGACGGCCAGGGTGGCGGTGATTGTGGGGACGATCGTCCTGATCATTTCCGGTCTGGTCGGCGCCACGCTGCTGCGCTTTTTCGGCATCCGCCTGGCGTCGTTTCAGGTCGGGGGGGGAATCCTGATCATGCTGTTGGCCGTCTCGATGCTCAACGCCCGCCTCAGCGCCGCCAAACAGACGGAAGAGGAAGCCCGGGAAGCGGAAAGCAAGGAGAACGTGGCGGTGGTTCCGCTGGCGGTGCCGCTTCTAGCCGGGCCGGCCGCCATCAGCACCATGATCATCTATGCTCACCGTCAGCCGGGATGGTTCCACAAGGGGTTTTTGATTGCCGCGGCGGCCTTTGTCATGGCGCTGGTTTGGCTGATGCTGCGATTGTCGATTCCCCTCAGCCGGAAGCTGGGAAAGACCGGCCTGCATAATGTCACCCGGATAATGGGGCTGCTTCTGGCGGCGATTGCCGTCGAATTCATCGTGACCGGCCTTCTGGAGCTGTTGCCGGGCTTGCGTTAAAATTCCCTGTCAGCCATAAAAAAAGTGTTGCGGTCGATACCACAATTTCTTACCAGATAGCTGGAGCTATCCGAAGAAATCATTTTCGTCGACCATAAAGCCCAGGAGGCAGAGATGAATCTTGTCAGCCGCGCTATCGCTATCATTGTCAGCCCATCCAAAGAGTGGGAGGTTATCAAGGCCGAGCCGCTCACGGTGGGGCAGATGTTCACGCAGTACGCCGTCATCCTGGCGTTAATTCCGGCCGTCGCCGGGTTTATCGGGCGGGCGTTGATCGGATACACGTTATTGGGTATTCACACCCGCGTCCCGATCACCAATGGATTGATATGGGCAATCCTGATGTACATCTTTTCCTTGATCGGGGTCTACCTGTTGGGATTGATCATGGATTTGCTGGCGCCGTCATTCGGAGCCAAGAAGGACCTCACGGCCTCGATGAAAGTGGCCGTTTTCGCCTCGACCGCCTCATGGCTGGCCGGCATCTTCACCCTGATTCCGGCGCTGTCGATCTTGTCGATTCTAGGGCTGTATTCCCTTTATCTTCTGTATGGCGGCATGAAAGCCCTGAAGGAGGTCCCCCCCGACAAACTGATCGGGTATTATGTGCTGACCTTGGTCGTGGCGCTGGTCGTGTACATCGTCATCGGCTTTATCGTCAGCGCCATCGCCCTGGGGGGGCTGACGATGCAGATGTGAGGCGCCGGTTTGTCATCCTGCGAAACAGCGGTATAGCGAGCTCTGCGGGCGCAGCGGCGGCAGCCGGCGCCCGGCGGCGCCTTTTATGTCCTGGCGTTGATTAT
>Ga0315283_10006342_pt1 | contig 10543 bp, 8 predicted proteins | sample YL17G09_0_MG_FD_204541 | JGI IMG/M metagenome (GOLD analysis project Ga0315283, IMG submission 204541) | Sediment microbial communities from Yellowstone Lake, YNP, Wyoming, USA - YL17G09_0 | ecosystem: Environmental > Aquatic > Freshwater > Lake > Sediment | place: USA: Wyoming | collected...
TCGTTACATTCGAAGGCGAGGGCAATCATTGTGCTGACGTAGTGCCCGCCGTAAACGCCGTCGCCGTAGTTCATCACGTGGCCGACGCGGTCGCTAATTTGTGTCGCGGTCATCGGCATAGCGGGGCACATCAGGCCGACCCAGTCGCACTCGATTTGCCAGTCAATGTCATTGGCGCATTTGTTGAATCGTTTGCCCGGCCCCGCCCACATACCGGACTGAGGCGGCTTGATGCCTTTGCGAAGATTGTCTCTGCCTGCTTTATTTGCGTGCCAGAGTTCGTAGCCGCTTTTTTTGAACGCCTCGCCATAATCATCCATAGTCGCCGCGAAGATTCCGTCGGGGTCGGCAAGTTTCGCGTCCATCGCTGCGATGAAGGTTATCTGCACGTAGATATCGTCCTGCGAGAAGCCGCCGTCCAGACGGGGGTATAAATTGACCGCGCCGGCGAACATTTTGCCCTTGGCCTTGAACTCGGTCGGGCCGCCAACGCAGACGCCCGCGGTTTTGCCTAACCAGCCGCCTTTTATTTTGTCTTCGAGGGTTGATTTGCTGATTTTAAGCTCGCCTGTGCCGTATGTTTTGCCGCATTGTTGTGACTTTTGGCAACTGATGCAGAGGCCGACAACAAGTATCATTACAATCGCCCATTTTGTTCGCATTTCAAATCTCCTGTTAATTTGCTTACCTGACTTTTGAGCAATGTATCCTGTAAGACAATATCAAACCCGGTATTGTTCGGCAAGTAAAAGAAGATGTTGCGGAATCGGAAAAAAATCGGCTGTGTGCCCGCGAAAGGCACACAGCCAAAGCTCTAAACTCGTGATTAGGAGGTTAAGTATTTTTTTCCTTCGACGCGGTTCGACATTGCTCACCACAGGTCGCTCAGGACGGACTACCAGCCCCATTCCGGGGGCGGGACGTTCATTGGCCTTTCACGGCGAGGCATATTCCATCCGCGTGGTTCCATATCGTCGGCGTCCTGTCCCGGCGAGCAATTTTTCTGGAAGCCGCCGCGTTCCCAGCCGGGCATTTGTCCGGGACCGTTTTGCTGTGGCATACAGTTGCCCATACCCATGCCGCGTTGCTGACAGGGCATCTGTCCGAATCCGCCGGGCATTGGCCCGCAATTACCCATCATATTATCGCGGCCGCCAAATCCGCGTCCTCTCATTGCCTGAAACTGTCCGCAGCATTGCGCTGCCATTTGGCAGCCTTGATTCGGGCCTTGGCCTTGCATTGCCCAACCGCGCTTGGAGCCCGGTCCGGCCATTTGCCGGCCCTGCCCCCAGCCGGGACCCATCTGTCTGCCCTGCATAGCTCCGTCGTTTGGAGCGAAGCCGGACCCCATCATTCGGCGATGTGACCATTTATGCCATTTGTTGAGCTTTGCTAATTTTTCCATTTTTTCCCTGCGTTCCTGCATCTTGTTGATGATTTCGCCCATTTTCTCCCTGTCGTTGGCCTTATAGGCCTCGGCTAACTGGTCGAGCAGACCTTCGTGCCGCTCGAATCCTTCGCCCCGTTCGCCGGCTTTTGCCTTTGGACAGGCCTTTTCAGCAGATGCCTTTTCCTTTGCTTTTTCCGCAGCGAATACGGCTATTGTTACCACTAAAATGGCCGCTATTACGCCTGTAATGATTTTTCTTGTCATATTTGACCCCTTTCAGATTTTTAAGAGTTCGTAGTTCGTAAACATAGACGTCCGGGGGTGCGGTTTTATTGCGACCCGGTTTCGATAGTGTGCTCAAAAGCCAAATTGAAAACGCTTGCGGGCGGTTGATTGTAATCTTACAATGCCACCTTCTTTGCAATAAAGACAAGGGAGATGTATGCTGGCCAAACTGTATAGCGTCGCGCTTGAGGGTATCGAGGGGATTATCTGCGAAGTCGAGGTCGATGTCGCACGAGGCGGGTTCGACAAGACGTTAATCGTGGGGCTTCCTGACGCGGCGGTAAAGGAAAGCGCGGAAAGAGTGCGGAGCGCAATCGTCAACTGCGGCTATAAATATCCCAAGACACAATCATTGGTAAATCTCGCCCCGGCGGATACTAAAAAAGAAGGGCCTGCGTTCGATTTGCCAATAGCGCTGGGGATTCTTTTAGGGGGGAGCGTTTTCAGCAGCACGGTTTTGAAGGATTTTGTCATTGTGGGCGAATTGGCGCTTGATGGCAGGGTGAGGTCCGTCAACGGAGTTTTGAGTATGGCGATGACAGCGAAGGCGGCTGGTTTTCGCGGGTTAATCGTTCCCTTAGATAACGCGGGGGAGGCGGCGGTCGTTGAGGAGCTTGAGGTTTATGGCGTGGGGTCATTGACGCAGGCGGTTGATTTCCTGAGCGGGAAATTGCCTTTGCAGACCACTGTGGTTGACATCGACAAAATCTTCGGCGCAGAAAGCAAGTACGACGTTGATTTTTCGGATGTTAAGGGACAGGAAAGCGTCAAGCGTGCGTTGACTGTGGCGGCGGCCGGCGGACATAATATACTAATGATTGGCCCGCCGGGAGCAGGCAAGACGATGCTCGCGCAGCGGTTAGCGACGATTCTGCCTGCATTGACATTAGCGGAATCACTCGAGACGACTCGCATATACTCTTCCGTTGGCCTTTTAGGAAAAGGCAAAGCACTATTGGCGACGCGTCCTGTTCGTATGCCTCATCACACGGCGAGCGGGCCTGCCCTGGTTGGTGGCGGCACAAACGCCCGGCCCGGCGAATTATCGTTTGCTCATCACGGGATATTGTTTCTCGATGAGTTCGCGGAGTTTCCGCGTCATGTTCTTGAAATGATACGCCAGCCGCTTGAGGATGGCACAGTTACGGTTTCGCGCGCCAAAAAAACCATCAAGTATTTCGCGGCGTTTCTTTTGGTGGCGTCGTGCAATCCGTGTCCCTGCGGATACTTCGGGTCGGGTACTCGGCGGTGCAAATGCACGCCGGGGCAGGTCGAGAGATATTTGTCAAAAATTTCAGGCCCGCTGATTGACCGAATCGATATTCATATAGACGTGCCGGCGGTAAGTTTCAACAAATTACGTTCAAGAGCAAACCAGCTTGACTCGGCGACGATAAGGGGGGACGTGATGAGGGGGCGGGTGATTCAGGCGAAGCGTTTCAGCGATGGTCCCGGGACGCCGGGGACCAACGCGAGAATGACGCACAAGCAGGTAGAGAAATTCTGCAAGCTGGACAGTTCCGGCGAGATGCTTCTCAAAGAGGCGATGATGGAGTTTGGTCTGTCGGCCCGCGCGCACGACAAAATCTGCAAGGTTGCCCGCACCATAGCGGACCTGGCCGGCTGTGAGGACGTAAGGCCCGAACACGTCGCCGAGGCCATTGGCTACCGAAAATTAGACAGGAAGCTTTAGCATCTTTGTGCCGTAACAGGCCGCACCTGCCGGCTTTACAACCCGCGGTTAATCAGTAGAATACCCCTTTGATGGATAAAGACAAAGAGTGCAAATCTCCTGCAGGTAACGATTTTCAACCGCGCCCGCAGATTTCGCCCCGGCGATTGTGGCTGTTTCGCATAATCGTGGCGACCGTCTTTCCGATTCTTGTGCTGGTGCTGCTGGAGGTTACGCTGCGTGCGGCCGGCTACGGATTCCAACCCTCCGCATTTGTGAAATGCCAGTTCAAAGGCCGGACGGTTTACTGCAGCAACAATAAATTCGGATGGCGTTTCTTTCCTCCGGAAATCTCACGCTGGTTCCATCCTTTCGTTGTTCCCGCTGACAAGACGGACAACACATACAGGATTTTCATTCTCGGCGAATCTGCCGCCTGGGGCGACCCGGAGCCATCTTACTGCTTTGGCCGGCAATTATCCGTTATGCTTCGCCGGCAGTACCCGTCGGTCAACTTCGAAGTTTTTACTGCCGCTATGCCGGCAATAAATTCGCACGCCATTGTTCAGATTGCCAAAGATTGCGCCCGGCTCAAACCCGACTTGTTTGTGGTTTATATGGGCAACAATGAGGTTGTCGGGCCATACGGTGCGGGGACGATTTTCTCGTCGCTTTCAAAAAGTATGTTCCTCATCAGGATTAACATCGCAATGAAAGCAACTAGGGTAGGCCAGTTGATGAGTCGTCTTGCCGACATTACAAGCCGGGCCAATACGAGACCGAAAACCTGGGGCGGCCTTGAGATGTACCTCGGCAAACAAATCCGGCAGGACGATGAGAAGATGCGGTATGTTTACAGCCACTTCCGCCGCAATCTTGAGGACATCATACGGTATGCGCAAAAGGCGGGGGCCAGGACAATCGTTTCGACTGTTGCGGTGAATCTGAAGGATTGTCCCCCGTTTGCCTCTCTGCACCGGTTGGACCTTGGTGAACAGGTGAAACAATTTGACAGTATTTATAAGCATGGCGTCGAACTTGAAAAAGCGGGAGATTTTAACGGCGCCATCGACAGTTATCTGGCCGCCACGGAGATTGACGACACTTACGCGGAGCTGCAGTTTCGTGTGGGTCGATGCCGGTGGAACCTGGGCCAGTTTGACAAAGCCAGAGAAAAGTATGTTCGTGCGATGGAGCTTGATACCCTGCGGTTCCGCGCGGATACGAGTATTAACCGGATTATACGCGAGGTCGGCGAAAACCGGGAATCTCAGGGCATTTACCTTGTTGACGCCGCCGATGAATTCGCCCGGCAAAGCCCGCACAATTGTCCCGGCTTCGAGCTGTTCCTCGATCATGTTCATCCTGTTTTTTCGGGCAATTATCTGCTTGCCAGGACGATATTTGGCCGGGTTGAGCAGGTTCTGCCGGACAAGATAAAGGCGCAAAAAGCCGTAGTCGCTACATTTGCCAGCGAGGAAGTGTGCGCCAGGCAATTGGCATTTACGGCCTATGATTATCTCCGCGTTACGCAAACAAATCTCGAAATCATCAGCAAAAAACAACCGTTTATCAATCAGGCATACCACAAAGAGGCGGTGGATTTCTGGAGACAAAAGTTCGAACGGCTCAAAATTACCATAAGCCCTGACCCGCTGGCCGAGGCGATAGAGCAATACGAGCAGGCGATTAAGCTTAACAGCACCGACCGCTACCTGCGGCAAAACTACTTCAAATTGCTTTATACGGACAAGAAGTACATTTATCTTGCTGCAGAACAGTGTCGCCTGATTATCGAGCAGACACCCTATGACTTTCATACGCTCACCATGCTTGCCGATATGGAATCACAAATGGGAAAAACGGATTTGGCCCTGGAACACGCTATTATGGCAGTCAGGTATATGCCTACAGATTTAATCGCCAATCAGGTCGCGGGAACGTTGTATCAGAAAAATGGCCAATATGAAAAGGCACAAAGATACATTGCCGAGGTGATTAGATTAAATCCTAAATTTGTCCAGGGTTACACAAACCTGGCATGGCTTCTCAGTCAGCAAGGCAAAATCGGGCAGGCCGAACGAGTTTATCGAAAAGGAATCGAAGCGAACCCGGATGACGCGTCACTGCATCTCAATTTATCGCTATTGTTCCGGCAAAAGGGGCAGACCGAAGAGGCCGAGAAGGAACGGCGCAAAGCAATATCACTTGACCCGAATATTGCCTCATCGCCAATATCCGCACCCGACCCGATAAAATAACATCTAAGCCGGTATGGCCTGCCGCTAAAACAGAGTATAGATAAACGGCGCGGCGGCGGAGCCGCCGAGAACAACCAGCAATCCTAAAAGTAACAATATGAGCAGAATCGGGATAAGCCACCATTTTTTGTTATGCCTGAGAAAAAACCAGAACTCGGCGATGATGCTCGGGCGTTTCTGCTGTGAAAGCTTTGCGAAGTCATTGTCTTTTCGGTCAGTTGTATTTGTCATTTATCTTCTCCGTCTTGTCAGGACTGGTGGAAATAGCGTTCAATGTCATCCCTGTGCTCGCGGGGCGTCCAATACGTCGGGGTATTATCCGGCTTGAATCTTCGCTCGAGCGGGTCTCTGCCTAAGAGTTTGAAGACGAGTCCGAAGGGCGTCAATACGAAAAAGTAGAACGCCGCCATCAGCAGAACACTTATCACAAAGCCGATGGGCAGGGCAGCAAAGGTCAGGCCGAGATAGATTATTCGCCCGGCCCTGGCGGATACAAGAGTAACGAGGAATATAGACAATCCTGCTGCGCCGGGCAGCACAGCCCAAATACCTGCTGCCCCGAACACAAAACGCAGGATAATGCCGACGGCGCCGAGCACTACCACGGCTATCAGGCCGAACTGGCGAAGCTCTCTTTTTTCGGGATTCCAGTTTATCTCAACCAGTGACATAATGTTCGCCTTTCACGCTAATCCAGCTTAAACTGGGCCATATACTCATCGACCTGGCGTTGTTCGGCCTGCGGCTGCTCGTTTTTGAACAGCAACTGATTCTGCATTACCAGCACGTCCATATCTGTCGCCATAAAGCACTTGTATGCGTGCTCCGGCGAGCAGACAATAGGTTCGCCGCGAATATTGAAACTGGTATTGATAATGACCGAGCAGCGGGTTTTTTCTCTGAAACGGCTCATCAGGCGATGCAGCTTGGGATGTCGCTTCTGGTCAACTGTCTGTATCCTTGCCGAGTAATCGACGTGAGTCACCGCCGGGATGATGCTGCGCTTAGCCCTGAGCTTATCAAGTCCCTTAAGCCCCGATGTCTCAGGATTAACCGGCAGACGTATGTCTTCTTTAACGTCGGCCACAAGAAGCATATAAGGACTGTCTTCTTCGTGCCTCATTTTGAAATATTTATCGACGTCCTCTCGCAGCACACACGGCGCAAAAGGTCTGAAGGATTCGCGAAATTTGATTTTGAGGTTCATTTTGGACTGCATCTGTTCGCTGCGGGCATCTCCGATGATACTGCGGTTGCCGAGCGCCCGCGGCCCAAATTCCATTCTGTCCTGAAACCACCCGATGACCGAGCCATCGTTTATCAAATCCGAGACCTTGTCGATGAGCTGCTCGAAGTCGCTATAAGAATGGTATTTTGCGCCGATGCCGTTGAGAAACGTTTGAATCTGCTCGTCGCTGTAAGACGGGCCCAAGAGCGAGCCGTTTTGCGTATCCATTTGTTCTGTTTTTCGCTGGTTGCCCAATATCTGGAACCACACCAATAGCGCCGCCCCAATCGCCGCGCCTGCGTCGCCCGCGGCCGGCTGAATCCAGATATTCTCGAAAGGCCCTTCGCGTAATATCCTGCCGTTTCCGACGCAGTTAAGCGCGACGCCTCCGCCAAGAACGAGATTTTTCATTCCCGTCTGCTTGTGCGCATGCCGGGCCGAGCGAAGCATTACCTCTTCACAGACCCGTTGTATAGAGGCGGCCATATCCATTTCCCGCTGCGTCAAAGGCCCTTCGGACTTGCGGGCAGGTCCACCGAAGAGCTTCTCGAATTTTCCGCCCACCATTGTCATTTTGTGGCAGTATGTAAAGTACGCCATATTCAGACGGAACGACCCGTCCTCTTTTATGTCAATCAGCTCTTTGGTTATCACGTCGTAGTAAACCGGTTCGCCGTATGGCGCCAGGCCCATCAATTTATACTCGCCGGAGTTGACCTTAAAGCCGGTAAAATATGTAAAGGCCGAGTAAAGCAGTCCAAGCGAGTGGGGGAATTTTATCTCGTTTGTAAGCTCGATTTTATTGCCTTTGCCTGTCCCGAAACTTGCGGTGGTCCACTCGCCGACGCCATCCAGAGTGAGAATAACGGCCTGGTCAAAAGGTGACGGGAAAAACGCGCTTGCCGCGTGCGATTCGTGATGTTCCGCAAAAAGATACCGTCCTTTGTATTTGTGCCCCAGCGCCTTATCCATTTCGCGAGGCAGGTGCAGTTTATGCCGAAGCCAGCCGGGCATCCCAATCAAAAACTGTCCAAAACCGCGAGGCGCGTAGCCGATATATGTTTCAAGCAGCCGTTCAAATTTCACCAGGGGCTTTTCATAAAAGACGACGCAATCAAGCTGTTCGGCGTCGATAGATCCGGCCTGCAGGCAATGACTCACCGCATTTACCGGGAAACGATTATCGTGTTTTTTTCTGGTGAATCGCTCTTCCTGCGCAGCGACGATAATCCGGCCGTCGCGCACAAGGGCGGCGGCGCTATCATGGTAAAACGCTGATATTCCCAAAATGTTCATGCAGCACTTCGAACAAAATATTTGGCCGGGTTTGGCCCGATAATCCTCAACATTTGTAACAGCCGGCTAAACATTCGATTATACTATATACCGACCTTGTTAGAAACCCGATTTTTGCCCCCAAAACCCTTTGCTGCAAGGCCAACCCAATATCCAGCCGCCCCCTTAAAGCATGCCAAAACTACGGGATTACGTTCTTGTATTTTTTGCTTAACCGGCCACTGGCGGGTGCCGATAGATAGTTGGCTGGATTAAGAACCGATTTTTGCGTGGCCGAGGGTTAAAAAAATGGGAATTCAGAACTGGTCGGAAAATATAGTTCTTGTTGACCTGCCCACTGAGCCGCTGATGGGCGATGAGTTGAAGACCATCGCGGACATTATAAAAGACAGAGGCGACTGTGACGTGGTGGTTGATTTCTCCACCATTGACATTATAACATCATCGAGCTTATCGAAGCTTCTCAAGCTGCGAAAAATGCTGATGGACTGTGACCACCAACTCATTTTCTGCGGCGTTGCGCCGGCCACAAAGGGCATCTTCGCCGTGACGGGCCTTGAGGGCATCTTTAAGGTCGTTGACGACAAATTTGTCGCTCTTGCAGGTCTTCAATTAGTCAGATAGTCAGGGGACAAAAGCATCCTGCGAAAAATAGCTCCTGCCCAATAACGCTGCCTGCCTACGCGCCGGTCTTTCCGCGAAGTGAATAAACTGAGTTGCTTATATGCTCTACGGCACAATCGATTTCCTCTTTGGTGGTAAATCTTCCCATACTGAAACGGACTGCGCCTGACGCCAGGTCCTCGCTGACACCCATCGCCCGAAGAACATAGTTTGAGCCGGATGTTCCGGATTCGCAGGCGGAGCTTGCCGAGGCGGCAACTTCAGGAGTTTTGCCGAGCAGGGAAACGGCCTCAATGTCCCCAAACGAAACATTCACGGTATTGGGCAGGCGTTCTGTTGGGTGGCCGTTGAGTTGTATGTCGGGCAATGCTTTTTTCAGGCCGGTTTCCAGTTTATTTCGCAGTTCGGCCGACAGGGAAGGTTTGTCGCCGAGTTCCTCTTCACACAATTCGCACGCTGTTCCGATGCCGACTATGCCGGGGACGTTGAGGGTTCCGCTGCGAAGGAATCGCTCCTGTCCTCCGCCGTCGATTTGGGCGGTCAGCCGGACGGCAGGGCTTTTGCCCCGCACATAAAGAGCGCCGACGCCTTTGGGGCCGTAAATTTTGTGCGCCGAAAACGCCAGCAAATCGGCATTTATCCGGTTGACGTTCACCGCGAGTTTTCCGATGGCCTGGGTGGCGTCGCAGAAGAACAATATCCCGTGTTTTTTGCAGATTGCGCCGATTTCATCCGCCTGGTTAATCGTTCCCACGACATTATTGGCGAGCATAACGCAGACAATTATCGTTTGCTTGGTAATCGCTTCGACCACTTGCTCCTGTGAAATACGACCAAAGGAATCAGGACGAAGCACCGTCAGCGAGAAACCCTGCTGTTCAAGTCGCTTGCAGGGTTCGAGAACTGCTTTATGCTCAATGGCGGAGACGATAATATGATTGCCTCTTTCGCGATACGCCTCGGCTGCGCCTTTAATAGCGAGATTGCAGCCCTCCGTCGCGCCGGATGTGAAAATAATTTCTCTGGCGGAGGCGCCGATGAGTTTGGCCGTCTGATTGCGGGCCGCCTCGACCATATCCCGTGCCTGGCGTCCCAGCGAATGACTTTCGCTGGAAGGATTCCCGAACGCAGAAGTAAGGGCAGGCATCATACTTTCCAGCACGCGCTTATCCAAGGGCGTCGTCGCGTTGTAATCGAGATATACGGGCTTATTTATTTTGGCCTCCATCAAGAGTCCTATGGCTCAAGGAACTCAAAATTTTTGTGAACACAGCAGGGACAATCGGTGTTCTTGTTCAGTTTCGAGACATCGATTTGCTTCACGACATTATTCCATACGTCGAAAACAAGCAGGCATTGTCCCGCCTTGTCCGAGTTGCCGGAGAGAATTTTTAATGCCTCCGACGCCTCGAACGCGGCCACCATCACTACCGCCGGGCCAAGCACGCCGACTTGTCGGCAGGTTTGCCCATTGCACGCGGGAGGCGAATCGAGCAGGCATCGCAGACAGGGAGTCCTGCCTGGGATTATGGTCATAACCTGCGCTTCTGTGCCGAGGACGCCGGCGAATACCCACGGTTTTGATTTTTTTATCGCGCAGTCGTTGAGGATGAACCTCGCGGGAAAATTATCTGTCCCGTCGATAATCACATCGACGCCTTCGGTCAGCCGGTCCGCAGTCAGCCGGTCTATTCTCGCGAAGACCGCCTCAATCTCACAATTGCTGTTTATTTCCCGCAGGTGATTTGCCGCCGCGTTTATTTTGAGGGTGCGTTCCTTCGCGTCTT
>Ga0315283_10006345_pt1 | contig 10542 bp, 3 predicted proteins | sample YL17G09_0_MG_FD_204541 | JGI IMG/M metagenome (GOLD analysis project Ga0315283, IMG submission 204541) | Sediment microbial communities from Yellowstone Lake, YNP, Wyoming, USA - YL17G09_0 | ecosystem: Environmental > Aquatic > Freshwater > Lake > Sediment | place: USA: Wyoming | collected...
CGCCAGAGCGCCTCGACGTCCTCACGTGAACCCGGACGGACCGCATAGGTCCCGTCCGCCGCCACGGCGAAGGATGGCCCGCTCGAGACGACCCGGACCGGGTGCGCCCCCAGCTCCCCCCGGAGACGACGCCCGGTGCCCGCGTTGTCGTCCAGCACGAGCCACGAGCGCGTCGCGACTGCCGCGGCCGGCGCGGCGGGAGTCAACGCGACCTCGCCGGCGGGCTCGGCCACTTCGATGGGGCGCCAGTCGAGCTTGTAGAGCCAATCGGAGAGCGGCTCCTCGGCCACGAGCCGCGCATCGGCGTCGATCATCTGGACGCGCCAGTCGTCGACCTGGAGGATCAGGTTGCCGTCCTCGTCGAGCGCGCGGAGCGTGCCGGCCATCGTGGGCGCACCCGCGACGACGTCCGCGTTCATCGTCACGTGCGCCCAGAACCGGGCGGGCAGCGAGCGGCGGGCGCGAAGCCGGCCAAGGCCGACGGGGAGATACAGGCCCTTGGCATCTTCGACGCCCTTGCCGGGCCCGGCAGCGGCGAACACATGCGCGATGGCGTCGAGGAGCGCCGGGTGCACGTGATAGCGGGCCAGGTCCCCGCGGATCGATTCCGGGGCCTCGATCAACGCCACGGCCTCGCCGTGCCGGCGCGAAAGCTCGCGGATGCCCTGGAATGCGCCGAGGTAGACCAGGCCCAGCTTGGCGATGTAGTGGTAGAACTCGGCCGGGTCGATCTCCGTCGTGCAGCGTTCCTTCGCCTGCTCGATCTCGGCAAGGCTGGGCGCACCGGCCTCGGTCGCGACCGTCCCGGCCAGCGTCGCCTTCGCCCGCAGCGTCCATTCGAGGTCGCCCTCGACCGGGCGGCTGTAGACGTGGATGCCGCGCCCGCCCGTGCCGTCCGGGGAGACGATCGCCTGGATTGTCTCGCTGGAGCCCGCCGGCAGGAACAGCGCACGCGCGAATTCGACGTTGTCGATCGGTGGCACGGGGACATCCGGCCCGCCGGCAACCCCGGCCGCCGCATCGAGCATCAACTCCACGAACATCGTGCCGGGCACCACGACGCTGCCCTGCACCTGGTGATCCGCGAGGTACGGCGGTGATTCCGGAGACAGGATCGCCTGGACCGCGGGGTACGGCGAACCGGCGACGCCCCGCGTGACGGGATGCCCGTGGTCCACGGTGGACGCGCCACCGCGATGCCCGACGATCTCGTCCGGGAACTCGTGCCAGAACCGGGTGTGCTCGAAGGGGTATGTCGGAAGCGGGATGGGCTGGCGGCGGTAGTCCGCGTCGAAGCCAGCCCAGTCAACGTCCCGGCCGGCGGCAAAGACCGCGCCGAGACCGCCGAGGATTGTGCGCCAGTCGTCCTCGCCGGACTTGAGCGACGCGGCCCAGATTGCGTCCGTTCCCTGCATCGTGCGGCGGCCCATGCCGATCAGCGTGGGATTGGGTCCGATCTCCACGAAGACGTGAGCACCCCACTCGTGAGCGGCACGCAGATCGTCCGCGAATCGGACTGCGTGGCGCGCGTGATCGCGCCAGTACCCGGGCTCCAGCGTCGCGCCGGGCAGGAGGAGCCGGCCATCCAGGTTGGTGGCGAGCGCGATCTGCAGCGGCTGCATGTCCACGGAGCGGACGAGGCCCTCGAACTCGTCGAGGATCGGCTCCATCAGGGCCGAGTGGAACGCGTGGGAGACGTTGAGCGCGACGACGGTGACTCCGGCGTCCTGCAGGGTTGCCGATACCCGCTCCACCGCGGCGCGGCGGCCGGAGATGGTGACGTTCTCCCGGGCGTTGACACCCGAGATCTCCACGTCGGCCTCGCCGGCCAGCGCTGCCTCCACCCGGTCCAGCGGGGCGAGGACGGCCGCCATCGCGCCCTCGTCGCGTGGCAATCCGTGCATGAGGCGGCCGCGGGCGGCGATGAGGCGAGTCGCGTCCTCGAGGCGCAGGGCGCCCGCCACGCAGGCCGCGACGTACTCGCCAACGCTGTGGCCCATCACGACGTCCGGGACCACTCCCCACGACTGCCAGAGCATGGCAAGCGCGTACTCGAGGGCGAACAGTGCCGGCTGCGTGTAGATGGTCTCGGCCAGCAGGTCCGGCTCGCCATCGCCGGGGAACAGCAGCGACAGGAGCGGGCGGTCCAGCAGCGGGTCCAGCAGCGCAACGCACCGGTCCAGCGCGGCACGGAACGTGGGCGACGTTTGGTACAGCTCCCGGCCCATGCCGGCGTACTGGCTGCCCTGGCCGCTGAAGAGGAACGCAACCGCCGGCGGCTGCATAGCGCGGCGGCCGACCACCACGCCCTGCCTCGCCTTCGCGTTCGCGACGGCCCCGAAGCGCTCGGCGAGCTCCGTCAGCGTGTCTCCGACGACGACGGCGCGGTGAAGGTGACGCCCGCGTCCCGTGTTCAACGTGTAGGCGACGTCGGCGGGCAGGAGGGTGCGGTCTGCGGCGAGGAACTCGGCCGTGCGACGGGCCATCTCGCGAAGGGCCGGCTCGGTCTTCGCTGAGAGCGTGGCGAGATGGACCGGCCGCTCCACCAGGCTGCGCGGGATGATCGGTTCCCGCGCCTCCTCCACCACGATGTGGGCATTCGTGCCACCAAATCCGAAGCTGCTGATCCCGGCAAAGCGTGGCTTCAGGCCCATGGGCCAGGGCTCAACGGCGGTGGGAATCCGCAGCGGCGTGCCCTCGAGGCGGATCCGCGGGTTGAGCTCGTGGAAGTGGATCTGCGGGTAGACCTCGGCGTGCTCCAGCTCCAGGAGCACCTTGGCGAGACCGGCCATCGCGGACGCCACCTCCAGGTGGCCGACGTTGGCCTTGACGGAGCTGAGCCAGATGGGATGGTCCAGGTCCGTCTGGCCCACCACCTCGGCCAGGGCATTGACCTCGATCGGGTCGCCGAGGGGTGTGCCCGTGCCGTGCGCCTCGATCAGGCCGAGGTCCGACGGTCCGATCCCGGCACGCGCCATCGCCGTCCGAATGACCTCCTGCTGGGCGCGACCGTTCGGGGCGGTGATGCCGCTCGTGAGGCCGTCCTGGTTCACGGCGGTGCCACGGATCAGCCCAAGGATCCGATCGCCGTCGCGGCGCGCGTCCGAAAGCCGCTTGAGCACCACCATCGCGGCGCCCTCGGACCGGACGTACCCGTCCGCGCCGGCGTCGAATGATTTGCACAGGCCATCCGGCGACAGCATCCGCGCCTGCGATGCGGCGATGCTGAACGTGGGCGCCACGATGAGATTAACGGCGCCTGCCAGGGCAGCGTCCGTCTCGCGGTTCAGGAGGCTCTGGCACGCCAGGTGAATCGCCACGAGCGACGACGAGCAGGCGGTGTCGAGCGCAACGCTGGGGCCCCGGAGGTCGTACAGGAACGAGATCCGGTTGGCCGCGATGCTGTGGGCGTTGCCGGTCCCGGTGTACGCGTCGATGACCGTGCGATCGCCCCGGGACGCCGGGACGAGGCTGTACTCGAACGCGGCGATTCCGATGAAGACGCCGGTCGCGGTTCCGGCCAGCTTCTGCGGCGCAATTCCGGCGCGCTCCAGCGCCTCTTCCGTGACCTCGAGAAGGATCCGCTGCTGGGGATCCATGCCGCGCGCTTCGCGCGGCGAGATCCCGAAGAACTGCGGGTCGAAGAGGTCCACGCCGTCGATGAAGCCGCCATTCCGGGTCACGATCTTGCCAGGCGTTGCCGGCGTGGGGTCGTGGAGCTCCGCGGCATCCCACCGCTCCGGTGGTGCTTCGCGGATCGCGTCACGACCGTTCCTGAGCAGGTCGCGGAAGGCGTCCATGTCCGACGCGCCGGGCAGGCGGAGGCCGATGCCCACGATTGCGATGGGTTCCTGGGGCGCCGCCACGAACTCGTCGCCGACAGGCTCCGCCCCCGCGGCGAGGTACTGCGCCAGCCGTGCGACGGTGGGGTACTCCCAGGTGAGCGTCGGAGAGAGCGGACGCTCCAGCCAGGTCGCAAGCTCTCCGGCGAGCGCGGTGGCTTCAACGCTCCCGAGCCCGAAGCTGGCGAAGGGGGCCTCGCGATCCAGGTCGGCGGCTGTCAGGTTCAGGCGCCCTGCCAGGTGCGCAACCAGCCATGCCTCGATGGCCGCCGCAGAGCGCTGGACGCCGAGCTGGGGCTGTGGAGCGACGGCCGGCGCGCCCGCCAGGGTCTCGGCCTCGAACGCGCCGGGTGCCTGAGCGCCGACGGCCTGCCAATCGGCGACCGCCTTGATGTCCCCGGCCTCAAGCTGGCTCGCGATCAGGAGACGCTGCGTCTTCCCGGACGTCGTCCGTGGCAGCCGGCCCTCGGGCACCAGCACCACGCGGGCCGGACCGAGTTCGTACTCTGCGGCGATGGCGTTGCGGATGTCGGCCAGGATCTTCGCCGGATCCGCCTTTGACCGGCGGCGAACTTCGGCGACGATCGCCACCCGCTCCTCGTCGTTCGCGGCGCGGACGGAGACGGCGGCGACCCCGCCGCGCCGGATGTCGGGGTGGCTCTCTTCGACGCTCCGCTCCAGGTCCACCGGGTAGTAGTTCCGGCCCCTGATGATGAGCACTTCCTTGCTGCGTCCCGTCACATACAGCTCGCCGCCTGACAGAAAGCCGAGGTCGCCCGTTCGGACATACTCGCGGTCGTCACCCGCCAGCGTCGCCCGGAGGACACGGCGAGAGTCGGCGCGTCGCCGCCAGTAGCCCCTGACCGCGGTATCGCCCGTCACCCAGATTTCGCCGACCCGGCCGTCGCCGGCAAGCCGAGCGGTTGCAGGGTCCACGATCGCGACCGTGACCCCGGGAACGAGGGGGCCGTTGCCCACGAGCGTGCGGACGCCGGCCGCAGGCGGATCCACCGAGATCACGCGGTTGGAGGTCAGCTGCTCTGCGTCGAGATGCAGGCTGGACGTAGCGGCCGCCGGCGCCCCGGTCGCCACGAGCAGGGCCTCAGCGAGGCCGTACGCGGGCGTGAGGGCCGAGCGCCGGAAGCCGGACGGAGCGAACGCATCGGCAAACCGGTCCAGCGTGTCGGCGCGGATGGGCTCGGCCCCGGTCACGGCGATCCGCCAGGTCGAGAGGTCGAGCGCCGCGCGGTCCTCGGGACGGCTGCTGTCCACGACGAGGTCGTAGGCGAAGTTGGGCCCGCCGCTCACGGTGGCTCCAACACGCGCGATGGCCTCCAGCCAGCGCATCGGCCGCTGGAGGAAGGAGAGGGGCGCCATCATCGTGACGGGGAACCCGACATACATGGGCTGCAGGACGGAACCGAACAGCCCCATGTCGTGATATGGCGGCAGCCAGCTCACGCCGACCTCGTCGCGGGTGTTGGCCATCCCCCGCTCCGTGACCGCGGAGCTCCTCGTCAACAGGTCGTGGGTCATCATCACGCCCCGGGGCGACGCCGTTGACCCGGACGTGTATTGGAGCATCGCGAGGTGCTCCCCGCGGATTCGCGGCCGCCGCCACTCGGTCGCACGCGCGAGGTCCACGTCGTCGATGGCGAGCGTGGCAATTCCCGGCACCGGCGATGCGCCCCCGCCCGCCGCGCTTCGCACGATGGCGATGGCCGGCCGGGAGTCCGCGACGATGGCGTCCAGCGTCCGGTTGGAGCGGCCGGACCGTGCGGGATATGCCGGCACCGCGACGGCCCCTGCAGCCAGCACCGCATAGAATGCGACCACGTAGTCCAGGCCCGGCGGCAGCTGGATGACGACGCGCTCGCGCGAGGCGCCCCGGTCCACGAGCGTTGCCGCGAGCGCGCGGACCCGCTCACCAAGTTCGCCGTACGTCAACGTGACGGCGTTCTGTTCGCCATCAGGAAGGTAGGCGTACGCGAGCCGCGACGGATCGCTGGCAGCGCGCTCCTCGACGATATCGACGAACGCCGCCTTTCCTCGGGGAACGATACTCGCGGCACGGTGGGGCATTTGAGTCCTGGTCTCTATGGGACGCTCCGCTCGCGCGGCTCGAGGGGTCGATGGGCGGATACTCGAAGGTACTGGCCGATAGGCCCGAAGTCAAATTCCACGACCCCCACGAGACCAGATCCGCCGCCACCGGATGGCCCGCGAATCGTGCAAATGGCCCACCTGTACACTCTGGGCTCGCCAGTCGAACGGGACTCGGCGTGCACCCTTCCTCACGGGGTTCGCTCAACGTCACATGAGACTCCCGCCCGTCGCGCTGCCCTTCATCGCCCTGCGCACCGGACGCGCAGTGCAGGGCAGGCGCTCTTCCGCCGGGGAGCTCGTCATCGTCACCGCCTTCGCCGAGACGGCGGCCGCGCCGTCGCAGTCGCACCCGGACCCGGATCCGGGTCCCGTGCGCAGCGGCGGACGCTGATGGCGCAACCAGCCTCAGGCAGCAGCCGCACTCGCGGGCGCGCCTCGAACCGGGAGCTCTCGGCATCGGACGGCGCGGGGCCGGGGGCCCCGGCGCCCGTGCGACTGGCAGCCGCGGATCGGACCGCCGCGCCACGGAGCGTTGCAACCCGCCCACGGCTTCCCGAGCACGTGTCAGAGCCGCTCATCCTGATTGAGGGCGCATCCCGCCACTACGGCGGGGCCGTGGACGTCGCTGCGCTGGCGGACGCATCACTGGCCATCTGGCCGGGCGAGTTCGTCGTGATCCTGGGCCCTTCCGGAAGCGGCAAGACCACGCTTCTCAACCTGATCGGCGGCATGGACCAGCCGTCGGGTGGCAAGATCGTCGCAGCCGGCTACCGCATCTCGGGCGCGTCTCCCGGCGACCTCGCCCGATACCGCCGCGAGTCCGTCAGCTTCATCTTCCAGACGTTCAACCTGTTTCCCGCGCTGACGGCCCTCGAGAACGTCGAGTTCGGGGCGAACATCGCGCGCCGGACGGAACCCCGAGCGGCCGCTGTCGAAACCCTCCGGCAGGTGGGCCTGGGCCACCGGCTGGGCCATTTCCCCCACATGTTGTCGGGCGGCGAGCAGCAGCGCGTGGCCATCGCGCGTGCACTGGCGACGGGCAACCGGATCGTGCTGGCGGACGAACCCACTGGCGAGCTGGATTTCCGGACCGGCCTGCAGATCCTGGAGCTTCTTCAGGCCCAGGCTGCCACCGGGCGGGCGGTGATCGTCGTGACCCACAACCGCGAGATCGCGCGCGTTGCGGATCGGGTGATCGAGCTGAGCAGCGGACGAATCGTGTCCGACCGCGTGGTCAGCGGGCCGCGCCCCAGCCTGGAGGACCTTCACTGGTAGGGCAGGCCGTGCGGCCGGCCCCGATGCCCGCGGGATGAGCAACTTCGCTTTCTGGCTGCGCTGGTCGTGGCGGGACCTGCGTGAGCGCTGGATCCTGGTCGGCGCAATTGCGCTCACGATCGGCGTCGGCACGGGTGCGTACGCCGGCCTTACGAGCACCTCGATCTGGCGCATCAACGCCAACGATGCGAGCTACGCGGCTCTGCGGATGTTCGACGTACGCGCGCGGATCACCGACGGGAGCAGCGTCCCCGCCGGCCAGCTCACGACGATCGCGGAGTCGGCGCTTCGGAGCGAGATCGCGGAGTCGCAGGAGCGGCTGGTCCTGCCCACACAGGTCGATGCATCCACTGCCGATGCGACGATCCTGGTCCCCGGCCAGATCATCGGCGTGGACGTCGCCGACGTGCCGGGCCTCATCTCAGGCATCTCGCTGCGCGAGGGACGCCTCCTCACAGCGGCCGACGCCAATCACGATGTCGTGGCGCTGGACTACCACTTCGCCAAGAACAAGAACCTCCCCCCGTCCAGCACGATCACGATCGCCGACGGCCACCAGGTCACGTCCGTGGGCCAGATCCTTACGCCTGAGTACTTCCTCGTGACCACGGCTGCGGGTGGCCTGCTGGCCGAGTCGAACTTCGCGGCGATGGTGGCGCCTCTCGACACGGTGCAACGCCTCACCGGACGGCCGGGCCAGGTCAACGACATCGTCATCAGGTTGGCCGCGGGTGTGGACGCCGACGCCGCACGCGACAAGGTGGAACAGGTGCTGGAACGACAGCTCCCTGGTCGGACCCTGAGCGTCCACACGGCGGCCGAGGACGACGCGCAGGACATCATCTACAAGGAGATCGATTCGGACCAGGAGTTCTACGCGATCTTCGCGTTCGTGATCCTGGGCGGTGCGACGCTCGCAGCCTTCAACCTGACCAGCCGGATCGTCGAGTCGCACCGGCGCCAGATCGGGATCTCCATGGCCCTGGGGCTGCCGCGCCGCTGGATCGCGTTCCGCCCCATCCTCGTTGGCGCCCAGGTGGCGTTGCTCGGGGTCGCGCTGGGGATGGTGGTCGGCAACGTCCTCGACGCCGGCATGGACAACCTGCTGCAACACTACTTCCCGCTGCCGGTGTGGAGCGCGCCGTTCCAGCCGGTCGTGTTCCTCCAGGCCGCGCTGGTGGGGTTCCTCTTCCCGTTCGTTGCGTCGCTCTATCCCGTGTGGCGCGCGGTGAGCGTTCCCCCGATCCAGGCGATCCGGACGGGCTTCCTCAGCGCCCGGAGCACCGGCTGGGCGCCCCTGCTGGGTCGCGTGCACCTGCCGGGTGGCCCGCTGGTCCAGATGCCGCTCCGGAACGTCTTCCGGACGCCGCGCCGCACGTTCCTCACGGCACTCGGGGTGGGCGCCGCCGTCACCGTCTTCGTCGGTACCACCGGCCTTACCGACACGATGCTGCGGACCATCGCAGTGGGCCAGAGCGAGGTCATCAAGTCCAGCTCGAACCGCATCTCGGTGACGCTGAGCACCTACCAGCGCGACACCCTCGCCGTCGGCCGCGCACGCGACACCGGCACCGTCGCGGACATTGAACCCCAGCTTGTGGTGCCCGCCACCGCGAAGGCGAACGGCGCGGAGCTGGACATCAGCATCGAGATGATCGATATGCAGTCCGGTCAGTGGGCGCCCACCATCACGCGCGGCGTCGCGCCGCGACCGCGACAATCCCGGGAGCCGCCGCAGATCGTCCTGTCCGAGGCCGGGGCCGCGGCGCTGGGCGTCCGGCCGGGCGACCTCCTGCGCATCACGTACCCGTTGCATCGCGGGAACCGGGTGGACGACGTCGACGGGGAGTTCCTCGTGTCGGGCCTGCAGCCGGACCCGCTCAAGTTCCTGTCCTACATGAACATCGAGGACGCCGACGTGTTCGGGCTTGGAGGCCGGGCCAACCGCCTGTCCGTGATCCCGGCCGCCGATGAGACGATCTCGTCCGTCCAAAGGGCGATGTTCGACACCGCGGGCGTGGTCTCGGTGGAGGCCGTGGACACGATCGCGACGATCTTCCGCAACCTCGTGGAGCAGTACCTCAGCCTGTTGACGATCGTCCAGGCGACAGCGCTCGCCCTGGCTCTGCTCATCGCGTTCAACTCCGCCACGATCGCCATCGATGAACGGAGTCGCGAACACGCGACGATGTTCGCGTTCGGCACTCCACTCCGTGTCGTCCTGACCATGGCGATCGTGGAGAGCGCCGCGGTAGGCGTGGCGGGGACCGCCATCGGACTCGTGTTCGGCAGACTCGTGCTCGAGCTGATCGTACGGACCATCCTGCCGGATGTGGTGCCGGACATCGGGTTCGTCGTGACGATCACGCCCCAGACCGTCCTGATGGCGGCCGCGATCGGCGTCGGCGTGGTGGGGTTGGCGCCCCTTCTCGGGACAGGCAGGCTGCGGAGCCTCAACATCCCCAACGCCCTGCGCGTGGTGGAATGACGGTTCGCTGACACCGCTGGACCGCCCGACGCTCGAGCGGTCAGCCGGGCGACGAAGACGCCCTGGGTCCGACCCGATGCGCGGCGGGTACGCCCGGTGCCCCCGATGCCGTCGCCGGCCGTCCGGCCAGGGTGGAGTCCAGCCGGTCAAGGAACGGGCGAGCACCCAGACGCTGGAAGGTCTCGCGGGCCGACGCTGCAGCCGACTTGACCTCCGGCACATCCGGCGGCAGCACGATCGCCATGTCGATCGCACACAGCGCCTCGTCCCAGACCAGCCCCAGGTCCTGCCACGTTCGCGTCGCCTCGCGATACAGGGCCGCCGCCTCGGCCACACGGCCGTCCAGCGCCGCCAGGCCCGCGCGCAGGGTCAGCCGGCTCGCCTCCAGCGGCGGCCGGTGGACGCCCGTCTCGTCGAGCGCGGTGAGGGCCGCGGCAGCCCCCGCTGCGTCCCGGTTCCAGAGCGCCGCGCGGCCGGCCTGCGGCAGGGCGTACGGAGCGTTGAGGACGTCGGTCTCGGCAAGGTGCGTGAATGCCGCGTGGGCCTCGGCGTCGCTGCCGGCGACCAGTGCGATCTGCGCGTGCAGGTCGTCCAGGGCACCGACGCTCTGCGGGTCGGTCCGGCCGGCCAGGATCCGCTCGATCTCCTCCCGATCGCCGGTCGTCGGCTCGCCCCGATACGCCCGCAACTGCAATCTCGTCCCCAGGATCTGGACGCGATCCAGGGGATCGAACTCGTCGCCGAGCATCGCGTCCGCTTCCCGGACCACCCAGTCCCATTCCCCCAGCCGGACCGCGCCTTCCGTCGTGTTCCCGAGCGCGATCGCGGCCT
>Ga0315283_10006346_pt1 | contig 10541 bp, 18 predicted proteins | sample YL17G09_0_MG_FD_204541 | JGI IMG/M metagenome (GOLD analysis project Ga0315283, IMG submission 204541) | Sediment microbial communities from Yellowstone Lake, YNP, Wyoming, USA - YL17G09_0 | ecosystem: Environmental > Aquatic > Freshwater > Lake > Sediment | place: USA: Wyoming | collected...
TCCTTGTAGCGCTCGTACAGCGCCTCGCCACTCATCACCGCCCTCCGTCCGGCGCGCCTATCAGCCGCCCGGCAGCTCGACCAGGTGCACCTTCTGCCCGAGCAGCCGGTTCTCGGCGCTCGATCGCATGCTCGGCCAGGAGGTCCGCCGCGCTGATGAGGTCTCGTCCGCGAAGGCTGCTGCTCATGCGCCACCGGTCAATGCGGGAGAAAGGACAGCCCGCGCCTCCGGCCGAACCGGGAGCGCGGGCATCATCATCGCTGGTCTTGCGGCATCGCCGCGGGCGCGACTAGCGCTTGGTGTACTGGGGAGCCTTGCGCGCGCGCTTGAGGCCGTACTTCTTGCGCTCCTTCATCCGCGGGTCACGGGTCAGGAGGCCGGCCTGGCGAAGCGGCAGGCGGTTCGTCTCAGGGTCGATCTGGAGCAGCGCCCGGGCGATGCCGTGGCGGATGGCGCCGGCTTGGCCGGTGGTGCCACCGCCCTCGACCTTGATGAGCACGTTGTACCGGCCCTCGGTCCCGGTGACCCGGAACGGGAGGAACAGCTCCGCCTCACCGAGGATCCCCCCGAAGTGCTCCTCGGGGGTCCGCCCGTTGACGACCATCTGGCCCTCACCGGGAATGAGGCGAACGCGGGCCACCGCCGTCTTGCGGCGGCCGGTGCCCCAGTAGAACGCAGGCGTCGACATCAGGGCTCCTTGATCACGCGAGCGGCTCGGGCTTCTGGGCCTGGTGCGGGTGATCGTTACCCGCGTAGACCTTGAGCTTCCGGAGCATCTGGGTTCCCAGGCGGTTGTGCGGCAGCATCCCCTTCACGGTCCGGCGGATGACCTCCTCCGGACGGCGGTTGAGAAGGTGACCCAGGGTCTCCTCCTTGAACCCGCCGGGATAGCCGCTGTGGCGGGCATAGACCTTGCTTGTCAGCTTGTCCTTGGTCACGGTGATCCGCGACGCATTGAGGACGATGACATGGTCGCCCGTGTCCATGTGCGAGGCGTAGGTGGGCTTGTGCTTGCCCTCGAGGACGTGCGCGATCCGCGTCGCAAGGCGGCCGAGCGTCTCGTCCGTCGCGTCGACGACGTACCAGCGTCGCTCGATCTCGCTCTCTCGAGGCGTATAGGTCTTCGCGCTCATTCCTCGTCTTCCTTGTCGTCCACCCGGCGCCGTCCGATGACGACGCGGCGGAGGCAGAGCCCCTTCGCCGGAGCGGCTGCCCCGTTGAGGGCCGGCTCCCGTCCGGCGAGTGCCGCACGGAGAGCCGCTTCATCGATCCTGCCTGTGCCGATCTCCAGCAGACCGGCCACCATCCTCCGAACCTGTCCCCGGAGGAAGGAGTCCGCCCGGACGTCGATCGTCACCAGGCGACCCTCCTTCCGGACCCGGACCATGTGCACGGTCCGGACCGGAGGCCGGTCCCCGCCACCGAAGGACGAGAAGTCGTGCCGGCCGATGAAGACCGACCCGGCGCTCGCCATGGCGGCGATGTCGAGCGGGGCCCGCACCCCGAGCGCAAAGCGCTCGCGGAGCGGACTGCGCGGCCCGTTCCAGACGGAGTAGCGGTACTCCCGGTACCGCGCCGCATAGCGTGGATGGAACCCGTCCGGAGCCCGCCGCAGGTCGCGGATCGCGACATCCGGCGGGAGCAGGGCGTTCACCGCCCGTCCGAGCCTGGTCCCCGGAACCGCGCCGGCGTAGGTGAAGGCAATCACCTGCCCGCTGGCGTGGACCCCGGTGTCCGTGCGTCCGGCCCCGTCGACCACCACCCGCTCGCCTCCTGCGAGGCGGGCGAGAGCGGCTTCGAGCTCTCCCTGGACCGTCCGGGCGTTGCTCTGGAGCTGAAACCCGGCGAAGTCCGTTCCGTCGTATTCACACCGTGCGCGGTAGCGCACGGCCGAGCCCTCTCGGACTCTCATCGCTGCCGGCCGGCTAGACCAGCTCGATCTGGAAGATCTCGGCGGCGTCACCCTTGCGCTGGCCGATGTGCACCAGGCGGGTGTAACCCGAGGTCCGGTCGGCGTACTTGGGGGCGATGACATCGAACAGCTTCGCGATGACGAGCGGCTCGTTCGGAAGCTCCGAGACCACCGTCCGCCGGGCCGCCAGGTCGCCGCGCTTGGCGAGCGTGATCATCCGCTCGACCCGGCCGCGGATCTCCTTGGCCTTGGCCTCGGTGGTCTGCACCCGCTCGTAGCGGAGGACCGAGACCGTCAGGTTCTTGTAGAGGGCCAGGCGCGGTCCGCGCTTGCGCGAGAGCTTGCGCCCGTCGATCCGATGGGAAGACATGGATCAGGCCTCCTCGTCGCCGTCGAACGGCGCGTCGGCGTCGTCCTCGTCGTCAAGGGCGCCGTCGACCTCGGTCTCCGGGAGGATGAAGCCCCGCATGCGCAGGCGCTCCTTCATCTCGTCCAGCGACTTCTTGCCGAAGTTGCGCATCCGCAGCAGATCGTCGTCCTTGAGCTGCAGCAGCTGGCCGACCTTGACGATGTTGTTGCGCTTCAGCGAGTTGTAGGCCCGCATCGGCAGGTCCAGCTCCTCGATCGGCATGTCGAGCATGTTCGGCGGGAGCTGCGGGATCCCGGTCGCCGCGCGGTCCGGCGCGGCTGCCTGGACGCCGATCGTCACGAACGGCTGGAACTGGCGGACCAGGGTGTCCGCGGAGCGGCTGAGGGCCTCTTCCGGGGTGATCGTGCCATCGGTCTCGATCTCGATCGTGAGCTTGTCGAAGTTGGTCATCTGACCGACCCGCATGCTCTCGACCCAGTAGTTGACCTTGCGCACGGGCGTGAAGATCGCGTCGACCGCGATGACGCCGATCGGCAGGGCCTCGGAGCGCTCCGCGGCCAGGTAGCCGACGCCGCGCTCGACGGTGAGGTCCAGCTCGATGGTCACGTCGTCCGAGTCGATCGTCATGAGCACGAGCTCGGGGTTGACGATCTCGATGTCGGCCGACTCCGCGATGTCCGCGGCGATGACGGGTCCGGCGCCGCTCTTGATGAGCCGCAGCTGGACCGGGTGGGACGCGTAGCTCTTGAGGCGGAGCTTCTTGACGTTCAGGACGATCTGCGTGACGTCTTCCTTGACGCCGGGGATCGTCGAGAACTCCTGGTACACGTCGCGGATCTGGATTGACGTCACGGCGGCGCCTTCGAGGGACGACAGGAGCACGCGCCTCAGGGCATTGCCGAGCGTGACGCCGTAGCCCGCCTGCAGAGGACCGGCCTCGTACTTGGCGTACGTGCCGTCCTCCGCGACGGGCTCGATCTGCGGGATCTCGAGTTCGATCATGGAGGGCGGCTACCTCGAGTAGTACTCGACCACGAGCTGCTCGTTGAAGTCGAGCGGCATCTGGTCGCGGCGCGGCATGGCGAGCACCGACCCGGCAAGCTTGCCGGCGTCCAGGCTCAGCCAGTCGGGCGCCTGGTGGGAGCGAAGGGTCTCCTTCACCGTCTTGAACTGCTCGCGCTCGTGGTGCGTGGCGCGGACCTCGATCCGGTCCCCGATCCTGGTCGCGTAGGACGGGATGTTGGTCGGAACGCCGTTCACGGCGAAGTGGCCGTGGTTCACCATCTGGCGGGCGGCCGCGCGGGACGGCGCGAAGCCCAGCCGGAACACGACGTTGTCGAGGCGCAGCTCGAGCGACCGCAGCAGGCTCTCGCCCGTGACGCCGGAGTGACGGGTGGCCTCGATGAAGTAGTTGCGGAACTGCTTCTCGAGCACGCCGTACACGCGGCGAACCTTCTGCTTCTCGCGGAGCTGGAGGCCGTAATCGCCGACCTTGCGGCGTCGGACGCCATGCTGGCCGGGCGGCGTGGGACGCCGCTCGAAGGAGCATTTCTTGGAATAGCAGCGGCTGCCCTTCAGGAAGAGCTTGAGCCCTTCCCGGCGGCAGAGCCGGCAGACAGCATCGGTGTAGCGGGCCATGGTCTCTCGGTGCTCAGACGCGGCGCCGCTTGGGCGGGCGGCATCCGTTGTGAGGAATGGGCGTGACGTCGGTGATCGCACTCACCTCGAGGCCGGCGGCCTGGAGCGATCGGATCGCCTGCTCGCGGCCGGCGCCGGGGCCCTTGACGTAGACCTCGACCTGGCGCATGCCGTGTTCCATCGCCCGCTTGGCGGCGCCATCGGCGGCCAGAGCTGCGGCGTACGGCGTGCTCTTCCGGGAGCCCTTGAACCCGGCGATGCCAGCGGAACCCCACGAGATGACGTTCCCGGTGAGATCCGTGATCGTCACGATCGTGTTGTTGAAGCTTGCCAGGATGTGGACGTGTCCCTGGGGGACGTTCTTCCGCTCCCGACGCCGCTGCTTGACGGCGCGCTTTCGATCGGCCATGCCTTAGCGGTTCCTCGTCACTTCGTCTTCTTCCGGGCGCCGACCGTCTTCTTCGGCCCCCGGCGCTGGCGGGCGTTCGTCTTGGTGTTCTGTCCCCGGCTCGGGAGGTTGCGGCGGTGCCGCATGCCGCGGTACGAGCCGATCTCGATGAGGCGCTTGATGTTCAGCGCCACCTCGCGGCGGAGGTCGCCCTCGACCTTGAACGTGCGGTCGATGACCTCTCGGAGCCGGTTGACCTGGTCTTCCGTGAGGTCCCGGACGCGCGTGTCCGGGTTGACACTTGTCTGCTTGAGGATCTTCTGGCTGGAAGACAGCCCGATCCCGTAGATGTACGTGAGGGCGATCTCGACGCGCTTCTCGCGCGGGATGTCGATGCCGGCGATACGAGCCATCGCGTCAGCCCTGCCGCTGCTTGTGCTTGGGATTCTCGCAGATGACCATCACGGTGCCGTGGCGCCGGATGACCTTGCAGTTGTCGCACCGCGTCTTGACGGATGCTCTGACCTTCACCGGGTTCCTCGATTACTTCAGGCGGTAGGTGATGCGACCCCGAGTGAGGTCGTAGGGAGACAGTTCCACTCGGACCCGGTCCCCGGGCAGGATCCGGATGAAGTTCATCCGGAGCTTCCCGCTGATGTGGGCGAGAACGCGATGGCCGTTCTCGAGCTCCACTGAGAACATCGTGTTCGGCAGCGGCTCGATCACAGTGCCTTCGACTTCGATCGCGTCCTTCTTCGCCAACCTGGCTCCCTGGTCCTTCTCAGCATGAGTGTCGGTCCGGTCGGACCGACACACGAACGGTGAGGATATCAAAGTCGGCCAAATCCGACAACCCCACGACTCCTGGGTCTCAGACGGTCGTCAGGATCTCGGGTCCCGCCGCCGTCACGGCAATGGTGTGTTCGAAGTGGGCGGACAGCGACCTGTCCTGGGTCACGACCGTCCACTGGTCGTCGAGCACCTCGGTGGCCTCCGAGCCGAGGGTGAACATCGGCTCGATGGCCAGGCAGTGGCCGACCGCCAGCTCGATCCCCGGCGACCGCGAGCGGAAGTTGGGAACCTGCGGATCCTCGTGCATCGAGGTTCCGATGCCGTGACCCACGTACTGGCGGATGATGCCGAAGCCGCCCGAGCGGGCGACATCCTCGACCGCGCCCGAGATGGAGCCGATCCGGTTGCCCAGCACAGCGGCAGCGATCCCCGCCATGAGCGAGATCCGCGTTGCCTGCACCAGGCCGACCGCCGCCGCGCTTCCGGCCGCGTCGCCGCCGCAGATGAAGCTGCGGGCGCCGTCGCCATGCCAGCCGTCGTAGATGGCACCCACGTCGACCGAGACGATCTGGCCGGCGCTGATCTCCCGGTCGCCCGGGATGCCATGGACGATCTCCGCGTCGAGGGAGATGCAGGTCGAGGCCGGGTAGGCGTGCGGATCCCGGGGGTCGTAGCGCCGCCCACCGAGGTAGCCCAGGAACGAGGGGATGCCCCCTGCTGCGCGGATGTGGCGCTCCGCAAGGCGGTCCAGCTCGGCGGTGGAGACGCCGGGCCTGAGGCTCTCCTCCACGAGGGCGAGGACCTCGGCGACGATCCGCCCGGCCGATCGCATCTTCGCGATCTCGGCCTTCGACTTGCGGGTGATCATGCTCAGCCGGCTGCCAGCCCCACCCTGGCGGCCGGGAGCAGCCCGGCCGCGGCCAGCGCGGCGTCGATGGCGCCCGCAACCTCGTCGATCCCCTTCAGGCCGTCGACGGTCGAGAGCGCACCGGCGGAGCGGTAGTGCTCGATGACCTCGTTGAGCGCTCCCAGCTGCTGGTCCATCCGCTTGCGGACGGTGTCGGGCTGGTCGTCCGCGCGCTGGTACAGCTCTGAGCCGTCCAGGTCGCAGAGGCCGGCCGTGAGGGGCGGGCTGAAGACCTCGTGGTAGGGGTGTCCGGCAGCCCGGCAGATCCACCGTCCGGACATGCGCCGGATCAGCTCATCCTCCGGGACGTCGACCAGGACGGCGGCGGAGACCCGCTCTCCGCGCCCAGCGAGCGCGTCGTCGAGCGCCTTCGCCTGGACGGCCGTCCGCGGGAAGCCGTCGAGGATGACCCCCGCCGCCGCGTCGGGCAGGGCCAGCCGCTCCCGGAGCAGTCGCAGGGTGACGTCATCCGGGACGAGCTGCCCCGCGTCCATGAACCCCTTCAGCTCCGCGCCCAGGGCCGTCCCGTCGCGGACCGCGGCCCGGAAGAGATCCCCGGTGGCGACCACCGGGATCCCGAGCCGCTCCGAAAGCGTCGGGGCCTGGGTGCCCTTGCCGGCTCCCGGGGCACCGAGCAGGACCACGACGTTCACTTGATGAAGCCCTCGTACTGCCGGATGAGCAGCTGGGCCTCGAGCTGCTTCATCGTCTCGACGACGACGGAGACCACGATCAGGATGCCCGTGCCACCCAGCGCGAGGCCGTTCAGCGAGGGTGAGATCATCCCGATGAAGGGCGGCAGGGCGGCGACGGTACCCAGGAACAGCGCGCCGGCGACAGTGATCCTGGTGACCACCTTGGCCAGGTAATCCTGCGTGGGCCGGCCCGGCCGGATGCCGGGGATGAAGCCGCCGTTCTTGCGCAGCTGCTCCGCGGTCTCATCGGGTTTGAACGTGAACGCGGTGTAGAAGTACGTGAAGCCGAAGGTCAGCAGGAAGTACAGGATGACGTACAGCCACGATCCCGAGCTCAGCAGGCTCACGATGCCCCGAGCGATCGCCCCGATGGGATCGGGCGAGCTCGTGAAGTAGCTCGCGATCTGGCTTGGGAACAGGAGGATGCTGACCGCGAAGATGATCGGGATGACGCCCGCCTGGTTGACGCGCAGCGGCAGGAACGTCTGTCCACCCTGGTACATCCGCCGTCCGCGCACGCGGGACGCGTACTGGATGGGGATGCGGCGCTGTCCCTCCTGGACGTAGATGATCGTCGCGACCGCCGCGACGCCCAAGATGCCGAACAGGACGAGCCTGGCGAGGTCGGGGCTGGCGACGAAGGCCAGGATGGCCCCCGGAGCCCGGCTCACGATGCCTGCGAAGATGATGAACGACACGCCGTTGCCGATCCCCTTCTCGGTGATCAGCTCGCCCAGCCACATCAGGACGATGGAGCCGGCCGTCAGCGTTGCGATCTGCGTCCAGGTCTCCCAGCTGCCGAAGTCGAACGGCGTCGTGAGCACGTTGTTGGCGCTGAGCAGGGCCATGAACCCGTAGGCCTGGAGCAGCGCCATCGGCACGGCCAGGTACCGGGTGTACTGGTTGATCTTGGTCCGGCCGTACTCGCCCTCGCGCTGGAGGGCCTGCAGCGACGGGACCACGCCCGTCATGAGCTGCATGATGATCGAGGCATTGATGTAGGGGTTCACGCCCAGCGCCACGACCGAGAACCTGGTCAGGCCGCCGCCGGAGAACAGGTCGAGCAGGCCGAACACGGGGCTCGAATCGAGGAACGACGCCAGCTGCGTGCGATCGACGCCCGGAACCGGGACGTGGGCCAGGAACCTGAAGACGAACAGGATCCCGAAGACGAACAGGATCCGGCGCCGGAGGTCCGGCGCCCGGAATGCGTTGAGAAGGCCCTCGAACACGGGTGGCTAGCCGTTGTCGGCCGGGGCCTCGGGGGCCTCGGCGGGCGCGGCATCACCGGCCGGCTCGACACCGAGTGCCACGAGCGGCTCGGTGGGGATCTCGATGACCTGGGCCGTGCCACCGGCCGCCTCGATCTTCTCGCGGGCGCTCTTGGTGAACCCGTCCGCGAGCACGAACAGCGGGGCCGAGACCTCGCCGTGACCGAGGATCTTGAGCGGAAGGCGGTCGCGGCGGACCAGTCCAGCCTGCTTGAGGAGGTCGGCGTTGACCGTGACCGGTGCGCCCTTCTCCTGCTGCAGCTTGCCGGCCTCGATCGCGGCACTGATGGCGCCGACGTTCACGACCTCGTACTCGACGTCGTTGATGTTCCGAAAGCCGCGGAGCTTCGGGATCCGGATGTGGAGGGGGGTCTGGCCGCCCTCGAACCAGGCCGGGATCGAGGCACCCGCGCGCGAGCGCTGGCCCTTCGTCCCGCGGCCCGCGGTCTTGCCCTTGCCGGCCGCGATGCCGCGCCCGACTCGCGTCTTCTTCTTGACCGACCCCTCGGCGGGGCGCAGGTCGTGGATCTTCATCAGCTCTTCTCCGGGGTCGTGGCGTCCGCGCCCTCGGGAAGCTCCTCGACGGTCACGAGGAAGCGCACCTGGCGGGCCATGCCGCGGACTGCCGGGTTGTCCGGCAGGATCGACGAGCTGCCGATCCCATGCAGGCCCAGCGCGCGGATCGTCGCCCGGTTGCGGGCGATGTGACTGATCGTGCTCCTGGTCTGGGTGACGCGCAGCCTACCGGCCATCGGCCACCTCCTGCACTGCCGCGGCGGGCTGGCCGGGCACGACGAGGCGGACCTTCACGCCGCGCTGGCGGGACACCTCCTCCGCGGTCCGGAGGCTGGTGAGCGCATTGAGCGTCGCCCGGGTCACGTTCACGGGGTTCGTGGAACCGTGGATCTTGGATAGGATGTCGCGGATGCCGGCCGCCTCGACGACGGCTCGGACGGCGCCGCCGGCGATGACGCCAGTGCCCTTGGACGCGGGCTTGAGCAGCACGCGCGCGGCGGCGAACTCCTCCCGGACCTCGTGCGGGATCGTCGTCCCGATCATCGGGATCTTGACGATGTGCTTCTTCGCGTCCTCCACGCCCTTGCGGATGGACTCGGGCACGTCGCCGGCCTTGCCCAGACCGACGCCGACGTGGCCGTTGCCGTCACCCACGACGATAACGGCGGAGAACGAGAAGCGCCGGCCGCCCTTGTGAACCTTGGCGACACGGTTGATCTGAACGACGCGCTCCTCGAGCGCGAGCTTGTTGGGGTCGATGCGGGCCACAGGCGTTTCCTCTAGAAGTCGAGGCCGGCCTCGCGGGCCGCCTCGGCGAGCGAGCGAACCCGCCCGTGGTACTTGAAGCCCGCCCGGTCGAAGACGACCTTGTCCACCCCGGCCGCCTTGGCGCGCTCGGCGACGAGCTGGCCGACGCGCTTGGCGTCGTCCATCTTCGTGCCGGTGGCACCGCGGAGGCTCGATTCGAGCGAGGACGCGGCGGCGAGCGTGCTGCCACTGGTATCGTCGATGACCTGGGCGTAGATGTGGCTCAGGCTCCGGAAGATGGCCAGGCGCGGACGCTCCTGGGTGCCGGAGAGCCGGAGTCGGAGCCGCTCGTGGCGCTTGACGCGCGCTGACGTGCGGCTGGCGGCGATCTTCTTCATGGGCTACTTCTTCCCGCCGATCTTGCCGGCCTTGCCTGCCTTGCGGCGGACCTTCTCGCCGGCGTACCGGACGCCCTTGCCCTTGTACGGCTCGGGCTTGCGGGTGGCGCGGACCTTGGCGGCGATCTGGCCGACCAGCTCCTTGTCAATGCCGACGACCGCCAGCTTGAGCGGGGTCTCGAGCTCGAAGCTGATGCCGGCGGGCGGGTCGATCTCGACCGGGTGGCTGTAGCCGAGCGCGAGTGTGAGCTTCTCGCCCACCTTCTGCGCCCGATAGCCGACGCCGACGATCTCGAGGCCCTTGCGGTACCCGGTGGTCACGCCGACGACCATGTTGTTGACGAGGCTGCGGGTCAGCCCGTGGAGGGACTTGTCCATCTTGCTTTCCGTCGGCCGGACGACCGTGAGGACGTCGCCCTCGCGCTCGAGCTGCATGCGCGGCGGAAGCTGCCGGGTCAGTGTCCCCTTGGGACCCGCCACGGTGATGATGCGCCCATCGAGCGTGATGTCCACGCCTGCCGGGACGGTGATGGGGAGACGGCCGATACGGGACATCGCGCTACCAGACGTAGGCGAGGATCTCGCCACCCAGCTGGGCCTGCTTGGCCTGGCTGCCCGTCATGATCCCCTTCGACGTGCTGACGATGACGATGCCCAGGCCGCCCAGGACTCGCGGAATGTCGGTCTTCTGCGCGTACACGCGCAGGCCCGGCTTGCTGATCCGCTTGAGGCCCGAGACGACCGGCACCTTGCCGTCGACGTACTTCAGCTGCAGGCGCAGCAGGGCGGTCGGCCCCTGGCGCTCCTCGCTGACGTCGGCGATGAAGCCTTCGTCCTTGAGGATGCGCGCGATCTCGCGCTTGGTGCGCGAGGCAGGGACCAGGACCTCCGTGTGGCGCGCCCGGGA
>Ga0315283_10006347_pt1 | contig 10541 bp, 11 predicted proteins | sample YL17G09_0_MG_FD_204541 | JGI IMG/M metagenome (GOLD analysis project Ga0315283, IMG submission 204541) | Sediment microbial communities from Yellowstone Lake, YNP, Wyoming, USA - YL17G09_0 | ecosystem: Environmental > Aquatic > Freshwater > Lake > Sediment | place: USA: Wyoming | collected...
ACGACGAGGCGCTGGCCCGGCTGGAACAGGGCGAGCAGTTGGGCAAGATCGTGTTGACACGGCAGGCGCAGCGCTGACATGGACGTCGAAGCAGCCAAGCAGCGGGTGTGCGCCGAGGTCGACCGGATGGCCGACCAGCTACTGCAGGCCAGCCACGAGATCCATGCCAGACCCGAGCTCAACTTCCAGGAGCACTTTGCTCACGACCTGCTCACCGATGCGCTACGCGACGAGGGATTGGCCACCACGCGGCATGCCTACGGCCTCGAGACGGCGTTCGAAGCGGTGGCCGGCCAGCAGGGCGCCACGATCGCCGTGCTCTGCGAGTACGACGCGCTCCCTGCTATCGGTCATGCCTGCGGCCACAACATCATCGCCACCGCCGGTCTGGGCGCCGGTTTGGCCGCCGCCCGGGTCGCCGCAGAGCTCGGCGGGCGTCTGCGCATCATCGGTACGCCCGCCGAAGAGGGCGGCGGAGGCAAGATCCACATGGCTCGTCGCGGTGCGTTCGACGGCGTCGACGCAGCGATGATGGTGCATCCGGCCGACGCCGATCTCATCTCGATGGACACGATCGCGCTGCAAGGTCTGGAGGTCCAGTACCACGGCAAGGCCGCCCATGCCGCCGCCGCTCCGTGGGAGGGTCGCAATGCCCTCGACGCGGGCGTGCTGGGCTACATGAACGTCGCTGCGCTGCGCCAGCACATCCGATCCACCGAGCGGGTGCACGGCATCTTCACCCGGGGTGGAGACAAGGCCAACATCGTGCCCGCCGAGGTGGAGATGAGCTGGATCGTCCGCTCGACCACCATCGACACGCTGCAGCCGCTGAAGCAGCGGGTGCTCACTTGTCTCGACACTGCGGCGACGGCGTGTGGGTGCACGATGGACCACGCTTGGAACGGCCACACCTACGCCGACATGATCGACAACGGTCCCATGGTGGCGGCCTACGTGGCCAACGCTGCCCGCGTGGGTCGCACCGTCACCGATCCGGCCGCCACGGGTCACAGCGTGGTCGGCAGCACCGACATGGGCAACGTCAGCTATCTGGTTCCCTCTATCCATCCGATGATCCGCGTGGCACCCGAAGGCGTCGCCATCCACACCGTCGAGTTCGCCGAATGGGCCGCCAGCACCGAGGGCGACTTGGCCGTGCTCGACGGTGCCAAGGTGATGGCGATGACCGTCGTCGACCTGTGGGCATCGTCCGAGCTTCGCGGTGCGGCTGCTGCGGCGTTCGCCGCTCGTGCGCATTCTGTCGCAGTGCTCGACTAGCAGGTCAGCGCAGGCGCGCAATACCTGTCGGCGGCTGCTGCGGGCCGTAGAGTGACACCTCGTGACGGTCTACGTCCCCGAGGAGTTCACGCCCAGCGAGGCCGACGTACTCCGCCGCTACTTCACCAACCTCGACGGGCCAGTGTTCGCGCTGGTCAATCTGCCGGAGGTGGTGAAAGGCGCGCTCTTCGCCCGGTACAGCCGCAGCCCGAAGAGCCTCCGCCGGCTCTTCCTCGACGAGTTCGTCGGCGACCTCGACATCAGCGGCGACATCTCGGTCGACGCGACTGTCGGCCTGGCCCGTGCCGAGGAGCTGTACGAGAAGGTGTTCTTCGAGTACGGCGACGACTCGGTGGCCCAGCTCGGTGGTGTGCACCTGGCGTGCGAGCAGGCGTCGAACATCCTCACCAAGGTGCTCGAGTGGGGTCGCATCATGAGCTACCTCGAGCAGAGCACCCGGTACATCAGTTACGACGCCAGGTTGGGTGGCCGCTACCGCTTCTACCGCGATCCGGAGGTGCTCTCCAGCCGATTCGGCACGCGCTACGTGGGCGACATGGACCGCATGTTCGACTCGTACAGCCTTCTGCTCGGCAAGGTCACCGAGCACGTGCGTGCGACGGTGCGGCGCGATCCCAGCGACAGCGACTTCGTCTTCCGCCAGGCCACCCGCGCGAAGGCGCTCGACGCCGTTCGCGGCGTGCTGCCCGCCGCGTCGCTCTCGAACGTGGGTATCTACGGAAGCGGCCAGGCCTTCGAGAGCCTGCTGGTGCGCATGCGCTCGCACCCACTTCCCGAGGCCCGGCACTATGCGGAGCTGATGTTGCACGAACTGCGCAAGGTGATCCCGAGCTTCCTGCGCCGGGTCGATCTCCCCGACCGTGGTGGCCGGGCATCGCAGTATCTCGCCAGCACCCGCGATCGCACCGCCGAGCTGGTGGATTCGCTGTTCGGCGGCACCCCGGTCGACCAGGTGCCCTCAGTACAACTGGTCGACTTCGACCCCGACGCAGAGAACAAGCTGCTGGCAGCGATCTGCTACCCGCACGCCAACCTGCCGGAGAGCCAGCTGCTCGAACGGGTGCGCACCCTCGGTCCCACCGAACGACTCGCGCTGATCCGCGCCTACGTCGGCGAGCGCGAGAACCGTCGGCACAAGCCCGGTCGCGCGTTCGAACGGATCGATTATCGCTTCGACGTGCTCAGCGACTACGGCGCGTTTCGCGACCTCCAGCGCCACCGCATGTTGACGATCGAGTGGCAGGCGCTCACCCCGAACCACGGCTACGTGCGACCCGAGTTGGTCGAGGAGTCAGGCATGGCCGAGGTGTTCGACGATGCGATGGCCAGGTCGGCAGCACTGTACGACGTGCTCAAGGACGAGTTCCCGCACCAGGCCGGCTATGCGGTATCGATGGCATACCGCATGCGGTACACGATGCAGTTCAATGCCCGCGAGGCGATTCACCTGCTGGAACTGCGATCGTCGCCGCAGGGTCATCCGGCCTACCGGCGGATCGCACTCGAGATGCACCGGCTCATCGCCGAGCAGGCAGGTCATCGGGCCGTCGCCGACTCGATGACCCATCTCACGACCGAGGCACCGGAGCTCGAGCGCCTCGAGGCAGAGCGACGAGCCGAATCACGGCGAGGATCGTCCTGAAACCGGCTGGAATGGCGCACCGTGACGGTTGTCACATGTGTGTCGAGCAGCGAGGTGAGGCAGCCGCCGTAGTATCCCCGGCCGCGTGCTGGGTTGCCGCCGCTACGGAGGAATGAAGATGGCTGATGACGAAGAGGTGCTGGAGCCCGACGATTTCGAGGTCGAGGAGGAAGAGCCCGAGCCTGCCGAGCTCGACGAGGACGAGCTCGACGACGTCGTTCTCGAAGACGACGAGTTCGTGGTGCTGGGAGACGAGTTCGAGGAGGTCGACGACGAAACCGAGGAGTCCGACTCCGAAGGTCCGGTGCGTCGATCCGTTCCCACCGACGAAGAGGACGACGACGAGGACATGGTCGCCCCCGACGATGTGGAGGCCGACCTCGACACGATTCTCAAGGATCGGCTGATCGCAGCCGACGACGAGGGCAACGACGACGACGAGGAGCCCGAGGAGAAGGGCGAGGCCGCCGACCGGCTGCAGCCGAAGCGGGCCGACGAACAGCTGTGCCCGAGCTGCTTCCTGCTCGTGCGCCAGAACGCACCTGGGTGTCCCGTCGGCGACGACGAGTGCCCCCTGTTCCGCTGATTCCCGCCATGGCCGAACAGCGCCCACTCATCGAGAAGCTGCTCGACGTCGCGCTGTACGCTCCGGTCGGGCTGTTGAGCTGCTTGAGGACCGACGTACCGCAGTACCTCGAGGAGCGCCGCCACCATCTCGAACAGCGAGTTCAGGTGGCTCGTTGGATCGGTCAGATGACGGTCGCCTTCGGCGCACAAGAGCTCTCCAAACGGTTCGAGCACGCCGAACCGACCGTCGCTCCCGAGCCGATCGAACTGACCGAAGAGCCGCTGGCACAGCACGCCCCGGAGCCCTTCGACGGGTACGACACCTTTCCCGCATCGCACATCGTGCAACGCCTCGGCAGGCTGCCGCACAGTGAGCTGCACCTCGTGCGGGCGTACGAGACGGCACACCGAGGCCGGCGCACGGTGCTGGCCAAGGTCGACCAACTGCTGGGCGACTGATGGAGCAACTCGTCAGGCCGGCCCGCGCTCCCGATTGCGCAGAGCTGGCACTGCTCGAGCGCGAGGCGCGTGAGGCCCTGGTGCACCAGCGCGGCGGCCCCCAGCACCTGGCCGAACAGCCTCCCGTCGACGATTGGGTCACGCTCGTCGGGCGACCGGATCGCGCGGTCTTCGTCGCCACGATCGACGGTCTGGTGTTCGGCTATCTCGAACTGGAGTTGTTGCCGCAGGCCGCAGTTGTGCGACAGGTCTACGTGCACCCCGAGGCGCGCCAGTTGGGGTTCGGAGACGAGATGTTGGCGGCATCGTTGCAGCGCGCCCGCGACCACGGCTGCAGCGTGCTGGAGGGCTCGGCCCTGCCGGGCGATCGCGACACGAAGAACCTCTATGAACGGGCAGGCATCACGGCCCGCAAGATCATCGTGTCGGCGCCGCTACGGCCCTGACTCAGCGGCCCTTCCAGTTCGGCGGACGCTTCTCGATGAACGCGGTGAGGCCTTCCTTGATGTCCTCGGACGACATCACGCCTGCCATCGCCTCGTCGGTCATGCGCTTCAGGGTCTCGTCGCTCTCGTAGGCGGCAGCGAGCACCACACGACGGCTGGCCCACACGGCCATTGGTGCGGCTTCGCAGATCTTGGCGGCAAGCGCCAGTGCTTCATCGACCGCCTTGCCCGGCTCGACCAAACGGTTCACCAGGCCCAGGTTGTATGCGCGTTCGGCGGTGAGCGGCTCTCCGGTGAGGATGGCCTCCATCGCTGCAGACCTGCCGATCGCGCGCGGAAGTCGGAACAGGCCGCCGGCGCCGGCGATGAGGTTGCGCTTCACCTCCGCGAGACCGAACGAGGATCTGGTGGTGGCCACCACCAGATCGGCGGCCAACACGATCTCGCACCCGCCTGCCGTGGCCAGACCATCGACGGCCACGATGACCGGCTTGGTGCGCTCGCGGTAGGCGAATCCGGCGAAACCACCGCGGCGTGTAGCGAGCCCGCCGGCGTTGCCGGAGTTGATCGCCTTGAGGTCGGCGCCGGCGCAGAAGACGGGACGCTCCTGGCCTTCGGTGTTCGCGCGCAGGACTCCCACCCAGACGTCGGGGTCTGCTTCGAGCTGGTCGATCGCGGCCTCGAGGCCCTGAGCGACGTCGCCGTTCACGGCATTGCGGGCGTCGGGACGGTTGAGGGTGATCAGGGCGACGCGGCCCTGCACCTCGTACTGAACGATGTCGGACATGACGCCGACTGTAGGGCGAACGGTCCGCGACGTGCGAACCCGCTTCGGTCGGTCAGACCGCTTCGGTCGGTTCGGCTTCCGTGGCAGCTTCGGCCGGCTCGGGCACGGTGGCAGTTTCGGCCGGCTCGGGCACGGTGGCAGTTTCGGCCGGCTCGGGCACGACTGCATCCGGTTCGACAGATGTGGCGGGCGCCTGGTCTGCCTGGGCATCTGGCTCGGCGGGAGCTGCTTCGGCGGCTGGCGCCGCAGCAGCCTCGGGCGGTTTGGGCGGCGCGGGGATTGCTCTGGCGCCAGGCTTCTTCGCACTCGCGGGCCGCGTGGGGCGCAACGGCTTCGGCGCGTGCGCCCCGGGTGCGACGGCCACGTCGAACAGCGCGGCCACCTGTGGCAGCAGGGGAGCGATGCGCTTGACCGTGGCCAAGAGCTCATCACTGACCTGTGTGGGCTTCTGAGTGGGTACGACCTGGCTGCGGATCGGCGCGAATGCCGCTGCTTCGAGCACGGCGACCCATCGATCGGGCAGCGCATCGACCGTGAGGCTTGCCGTCGTGGCCGCAGCGAGGCGCGCGGCGAGCTCCGCAGGGAAGCGCACTCCTGCCTTGGGTGGCTGCGACGACAACTTCAGGGCCCGCACGATGCGGCCCACTCCGATGGCGGCTTCGATGTCGCCGAACCAGAGCGTCAGTTCCTTCTCTTGCTTGGCGGCCAACGCCTCCTTCAGCTTGACCGAGAGCTCGCGGGCGGCTTCGTCACGGACGACTGCAGGATCCTCGCCCGACGCGACGACGCTGCGCAGATCGCGCAGGTCGAGCTCGTCGAGATCGGCCAACGCGGCATCGGCGCGGTCGAGCCACTCGGCGACGCGCAGCTTGGGCAGTAGCTGCTCGGCCATCGACAACAGCCCAGCGGCCGGAATCTCTTCCTTGCCCTCCGCCTTCAGCCGCGCGTTCTGTTCGACGACCGCCTGGCGGACCGCCTGCATGCCGCCCTGGAGGGCGCGTTCGGCGACGGGACGCTGTGCCTCGGGTAGCTCAGCGAGCACGGCGTTGCGGTGCGCGCGACCCGGACGGAGTCGTTTGGCCTTCGGGCGCTGCGGCAACTCGGGTGGGACGGTGAAGCTGGGCCGTTGCCGGCGCTCGGGTCGCTCGGCGCGTGGTGCCCGCTCGGCGCGGTCGGTGCGCTGCTCGCCCTCGGGGCGGGGGGCACCGTCGCGGCGAGGGCCCCGACCTGGTGCATCGCGGTCGGTGCGGCGTGGCGGACGGTCGCGCCGATCGCCGCGATCGCCACGGTCAGGACGGTCGCTGCGACCGCGGGTCGCCAACTGCTGGGTGACCGCCTCGAACGGCTTGTCGCTGGGCAGGATCTCGAGCGTGTTCGACTTGCCGGCCTTCTCCTTGCCACTGCTGACAGAGAGGATGGTGATGCCATCGAGCTCGGTCTCGGCCTCCGCTTTCAGGATCGCCCCGGTCTTCGACCCGTTGGGCAACAGCGCACCGTCGAGCACACCTTTGGGTTCACGGGCTCCAGCTGCGCGCCAGGTCCACGTGCCGTCGGGGCGCGCGCTGGTGAGCTCAATTTCAATCCTGCGGGACATAGACATCAACGGTATCGGGTGTGCGGCCCTTCGCTCCACCGCGAACCCGGTTGTCGAGTGCGGTACCTCGGTCGATACGGTTGTCGACGTGGCTGTGTACGCGCTGGGCGATCAGGTTCCCGACATCCATCCCGACGCGTTCGTCCATCCCGACGCGGTCGTCATCGGATCCGTCACAGTGGGGGAGCGAAGCTCGATCTGGCCTGGTGCAGTGTTGCGTGGCGACGAGGGTTCGATCCACATCGGGTCACGCACCAGCATCCAGGACAACTGCGTACTGCACACCACCTCCATGCATCCCACGGTCGTCGGCGACGATTGTGTGGTTGGCCACCTCGTCCACCTGGAGGGATGCACCATCGAGTCGGGCTGCCTCATCGGCAATGGCTCCATCGTGCTGCACCGGGTGATCGTGCGGTCCGGTGCCATCGTGGCTGCCAATGCGGTGGTGCTCAACGACACCGAAGTACCGTCGGGCGCGCTCGCCGTGGGGACACCAGCGGTAGTGAAGGCCGGAAGGGCGCGTGCCGAAGACATCAGCGACGGGGTGGCCTCCTACCTGCAGAAGACGGCCCGTTATCGTGCCGAGCTTCGCCGCATCGACCGATGATCGCGCTCGTCGTCACCGTACCGGCGAGCGAGTCCGAGCTGGCCTCCGATGTGTTGTGGTCGCTGGGGGTGTTGGCCGTCGAGGAGCGCGACGCCGGTGCAGGTACCGACGATCACCTCGTCGAACTGTGGACCTCGCTCGGTGACGACGTCGATGCCATCACCCGTGCAGCCGAGGCGTTCCCCCAGCGCTGGCGGTGGCATCTCGTCGAGGTCGACGAGACCGTTGCCGACTCGTGGCGTGCGCACGCCGTTCCCACCTGGGTCGAAGCCGACTTGGTGATCGCGCCGGCGTGGGTGCCGTTCGAGGTGCCTGAGGGCGCCACCGTCCTTCGCATCGAACCCGGTCCCACGTTCGGTCTGGGCGACCATCCGACGACCGTGCTGTCGCTGCGGGCGTTGCGCAACGCCGTCTTCAGCGGTGCCAGCGTGCTCGACGTCGGCTGTGGCTCGGGTGTGCTGTCCGTCGCCGCGTGTGTGTTCGGCGCCGCTCGGGTCGACGCGGTCGACATCTTTCCGGCAGCGGTTCCCGCCACGCTCCACAACGCTCAGCTCAACGGAGTCGCCGGCCGCATCGCCGCCTCCACCACGCCGCTGGTCGAGATCGACCAGACGTACGACGTCGTGGTGGCGAACATCCTCGCGCCTGCACTGATCGAGCTGGCCGATGATCTGAAGCGTGTGCTGGCCCCGGCCGGCGTGCTCATCCTCAGCGGTGTGCTGGCCGGGCATCATCAGCATGTGACCGACGCCCTCCGACCGTTGCACGTGGTCGAGGAACGCACCCGCGATGGGTGGGCGGCGGTCACGCTGCGCTGGTGAGCAGCGCCTCGATCTCCGCCAAGGTTGCCAGCGACGGCACGGCCCCTGCCTTCGTGGTGGCCAGCGCTCCGCCGGCGAGGGCGTAGCGGATCGCTTCGGCGAGTTCGTCGCCCACCGCGAGGCGCGCCGCCAGCGCGCCGCAGAAGGCGTCGCCAGCGGCAGTGGTGTCGATCGGGGCGACCGCGAAGGCGGGGGAGTGCGTCACGCCCTGTGCGGTGTGGAGGTCGGCGCCCTGCGCTCCACGCGTGACGACCACGGCACGTGCCCCGAGCGCCAGCAGTCGTTCGGCGCCGCCGAGCAACTGCACCTCGTGCTCGTTGGGGATGACGATGTCGCAGAGGGACAGCACCGACTCGTCGAGCGGCTGGACGGGCGCGGGGTTGAGCAGTGTGATCGCGCCTTGGGCGCGCGCTGCGGTCAGTGCGTCGACCACAGTGGCAACCGGCACCTCGAGCTGGAGGAGCAATACCCGGGTGGTCGCGAGCGCTTCGATCCGTACGGTGGCGTTGGCGCCGGGTACGACGATGATCGAGTTCTCTCCCGTCGACGACACCCCGATGAGCGCGCGGCCGGTGGGGACGCCGACGTGAGCCACGCCATCGGTGGCGATTCCGTCGGCGCGCATCACGCCGAGCAGTGTCGCTGCGGCGTCGTCGTTGCCGACCGCACCGACGAAACCCACCCGCGCGCCCGCACGGGCTGCCGCCACCGCCTGGTTGAGCCCCTTCCCGCCGGGATACTCGGCGAAGTCGAAGCCCATCACGGTCTCACCCGGCCCAGGAAGACGATCGGTGGTCGCCACCAGATCGAGGTTGGCGCTTCCGACGACGCACACGTCGAACTGCGTCGTCATGACACGGGCCGGAACACGGGCGGCCGCTTGGCCAGGAACGCGTTGACCGCCTCGGCGTGTTCGGGGGACTTCCAGCACTCTGCCAGCAGTTCTTGCTCGCGTCGTTGGATCGTGCGCAGATCCGTCTCGACGACGTTCTCGGTCAGCAGCTGCTTGGTCATCCGGAGTTGCGGGTCGGGGTTGGCCGCGTAGCTCTGCGCAGTCGCGATCGCTGTGGGCAACAGATCGTCGGGCTCGGCGAGTTGATCGGCCAACCCGATGCGATGCGCCTCGGTACCGGAAATCAGGCGGCCCGAGAGGAACAGGTCGCTGGCCCGACCGAACCCGACGCGCGCTGCCAACAGTCGGGTACTCGCCAACTCCGGAACCAGACCCATCTTGATGAAGCCCATTCCGAACTTCGCGCTCGTGCTGGCGATGATCTGGTCGGCCGGCAGGCACATCGTCACCCCGATGCCGACCGCAGCGCCGTTGACGGCGCACACGATCGGCTTGCTCTGGCGCACGAACTGCACCCAGTCGAGGCCGGCAGGCATGCCACCGACACCTCCGGCGGTGTCATTGCCTGGATCGACGCCGTCGATGCGCGATTTGAACGTGGCGTCCATGTCGGCGCCGGCGCAGAAGCCTCGTCCCGCCCCGGTCATCACGATCGCCCCGATGGACGGGTCGTTGTTGGCGGCTGCGATGGCATCGGCTTGTTCCTCGGCCATGCGGGGCGTCCAGGCGTTCAGCTTGTCGGGCCGGTTCAACGTGATGATCGCGACGGCGCCGTCGCTCGAGGTGGTGATCTGCGTGTACTCCATCGCGTCATCGTGCCATGCGACGCAGTGCGCCAACGACGGGTCGCTCTCGACGTCAGGCGGCGCGGACCGAGTATTCGATCGGCAGTCGCTTCAGGCCACCGACGAAGAGCGTGTGCATCAGGGCCGGCTCACCTGCCAGGGCGATGTGGTCGAGCCGAGGGATCAGTTCGGTGAAGAGCGCCTTCATCTCCATGCGTGCCAGCATCGCCCCGAGGCAGAAGTGCACACCGAACCCGAAGGCGAGGTGCTTGTTGGGGGTACGACCGACGTCGAAGCGCATCGGATCGTCGAAGACGTCTTCGTCGCGGTTGCCCGATGGGTACGAGAGCATCAGCCAGTCGCCCTTCGCGATCGGCACGCCGCGGATCTCGTAGTCGTCCTGCGCGGTGCGCATGAAGTGTTTCACCGGCGTGGTCCAGCGGATCATCTCGTCGACGGCCTTGGTGATCAGCGCGGGGTCGTCGCGGAGGCGTTGCAGCTGGTCGGGGTGCTCCACCAGTGCCTGTAGCCCGCCGGAGATGGCCGAGGACGTCGTGTCGTGGCCCGCCGTGGCGACGATGACGTAGTACGAGATGAGTTCGAGATCGTTGAGCAGCCGGCCGTCGATGGTGGCGTTGGCAATGACGGAGGCGAGGTCGTTGGTGGGATTGGCACGGC
>Ga0315283_10006348_pt1 | contig 10541 bp, 10 predicted proteins | sample YL17G09_0_MG_FD_204541 | JGI IMG/M metagenome (GOLD analysis project Ga0315283, IMG submission 204541) | Sediment microbial communities from Yellowstone Lake, YNP, Wyoming, USA - YL17G09_0 | ecosystem: Environmental > Aquatic > Freshwater > Lake > Sediment | place: USA: Wyoming | collected...
TATCTTTTCAAAATTTAATATCCGGTTTTTCATTTCAACGAGCCGACAGTATTCTGAGATTAATTGCCAGAGTTCAACAGGTAACATTATTTATTTTAACAAAAACAAATGATGTCCTTTCCGCTTCAACTTTCATCTGAGCATGGACCTCAACGAGTCGATGTATTTCCTTCATTACTAGGGTCATTTTGTATCTTCATTTTTTCACATATTGGAGTGTCTTTTAATATAGCCAATAATTCGCGCGAGGAATTTTGACGTTTCTTGATAATCAACTTTTTTGTGGCCTTTGAAATCTTTTTGGCCTTGTGAATGGCCGACATGTATAACCCCATGGATTTTTTGTTTTCAAGCTTGTAGAGCCTAGTAGTTTCGTTGTTTCTTATTTTGAGGTCTTGAAGGGCGTCACAGCAAAAAGAACATCTAGCGGTACATTCACCATATACTATCGGAATATCACAAACAACACAATTCATTGTTGGGGAATGATATAAACCCTCGCAATATATAGTAGTTTTTCATTTGGCTCAAATAAATGAAAAAGCGCCTATATTAAATTTCCCAATATCTAACACGGCTACAAATGGGCTTTTCGTCGGTATGCACTGTTTGAGCCTCTGTGGCGTCTTTGCCCCAATGCGGCAAACTTTTCATTAAAAATGACGTCATAGTTTACTATAAAATGTGCGAGTTTAAAAGTAATAGGTGATTAATGGTTCATCCAGCCTATGAAGAAGAGTTTTTAAACATGGATCATATTCCCTGGCAACTTGTCATACGACTTGTTGATAACGGTAACAGAAGGTATGAGGTTGACCAACTGGCCCGTGAAGCTGCAGCACTGTTGATCTCGAGGATGGTATACCATATCAACGCCACAAGATTTGTCAAATTGCGCCGAAGTGTTATTATTAATCAGGTGCATGTTCAATTGTTTGGCCGGATCACCGCCAACGGAATTAATCGAATAGCCGAGGACGACCGTTTTCTTCGATTAGGCGACCTTACAGGCAATTCAGTCTGGAGAACAAGTTTCCTTTTACGATATTGCCTGGGGCCTCACCATCAATGTCGGGTCTACAATGTTTGGGAACGGGAGAAAGCGAAAACTAAATGTGCCCCCAGGAGTCAATGAGCCAACATACAATACTGAAGAGCAGTGTGGGGCAAAGGCATTACTTTACGGGGTTGCATATGCACTTGGTAGGAGAAGCGAGTATGGAGATTATGGCGACGAGCGAACATGGTGTGGCAAATTACCCCCAAATTTCAAAACTCATTTGACAAAGTTGCAGCGAAATCTCGGGTGGAACAACAAACCTACAGTTTCTATTAATGAAATGTATACAGCCTTCAACAAGGCGTTCCCATCACTGCGACTTTGTGTTATCCACAACAAATTCAAAACCTGCTCTTCGTTTCCTGGTCCAGACTATACATTGGAATCTGAAGGGGTGGGTAGAACAAACCTAAAAACCGTTTATGTTCTTCACCAGCACCGTTCGGGGTTCACAGAGGAACACTTTTCATTTGTATACAACCCCCAAGCATACTTTAGAGGTGTAACTGGGGATTCTTATACAAAATACTGCGAGATTTGTAACGTTGCTTATTGCTCGCGATCAGCCAACCATATAAACTGTACTACCGAGCTTATTTGTGCGCCTGTGAAAGCTACTCGTAAATATCCTACTTGTGAAGTATGCAGTGGTCTGATTTACAGCAAAACTAACCATGTCTGTTTCCACACCTTTTGCAGAACTTGCATTCTCCAGATTAAACGTGAAGAGTTTGCTGTGCATAGGTGTTCAATCAATGCACCACCTGCAAAGCACCATTCTGCTAAATTTATTGGGCAAGAGGAAGACGAAGACGAAGACGAAGAGGAAGAAGCAGAGCCTGAATTCAACGGGGCTAAACAAGTATGGGTATATGACTTTGAATGCGCTATTGAATGGAGCGAGGAAGCTTTTGAGGTGAATGATGTTATTATCGACTCTTCAAAAGGCCCGCTTGGAAAAGTCATTATTCGTACAAGGCAATTAGCAACCCACAAGCCGGTAATGATTATTTGTAAGAATGTATTCACTGGGTTCTCGCCTCCACCATTTGCTAGTGTGGAGGGATTCTTTGAGTTTGTTATTGGGCAAAATGTCCAAGGGTTCTGGTACGCGCATAACGCTAGGGCATACGACTCGCGATTGATTTTTGATGCTGCTGCAAAGATGGGGCATCCGCCAAAACACCCGCTGTTTAATGGAAACAAGATTATGCGTATGAGTTATGGAAAGCAGGTGTTCCTAGATACTATTCTACATCTACAAGGCAGTCTTGCGTACCTATCTGCCTCGTTTGGGCTGCCTGAACGTATGCAGCTCAAAAAGGGGTACTTTCCACATTTGTTCAACACAACAACCAATCAAGGGTACAAGGGTGTATTACCACCTTTGGAAATGTTTGGGTACAATACTTTGAGGTCTGACAAGGACCAGAGAAAGATGCTTGCATGGCATACAAAGGAAGCAGCGAAAAATCTCGAATGGGATATCCAGAAAGAAATGGCCGAGTACTGTAAAAGCGATGTTGATATCCTGGCCCAACTGATTATCGATTTTGATACTGCGTGCAGAGAAATGAGCGGTGGAGTCACTCCGATTGGAGTTACTACTTCTGCAGGGTATGCGCACAAGGTATTCAAAACAATGTACTTGCACGACTACCTTCTTCAATGGGACACATGGCAAGACCGCAGCGCAAACTCTTGGCCTGTGCTTGAAGCCGAAGAGTACTACTTTATTAGACCAGCGCTACGTGGAGGCCGCACTCAGGTTCACGGTAAACAAGTCACCCCTGCCCAAGACGAGAAACTAGTATCTATTGATGTATGCTCCCAGTACCCTGGAGCCCAAGTCAATGAAACCTTTCCTGTTGGTGTGCCGACCATCCATGTTAATGATCTCGAATACTACCCTTGCTATACTCATTTCTCTGAACCCTGCGAGTGCCCACACTATGTGCGTGTCAGATTGCTCAACAAGAAACTACGTGTTAATACTGCAGAGTTTGATTATAGAGGGAAATTTGGGTTTGGGGTATTTGACATTACTCCTCCAGACAGGTTGTACCATCCTACCCTGCTTACTAAAACCGGGGACAAATGCCTCGCGAGTTTGGAGCCAATTGTCAAGCAACACTTTTTCAGCAAAGAAGTGGAATTGGCCGTAAGCAGGGGTTACATTGTTACAAAGTGCTACCGCTTTGACGAGTACAAGGAGATGCCTAGCCTATGGAGGCAGTTTACAATTGATTTCTTCAAGTACAAGCTCGTCAACTCACACCCACCAAGCCCTGAAGGGTGTCTTCGGTACAAGGAGATTTTTGACCTAGACATTATTCCTGACCAATGTATTTTTAACGGCGCAAAGCGAATGATTGCAAAGATTATGTGCAACGCTCCCTGGGGAAAGAATGCAGAGAACCCAGACAAGGAACAGCTGCGTTTTTTCAGCAGCTTGGAGATGCACAAGTACTGCAAGTTTCAATCTGACCATTCCAATAAGCTGATCCATATTAAATCAGAGTTTATGGTACACAACAAACTAATTGCCAGCAAGTACGTTGATGTTCGAGGGGCAAAGATGAGACCAGACTTGACCAAGGGGTTTATTGCCCCAGCTATTTGCGTGCCTTCGTATGGCCGGATGCAGCTGGAGAAAGTAATGTTTAGGTTTGGGAAGGCCGTGCATATGAACGATACTGATTCAATCCATATCACTGTAAAGAATGACTGGGACTTTTCAGACATTGTACCCGTAGACCCTGTGCTTGGAGAATTTGAATTTGAAAACGACTTGCTGCCTGGACTTTTAGATGGCACTACGAAAACAATAGCCACAGTGGAAGGGTACGCAGAGAAGCTAATGTTTGGCCCAAAGTCATACATGACACGCTACGCCAACGGCAAATCGACGCTAAAGTTTAAAGGGTTGTGCATTACCGATAATAAGGGCGCCATTGCCCCACGACTACGTGAAGTTCTTTCATTGCAAGCACTCCGCGATATGGCAATCAAGGGCAAGGTTATTATTACCCCTACAATGCAGTTTGTCTGGAACCCCGCAAACGGAAAAGGGATCCAGACGGTTAATTCAATTAAAAAGATGAAGAGTACCGGTGGTAAAGGATTCTGGTGCGGCAATCGGTTGTTTCCTTTTGGATATAAACTAGACGAGCAGGAAATCGAGGAGGGAAGAGTATGGGACGAAATCCACAGAACCTAATATATTAAACAGGGTTTGCAAAGAGAGACATCGATGTGCAATTTGCTGCTTGCCCTGTAGTTGTTGTAATTGACCCTCCACTGTCTTGATATACTTGGATTTTAAAAGTACCACCAGGACCAATAGCTATAGTTGCTGAAATATGGGCGACAGCAGTATGATTTACAGCACTGTATGCCGCACTAACAATCGGTCCAAATGAAGGGACAATATAAATCGCATACGTCCCCGCAACAATGGTTCCTAATCCTACACTTGCACTCACTGTGCATGATACACTCTTTGATCCTTGATACGAAAATGTTGGTGCAGAATAAGTAAACTGTGTTGTGAGGCCGCGTACAGTTGAACTGGTATCAAAAGTAACATCAGTGGTAGTTGAATTCGTGATTGATGTCCCTGTAGTTTGGTACCTGGACCACATGCACATACCCGCTCCCCAAAGACTAATTCCACCAATTGTAGTGTTTGCGCATAGCGGACTATAATGTTCAAAATTGGCCGAGTCTGCTAGCATTACACAATTAGCAGCTGTTCCGAACCCTGCTTGTACTCCTGTCCCACCAATCCCAAGAGCTAGTGGCCCGAGTGTCGAAGTAATGTTTCCGCTAGTATCGTTCTTGAGCACACCGGCTGTCGCCATACTCGTAGTTAGTTGCATGGTCGTGAATTTCCCTGACCCCGCAAATGTATTCCCAATAGCTGCTGCTTGCAGCGACGAACGGGCCTGGGTTGTCCAATAATCACCGCTGGTTTGGTATGCAGGGGCAAATATTCTTAAATTCCAGCTCGCAACGACATTGGATGCATTGTTTTCGCAGGTGAATTTGATATTACTTCCCGGCGCTACTTGCGCCAAAATCGTTGTGGCATCTGAAAAGTAAATACCATATGTTGCCACGGATCCTGCATCACAGATATTAAATTCTTGCCCGTTCAAAAGAGTGGTAGTCACTGGTAAAACAAACTTTACACCCGTAAACGAAGATCCACCGTCTTTAATGATCTGGTTGCTCGTTGATGCAGATGTCCATGTAGTGATTTGATTGTTTGCGGTAACAGTAGTGATTGTTTGGCCCAGAGCTATATTGTTTAGACTTGATGTCCCCGAAACTACAAGTGTTCCTCCAATAGTCACGTTTCCGCTGAACGTTCCATTTCCAAAAACACTGGTCCCACTTGTCCCGTCTAAATTTTTGTACGGAAACGGGTACTGCAAAGAGACGTTTAACGGCATTTATATAATTCACATACTTTATTGATAATATGCAGTTACTTTTAAACACCCGGCGGCGCCTCCTCCACCTGTATTACCCGTAGTCCCTGCAGCTCCTCCTGCAATAGCTGCGCCCATTACGAAATTGATATTTGTCCATAAATTCGACGTGTATATCTTTGCATAACTTCCTCCTCCAGCTCCACCCGTAGAAACACTTGCACCAGTCAATGTAGTGAATGCTCCACCTCCACCGCCTCCACTGTTTGCTTCCCCGCCATTACCTGCTCCATTAAACGTACTTCCGTTTCCTCCCCACCCGAACGGTGTGTGTCCCCCAGTACCTCCACAAATTCCAACTGTGGGCGATACAACACTTGCAGCTCCAGTCCCTCCTCCTCCTTTCCTCAAATCCGCAGAGCCTAGTAATGTACCTACGGTGGATGTAGATATCGCTCCTCCTGCTGCCCCAATCTGTCCTGCATTGTACCCTCCTCCATTACACGTCAGCACTCCTGCCCCGCCGCCTGTAAATGTCGCTGTACTGTTATTACCTGCACTCCCAGCTCCAGGAGCGCCAGTACCTGACCCTTGTGCTGCCCCTCCTCCTCCAACCATTTCAATAACATAATACAAGGCTCCACTATTTACTCCAATAGATGCATTTGAAGCCGTGTAAATAACACTTAATGGAGGAAGTGGAGTGTACCATGTCATTGGCCCACTTCCTGCCCCACTTAAAAGGTGATCGCCAGTAGCCCCATCGGTTACTGGGTACCTCCATGTAGTCGTCCCGCTAGTTCCAGGGAATATTCTTACTTGCCCAGTCCCTGAAGTTGCATTTTGCAAGTACAATGCAGCACTAACACCAAGATTTTGGAGTGTGGAATTACCGGCTGTAGTTTGAATACTAGTGAATTTCGCTGACCCCGCACTAACGAACCCAATTGATGAAAATTGGCCAGTGTTGGGAGTTACTGCCCCAACTGTCCCGTTCAATCCGTTAGAAGCGTTAATTATAGACGCGGTTGCAAGCGCGGCTGTCGACCATGTAGTTCCTGTACATGCTTTTGCATGGTAGTCCCACGCTGCAGCGGTATTGATTGTATTGTCAATAACTATAAACACAATGTACGCTCCTGGAGCTGCAGTCACAATCGCTGCAGCCAGAGATGTTTGTACTACAACAGATGTAGTAGTGCAGTTTTGGTTGATTGTATACTGTTGATTAAGTGAAAGAGTTGTTGCTGCAGGGAGGAGCAGCGTACATCCAGTATAATTCCCTACCCCTGTTTCTTTAAAGAACTGGTTGCCTGCAGATGAACTTGATAGGGTAGTTACAGTAGTGTTGGCAACTATCGTCACTGAATTCTGTGAAGTAACCAGATTATTTACGCTTGTTGTACCAGAAACAGATAGTGTTCCAGTAATAGTCACGTTTCCGCTGAATACAGCGCTTATAAAAACAACTGTACCATCACCTCCGTCAAGAGTCTTGTATGGGAATGGATATTGAAGCGATGTTCCTAGAGGCATTTATAATATACACATACTTTTTTACCAAAAACAAAATGAGTGATACAGGCGAAACTTGCGAGTTTTGCCAGGAAGTATTATTAAAAGAATGCCCATTCTGTGAACAATACGCTTGTGAACATTGCACAATATGTGTTTTATGCAACTATATTTGTTGTGAATATTGTTTATTAGAATTTGAAATTTGTCCGAGATGTGCCGATTTCATAGATCGTTGACTGCAGTACATTGACAACAAAACAATTGTGAAACTGAATTTGCCTTGCATGTGCTCGAAGCCAAATACTCGCTCAATGTAAATAACAAGGTCATTGTGGCTGTTGTTAGATATAGTACCGCAAGATTTTCCTCAGTGCCCATTATATATTTACACGTACATTATTGAATCCCAAATCGCCTCTAATTTCTTTTCCACACGCGGAGTTCGTATAAATAGCACGCTGTCGAAATCCGCATAATTATCCTGCAGAATCTTGAATGCAATATATCGCAGTGACGGAAAATATTTTTGCGTGGTTTCCATTTGTATATACCTGTCCTGAAAAATCATAAAGTCATTAACCATTTTAAGAAACAAAGTATTATCAAGCTCAATCATTATCGGCGGCTGCAGCCCGAGCTTTTTCATAATTGTGGGGATTAGGTTATAGTATTGCTTATTGCCATTACGTTTCAAAACACTTCTTATATCATCCCAGCTGGTGCAGTCTTTTACAAGAGCAAAAACAGTAGTGGGAATTACTCCTTTCACACCAAGCAGCTGGCCAAGTATTTTCGTAAACCTCTCTACTCGATTATATCGGTGTATCGGCCTCAGTTTCTCTCGCCCATTATTTCCATGCTGCATCTCATAGTCTAGCACAAATGGCGATTCGTTATCCGACACTACAATAAACTTGTCATACCCGAAATAATCAGGGGGACCGTACAGGTCAATCATTGAAGTTGTAAAAACCGCAACCTCACCCTCCATGCGTATCGGATTCATTTTTATTAGTAAACTATCGGGAGTTCTTTTTGTGGGGTTTGTCTTTAGTATTTCTTTTACGCTTCCCAGGTTTAGGAGCTGCATGAACGGGATTATAATTAATTCTTCCTACAGGCGCACTCTCTGGGGCTGACATAAAGGAAGGTTGCGTTGGGGCAGATTGCATTGGGGCAGGTTGGTCAGATACAGCATATTTCACTGGAGCATACACGGCTTCATTTGTGATTGGCGTGTGAGTCTGAACTACTGGAGGCCTAGCCTCGAACGTTGAAGATTGAAATGTCGGCATCATGGCTGTAACAGCTTGAGTATTACTAGCAGGTCTTCCTGCGGGTTTGCTGAATGCAGAGACTGCATGCCCGATCGCTGGAATAAGTACATTATCAGCAACGTCAGAAAAGTTTTCTTGAGTAGGATTCTTAAAGTACGAGTTAAGAAAGTTGGCTCCTGTTTGTGCTGCCTCTGCAAAAGGTTTAGCTTCAGGCACAAAGTTTGAAGCGACATTAAGAACCCCAGGAACTGCATTTATAAATCCTTTTCCTACATCACCAAGAACCCCGCCAATATTTCCTTCTTTAATATGCCCTTTTATGTCTTGGTAATTTTGCTCCAAATCAGGGCTGATAAATCCAAGAGCCGCGCTAGTGAGGCTATCGAGGCCTCCAAGAATAGTATCTCCAAGATCACCCCAGAACCCTTTTCCGGTAGTTTGTTTGTTTTGCACAGGAGGTCTTCCAACAGCCATCGGCGAATTTCTCATCATACCCATTTGTATTTATACACATACATTTTCACCAAAAAATAAAATGGGAGGTATTAAAGAATTGTCTGAAGATCGCGATGCTACTCCTGAAGAGATTATGGAACTGTACGAGTCTGAATTGAAAAAACTGTTTTCCGGGAAATACGAGGTTATGGTTGAATCCCCGGACGATGCTTCAAAACTGAATTTTTCGCAATTGTTGCGATTATTCGCTAAAACACTAAATAATGTCATTAAAAGAGTGCAAGAAACGCAAAAAAGTTAATCATAATGTGTGTGTTTTAATATAAACAAAATGGCCGCTCACTTTAAATGGTATCCTACCTCTACTGAAGTTATTGTTCCTTTTATGGCTCAATACTCTTTTCCTTCTCAAGCAAACAAGGCTTTGAAATTGACTCCAAGAATCCCGCCTAAAAATGGCTCTGCTTTTTCTCCCGGACAAGTTATTCGTCTAGAGTTCCCTGCACAAGGTTATGTAAACCCTCTCAACACCACTCTTGCATTCGATGTCACTCTATATGGTACTGGAACTGCTATTGCTGGCCAGGTCGTGCGTTTCCAAAACAATATTCAGAGTATCTTTAACAGAGTCAGACTCTTGTACGGATCTACTCCGCTTGAAGATATTATTAATTATAATGTTATTGTCAGAAACTTGACTGAATGGACTGGTACGGGCCAGAATGGAGTAATGGATCAATCTACTATTGCAAACGGAATTGGGGGTTTTACTTATGGATTCACTACCCCAGTAACAGGAACATTTATTCCTGGCACAGGGCTCGTTAATGTCAGACAGTTTTATATTCAAGGGCTTGGGTTCAATACCAACTCGACTGCAAATGGAGGTTTAGCAACTGCATGGAGTGGTTTTGGAACTGGGGCTGGAGTTATTCCTAATCTAATTAATGGAACTGGTTTGCCTGCATATGCAGTCTCTGGAACATCTTCACAAGGTGCACAGCTCGGAGTTTGCACAAGACGGTACCAAGTCAATTTGGCTTTGGGGCTCTTTACACAGGACAAGTTGATTCCTACAAAGTTTATGGCCTCCCAGTTTGCTATTGAACTTTCCTTGGAAAATCAGGACGCATGTATTTTTTCGCTAAAGGTTGCCGGTGATCTTGGAACCAACCCTACTTATGGAGTGACTAATGTTCAGCTTATCCCTGAAATCTTGGAATTCGACGGCTCTTATGGTATGCCACTCATACCTGCATTTACTAATATTACTTGCAGACGCAATGTTTCTTCGTGGGTTACGCGAAGGAGGAATCCCAATCAAATTTTCATCGTGGCATACATTCATCTATGCCACCGGTTCTGCTGCAAACGTTAATCTTTTGATCCAAGAAAGATCTCGAAGTGTTAAAGCCTTGTTTACTGTACAAAGACGTTCGCCTGTTGTTTCCACAACCGATTCAGGTGCTTGCTTTTACGATACTGCCGCAGCATCTACTCTCCAAAGTTACCAGTACCGTATTGGAGGCAGATACTTTCCAGCTTCCCCTGTCCAGTGCTCAATTGTTTTAGGTGGCGCTATTAGCAACGGGGCTGCAGAGGCGTATGTGGAATTGGAAAAAGCATTAAATATTGTTGGCGACTACCGCTTGTCTACAGGTGTAAATTCTACAAGATGGGGGGTTCCTCTTGCTGCTGCAGCTCTTACAATTGGTGTCCAAGCATCAGCACACTCTGAATGGGACTATGCAGCTGCAATCACTACTGTCTTACTTGGGGCTCCATTCTGGTTCA
>Ga0315283_10006351_pt1 | contig 10538 bp, 10 predicted proteins | sample YL17G09_0_MG_FD_204541 | JGI IMG/M metagenome (GOLD analysis project Ga0315283, IMG submission 204541) | Sediment microbial communities from Yellowstone Lake, YNP, Wyoming, USA - YL17G09_0 | ecosystem: Environmental > Aquatic > Freshwater > Lake > Sediment | place: USA: Wyoming | collected...
AAACTCGTGGAAGAGATGGGTCCAGAGGCTACCATCGTCACCGTGCTACCCGACTCGAACAGGAAATACCTTTCTACTGCCCTGCCTCAGGCCGAACCCCCGCAGGATGACTACATCACGCCCCAGGTCCAGCTCCAGTCCCTCATCAGCGTCCGCTAGCGAGAAGTCACATGGGTCCGATTCGCTACATTTTTCCGTCCTTCGTTCTCGCCATGTGGGTGGTATGCGGTGTGGGCGTGGCAAACAGCCAATGGCTCGGCATTCACTGGGTCATGCTCGGGCTCGCCCTCCTGAGCTGCACCATCATCTTCGCGAATTTCGTTTACGTCTTTTCCTACGGTTACGGCATCAGCATGGTGCTCGCAAACCTGGGAGTGATGGCCTGGCGCCCCGTCCCGGCGGCACTCCTGGTCGGCGGTCTGGGCCTGGCCTACGGACTCCGGCTCGTCTGGTTCGTCTACGCGCGCTATCGAAGCCAGGGCTATGCCGCCACGCGGGCCAGGGGCGAGCAGGCCAACGCGGGCGTGCCGCTGCCCTTGCGCCTGTTCATGTGGTTCTCCTGTGGGTGGCTGATGATGTTCGTAGCACTGCCAACGTGGGTTGCAGCCACATCCGTCGAGACGACGACCGGGATCCTCGCCGGGGCCGGCCTGATGCTTGCGGGACTGCTGCTCGAATCCGTTGCCGACCAGCAGAAGCAGGCAGCGAAAGCGTCCAGTCCCGGGGCTTTCGTCGCCAGCGGACTCTACGCACGGCTGCGCCACCCGAACTACCTGGGCGAGATTATCTTTCAGATCGGGCTGCTCGTGATCACCGTCGTTGGTGCATCCGGGGGGTGGGCGCTCGCCGCGGGCGTGCTCGGACCTCTGTACATCTTGATCCTGATGTACTACGCAGCCCGGGATCAGGACGGCCAGCAGAGCAAACGCTACGGTAACGATCCGGCGTACGGGTCTTACCGAGAGCAAAGCAGTTCACTGCTGCCGGGGTTGTAGTCAATGATCGTCAATTGTATCGCTTATCGGGCAGGCAAGAGCCTCGGCAACGTGCCCATAGACGACATCAGCGAGATTCTGAAGGAACCGGAGACCTTCATCTGGCTGGGCATGCACGAGCCGGACACCCACCTGCTGCGCAAGGTCCAGGAGGAGTTCTCGCTCCACGACCTTGCCATCGAGGACGCGCTGAATGCGCACCAGCGGCCGAAGCTGGAGGCCTACGCGGACTCGCTCTTTATCGTCGTCGAAACGGCGCAACTCGAGAAAGACGAGGTGCGATTCGGAGAAACTCATCTGTTTGTCGGACAGAACTTCATTGTTACCATCCGCCACGGGTCGTCAGTCAGCTACGCGTCGGTGCGTCAGAAGTGCGAAACAGCACCCCATCGGCTGGTCCTTGGCCCCGGTTACGCCCTGTATTCCGTCATCGACTTCATCGTGGACAATTACCAACCGGTTGCCGAGCGGCTGCAGGCACGATTCCAGGAACTTGAGCAGGAGATCTTCGAGAAATCCTTCGACCGTGACTCTATCGGCCGGCTCTACAGGCTGAAGGGCGAGCTCATCAAGCTCCGGGACGCCGTCGGCCCCATCAACGACATCAGTGGGCACCTGATCCGGTTCCACGAGGAGATCGTCCGGAAGGAACTCCGGCACTACTTTCGCGACATCGAGGACCACGTCAGCAGGATCATCAAGAGCGTGGACACCATCCGCGAGATGCTCACGACCGCCATCCAGGTGAATCTGGCACTCGTCACCGTCGGTCAGAATGAAGTCGTGAAGCGCCTGGCAGGCTGGGGCGCCATCCTGGCCATCCCGACGGTGGTGTTCAGCATGTACGGCATGAATTTCAGGTTCATGCCGGAGCTTGGCGAGAAATTCGGCTATCCGCTCATCGTCGGCGCCACGCTGTTCGCGTGCGTGCTGCTTTACCGACGGCTGGTGCGGGAGGGGTGGATCTAGGCCCTCCGCGATCAAGCGAGCGGACGGATTCCCACAGCTTTCCGGATATTGCCCAGAAACGGCGTAGCCAGCGCCCGGGCCCGCACCGCCCCCGCCTTCAGCACCTGCTCCACATGCCCCGGATCCGCCATCAGGCGCTCGTACTCCCCCCTCGCCGATGCTAGGTGCGCATCGAGATACGCAAACAGCTCCTGCTTCAGGTCGCCCCAGCCCGCGCCGCCGGCATAGCGCTCGGCCATGGCCTTCGTCTCGGCCGGTGTCGCAAAGGCCCGGTAGGTCTCGAACAGCGTCGAACCTTCCGTCTCCTTTGGCACCCCGGGTTCCACCGAGTTGGTTTTGATCTTCATGATCAGCTTGCGCAGCTGGGTGGCCGGTGCAAACAAGGGAATGGCGTTGCCGTAGCTCTTGCTCATCTTCCGGCCGTCGAGCCCAGTGAGGATCGCCGTGTTGGCGCCGATATCCGCTTCCGGAATGACGAACTGCTCGCCGTAGATGTGGTTGAAGCGCTGCGCAATGTCCCGCGCCATCTCCACATGCTGCTTCTGGTCCTTGCCGACCGGCACCCGGTGCGCCTTGAACATGAGGATGTCTGCGGCCATCAGAATCGGGTAGGAGAACAGCCCCATCGTGATGCCCTTGTCCTGGTCCACGTAGCCCCCGTGTTCGTTCGCCTCCACGGCAGCCTTGTAGGCGTGCGAGCGGTTCATCAGGCCCTTGGCGGTAACGGTGGTCAGGATCCAGGTGAGCTCAGGAATCTCCCGAATGTCCGACTGCCGGTAGAAGACCGAGCGGTTCGTGTCCAGGCCCAGAGCCAGCCAGGTGGCTGCAATTTCCAGGCTGGACTGGCGCACGGCGGCCGGATCCTGGTTCTTGACCAGCGCGTGGTAGTCGGCCAGGAAGTAGAAGGACTGCACATCGTGGCGCTGGCTGGCGGTAATGGCTGGACGGATCGCCCCCACGTAATTCCCAAGGTGCGGCGTGCCCGTGGTGGTGATCCCGGTGAGGTGCGTTTCCATGGGGTCGGTAGTTTAGACTTACATGATGCAACCTGCCGCGAGACTCTACCGCCCGCACATCGAGGCGCTCTGCGCCCGGTACGATGCCGCCATGGAAAGTACGGGGTTCGATGCCGCACTGATCGGCGCTGGCGTACCCGTACTGGTTTACCGGGATGATCAGGATTATCCCTACCGGCCCGAGCCGCTCTTCCTCCAGTGGGCGCCGCTGGCGGCCCATCCCGGCTCGGCCCTGCTCCATCGTCCGGGACGCAAGCCCCTGCTGCTGGTGCTGGAATCCGACGACTTCTGGCACCAGCCGGCGGCGATTCCCCGGGGACCCTGGCAGAAGACGCTGGACATCCGCGTTATTCGGCACCGGGACGAGATCCGCAAGCATCTGCCGGGCAAGAAGACCCACCTGGCGGTACTCGGTGCCCCGTTGCAGTGGCGTGGCATGGCACTGCCCGGCCCGCTGAACCCGAAAGCCCTGCTGACGCACCTGGACTACGACCGGGCCTGGAAGACGCCCTGGGAAGTGGCGTGCATCCAGGTGGCGACTACCCTGGGACTGGCGGGCCACCGGGCTGTGCGTCAGGCCTTCGCGGCCGGCTGCAGCGAATACGAAATGGGCCTGATCTTTCTCGCCGCCTGTGGCCAGACGGACGATGAACTGCCCTACCCGGCCATTGTCGCCATGAACCGGAACGGCGCGACCCTGCATTACCAGCACCGGGACCGGCAACGACTCCCGGCGCGGGAGCGGCACAGCCTGTTGCTCGACGCCGGTTGCACCTGCGGCGGCTATGCCTCGGACATCACGCGCACCCACGCCGCCCGCCGGGGCGAGTTTGCGAGCATGGTGCGGGACCTGGACCGGGCCCAGCAGCGGCTCTGCGGATTGGTGCGTCCGGGCGTTGCCTTTCCCGAACTCCAGCTCGCCGCACACCGCGAGATCGCCACCCTCCTCGCGCGCTGGGACCTGGTGCGGATGGCGCCGGAAGACATGGTGGCCCGGCGCGTCACCGACGCCTTTCTGCCCCACGGGCTCGGTCACCTCCTTGGCCTGCAGGTGCACGACGTGGGCGGTGGCCTCGCCAGCCGGCGCGGCGGTGAACTGGCTCGGCCGAAGCGCTTTCCGCGTCTCCGCCTCACCCGCCCGCTGGCAACCGGCATGGTCGTCACCATCGAGCCTGGTCTCTACTTCATCGACTCCCTCCTCACGCGGCTGCGCAGGAGCCGTCTCGCGCGACGAGTGAACTGGCGCCAGCTTGCCGCCCTGCGCCGATACGGCGGCATCCGGATCGAAGACAACGTGCTGGTGACTCCCACCGGTCACCGTAACCTGACCCGCGAGCTCGAGGCCCCGGCGTAGTCCCCATCGGCTAGATTATTCAGTGGAGCCCTTGCCAGTGAGCCATTCCTGAAGAATCAGCTGCTGCGACAATCGCCCCGCGGCTTGGCCCCGCCATCCACGACGAGTGACTTTCTGCCGGCAGTGGACCCGTATATTGCAGGCTTCGAACCGCGGACCCATGGCCCCACGACCTGCCAGGACTCTTGCTCATGCGACGCCTTCACTCCGCGTTGACGGTCTTGCTGGCCCTCGCCCTGCCAGGCGTGGTCCCGCAGTGGGCAGTTGCTGATGCGGCCAGCGGACCCACCAGCCTTCTCGAGCTTCAGATTGGCGACCCGGCCCGGAAGAACCGCCAGGCTTCACTCGTTCTGGACGCCATCACGGACACCGCCACCGGTCAGGTCATCACGCCGCCCGAGCTGGCAAGAAGCCTGCGCAGCACCGGGATACTGTTCATCGGCGAGAACCACACGAACGCCGACTTTCACGAGGTCCAGTTGCGCACGATCCGGGCACTGCATGAGTCCGGCCGGGAGGTGCTCATCGGCCTTGAGATGCTACCGTATACCGAGCAGTCCGTACTCGACGACTGGACTGCAGGTCGCCTGACGGAGGCGCAGTTTCTCGAAGCGTCCCGGTGGTATGAAAACTGGAGCCACCACTGGAACTACTATCGGGACATCCTGGGCTACGCGCGCGACAACCAGCTGCGGCTCTACGCGATTAACAGTCCCCGGGAGGTCGTCCGGCGGGTTCGCGCCGACGGCTTCGCCGCGCTCTCTTTGGAGGAAGCGGCCCACTTCCCGCCCAGCCTCGCTCCCGAGAGCGACGAGCACCGGCTCATGTACCGGGCGTCTTTCCCCGCGGACGACAAGCTGCACCTGAACGAGGCCGCATTGAGCGGCCTGTACCGAGCCCAGACCGCGTGGGATGCAACGCTCGGCTGGAACGCGCTCGAAGCACTGCGGAACCACGGGGGAACAAAAGCGATCATGGTCGTGCTGCTTGGCGCGGGCCACGCCAGCTACGGACTCGGATCAGAGCGGCAGATCGATGCGTACTACGACGGTCGCATCGCCTCACTGTTGCCCGTGCCAGTGGTGGATGGGAACAACAGGACGGTTTCGCAGGTGCGGGCGTCCTACGCCTCGTTTCTCTGGGGCGTGCCGCAGGTACGCGAGCCCCTCTACCCGGTAATCGGGGTATCCCTCATGGGCAGGTTCGGCGACGACCCGGGACAAATCATTCAGGTCAACCCGGGCTCGATTGCGGATCGGGCGGGACTGAATGTGGGCGACGTGCTGACGAGCTTCAACGGCAGGCCGATCAGTACGGATACCGGCCTACGGCAACTGACGGCCGATCTGCGCTGGGGCGACGACGTCCGTCTCGGCGTCCGCCGGAGCGGCAAGCTGCTCGAACTGACTGTGCCGGTCCGCCGCACCTTGCCCGACACTATCGCGCCCAATAGTGTCGGGCCGTGCCCCGCCGAGGCGGCGGGGCCGGATAACTAGCCCGTCGCCGCCGGCTTCAGGGCTGCCTGCGGCGCCGGCGCAAGAGCGGCAGGCCGCCCAGGAACGCCAGGCTCCAGGGATCCAGCGCGCCGCTGCCGCCGGGGAGCACGAGCGGCTCCTCAACTGCCTCCCCCGTCGTCACGATGAAGTCCCCGGCAACCCCGCCGATCGTCACGGTGGCAGTGGTCGCCTCGAGGGGCGTGGCGGAACTGGTTTGACGGACGGTGACCTTCTGGCCGACGCTGACCGTCCCGGCCGTTGCCGTGAATGAACCGCCATCGATGTTGTACTGACCGCCAGCCGACACCGAAATCGCCGCCGGTGCGTCGATGCCGGCAACTGTGATGGCGTTGGAGGTGATCTGCGTACTCAGCGCCACGCCGGTCTGGGGCGTGAAGGTGAAGGGGTCGGGGGTGGTGTCCGTGGTGACCGTCTTCACCTTGAATGTGCCGGCAACCCCGCCGATCGTCACGGTGGCAGTGGTCTCTGTGCCGGGCGTGGCGGCACTGGTCTGACGGACGGTCACGGTCTGGCCCGCGCAGACTTTCCCGGCCACGGCCGTGAAGGCCCCGGCGTCGATGGCGTACTCACCGCCAGCCACCGAGATCGGCGCCAGTGCGTCGATGCCGGTAATGACCGTCGGCGGGGTGGAAGTGATCACCGAGCTCAGCGGCACGGGGTCCTGGCTGGTGAAGCTGAAGGGCGCGGGCGTGGTGTCGGCCCCCGCACTGCAGATGTTGATAGTCACCGTGGCCGTATCGGTGAAGGGGGCAGTGTCCGTCAACCGGTAGACGAAGCTGTCGGCACCCAACTGGCCGATGTTGGCCGTGTAGGTAATGGTCATGCCGGCGGGCGGGCCCGGGGGGCTGAACGTGGTAATCGAGCCCTTGGTTGGCTGGGTCACGATAGTAATGGTGGAGGGGTCGGTGTAGCCCGTGTCATTAGCGCCCACCGGGATGACCGTTGCGACGCCCTCGGTCGCGGCGATCGGGCCGTCGTCAACGGCTTCAGGCGGCTGCGCCGCCTCGAAGACGAAGTCATAGCCGGACGTGGGCGGACTTGAAGCGGGGGTAGCACATCTCTCGGCCAGATTGGTTGCATTGGTATTGGAGAAGCAATACCGCTGGAAACCAGCCGGGGCCCCCGCCAGTGGAAACGTCAGCATGGTATTGAAAGAATTTACCAGTGTCTGGGGCGGCCCGATGATCCCGTCATCCCCGCCCTGGGTCACCGTGGCACCGACGACGGACGGCGTGTAGGTGCTCTCGTTGACTCCGTTGGGGCCGAAGTTATAGTTGCCGCAAATCGATGCGCCAACAATACTGCCGAAGCCGCCCTCGATGCAGGCCCAGGTCGCTGCGACCGCCGGCCCGCTGCTCAGAGTCGCGCCGGTCATGGTGGTCCGATACAGCGGAGTGGGGCCGACCTTGACCAGGGCCGAGTAAGTGCCGCCGGTCTGGACGGCCGTGCCGGTCGCCGCGTCGAAGGTCCAGGTGGAGGTGTCCAGCGTGCGGTTGAATGGGGCAGCACCGTTGTTGCTGTAGGTGGCTACGCTGACCAACGTCGCTGCAACGGGCGCCGCATCAGCGACTGTGGCCGCACCGGCCACGCCCAACAGTGCCGCTACCGCTAATACCTTCTTCATTGGCTTCCCCTCAACCCGTTGGTTGTATTGCTAAGGCAAAAACTTTTTGCGCAGGCCAGTCATGCGGGAGGTTATGGCCGCAAACTCAGTGAGTGGATATCTCAAAACCTGCGCCTGCCAGGTGGCTAGACTGATGGCTCGCCCCTTGCACTGTCAATATCCCACCAACGACTATCCAGCGAGCGGATGAATCCAGATTCGGGCCCGGCTGGCCCCACTGAATGCCAGCGGGAACAGCTAGCCCGTTGCCGCCTTCTTCGCGCGTGGATTCTTGCTGGCCGCTGCCTTCGGCGCAGCCTTCTTGTTGGTCTTCTTCGCTGCGGGGACAGCCGCCTCGGCACCAGGGCCGGCCTTGTCGGTCAGCATGACCAGGGCCATCGGCGCCGCGTCACCAGCCCGGTAACCCATCTTCAGGATCCGCAGGTAACCACCCGGCCGCGCCTTGAAGCGGGGGCCCAGGTCGTTAAAAAGTTTACCGACCGCAGGCCGATCCCGCAGGCGCGAGAAGGCCAGGCGTCGCCGGGCCAGGCCGTCTTCCTTGGCGAGCGTTATCAGGGGCTCGACGACCCGGCGCAATTCCTTGGCCTTGGGGACCGTCGTGCGAATCGTCTCCTCACGAATCAGCGACGCCGCCATGTTGCGGTACATGGCGGTCCGGTGGCTGCTTTTCCTGCCGAGAGCTCGGCCGGCCTTACGGTGCATCATCGCGGGTATTTCCCATTCGTCTATTTCAGGCCATCTATTTCAGGCCGTCTGTTTCAGACCGTCTGTTTCAGGCGGCCATGTCGTCGTGCTTGGCCAGACCCGGCGGCGGCCAGTTCTCGATGCGCATGCCGAGGGAAAGGCCATGGCTTTCCAGCACTTCCTTGATCTCGGTCAGGGATTTCTTGCCGAGGTTGGGGGTGCGGAGCAGTTCGACTTCCGTCCGCTGCACGAGATCGCCGATGTAGTTGATGTTCTCGGCCTTGAGACAGTTGGCCGAACGCACCGTGAGCTCGAGTTCGTCCACGGGGCGCAGCAGGATGGGTTCGATCTGGGACTCAGCAGCCGTGGACGCGGCCTCGTCCTGGCCCCGCAGCTCGAGGAACACATCGAGCTGGTCCTTGAGGATCGTGCCAGCGCGACGGATCGCTTCTTCCGGATCGATTGTGCCGTTGGTCTCGACATCGAGCACCAGCTTGTCCAGGTCCGTCCGCTTTTCAACGCGAGCCGACTCCACCGTGTAGGTGACCTTCCGGACCGGACTGAACGACGCGTCGAGTCGCAGCCGGCCGATGCCGGTGCTCTGCTCCTCGGGATCCTGCTGGGCGATCGCGGCCCGATAGCCACGGCCCCGCTCGATCGTCAGCATCATCTTGAGCTCACCTTTGCTGGTGAGATTGGCGATGACCTGCTTCGGATTAACGACTTCGACGTCATGATCAGTGACGATGTCGCCAGCTGTGACAGGGCCCGGGCCCTTACGGTTCAGGGTGAGCTCCACGCGGTCCCGCGAGTGCATGCGGATCGCCACACCCTTGAGGTTCAGCAGGATCTCGACGACGTCCTCCTGAACACCCTCGATGCTGGTGTACTCGTGGAGTACGCCCTCGATCTCGACCTCCACGATGGCAGCACCCGGCATGCTCGACAGGAGCACACGGCGGAGTGCGTTGCCCAACGTGTGGCCAAAACCCCGCTCCAGGGGCTCGATGACAATACGCGCGCGATTGCCGGTTTCCGCCTGAACCCGGACGCTGCGTGGCTTCAAGAATTCGCTGATCGATGACTGCATATCTGACAGGCCTCCTAAATTACCTGGACCTGAATCACGTGGAAAAATACTGTGGCAATTACTTCGAATAGAGCTCGACGACAAGGTTCTCGTTCACGTCGGGCAAAATGTCATCCCGGGCGGGCAGGTTCTTCAAAGTGCCCACCAGAGCCTGATCGTCCACCTCGACCCACTCGGGAAAACCGACCTGGCTCGCCATGGACACCGCATTCTTGATTCGCGGCTGAGCCTTTGCCTTCTCGCTGATCTCTATCTTGTCACCAGCGGCAACCTGATAGGACGGAATATTCACCAGCTCGCCGTTTACCTTGATGGCACAGTGGCTCACGAGCTGACGGGCTTCCGCGCGCGTGGTGCCAAAGCCCATCCGGTAGACCACGTTGTCGAGGCGACCCTCGAGCAGCTTCAGCAGGTTCTCACCCGTCGAGCCCTTCATCCGCGCGGCCTTGTGGTAGGTGTTGCGAAACTGGCGCTCAAGGACGCCGTACATGCGGCGGAGCTTCTGCTTCTCTCGCAGCTGTAGTCCGTAGTCAGAGACCCGGGCTTTGCGGGCGCCCTGCTGGGTCCCCGGGGGGGTCTCCAGCTTGCACTTCGTTTCGAGAGGCTTGATGCCGCTCTTCAGGAAGAGGTCAGTCCCTTCCCGTCGGGCGAGCTTGCAAGTTGGTCCGCGATATCTAGCCATACTGGATCGTCCTTAAACGCGACGCTTCTTTGGCGGGCGACACCCGTTGTGGGGGATCGGGGTGATGTCTTCAATGTTACTGATGCGAAAGCCCGCAGAATTCAGCGAACGGACAGCGGACTCACGCCCCGGTCCTGGTCCGCTGACAAAGACCTCGAGGGCCTTCATGCCGTACTCGAGGGCGGCCTGGCCTGCCCGCTCCGCTGCCACCTGGGCCGCAAACGGTGTGCTCTTTCGCGAGCCCTTGAAACCGCAGCTGCCGGCAGTCGCCCAACTCAGCGTGTTGCCCTGACGATCCGTGATCGTCACGATCGTGTTGTTGAACGTGGAATGGACATGGGCGATGCCGTCTACGACATGACGCTTCGAACTCTTCCGCACCTTGGGGGTGGCGGGAGTGGCAGGTGCGCCGTCGGCTGCCGGTGCTGCCGGTGCCGCGGGGACGTCGGGTGATGCTGGATCCTGTGCCATCTATATTCTCTCTTGCCTGTTACCTGCGAATGGCCCGCCGCGGGCCCTTCCTGGTGCGTGCGTTGGTCCGGGTGCGCTGGCCGCGCATGGGAAGTCCCTTGCGGTGGCGGATGCCCCGGTAGCAACCGAGGTCCAT